>Ga0302320_10015257_pt1 | contig 15802 bp, 15 predicted proteins | sample Bog_T0_3_FD_202130 | JGI IMG/M metagenome (GOLD analysis project Ga0302320, IMG submission 202130) | Peat permafrost microbial communities from Stordalen Mire near Abisko, Sweden - Bog_T0_3 | ecosystem: Environmental > Terrestrial > Soil > Wetlands > Peat | place: Sweden: Abisko, Stordalen Mire... | reverse complement strand
GATTGAAGTCACAGACGAAGAACTGGCTGATGTCAAATTGACGCCGGCCAAATTCCATGGCGAGTGGAATTACTTCATCCACCCAGCCAAATAATTGATCAAGTTGTTTTTTCGCGCTGCCTAAGTCCCTTGGCGATGAGTTTAACCGCCTCCCCCATCGGAATACAGATGATGACTTGGACCGGTTCCGGGAAAATCGGTCCGCGCAAAATCTTGTTTGGCTTTAAGTCTTCAGCTTTCATCCAGAGTGCCTTTAGGTGTCCGTGATTCCCGGATGATGCCCTGTCTGCGCGGAAACCGCACGGAGAATTTAAAGCTGGATGGTCTCCATTCCGTGCCAATTGAGGTCGGTGTTACGCGCTGTTTTGGTCCTTGGGGTAATTTTTTGAAGCCTTTTCGCCCCAAAATAAAAAATATTTTAGTCGAAATCCCCTGTAAAGACGGGCGGTTTGTAATTTTAGCAAAAATATTTTCAAAAATATAACGACTGTCCACGGAAGTCCCCTTTTCGTGTGCTTTAATAGCAGTGCTTCCCTAGTGAAACCAAAACACACAAATACACCATACCATGCCAATACCAAAAAATGCCAAAGACCTGAACGGAATACGGGACTTCTTCTCCCATCTCAAAACCCAGTTTGCCTCCGCCTCCGCCGTCTATGAAGGGCCGATCAAAAAACTCTTCGACGAAGTGACGGGACGCCTCCAAGGCGTGCTGGACGGGTTGCCAAAAACAGAGGGAGATGAACCAGTGGTCAGTTCCGGGGCGTTGTTTGAAACGCTGGCGTCGGCCAACAACCTGGTCAGCCTGCTTTCGCTGGAGTTCAACAAGGTCAAGACGGCGGCTTCAGCGACGCCGGACGCGTTGGCGGCGGCGCTGGCTACGGGCACGCATTTGAGCAAGGCTGACCATGAAACGCAGGTCAAGGCGGCGGTGGATGCCGCCATTGTGGCGCGAACAGGCGACAAAGGGGACTTGGTGTCCAAAAGCACGGTGTCGCAACTGTGCAGCGCGGCCAAGGATCTGGGACTCAAGGAAGGCCGGGCCCAGTTTCAAACCGAGTTGGACGCCAGACAGGCGGGCGAAAAGCTGGCGCTGGAACGCAAAACAGCGCTGACCGCCGCCGGATTGCCCCTGCCGGAAGCGGAGGCGGCCGCCATTCTCGCGGAGAGCGAGGAGCGTTACAACGCGGCCCGCACCACGACGGAAGCGCGGGTCAAAGCCATCACGGCGGCGGGATTGGATTTGCCAGCCGAACTGCTGGCCAACTGCTGGCTGCCAGATACCGACTTTCAAAAATTTCAAAAGACGGTGACGTCCATTCCTGCCCTTAAACGGACGCCGCCGGCTGAACCTTTCGCGTCGCCAGCGATTGGCGGCGGAACCCCAACCGTGCGGATGCTCGGTTGAGCCAATAAACAAGCAAACAAATAAGCAACCAAAACAAATAAGAAAATAGAAGAATAGCATATGTTACCTAATCCAAGTGCCTTTACAGTCACGAAACGTTCCTCCCGGCCCATCCGGTCTTTGTCGGGCGTCGCCGGACTGAATGCGGCCCGGGGCATCGCCTTTATTGAAGACCCGGCCCATCCCGGCACCGCCAAGCTGGCGGATGGCACCCTGCCCATCGCGGGCTTTGTGACCCGCAATTGCCTGGTCGGCGGCCCGACCATCAGCGATGCCGTCCTGCCCAACCGTCTGGAACTACCGTTTTCGGACACCGATTTCCAATCGTTTGAACAGGCGGAGGAAGTCCAGGCGGAAGGCTACGGCGATCCCGCCACCATGGCCAACGGCTCGGTGCAAGTCGGCGCGTATTTGTACAGCGACCAAGCGAATCCGGCATTAGTCATCACGGACAAAACACCCGTCGGCACCCGTGCCAGCTTCCGCAACGGGCAATTCAGCGCGGCGGCCACCGGGGATGTCGCGGAATATTACCTGGCGCAAATCCTTCCCCCTTCTCGCCCGGACCTGAACACCTTCCGCTGCCGGTTTGTGCTCTTCACGGGAACCCTGCAACCCGCTGCCTGATTCAACCTCCAATTTATTTCCAACTATGAAAACTGATTATCAAACTCGAAAAGTGCCGGGCAACGGACGCATGGTGACACGCCGGGTGATCGAACTGGCAGGCAACATGGAATACTCCATCGCGGAGGCCCTGCGGGCTGCGCGACTCAATCGCAGCCGGGCGCAGTTCATGACCGGCCGCACCGTGGCCGGATTGCCGCTGTCCGATGCCACCGTGTCCTTTTATGACGGATTGATGGCGGGATTGAAGGATGTGGACACGCAAAAGAGGCGGGAGCAACTGCTCATCAACGCCGCCAGCAAAAGCCCCGAAGTGGCGGCGATGGCCCGCAAGCAACTGGCCTCGCTACGCGTGGAAGTGTTCAGCAATTACCTGTACGCGCCAGCACTGTGGATGAATCAATACGCGGAAATCGTCAACCTCAAGGATGACGAGCGTCCCATCGCGCAACGCATCACCAAGCAGGAAGTAACCATCTATGGCGTGGGCGGCGACGGTTCCCCAAATCAGGTCCATGTCAGTCTGGATCCAGATGAAACCATGATCCCGCTGGGCTGGCTGACAACGGACATTGTGCGTTACCGCAAGGTGGATATTTATCGCGGGCGCGTGGTGGATCCTGCCCTGGCCACGATCAACCTCAGCTACGATTTTGGCCAGAAGGTGGACGGGCAGGTGCAAAACCTGTTGATCGGCGGCGGCAGCAAATTCTTTGGTCCGTTCTCGTTTGTTGGCAAGCGGGCAAACTGGAGTTACGTCGCGCACAGCCGCATCAACACCGCCAACCTGCCAGCTTCCAACGACATCATTGTATATGAGCAGGATGGCGAGACGCCGGTAAAGGGCTTTGGTTTCCAGGTGCTCGCCTACATCGTGGATTATAGCGCACGCTGGGATGGGGCCTTCCAGGACGGCGTGAATCTCAAGCCGACCGGGCGCATTTTACTGCCCCCGGCACACATCAAGAACATCGCCAATGGGATTTTCCCCAGCGGTGCCACGCGCAACAAGATTGCGGACGACCTCATGGAGCAAGGTTGGTTCGGGGTCCATTACCTGGGCGTGGACTGGCTGTTTGTGCCCGACAACACGCTCGATCCAAAGGTGATGGCCTGCTATCCCGAATTCAACAAGAAGCCGGTGCAGGTGTTCTTCAAGCCCGGCCTGGACGAGGAAAAGAATTCGGCGGGCGATTACCAGATTGAATCCAAGAACGAGGAGGAGTGCTACATGCGCCGGGTCTTTGGCGCGTACTACGACTCCAGCCGGCGCGCCTATGCGGCCCGGTTTAACTATGGCGGTGAACCCGTTTCCTGAACATGAAATATCAACCCATCGCCATCCTGCAAACCGACCTCGACACCGCTGAGACCCCATATCTGGGCGGTGAATTCGCGGTGTATCTCTCGCGGGTGCCGTCCTATCTGATTGGCACGGTGACCTTGTCCGCGGCCAAGACCGGTCTTTGGGCTGACTCGCCCGTGATCCTGCCCGCTACCGGGTGCGACTTGCAAATGGTGGCGACCTCTGAACTGAGCAGTCCGGGCGGGACGTGCATCGTCGTCATGGACGTGTTGGATGAAACCAACGCCGCGCAAACCCTGACGTTCACCTTCAACACCCCGGCGCGTGCGGGTTGCCAGGATGCCAGCTTCAGCCGTGGTTACGCGGTGGATGGGGTGTTGTCCGGCGGCAACGCGGTCAGCTCGATCAAGGGGTTGAAGTCTATTGCCAATGGCAACCGGAATGTCTCGCTGGCCATCTATCAACTGCCCAACGCAGCGGACTATGTGCTGGTGGGCTGCACCACCCAGAAAAAATTCAACACCAAGTCGCGCAAGCCGGTGGGCATTGATTGCGGCATGGAGTCGGACGCCTTCGTGAAACGGGGCAAGAGCGGCAAGGGGGAGCTGACCATTGACAGCAAGTTTGGCGGCATGGCGGACCGGTTGACGAGGTTCGATGGTGCCAAGACCACGGCCATGCTGCTGGGCATCAAGGATGGTGTGATCACCACCGACCGTCTGGTGTTCACACAATTCGTGCCGGGCGTGGAGATTGACCTCCCGGATGGCGATGGCGAGGCGGTGGAGAACGCGGCGAACGGCAAGTATGTGGAGGCGCTGTTCTTTGTGGCCCCATAACTAAAATTTCGGGCGCTGGATTCGTGGAATCACAGCGCTTGAAAAAGGGCGGCACCGGCATCCACCGGTGCCGCCACTGATAACAACAATGAAATAACGATGAATTTTAAAAGTGTATGAAACGACTGATTTTTTGCGGATGTTTAATGTTTTCCCTCGGAACGGGCGCGCTGGTGCTGCCGCTGCCGTTGCCGATTCGGAACGGAATTTTGACCGGGCCGTTGAATGCCAACCGGAGCAGCATTACCAACGTGGCGGCGGTGGCGTTCACCGATGGCTCGGTGATGACCACGGCGGGGACGTCTGGATTCACGGGCACCATCACCAACCTGGCATCCAGTTCGGTGGTGCTGACGACCAACACCGTGACGGCAATGGTGGTATCAGGGGCGGGCACCGTGCAGGACAACGACGTCTATTACCCCTCGACCGGATTTTATTCCCACGGCGGCTGGGTTCCCTTCCCCAATAGTTATACCAATGCCGCCGGCTATGCGGTGTTTTTGCGGCCTCAGCTCGTGGGACCACCGCCGGGCGGACCCTGGCCGCCGGGAGCATATGTCACCAATCCCGCAGTCTGGTTTTTAAATGGTTACAAGGAAATCGTGGCCTATCACGGCTTTGGCATCGGCACGAACTACCTGGATTACGGCTGGGGGACCAACAGCGCTTCGCCAGTCGGTCAATGGGATTTGGTTCTGTTGGGTGATGCTCCGGCCCCCTTGCTGACCGCCACGAACATTGTTTCGGTGATCCCCGACCAGATTTCCGTGATGTGTATCTCTGGCTATTCCAACGGGGTTTGCACGTCCCTGCGATTCGCCACCAATGTGGAAGCCATACCATGGTTGGGCGATGCCGGGTGCTGTGATGCAAACGGAGGCAGCGCCGCCAATGGAGCAAACGGATCAAATGGGACGAACGCGACCATTACCATTGCCAGCACGATCACCGGAGCGCCGGGCACCAGTGCGTCCGTGGCCAATCTTGGCACCTCCACTGCGGCGGTATTGCAGTTCACGATTCCGCAGGGGGCGACTGGCCCTGCTGGCCCGACCGGTCCGACTGGCGCGGTTGGTCCGGCGGGAAGCAATGGGACGAGTGCGGTGCCAGCCAATGTGATCACCAACAATCAAACTTCCGTCACATTGGGTTTTGACACCAATTCACTTTCGCCGGGCCAAGTCACTCTCCAAACTTTTGACGCCACGGATCAACGAATCCCCGGTTTTTTGATCAGGGGCGGCGATGAACTTAACGGGGGATCATTCGCCGGGGGCGGCAACGTGACATTGAGGGCAGGGAATGGCATGGGGCCTGGCGGTCCGACTGGCGCTGGAACGCTCACGCTTGGGGGACAGACCAATTACGCCGGTCAGCTTGGTAATGTTCTACTCCTCGGCAATGTGGAAATTAATGGATGGGGTATCAGCCAGGCGGCAATTGATGGCGAGGCGCAAATTTATGCGGTCAGCAATTGCGCGGCGTTGTCGGACCCCCTCGGTTCGGCAGCGGCGGCCACGAACGGGCTTGGCGACCTTGCGTTTTGCAGCACGATCAATAGCAATCAGATTTCCGGCCACATTAACGCCGGGCAGATTGACGGACTGCCTGCCAATGGGGCGAATGGGTTGAATGCGACCATTAATGTCACCAACCTGTCGGCCATCCCCTCCACCATTCGACTGCCATCCGGCAGCGGGTTTAAGATATTTGCCGTAACCAACGCATCCTGCACGATTGGATCGGTGATTCCAGCGCCGGGGCAATACAGCGAATGTGAATTGCTGTTCACCAATTCTGGGGCTTACACCATCTTTGTAACCAACCGGTTCGCGTTTTACCAATCCATCGGCGGATCGAACACCAACGTGGTTGCCATCCCCGCCGGGGGGCAGGCGGGCGAATTTATCAACTCAATCACTGGCATCACCACCAATTTATGGACATGGCAATGAGAGCCTTCATCCTTTGTTTCCTACTTCGTGCAACCGCATTGGCGAGCCCGCCCTGGGTCCATTACGCACCGTTGCACGGTTCCTCCTCGTTTGTGGCGGCGATAACGCAGCCCTACCTCACGAATGCGTATTTTGGGAACGGCACAATGACTGACGCGGCCTACAACGATTCGTTGGGCAATTACGGCGGCGTGAGCTTTGCCGCCGGTACAAATGGCGGGGCATTTTTGTTCAGCGGAACGAACTGGGTCTTTCAAAGCCAGACCAACCGAGTCCTGTTTGGCAATTTAGTCAACTCGGGATTCACCCTTTCCTGCTGGTTCAATACCAGATCCTCCTCTGGCGGTTCCCTGTGTTCCCTTCAAACCGCCACCAACTCCACCGCAGGTATGCGGGATTTTCCCATTTACATGAATAACGGGGGCAATATTGGCTGGGCTTATTACGTCGGCGGGGCCGTGACGCCCGCAACCTACAATGATGGCAAATGGCATTTCGTGGTGGCCACCATGTCGGAATCACATGGCGGTCAGATATATATGGATGGTCAATTGGTCGCATCCAATGGGAATGGCGGGGGGATTTCCAATTGGGCTTATTATCCCGCCTATTGGCGCATTGGGAATGGCGATTTCGCGGTTTGGGGGTTGGGGGCATCGTCTGCCGGTTGGAATGGATTAGTTGAAGATTTTCGATTTTACACCGTGATTCTTGATTCATCCCAGGTGAGCACCCTGTTCGCAAATGGTCCCGACCATTGAAAAGCAGAATAACATGCACACCCCGTCGCAAACCAAACCGCAAATTATCATGTCATTGCCGCAATTTAAAATCTTCCTCGGCTCCATCGGGATGCTGACCACGTTGTTGACAGCCCGGGCGCTGGGAGAAAGCGCCGCGCAACCTGAACTGGCCGAACTGGCCGCCAAGCTGCCCGCCGAGCCGAACATCCTGTATGCGATGCTGGGACAGGTCTTGAACAATCCCTCGTCGCTGTTGGTGGTGGCCTTCCTCTGCATCCTCTGCTGGCTGTTGGACGACCTGCCGTTTGTGAATTCCAAGTATGTGCCCCATTGCTCGGTGGTCATCGGCGCTTCCATCTACTGGCTGTTCACGTCCAGCGAGACCGTCCCCAAAAGTTTTCCTCATCCGCAGGCGGTGTTCGTGGTCAACGGCACCATTTGTGGTTTTGTGGCGTTCGTCATCCACCGCTGGGCGGTGACTCGTTTTATCAACTATTTCGATCCCAACAAATCAACCAACAACAAAATATGAAACAAATACTCATCACATCCGGCATGGCCGCATTGGCACTCTTTACCGGCTGCGCGCAATTCGACACTGTCAACAACAACGTCCCTCACTCTACATTCGCGGTGGATTTGGACGGGCACAAAATGCAGTGGGACTCGCCCAAGGACACGGTGGTGACCAATCTGAACCTGACCGTTGGCACCAACGGCGTCGTGGCCCTCAGCATCGGTTACCTGTCGTCCCAAGGGAACACCAACATGGTGGACGCCACGGCCCAGGTGGTGACCGCCCAAGGCCAGGCCACCGTAAACGCCATCAATGCCATCAACACCCTCGTCGGCTCGTCCGTGAAGGCGGCGCAATAAACCTATGAATACGGTTCTCGTTGTGAAAGCCACGGGGGATAGTTGGTGCGATTATCCCTGGCCCATGCTGACCGGTGGCGGGTTGCCGGAACATCTTGGGCCATTGCTGGGGGTGCCTATTCTGAATGGTGCCCACGCGGGCGATTCGTCCGAACAGGTCATGGGATTGCGCCGACGGCACTGGTTGGAAACGCAACTTCCCGGCACGCATATCCTGCTGGTGACCTTCGGCGGGGATGACTTTGCCGGGGACCAGTTTGTCATCGTGCTCAACCGCAACACAGATGGAGACACCGCCAAGGCCGTGAATTGGGACCGGTTCGATGCCATCCTGGATTTGATCGTCGAGGATTATGAGGACCTGTTGGAACTGCGTGACCGCCTGGCACCCAACTGCTGGGTGATCTCTCAAAGCTACGACTTCCCCGTGGCGGCCAAAATGGGTGTTGGGGCTGAACCGTTGGGCATTCCAGTCGGCCTTGGACCGTGGTTGCAACCGGGATTGGTCCACCAAGGGTGGACCCATCCCGAAGATCAAGCGGCCATCGTGCGGCAAATCCTGTTGCGTTTTCAGGCGCGCTTGGCGGCGCTGGCCGCCACCCACCGCAATCACCTGCATGTGAACACCCAGGGAACGCTCGCGCCGGAAGACTGGCAGAATGAAATCCATCCCAAGGCGTCAGGTTGGTTCAAGCTGGCCCGGAGAATCAACCTGGCGCTGTTGCCGGTGTTGGACCGAATCAAACCATGATTACCGTCAACGCAGGCAGTTCGGTTCGGTTGTTGGGCCAGTTGGGAGTGAACCTGACTGGCTACACGGTGAACTTCGTCTTTGAACAGGTGAACCCGGTTTCATCGGACAGTTCCGGGTATGTCATTACGCTTGGCGGCAGCCAGGTTCAAACCCGTGTGGCAACGGTGGTGAACGCGCAGGCGGGTTTGGCTGCTTATACGTTGACGTCTTCAGACACCCTGACGCCCGGCAATTACCGGGCGCAGTTTGTCTTCACCGACAGTTCCGGCCAACAGCAGTTCTTTCCTGACACCGGCTGGCTCTGGTTTGACATTCAGGCGTTCGCAGCTCCGACATTGTTCTCTGCCCTGGCGGATTTTTGCGAGCCGGTCCGGGCGATCATGGGGGATTTCCGCAAACCGTTTAAATTCGAGGATGCGAGCATCGCCAGCGTGGTTCGTTCGGTGGTCCGTGGCGGGCATGTGCCAAATTTCAGCATTACCGCCGACGCGATGAAAGTTTCCCCGGCGCTCACCCGGCCAGCGGATTTTGCGCTGCTGGTGTATTGGTGTGCGCGGACCTTGCTCCGGCCCAATGTGCGCGGGGAAAGCTGGTCCACGCGGGGGCTGAAAGTGCGCCGGAGTGATCAAAAAGATTTTCTATTTGAATTGGAGAACCTGCTGTATTACGCCGAAAACCCAACCCAATTGGCGTCGTTCCAAAGTTACTACGCCTGGGTCAATTCACTGGCGGGCATCAATGTCTGGGGATTGATGACCGAGATGAAAGTTCAAGGTCCAGTGGCAGAAGCCATCATCGGCACCGGCGGCATCTGCCTAGCGGCAGGGCCACCTACCACCTAGCGGTGGGGGGGACCATGGACCACCGATTATATGCTTAACACAATTGTTCTAAATCTTCTGGAAGCACAGGTCACGCTGTATGCGACGAAGGCGGACGGTTCGCTGGGAATGGCGATCTGGAGCGGACAGGCGGCGGAACGCTTGTCCGTGCGGGAACGCTGGCTGACGGCGGAGACGCGTCCGACCGGGGCAGCATATCCGGTGAATCATCCGTTGGTGCCGCAATATGACATCTCCATTGACCGGGTTTGGGCGCTGCCACTGGGCAATCTCACCGGGTTTCAACCGACGAACCAGAACTACATTCTGGAAGTGATCTGGACAGAGGAGGAGACGCGGCAATGGCATCGGCGGAGGTTTTACGGGGTGACCATTCTTGAGCGTTCGTTCACCAGCCAAGAAATCGAGGCCGGGTTTGTGGATGGGCAGGAATTCGCGGCGCAGTATTTTCTGGCGGACAGCGGGACCGTCAACGATGCGGCTCCGGCGGTTGTGGCCACGCCGTTACTTGTCTATTGGGTGGGAACGGATGGGTATCTGGTGCTCTACAACCACGATAACGCCAACGGATTTGTCCTGGCCGATGGGGTGACTGCGGACGGTCGGGCAACCATTGCCAAGGATGGAAGCTCAATTGCTTTCGACGGAGCCAGTACGCCAGTGCTGGCGACTTCGGCGGACCGGGTAACCGTGGCGGCATTGCATGACACCATTCCCACGGACCTGCCACAACTCTTGTTTTATTCCGGCAGCACGCTGCTGGCGGTTGTCTCGACCACCGGCTTTTGGGCGCGTGTGATTGCTGATGGCGCCTTGCCGGGAACCGATGGATTTCAACTGCAATATCAAGGCGTGACGGTGGGAAAGTTAATGCCGGGGACAAGTGCGGCCCTGGCATGGACAGCGATTTTATAGAGATCAAATTATGAATCTGAACATAGGTGATGTGCTGGCGGAAATTGAACGCGAGCTGAATGAAAACGGAACGGATGTGGTATTGCAATGGAACGAATTTCCACCCGGTGCGGTGCCGGATCCAGTGGATGGTTCGGTTGCCGGCTTGATCCCGCGAACGGCCACGCTGACGGCCTTCGTGCATCAGGTGCAGGCGACGGGCACCAGCAGCGTGCGCCAATTCAACGAGGTTGAAACCGGGGACTTGATTCTGGATTTTAATGGCGATGCGCCAATTCCTGTTGCCCCACCGGGAGGTGTTGTTTTTGTGGTCAACGGCAAGCCGTATGTGGCCAAGGACATTGGCGAGAAACTGGCGCAAAGCTGGGATGTGACGGTGGGGAACCAGCGATTATTCAGGAGCGTGCTGGTGAAGGTGAAGGCATAAATCCACTCCTTCATGAAAGTCGAAAGCAACCTTCAGGGCGTGATTGACCGTCTGAAACGACGGCCGCGTGACATCCGGCAGGCCATGGCCCGTGCGCTGGCCCCGGCGGCGTGGGATGCCCAGTTGCGGTTGGAAGCCAAGCGAACCTTGTGGACGCTGGTCAAACAACCCGAATGGCATTTTGTGGACCCTTTCGTCCACACCATCATGGTTGCTCCTTTCCTCAACGGTTTCCTCGCCCGCATGAGCAATCCCATGCCGCCGGTGCTGGCGGTGGAGGATTTCATGATGGCGCGTGGATTGCAGACGCGGGCCTTGAGTCAGGGCAGCGGTCCCACCCTCTTCTCGGATTTCCTGAACCAATTCGACCAGATGATGACGGACTGGGTGGCGACGGAAAAACGGAAGGATAAACGCGACTGGGATAAAACTGACGAAGACATCGGCCATTTCGTTGGGTATCTGTTGCTGACACCCGATTCCAAGCTGAGCGACAAGGAACGGAACGCAAAGGCGAAACTGCTGCCACATCTGGTGGAGTATCTCAACCGGCGGCAAACCGAGAAACGACTGAACGCGGAAACCATCAACGTCTGGCTCCTGGCCGTTCTCGCAGCCTGGAGCGCGTTGGTGCGCCGCGAATTCCCCGACCGTCTGCGCGCGCATCTGGGCGCACAACGCTCCGAACTGGGATTGGTGCCATGACACCCCTGAGCAAACCGGCCGTGGATGCCAATGCGCTGGAAACCACGGTGTTGAATCTGTGGTGCGAATTCCTCACCCGCTATTTCGACGGCCAGGCCCACGATATTGGTGCCACCAAGGCCGTTGCGTTTCCCAAGGTGGAATTGCAATTCCAGCAAAGCGCCGTCAGCCAACCGCTCGACCAGATCAGCGGTGTGGCCATCACGATGGTATGGAGCGAGGGGGATCGCCACCGGTGGACCTCATGGTGGCCGTCTGCAACGACACGGCAGGAGATTTGTTACGAGCGCGTGGCTTGGAATTTCTGGGTGCGCGCCAGCGGCAGGAACGCCCGGGCGAATGGCCGGCTGGCCAGTGACCGTTTATCGGGCCTGCTGGGTAATCGCGCCGAAACCCATGCGCTGGGGCAGAAAGGCATCTGCCGCCTCAAACCGGCAGCACCACGCGCAATCCAGGATACGGACTATGTGCTTCGATTGGTGACTGTGGCGGCGACGTTGCGTTATCCGATCCTCTCTCAAATTTAGACATGAACAAGCAAACGAACAAACAAGTGAAAACTGACAAAATACCGAAACCCATCATCACCACCCTGACGGAGCTGCGGGCCGTCATTGACACCCCGCTGCTCTGCCGGTTTGAAATCGACGGGCGGGAGGTCAATCTACCCGTGCGCCGCATCTCGACGACACTGGACGAGCAACGCCGGGGGATTATCCGGGCGGTTACCCCGCCGTATGTGAAGGAACGCGATGGTTATGACCCGATGAATGCAACCTACCGCCGGGACCGTGAGATGGCGGAAGACATCGCGCGTTCACTGGTCGTGTACCACTGTTGCCCGGAAGTGGCGGACGGCAGCAAGGGATTGACCGACGCCAACGCGATCCACTCGTATGTGAAAAACCTACTTCCCCCCACCATTCTGGAAATGATTGCGCTGACCGCCCTGGCCGGCGGCTTGAGCGCGGAGGTGAGGGAACGCGCAAATTTTACCTCCACACCCGCCTCGGAAAGCTGAGGGGGTGGAAACCTAGCCGAACGTCGGCCTCGCAAGATGAACCGCCGGACATACCGGCCTATGACGAGGAGTTTGAGCAACTGCGTGCCGCCAAGGCCTGGGGCCTGACGCCCCGGGAATGGCGCGCGGAAAGCGTGGATGACCGGGCGCTGATGCTGGCCTTCATTTCGTTCGAGGGAACCATTGAAGCCCGGCGCTACGCATGGCGCGAAGAGCGCCGCGAACGCGACGAATCCCGGCACAACCAGGACGAGAACACGTTTAACAAATTGAAACAGCGGATGCGCGGATGAACCATGAACGCCACCACAGTCATTGAAAATGTCGAATTCCGTGCGACCTCGCCCAGCACGAGGTTGCACGGATTGGAGAACGCCCAGCGCCGGTTGGACGCACTCAGCGCCTCATTGAAACAGGTGCAGGGGCAACTGGCGGGCATCAGCAGCGGAGCGATCTTCAAGCTGAGCGCCCGACAATACGCCGACCGGGCCTATACCCAAGAGGGCAAGCTGGGGACACTGTCCGTCCGCCAGCTTGCCCGGCGGTTGGGTTTTCCGGACGCCAAGGATGTGGCGGCGGTCGCCAACCAGGTGGAAAATGAAGTCCAGACGGCCATTGCAAAGATCCGAAAGCGGATGGATTCGGGCTTGGGCAAACAGGCCACGGCAAACGCTGAGCAGAAAATCCGTGAGTTGCAGGCCAAATCCTTTTTTACGGATGCCTCAGCGCGCCAATTCAAGAACCCGACGCAGGCAGGACGTTTCTTCGAGCAATACGCCAAACAAGCCTTGGCCAATCGCGAGCGGGGCGAGTCGGCCCTACGCGCCATCTTGCTGGGAACAACGGCCCATCATGGCCCGGCCATACCTGCCAAACCGGCCAATCTAGGACAAGCCGTGACGCAGGCGGTCAAGGAATCCAAGGCGGCTACGAATGTTCCCCAAGAACCGCCGGTGACAGAGACGCCCAAAAAGGCCACGCGCAAAGCACCCAAGGCGGCGGCCAATGGCTCCTTAGCCGGAGGGGCCACAGGGGCAGAAGTCAAGGAGTCGGCCCCATTGGCCCGTCCGGCAGAGGACTTAATTGAAAAACGGCGGACGACGTATCCGGGGACGGAAGTGCCGGACAAGGTGACCCAAATCCGGCGAACGGGTGAAGGCCGGACGCTGACAACGACCATTCAAGGCGATATGGAGCAGCGTACCACCCGTGACCGGATTGCTAAACGGTTGGAAAAGCAATTTGATGACCGCATGGTCCGGCTCGCAGCGGAGTATGGCGGGGGGCTTTCCAAAACGAGCGGGGCGGCGGAATCGGCTCAATTACGCCGTGGCGTCATCCAGCAGGCGGGGGCATTTTACCGGAGCAATCCCCAGTTCGCGGCGCTGGGATTCCGGGACCGGTTGGCAGAATTCGTACATGCCGATTTGCCGGACGAGGCGGCGAGCCATCGCAAGGCGCTGGACCGCCAGCAGCGGACGTTGATGAAGCGGCGCGCACAGGCCATCAAACAGTCGGATGACGCGAGCCGCAAACAGGCGGAGGCGGAAATCGAAATGCTGGCGGAGCGCAAGCGCGCCTATGACCGGTTCGCGAAAGCGGGTGTGGACGCCCGGCGGCAGATGGACAAGGAACGGCGCAAGACCTCGGCCTTTGACACGTTGAAACAGCAGCAAAGCCTGTTCAACACACTTTCGACCCAGGCCGCCATGGCGGCGGAGACGGACTTGCGGAATCGCGGTGCCCGGCTGTCGAAAGAAAATTTTGATCCGCTCACCCGGCGGCGGACCGGCGCGACCTATTTATTGGAGGAAAACGGGCGGCTCAATAAATACCGCGTAGATTACTCGAAGGAAGCGGCTTCCATGCGGATGGTTTCCTCCCAACCGAAAAAGACCGGGGACCGCTTGAATGCGGCGATGGAAGGGCTCTCGCCCCGGAACATGCTGGCGAATCTGGTCAAGGTGTCGGCGTGGTCGGCGGCGGTGATGGTGCTGTACAAATCCGTGGATCTGGCGGCCTATGCGTTCAAGCGGCTGGAAGAGACCGGGATGGAGATGGCGCATCTGGACGTGGTGTTTCGCGGCGTGGGCGGCAGCGCCAAGGATCTGACCATGGACATCGTCCAACTGGCGGCTGCCCAGGGCCGGAGCACCAGCGAGGCGATGGAAAGCGCCACGGAATGGGCGCGCCTGGGTGGCTCACGCGCGGAAATCAACGAGGAGGTGCGCGTGTCGGCCATGGCGGCGAACATCGCCCAGACACATTTGTCCGAGACCACCAAACAGTTGAGCGCCCTGATGCACATCTACCACCTGGAGGCGTCCGATTTGAATGGGACACTGGGGATGCTGGTCAATACGTCGCTGACGTGGAATGCGGAACTGGATCAGATTTTTCAGGGGTTGGACCGGAGCGCGGCGGCGGCCAAAGTGGCGGGCGTCTCGCTGGCGGAACTGCAAGGCATGCTCGGCGTGATCATAGGCGCGACGGGCAACACCGGCGCCACCACCGGTTCCAGTCTGCGGTACATTTTTCAATCGTTAAACCGGCCAGACATTCAAAAGCAATTACGCGGGTTCGGCATCGAAACCTTGGGAAACAACCTGGAACAAAAGCCAGCAGGGCAAATCTTCAGTGATTTAAGCGCCGTCTATGGCACGCTAAAACCGCGTGCCCAGCAACGGCTCTCGGATGTCTTGGGCGGACGGTTCAACGCCAGCCGGGTGCCGGTGTTGCTGGAAAATTACCCGGAGGTTTTGAAACTGGCGGTGGACGCGCAACTGAATTTGAACCGGGCGCAGGAAGCGAACGTGAAGATTCTGGACACGCTCAAGGCACAGTTGCAGGGGGTGCGCACGGAGTTTGACCGGATGGTTCTGGTGGCGGGCAGTTCCAAGCTGCCGTTTCTGGGGGACCGGAGCGTGATGGACGGGGCCACGATTGGCCTGAAATTCCTGCGCAATATGATGTCGGTGTCCGCCAAGGCCGCTCCCTGGCTGATGGAAAGCATGGTCGATGCCCAGCATCCGATGCTGGCGGGAACGAAGGCGGGACAGCGCGGGATAACCGGCAGCATCTTGGATCTGATGCAAGGAGCCAACTACCTGTTTGAGACGCCAGCGGAACGGGATGAGAATGCTTTCGACCGGAAACTGGGTGAGTTGCGTGGGAACAAAGGGGCCAATGCCCAACGGGTCCAGTCGTTTGACCTGGCCTTGGCCATGGCGCGCAATGGTTCCATGACAGCGGAAAACGCCAATGCCTTCGGAGATATTTTATCCAAGATGCCGGGTGGCCACGCCCCGGCGGCCCATTTCCTGACGGCGTTCCAACAGCGCGACACGGCGGGCGTGGTGGACATCCTTGGGCAGGCCC
>Ga0302320_10015255_pt1 | contig 15803 bp, 17 predicted proteins | sample Bog_T0_3_FD_202130 | JGI IMG/M metagenome (GOLD analysis project Ga0302320, IMG submission 202130) | Peat permafrost microbial communities from Stordalen Mire near Abisko, Sweden - Bog_T0_3 | ecosystem: Environmental > Terrestrial > Soil > Wetlands > Peat | place: Sweden: Abisko, Stordalen Mire... | reverse complement strand
TAAATAACGTGGTCACCAACTTTAATTTACTCGGCAAGAGCACCCCGTTCGCGTCGCTGTCCCCGGCTACCACCCCCCCGCTCGCGTCCTCCGGCACGGTATATCAAATTGCCGGTTCGGATTTTCAGGCCACGCTTCGGGCCGTGGCAGCGACTGGCAAAGCCCAGGTGCTTTCGCGTCCCTCCATTCTGGCCCGTGACGGACAGTTGGCGCAGATTGTGGTCGGCCAAAGTGTTTATCTCCCCACCGGGGTGACTTTCGGTGCAGTCGGCAACGGCACCACCGCCTATCCGACCATAAACGGCTCGTATCAAAATGTCGGCATCATCCTGAATGTGACCCCATACATCGGCGACAATAGTCTGGTGGAAATGATTGTTGCACCGGAGACCTCTCAAATTGATACCTCCACCCAGGGTCAGGTCATCGCCAATGCAGGCTCAGGCAACATCTTCGCTCCCACCCTGGACATTCGTTCCGCCGATACCGTGGTCGTGACACCCGACGCCCAACCGGTCGTGATCGGCGGTCTCATTGGCAATGACAAGTCCAGCAGCGTCACCAAGGTTCCAATGCTCGGAGATATCCCCTTCCTCGGAAATTTGTTCAAATACACCAGTACGACCGATAACAAAACGGAGCTGCTCATTTTCCTGACCCCGCACATTGTCAACTCGCCCGCGCAGCTCGTCCCCATGTCGGTCACTGAGACGGGACAGGCGCCTACCATCACTAATTCAGTCTCCGAGATGGAACTGGATCAATTCCTGGAACGCTTGCCCGTAAAGAAGCACTGAGGTTGCATTTATGACTAAGGCCACCCAACTTGAATCACGCGTGAAACCGGAACGGCGAAGCCAATGGGTTTTGGGGCTGTTGCTTGGTGCCTGGTTGCTGGTGGTTGGCTGGCAGATTGAAGAACACCATCGGGTCGTCGCCGCGGCGCAGTCTGACTTGCGGAGCCGCTCGCGCGGCATTGCCAACACGCTCAGTGCCGTGACCCGCGCCTTGCAATTCCGCGGTGCAGTGGTTCAAAACCGTCTTGAGCCCGTCCTCAAGGAACTCGTGGACGACCCAAACCATACCGCCGTCAAGCTCTTCTACCTTGGTTTGCTGAACACCGACGGTCATCCCATCGTGTCCGTCGGAGATACGAATCTGTTTTCGCAGGGGGCCGTGGCTGGCAACGAACTTTGGTCTGACGACAACGTCACATTTGTCTGGCCAGTCGAGGGTGCCAGCGTCAGTCCTGAGGGAGTTACCAACCGTGCCATGGTCGTGTTGCCGCCACCGCCAAGGGAGTTCACCAATGACCTGCCCAATACCCAACGTGATCCTCGTTTCTTTGGTCATGACCTGCCGCCGGATCAGACTGGTGGCACAAATCCGCCGCCATTTCCTCCCCCCTCACCTCCGCCCTTCGCGCTCACCAATCCAACCAACGGCCCTGAAGAGCCGGGGCCTGGTCGAGGCGACCGCCCCCGCGGCGGCAATCACCGTCCGCCCTGGCTGCGCGACATGTCCGAGGCAGATTTCAAAATCTTGATTGCCACGCATGAACTACACGGCCTGGTCCTCGTCATGTCCACGGATAACTTCCGTGCCGTTTGCACTTCGGATTCATGGCTGCGTTTCGTCATCAGTTTCTTTGCCGGCATCTCCGCCTTGGGTGCCGCCTTCGCCTGGCGCAACCTGGCCAAAACGGCGGATCTGCAAATTCGCTTGGTGCGGGCGAGTGAGTTGAATTCCCATTTGAAAGAAATGAATCTGGCTGCTGCCGGCCTGGCGCACGAAACGCGCAACCCCTTGAATATCATCCGCGGTCAGGCCCAGATTCTGGCCCGTTTGCCCGACGCTACGCCCGAAGTCCGCGAAAAGTCGAAGAGCATCGTGGATGAAACCGACAAGGTCACTGCGCAACTCACTGAGTTCATCAATTACTCCCGCCCGCGAGAGGTGCGCCGCACCAAAATCGCCCTCGCTTCCGCCTGCCAGGAAGTGGTGCGGACCTTGAGTTTCGATATTGCGGAAAAAAAACTGCGGGTGGTCGTTGGCGGTGATCCTTTGGTGATCGAGGCGGATGAACAGCTGCTGCGCCAGATTTTATTCAACCTTGTTCTGAACGCCATTCAAGCGGCCGATGCTGGCGGACAAATTGAAATTCTCGCCCGGCGGTCCGCTCCCGGCGATGCCGTCTTGGAAGTCCGCGACGACGGTCCAGGAGTATCACCGCAAAACCGCGAGGAAATCTTTAAGCCTTATTTCACAACACACCAGAAGGGCACCGGCCTCGGATTGGCGGTCGTCCAGCAGAATGTCCAGGCCCACGGCTGGGAAATCGCCTGCCTTGGAAATGAACCGCGCGGCGCGATTTTTCGCGTAACGCATTTAAAAATTGCCGGCTAGAGCGTCTCAATAATACCGTTGCCACTTTGAGCCCAGTCCAGTTGAGTTGGTGGGGCAAGATTCGTCGGGCCATTACTTAAGTGCCTTGATAGAAGTAATTTGGGGATCGAGAGGCTCTTGCCCCAGCACCAAAAATAGCGAGGAACCCTGCATTTGTTCTTGAAGCGATCTAAAAAGATCTGCGGAGTCAGGGCGTTGGGGGATTGCTGCCAGTTCCCGTCTGGTCGGCCGGCGGGACAACCGGCCGCTTTTCAACCTCCAAAAATCGCATCAGCGTGTCCCCGTGTTTCAACATTTTGACTTCGGTCCAGGGACCAACGATTTCGAGGGTATCTCGTTTGGTGTGGCCCAGTACAAGCCGCCCGCCGGGTGCCAGCAGCCGCGGAAGGTTGGAATCATCCAGCAATTGCTGGGCGAACGAGGTGGACCGGCGATTGACGTTTTTTTCGCCATAGGGGGGATCCGCCAGGATCAAACCAAAATGCCGGCCCTCCCGGGCCAGTTGTGCCATCACCGGGAACACATCCTGCGTTCGCACTTCAAGGATGTGCCCGTAGCCGGCGGATACGGCATTGTTTCGGATGAACTCCGCGTGGCGAGATGATTTTTCCACGCACATGACCGCAGCAGCGCCGCGACTCAGGCATTCCAGACTCAAGGCCCCGCTGCCCGCAAACAGTTCCAGTACCGTGGCGTTTTCAACCCTGGAGCCGAGCGAGTTGAAAACGGCCTGCTTGACCAGATCTGGTGTCGGGCGGACATCCAGTCCCTTCGGGACTTTCAGAATCCGCCGGGCTGCATTGCCACCGGTGATGCGCATTAATTAAATTGCTTGGGAACACGACGCCGGTCCCCTTCTTGGGTGACGGAGGTTTAGAAAATCTCGGCAAAGAAATCCTTCATTGCCTGCCACGAACGTTTGTCGGCCTTTTCATTGTACTTAGCCCCCGCATTGACAAATCCCGGGTCAGGCTGGGTGAAGGCATGCACGGCGCCGCCATAGAAGGCAATTTGCCAGTCCACGCCCGCTGAGCGCATTTCACTTTCAAAGGCCGCCAGGTCGTTGGGGTTTTGGAAAGGATCATCTGCCCCCGCCAAGGCCAGCACTTTGCATTTAATATTCTTGCCGTCGGCCGGCGCCGGAGAATCCAATCCACCGTGGAAGCTGACAACCCCATTGATATCCGCGCCGCTGCGCGCCAGTTCAATCACTGTCGTGCCACCGAAGCAATAACCGATCGCGGCGAGCTTTTGTGTATCAACCTGCGGTTGCTGGCGCAAAGTGTCCAGGCCCGCGTTCACCCGTGCGCGCAACAGCGCGCGATCCGTCTTGAATTTCGTCGCCAGTGCGCCCGCTTCACTGACATTCCTGGGGCGCTGATCCTTGCCGTAAATGTCCGCGCAAAACGCGACATAGCCCAGGCCAGCCAGCATTTCAGCCCGATGTTTTTCATATTTTGTCAGGCCGAGCCATTGATGCACGACCAGGACCCCGGGACGCTTGCCCGAGACCGCATCGTCATAGGCGAGAAAGCCTTCGAGGGTCTGATCACCTTGTTTGTATTCAATCGTCTGGGTTTGAATGGCCGCGCGGGTCGAGAGAATAGTGCTCATCAGTAACAGAGTTAGAATTAGCCTTTTCATATCGACAAATAAATTAACCGCACTTGAAAAAAATGCCAGTGAGATTCAATTTACCGTTTCCATCGTCATCGGCAGCGTTAAAATGGGTGCGTGCAAACATTGGAACCACCCGACTCACACCACGTCGATGCCGCCCTTGGCTGGCTTGGGCTGGATTGTGTCGTGGAGGCGCGTGAGTCGTTGGGGCAGGTTGCCAAAGAACACCGGAATCATCCCGAGGTGCTTTCGGCGCGTTGGACGCTGTCGGTCTACGAACGGCAGTGGGACATCGCGCTGCAGCTTGCCGGAGAGGAGTTGGCGCGTTCGCCGGAGGACGCCACCGGCTGGCTGCATCGTGCTTATGCCTTGAGGCGAATCAACGGCGGCGGCCTCGTCCAGGCTTGGGAAGCCTTGCTGCCGGCGGCAAAAAAGTTCCCCCAGGAACCGGTGATCGCCTACAACCTTTCCTGTTATGCCTGCCAGATGCAACAACTGGATATCGCGCGGCATTGGCTGCAACGCGCGGTCATGGCGGGCCAGAAAGATGGCATCAAAAAAATGGCCCTGGCCGACGAGGACCTCCAACCGTTGTGGCCGGAAATCGAGGACTTTTGAAACGCCACGAAGACCGGATGGTTTTATCGGTGGATGGCTTGCGGCTCGAACGCGACGGCACCCGGATTTTGGACGGCATTTTCTGGCGCGTGACGCACGGGCAGCATTGGGCGATGCTCGGCGCAAATGGCTCCGGCAAAACTTCCCTGTTGAGCGCCTTGACCGGCTATCTGATGCCGACCGCAGGCGAGATTTGTTTGCTCGGCGAGACTTATGGCCGCTCCGATTGGCGGGAGTTGAGAAAAAAGATCGGTATCGTCAGCTCCTCCGTGCGCCAGATGATGGCGGACGAGGAAATGGCTCAGGATGCCGTCGCCAGTGGCAAGTATGCCATGATTCAGTTCTGGGGCCGCGTTTCCCGCAGCGAAAAAGCCGAGGCCTTGCAACGGCTGCGGCAGGTTGAGTGCGAATACCTGGCTCGTCGGGAATGGCGGGTACTCTCCCAGGGTGAACGTCAGCGCGTTTTGATCGGACGCGCCCTGATGGCACGCCCGCAAGTTTTGATTCTGGATGAACCTTGCGCCGGCCTCGATCCGGCGGCGCGCGAACATTTTCTCCAATTTCTCCAGCGCCTGGGACGGCAAAAAAATGCGCCGACGCTGATCCTTGTTACCCATCACGTCGAGGAAATCATGCCGGTGTTTTCCCATGTCCTGATCTTGAAGGATGGGCGCGTGCTGGCCTCGGGCAAAACGGCACCGACGCTGACCGCGAAAATCCTGTCGCAAACTTTCGGGGCGGTAGTTAAGCTGCAAGCCAAAGCCGGACGTTATGCCATGACGGTATTGTCCAAACGCCGCGTCGTGGCTTGAGTGATGTGAGGACCCGGACGGCGGGGTGGTTTTGCAAAACGCGCCACACTATTTATGCCTAAACGTGTTTGCCAGCATTGTGGTCATCAATTTCAAATCCCCGACTGGCTGGTTGGTGAGGAATTCGCCTGTCCCTCGTGCGGCAAAAGCCTCTTGCAGCCTCGCCAGGTCAGGGAACCCAACGAGAAAATCAAGCTGGTCGTCACCCCGCCGCCGGAACTGATTTATCCCCCTGCCCGCCTGAATGAGATTGCGCAGTCGATCATCGCCAATGTGCAGCGAGTCATTGTGGGCAAACCGGAGCAGATCACCCTTGCCGTGGCCGCACTCTTCGCCGAGGGACACATCTTGTTCGAGGACGTTCCCGGCGTGGCCAAAACGATGCTCTCGCGCGCCGTGGCGCAAAGCGTCGGCTGCTCCTTCAAGCGCATTCAATGCACCCCGGACCTGCAGCCGGAAAACGTGATCGGTGATTTCATTCTCGATCCATCCACCGGTCGCAAGGATTTTCGGTTCGGCCCCCTATTTTCGCAGATGGTCTTGGTGGATGAAATTAATCGCGCCAGTCCGCGCACCCAAGCGGCCCTACTTGAGGCGATGGGTGAAGGCATGGTCACCATGGACCGCACCTCGTACCGCTTGGAACGGCCATTTATGGTGATGGCCACCCAGAACCCGATTGAACAGGAAGGTACGTTTCGCCTGCCTGAAGCCCAAATGGATCGCTTTCTGATCCGGTTAAGCCTCGGTTACCCCAGTGCCGACGAGGAAAAAGCAATGTGCGTCCGCGCACAGCAGCAGCATCCCATTGAAAGCCTGAAACCCGTGACGACCGCCGAGGATATTTTGAAATGCCAACGGGGCGTGCGAGATATTTCCGTCGGCCCGGACGTTTGCGATTATCTGGTGGAGTTGACCCGGGCAACCCGCGAGCATCCCGCGCTTCGTTTGGGAGCCAGTCCGCGTGGATCGCTGGGTTTGTTTCACACCGCGCAGGCGCTGGCTGCCATTCAGGGCAGTGCCGCGGTCTCAATTGACCATGTAAAAACCGTTGCCGTGCCCGTGCTCGCCCATCGCTTGTTGGTCCGCAAGGAGAGCTTGAAGGATTACCCGGACGGAGCTGCCGTGATCCGGGAAATTCTCGCCAAGGTCCAGCCGGTTGCGAAATAAGCGCGTTTGGAATCAACCGCTGGTGGCGCTTGTTTAATCCATAACTTCGTGTAAGCTATCAATGGTTTTGGAAGGGTGGAGAATCGCTGTTGGCGGAAGCTAATAGAGGAAAGTCCGAACACCATCGGGCGCGATGCCGCGTAACTCCGGCTGGGCCGGAGATACACGCGGGCGGAGGGTTGAAAGACCTTTCGACGGATAGTGCCACAGAAAAGCAGACCGCCCCGGTTCGCAAGAACCAGGGTAAGGGTGAAAAGGTGCGGTAAGAGCGCACCGCGCGCCGCGCAAGCGGCGTGGCAGGGAAAACCCCATCGGGTGCAAGGCCAAATAGGAAACTGCGGAGCGGCCCGCTCCAAGTTTCGTGAAAGCGAAACCGGTTTCGGGTATCGGTCGCTCAGACAAATGATTCTCTCCGCCGCAAGGCGAAGACAGAATTCGGCTTACAGCCCTTCCAAAACCATTGACCAGAGTTAAGCGGGCATCCCGAAATGCCCGGCTCGTTTGCCTTGCCCACTCCAGAAGCTCAAACCTCTACTGCCTCAGCGTCTCGCGCCCTTTCGTTTGTGGTGTTTTTTCCGGCCAGACAGTTGGTTCGCTTAAGTTGCCAAGACGATCGACTGCGCGGAGAACAATCTGGTCCCCATTAAAGTTATCCAAGTACAGTTCATCGTGGCCTGCAGGCACCACTTGGGTGGTCCAAATTCCGTTGGCATGGGTTTGCACCAGCCACCAACGCGCTGGTTTGTCGGGCGCAGCCTTCCAATACACATGCGCGGTAGTTTTCCAGAGGACAACGCTCACCGCCGGTCGTGGCGGCGGCGTGGTATCGATCCAGGGCGTGGGCGGTACCAGTGCCGGCATTGAGTATTGCGCGCGCACCAGTCCGGTCAGCGATGGATTATCCAGAACGCTTCGCAGATGATAATGAACTTCTCCTGGATCGCCTTGTTGTCTTTCGTATTGCACCTGGAAAGGAATCTCCTGCGGGAGAAATTTTTCGCCCACCTCGGAATCTGCCAGCGCCGGCCAGAGATGCCGGCCTCGCAGATTCTGTGATCGCCACCAATTCAGCAATGCGGGAAAACTCTGGTCCCGGGACGCAATCGACCAATAAAGCTGCGGCGAAAAATAGTCCACCCACCCGCTCGCGAGCCAGCGGCGGGAGTCGGCAAAGATTTTCTGGTACGCGTCAAAACCCTTGACCGACGGCGGATTTTGCGGGCGCCAGATCCCAAACGGGCTGATGCCGAATTGAACCCACGGCTTGGCGGTCTTGATGGCTGTGGACAATCGCAAGACGAAGCGGTTCACGTTATCGCGCCGCCAATCATCCCGACTCGAACCGCTATGGATACCGTACTTTACCCAACTCGCTTCATCCGGATATTCCATGTCGCGACCGGATGCATCCTTCTCCGGATAAGGATAAAAATAATCGTCCAGCACCACGCCATCCACGTCATAACGATTGACGACGTCCAGCACCACCTCGATGGCCCTCTCCTGGGTTGCCGGTTCCCCGGGATCCAGAATGGTTTGGGTGCCATAACGATGCACCAGTTCCGGGTGGGTGCGCGAAATGTGGTCGGGGGCCGGCGGAGAGAAGGATTTAGGATGGCCGGCGCGAAAGGGATTGAACCAGGCATGCAATTCCAGCCCGCGTTGATGTGCCGCTTCGATGGCAAAAGCCAGCGGATCATACCAGGGCTGTGGTGCCTGGCCTTGCCTCCCGGTGAGAAATTCGGACCAAGGTTCAATCGCGGAGGCGTAGACTGCGTCGCTCAGTGGACGCACCTGGAAAAAGACCGCGTTGAAATGCAGTTGGGCTGCGCGGTCCAGCAGGGAGAGCAATTCCGCCTTTTGCTGCGCCACCGGCAAGCCGGGCTTTGAAGGCCAGTCGATGTTCGCCACGGTGGCAATCCATGCCGCCCGAAATTCACGTGGCGGGGCGGGGGGCAAAGCGCTTTGCATCGTCCAGCTCGTAGCCTCTCCCGCCAGAAGCCGGGTTATCGGTGCCAACCAGAGCACCAAAAAACAGCATCGCCGAATGGACGCAAGGATCATTAAATCATGGTGGCGCGGCCGTTCCGCTGCGGGAAAAGATCATACCCCTCTTCAAAAGAACGGATTGTGCGCCTTTTCTTCTCCAACTGTGGTCAGAGGACCGTGTCCGGGGCAAATTAGGGTGCCCGGAGGCAGGGTGAGAATTTGTTCCCGCACTTTCGTCCGGGCCACTTCCCCCGAACCGTTGCTGCCTCCCATGGAGCCGGCGAAGATGGCATCACCGACAATGGCGACATGCGGGGCGTCCTCCTGCCAATTGCCCACCAGATAGGTTACCCCGTCTTCGGCGTGACCAGGTGTATCCCGGTGGGTTATCCGCAACCCTCCTAGATGGATGATTTCGGCCACTTTATTGCGTTGGTCAACGGGGGCGTTTTTTGAGCCGGAATGGACGCGAGTCTTGGGAAAGGCGCGGCGCAATTCAGGTAGCGCCTCAATGTGGTCGTAATGAGAATGCGTGATGAAAATGTGGCGCAAGGCAAGTTGCTCGGCGGCAACCAACTCGAGAATTGGTTTCGCAGCAAGGCCGGTGTCGAAGAGAGCCGCTTCCCGGTTCACTTCGTCCCACACCAGGAAACAATTCACAGCGAAATCGTCTGTTCTGGTGGTGATCACGCGCAGTTCCCGCCAGACGGAAAGGTCTTTGGGGGCCGGCAGCCAGCCTTCTGCGATGCCCGCGAGTTTTTGAGGATCCAGGCCGACCATTTTTCCGAGCGTGGCAAAATTTAATTTTTTAGTCGTTTTCCCGCTGGCTTCCAGTTCCGCGAGCTCCGCTTCGGATATTCCGATGGCGCCGGCCGCGGTTGCCGCGGAAACATTCGTCATTTCTCGGGCTTTGCGGATAATGTCACCGATATGATCTTCAAGATTCATACCTTAAACGTTAACGAATTTTTGCACTACGGCAAGCGCGAGCCTTGAATCGCGCCCGACTTTTTGTTACCAGAGAGTGTGTTCGGCAAACGACCAAAGGAAAGGGAGCGCTATTATTTGTTTCCCGGTCAGGGCGGAAGAAATTTCCGCCGCAAGCAATTGTTCATTCTCGGCTGGGCTTCCGCCGCGGCCCTGATCTTCGGGCTCTTGCTGGCCTTGCTGATCTGGTGGTTTTCCCGGCCGCTGCATTGAGCCGCGCTTGACCGTTGGGCGGTGATGGTTAACATGCTCACGTATTCAATGAAATTGTTCCGGTTCAACTTTCTGCTGCTGGCGGTGCTCACAGCCCCGGTCCTGGTCTGTCGCGCCGATGTGGTGGACGGAATCGAGGCGGTGGTGGCTGACAAAGTCATCACCTTTGCGCAGGTAGAGGATTATACCCGGCCTGTCGAGGAAACTTTGCGCACTCAATACTCCGGCGAGCCCGATGTTTATCAACAGAAACTGGACGCCGCGCTCCACGACAGCCTTGAGGTGCTCGTCGAACGGGCCCTTATTTTGCATAATTACGAGACCGGTGGTTATAACAAACTACCGGACAGCCTCGCGGATCAATTGGTCCAGGACAATATCCACGAACGTTTCGGCGACCGCGTCACCATGTTGAAAACCTTGCAGGCCCAGGGCATGACCTTGGAACAATACCGCAAGGAATTGCTGGACCGTTACATCGAATCCGGTCTCCGTAGCGAGAATGTCCAAAAGACCGTGATTATTTCTCCCTATAAGATCGAAACTTATTACCAGACACATGCCGATGAATTCAAGGTGGGTGACCAGGTCAAACTCCGCATGATCGTGTTGAACAAGGCGTCGTCCGACGACACGAACGCCTTCGAACTCGCCCGCGAGATCGATTTGAAACTCAAAAGTGGCGCGTCGTTCTCCGACATGGCCGGACTTTATTCCCAGGGTTCACAACAACATCAGGGCGGCGATTGGGGCTGGATTGACCGCACCACTCTTCGTAAAGAACTTTCGGATGTTGCTTTCACCATGGCCAAGGGGCAGGTCAGCCAGCCGATCGACACCCCCGACTCCGTTTATCTCATGTTGGTTGAGGATAAAAAAGCTGCCGGGCTCAAGCCGTTGGCCGATGTACGCGATGATATCGAAAAAAACCTCCAGATTCAGGAGCAAGCCCGTCTTTCGAAGGTCTGGATCGATGGCTTGAAAAAGAAGACTTACATCCGGTATTTCTTCAACTGAGGTCTATCCGTCGCGCCCACGGAGTTTTTGAATCGGGTGATGCCTTGGGACCCTTGTCCCTCAACTAAAAACCAAAGATCCTCAACTCAAAATGACCGGCTGGATCGGCATCTCGCTCGGCGACGTCACTGGCGTCGGACCTGAAGTCACCCTCAAGGCCATCGCCTCCGAGGCTGGTCGCGACGACACGCGATATTTAGTGGTAGGCAACGAGAACGTCCTCCGGCAATTAACCACCAGGCTTTCCCTGAATCTGCCGTTGTCTTCCTTTTCCGGTTATTCCGCCAGCGGAAGGTTTTTCGTAACCGACCCGTTGAACGGGACCCTGCCTCCCACCAACCTCGCCGGATCACCGGACGTGGCCCGCGCGTCGGTGGCTTGGCTGCGCGATGGCGGCCAGCGCTGTTTGCGAGGCGAGCTCGATGCGCTGGTCACCGCCCCGGTCAACAAGGAATCCATCATCCGCGCCGGACAAGAGCATTTTGTCGGTCAGACCGAATTCCTTTCCGAGCTCGCCGGCACCGATCAAACGGCAATGATGCTGCTGGGTCACGACGAGAAAAATCGCTGGCTGAGGGTCGCCCTTGCCACGGTTCACATCGCTATCAAATCCGTGCCTGAAAAGTTGACCCGAGAAAAAATCCTTCTGGCCATCGAATTGGCCGCCCAATCCTGCCGCGATCTGGGTCTGCCGCGCGCCCGGATTGCCGTTGCCGGTTTGAATCCCCATGCCGGTGAGGGCGGGGAATTCGGTGATGAGGAAATTACCACCATTGCGCCAGCTGTGCAGGTCGCGAAACAAAACGGTTTTGATGTGATGGGACCGTTGAGCGGCGACACCGTTTTTCATTACGCCCTCTGCGGGGATTACGACGCCGTGGTGGCCATGTATCATGATCAAGGGCTTGCGCCGCTCAAGGCCGTCGCGTTTGATACCGGCGTGAATTGGACCCTTGGCCTGCCCTTTATCCGCACGTCGCCCGACCACGGCACGGCTTACGACATTGCCGGCAAGGGTGTCGCCAATCCTTCAAGCATGATTTCAGCAATAAGTTTGGCCAAGCAGCTGGCGAAGAATAAAAAATGATTCTGCTTTATAATCGATAAGTTCGCCCATACTCGCTGTGCTGAGGAACGTCATTAAATCTTTGTATTCGCATAAATATGTAAAATTGATGCTGTTTTGTATTTTAGGATTTAGAATCTTTTTAGGCGCGGTTTTTTAATAGGAACAACAATCACTTTGGACGATGATATCTTCGAACTGGCGTCCGGGCAGGCAACGGCGCGCGGACTATCGCTGGGTAAAATAGTGTCCAAGCTTGCTTTGTTCTGATGCAAAGTCGACCTTTCCTCAAGAGCCACCCAAGATGGCTTTGAGTCCGACCACATGGGTCACGACTTCGATGTTACCGTTTGAAGCTTCGGAATACGGGCACGTCTGGTGCGCAGCCTCCACCCGCTTCTGGGCTACTCCGTGTTCCAAACCGGGCAGGCTGACGTTAAAACGGGCCTTGAGGAAAAAAGCATTGCCGGCCTGACAGAGGTCCACCTTCGTGTCAACGGCCGTCCGCGGCGGAAGTGGGATCCTCATTTTTCGGGCCGCGATACCCATTGCCCCTTCAAACCAGGCCGACCAGCCGGCGGCAAACCACTGCTCTGGATTGGTGCCACTATCTTCGGGGCCTATCGCCACCAATCGCAACCGTCACCTTCCAGGATTAATTCCGCGCTAAAGTCCAATCTGGATTGAGAGAAAGACACGAAATTATACTTTTTAGTTTTTGAATCAGCGAATCGAGGATCCGAGGCCAGAGGCCCTCTTACTTTTTGGGTCCACCTCCGAACATGGAGCGCATGCGGGCGATGAAGTCCGGCTCGGGAAGTGTTTGCCGAAGTTCAGTAAGCATCAGGCTGCCGATCCCGGCATTATTCACAACGACGTCAATTTCCCCGAATTGCTCTATGCCTTTCGAAATAGCGTCGGAAATGCTGTTAGGATTAGTGACATCGAGGGACGTGACAAGCAACCTGTCGCCATCTTCGAAAAGTCGTGCCTTGGGCGAACGCATCGTGGCGATTACATTCCAACCATGGTCGAGGAATAGTGCGGCGGAAGCTTTGCCGAAACCCGAAGAGCAGCCGGTAATAAGAACAGCATTTTTGATTTCATATGTATTTTTCCTAAGTCGCTTTTTTAACTTCCCCACAGAACAGACACGGCCAGTACAGGAGCAATAATGATTTTCAAAAAGCAGCTTTTATTTTTTTTGAACTGCTTGTTTTGTCAGCGCTCGTCGTTGAAGGTCTGGGTATTAGTTTTTCGCGGTGAGACCAGAGCGCAACGGTGCGAAAGCGGCCCGAAGTTCCTGGGCGAATAGTTCGGGTTGTTCCCACGCGGCGAAGTGACCGCCCTTATCCACTTCGTGAAAGTAGATGAGGTTGGGATAAGCACGCTCAGTCCAGCTCTTGGGCGCTTGATAAATCTCGCCCGGAAATACTGTCACCGCAACGGGGATCGTGATCTCGGCGGTTTTCTGATCCACAGCGTTAAAGTTGTTGTTGTTATTCTCCCAGTAGAGTCGCGCACCGGAGGTCGCGGTGCCAGTGAGCCAGGTCAGGGTGATGTCGTCGAGCATCTCCTCTCGCGTCAGCGACCGTTCGGGTTCACCGCCGCTATACGTCCATTGTGCGAACTTGTCGTAGAAAAACGCAGCCAGTCCGGCCGGTGAATCAGCCAGTCCGTAACCCAGCGTTTGCGGGCGGGTCACCATTAACGCAGCATACCCGCAGTTCTTTTTGTAAAATGTATTCAGTGATTCAAACGCGGCCTTTTCCTTATCTGATAGCCCTGCAGGTACGGGGCCACCGGATTGCAACACTTTGGCTACTTCCGGCGGCACCGTTGGAGGCATGTTGACATGGATGCCCAGCAGTCCCGCTGGTTTCTGACGAGCCATTGCGTCCGCAACCACCGAACCCCAATCTCCGCCTTGCGACACATAGTATGCGTACCCCAGGCGTTTCATTAGAACGTCCCAGGCGCGCGCAATGTGGTCTGGGTTCCAGCCGGTGCCGGTTGGCTTGCTCGAGAAGCCATAACCTGGCATAGAGGGTATGACCACATCGAATGCATCTTCCTCGCGCCCGCCATAAGCCGAGGGATCAGTGAGTGGACCGATGGCCTTGACCATTTCGAGAATCGAGCCAGGCCAGCCATGGGTGATGATCAGCGGCATGGCGTTCGGATGACTGGAGCGGACGTAGATGAACTGGATGTCGACCCCGTCGATCGTAGTCACAAACTCCGGCAAAGCGTTCAATTGTGCCTCCACCCTGCGCCAGTTATAGTTCGTTCCCCAATAATTAACGAGCGATTGGATTTTCGCCAACTGTACGCCTTGGGATTGATCCGCTACCGTCTCCTTGTCTGGCCACCGCGTAGCCAACACGCGCCGGCGAAGGTCGTTGAGCGCCTCTTGGGGAATATTGACGTGGAAGGGACGGATGGCTGCAGGGTCATTCGTGGGACTGGTGGCCAACACACCGGCAGCTGACATATTCATTATTCCGGCTGAAAGGACCAGCAAAGCAAAGATGATTCGCAAGGTGGGAACTGTCCGCCAGTTAACGCTCGGGCCGATTTCGATCTGTTTTGTCGTTTTCATTTTTATTTATGTTTTGTGTTTATTAATGGTTATTAGTTTAAACGGTGATAGAAAGTGATTTAAGCGTGAGTCAGATAATGCAAACCAGGTTGGGAATTGCGATATTTGGGCACGAAAGACTGCAGGCATTTTCAAATTGTTCCCAGTCGGCGCTGTCTTGAATTGGAGGAGTCGTGACCCGCTCACCCGTGTCAGGACCAGCCAGGGTAGCATCGATCATGTCTTCAGACCTCATAGCCCATGCAGCCGGTCTGACAATTTATCTTCCGGGCAAGTCCCCGATCCCTCCAACTGCCATTCAACAGCAAACGCATCGCTATTCTGTTTAATTGTGGGCAATGTGCGTATAAATACCATTTTGGGTGACGGAGTTTTCCGTTGTGCTCTGTCATTTGTTAGAACTAAGTTTCTTTGTTTCTCATTCATGAGCCAACACTAGCACCCAGGTTGCGGTGGTTGGTAGTATACCTTGGTGTTAGAAAGCTAAACTCAAATGAGTTGGAGAAGCCTTATTCCCGCAAATCCATTACTCATTTGTCTGGATATTCCGTGCGGCATTCTGTCGGCGGGGTTTTCCGGCGGCTGATTCAGTCTGGATTGATTGAGCGATCGTAACCAGATGCAAAAGGAGAATAAAGTGACGAAAAAGGGGTGCGCGATCGAAAAATCCAAGAGAGATGTTACCACGGTAATGCTTAACCACAGGGTCTCAGCATTGCGCTGTGGTCGCGAAGAGGGGACAGACGATTCGACCCAGAGAGCACAATGGAATACAGCAACAGAAAACGTCAATGACCGCTTCACTGGGTTAGGTGCCTGTATCCTTATCCGGCTAACGATTGTGGGCGATGGCGGCACGTACGGCGACTACCTCATCGGCAGTAACCGAGCTGCTGTTATTACCCCACGACTGGCGAATGTAACTTAAAACTCCGGCCAAATCTTGATCCGACAAATTCGCCCCCACAGGCGGCATGGAAAGATTCCATGATTGACCTGATACCAAAATTGAGCCGGTCAGTCCAAGCTGTGGGACGCGAACCAGGTTTTCGACGTCTTTGGAAACCCAGTCAGAGCCTGCCAGCGGCGGAAATTGGTTTGCTTTGCCAAGACCATCATCGCCGTGGCAAACACCACAAACTGATGTATAGAGGGTCCGGCCGCGATCGAGCAGTGCAGCGTCACCGGGTTTAGGCTGGTATTGGGCGACGCTTTCAGCGGAGGAAAATGGCAAATAAACCTGCCTGTCAAACCAGCCGCTGTGCAAGTCAAAATAAACCGCAGCGAGATACAGTAGAATGAG
>Ga0302320_10015252_pt1 | contig 15805 bp, 13 predicted proteins | sample Bog_T0_3_FD_202130 | JGI IMG/M metagenome (GOLD analysis project Ga0302320, IMG submission 202130) | Peat permafrost microbial communities from Stordalen Mire near Abisko, Sweden - Bog_T0_3 | ecosystem: Environmental > Terrestrial > Soil > Wetlands > Peat | place: Sweden: Abisko, Stordalen Mire... | reverse complement strand
GCAAGCCCCGCGGCACGGCCGACTCGCTTTCTTGGAGTGTTTGGGCTCTAATTGCAGCGATTGATGCTCACAACCCGTTACGAGAGCTTTCCGTAACCATGCCGGACATCTACTACCACTCGCACGCGGTCGAACGATCGGAAATCGACGAACTGGGCCATGCCAACAACGTCGCGTACATTGCCTGGCTACAGGCGGCCGCGACCGCCCATTCCGCGGCCCAGGGTTGGCCCGGTCCGCGCTATCGCACGCTGGGGCAGGGCTGGGTCGTGCGCTCGCACGCGATCGAATATCTGCAGCCGGCCTTCGCCGGCGACCGGATCGCCGTCGAAACCTGGGTCGCCACGATGAAGAAAGTCACTTCGCTACGGCGCTACCGGATCGTCCGCGCGGGCGACGCCGCCCTGCTGGCCACCGCCGAAACGAACTGGGCCTTTGTCGATCTGCAAAGTGGCAAGCCGGTCCGCATTCCCGTGGAAGTCGCTACCGCATTTGTCGTTGTCGAGCGATAATTTCACCAGCGGCCGGCTGTACAGTAAGAAAGAGCTGTAACCGTCTGCGGCAGTTTTGTGTATACTGGACACGGAACCGTCCACGATCCGGCCCAAGAGCCCGATCATGTTGGCGGATTCACGCTTGGAATCCGGCACTCGGATGCCCGGAATATCTATCACCCCGAAATGAGGAGTCTATCATGAAGTTCGTTATCGCACCTTTTGCCGTTCTGGCCCTGGCGGCGGCCGTCGGGCAGGCGGCGCCGTTTGAAGCGAAGAATGTCGCGGCCGACGCGAAGTGGGTCATCCACGTCGACGTCGACGCGGTCCGCGATTCCCACGTCGTGCAAAAGGCCTTCCAGACTTGCCCGATGCTCAAGGATTCCGGCAAGCATTTCGACATGATTCGCGACAAAGCCGGCGTGGATCTCCGCAAGGATCTGCATGGGCTCACCCTTTACGGGCCGGACGCCGACAAGAAGCATGCCGTGGCCATTGTTTTCTCCACGGTGAATCAGAAGTTGCTGCTGGACAAGGCCGCCAAGGCCACTGACCACAAGGTGACCAAGCATGGCAGCATCGATATTCACTCCTGGACGGTGAAGCACGGCTCGAAGACCGAGACTGCCGCCGGCGCATTTTACAAGCCGGACGTGTTGGTCTTCGCGGCGGATGCCCAGCGTGTCGGCGCGGCGATCGACGTGCTCGATGGCAAGTCGCCCGGCATCACCGATCCCAAGTCGCCCCTGGGCGGCCATGTCTATAAAGGCGCAACGGTGATCGTTCGCGCCATCGACATTCCCGCCGATAATCGCTGCCCGATACTGAAGCAAGCCGCATCGCTCCGCGTGGCCCTGGGCGAAAGCGACGGCAAGTCGTTCTACCGCGCGAAGCTTGTCATGAAGTCGCCCGAAGCGGCCGAACAGGTCAAGACCATGGGCGATGGTTTCAAGGCCATGGCCGAGTTGCGCTTCGCCGACGATGCCGACTTGCTCAAGCTCATTGACGGCCTGAAGGTTACCGTCAAGCAGAGCACGGTCAACATCCGCTGGAGCGCCTCGGCCGACGATGTCTGGACGGCGATCGAAAAGTTGGCTAAGCAGGCCCGCGAGCATTTCAAGGGAATGCACGACGGCAAGGCCGGCACATGTCCTCCGGGCTGCCAGTGCCCCGCTTGCAAGGCCAAAGCCAAAGCTGACGGCAAAGCGGGAACGTGCCCTCCGGGTTGCCAGTGCCCGGCTTGCAAGGCCAAAGCCAAGGCCAAGGCTGACGCTGACGCGAAGGCCAAAGCCAAGACCGACGCCAAGTCCAAGTAACGACTAGACGCGGACTAATCAACGCAAACGCGTAACGACGTTAGGATGGTAGCCGTGGGAGCTTCAGCCCACGGCTACCTGTCGTTTATCTCGTATCTTAGAATGGTGATCTGTTCCTTTTTCAAAGCCAGGAGTTCGGTAATGGCAAGTCGGCAAGTCGGATTCGGTGTTCCAGGGGGGCTGTCCAGCGACCGCTCGTGCCATAAGTTGTTGATGCTGGTGATTCCGGTGCTACTGGCGCTGGCCGGCGGGTTTCTCGCCATTGCGCCCCTGGCATGCGCGGTCGAGACGGCCAAGAACGACGCGGCGAAAAAGCCGGACCCCAGCCAGCCCAAGGTCAAAATCAAGGTCGATACGTCGGAAGTCCCGGACATGGCCCCTTGGGCGGCCCACGCCAAGAAACTGTGCGAAGAGAACTATCCAATGATCTGCCGCGAACTGGGCAGCAACGGTTATAAGCCGCCGACCAAGGTGAAGATCGTATTCAAGGACTCCCAGGGCATCGCCTATACGTCCGGCACGACGATCACCTGTTGCAAGGGCTGGTTCAAGGACCATCCCGACGACTACGGCGCCGTGATTCACGAGATGGCGCACGTCGTCCAATCTTACTGGGGGAAACCCGTTCCCGGCTGGCTTACCGAAGGCATCGCCGACTACGTGCGGTGGTTCGTCTACGAACCGGCCGATCATCGTCCGCACGTCAATCCGCGGCGGGCCAAATACACCGACGGCTACCAAACCACGGCCGCCTTTCTGGACTGGATCGTGCGCACCAAGGACAAGACCTTCGTCAAGCGACTGAATGCCGCTTGCCGTGAAGGCCGTTACAAGCCCGAGTTGTTCAAGGACTACGCCGGCAAGCCGCTGGACGATCTTTGGAAGGAATTCATCGCCTCGCGAAAAGCCAAGTAGCACTCGCGGCAAGTGCGATGCGACCGATCACGTTCGTTTCCTGGAGGGACCGCCTCAGTTCGAATACCAGTCGGATTCCGCGGCGGGCTCTAGCTTGTCGCGCGCAGGGGCCACGTCCGAACTCGTGCGGGCGCGGGCGATGATCTCCGCGCTATGGATAGTCACGCCGCCGGAAGCGCTGATCACCCAGTTGCGGCCCTTGCGCAACATGCTCACACGGCTGTCAACCTGCGTCGGGGCCTGCAATTCGACCGTTTTCAGCGAGGCGCCGTCCAGCAGCGTGGACAGGCCGCAACCGGCCTTTTGCGGCAGGTTCTCACGGACGATCAGCGTCGCCGCGACGGCCAATTCCATGCAGCTCTGCAACTGCCCGAAAACCGGCTCGGCCACGGCCAGCTCGTCATAATGCCGCGTCATGTTGTCGGCCCATTTCTGGGCAATGGGGCTAGCGTGACCCATGTGTTCGCGGCTACCGCCGGCTGCTTGAAAATCCTCCTCGGTCATGCATTTCACGCTGGCGCCCTGGAACTCCCAGGCCAGTCCCTGGGCGTCGCGAAGCACGCCGTCGTACTTCGGTTCCAGCCACCAGCGCGGCATCATGTTGCTCATGCCCGCGGTTCCGGCCTTGTACATTTCCAGGAAGCTGGGCAGGCCCTTGACCGGGGCGCGATCGAAGGCCATGGCTAGGCGCTTCATACGATAGTCGGCCGCCACCAGCACGGTGGCAAAGTGACTGTTCGCCGGCACGCCCGACACGGAGACGTGCTGTCGTCCCAGCGCACGTTCGATGCCCTGCTCGATAGCGTTAGGATCTCCCATTTGGCGCAGGGTCTTCACGTAGGCCCGCAATTGTGCGCGGCCTTCGTCGGTCGGGTCGATCGAACAGGCGATTTCGGCCTGTCGTGAGCCGGCCGCGGAACGCAGGGCGATCACGAGGTCGTCAAGATTCATCACGGGCCGCCCGCTGGTCTTGCCCACGATGTTTCCCGCGGCATCGACCTTCCAGCCCTCGGCCGGTCCGACGAGCACGATGTCCTTCTGTTCGGGATAGACGAAGACATAACGGATCTGTTGCAGACCGCCGAGAAAGAACAAATCGTTGCTCAGCGGCTTGCCGGAACCGATCGCCGCGGCCAACGCGGCGTCGAGGCGGCGGAGCGAGATTTTGCGGAGCGGGACCCGTCCCTTCAAGTCAGCCGGTATGTCACCCAACAGCCGCTCGCGGGTCTTGCCGAGTTGCCCCAGCGCGTCCTCGGTGGCGTTCTCCAGCAATCCATCAGGCCGGATGGAAACTCCGCCCACGGGTTGCTGGACGAGCAGGTTCTGATTGACAGCCTGCGCGGAGGCGCTGTCAATCGGAATCGACGCGAGAAAGACCAAGAGGAACAAAACACCGCCCACACGTGCCGCAATGCGCGGCCGATCAAGTACGGTCCTCATAGTATGCCTTTCGTTCCAACCGAATGAGGGCGAAGCAACTAAATAAGCTTACCGCTCTTCGGATATGCCCTGGTTGCCCAAATAATCGGGATAGGGCTATTGTACCATCGAATACGATTAAGGTTAATACTCGACAGCCGACGTTGCGGCGGTCCGAACCGCGTGGGCAGCGACGGCAGTGCGGTAATATGCCCGGAAAATGGGGTAACACACCCCAAGGCGCTGATAAAATCACCACATTACTCGCGCTGCCAGATACAGTCTTCATTCAACCTTCCCCGCAACGCGAAGCCTTGGGGGCCGGTGGCCTTAGCCGGCAGGATCAGCCAGCGCGTGCCCGGTGGCACGGGGCCGTCGCCTCGCGGCCGCACGCCCACGCCCCGGTCGAACTCCAAAGTCAGCAGGCTGCCCAGGTCGTAGAGGTCGTTGGCAACCACTACCCGATCGCGGTCACGGTCGATCATGGCCGCCGCGGCCTTGGCCTCGGGCCAGAGCGAGTTCAGGGCGCGGGCTTGGGGCAAATCGGAAGCGATCCAATAGCCGGACGCCGCTGCCAGATGCAGTACCCAAATGATGGCGAACAAGGGTTGCCGGCGGCGCCCCAGCGGCTCGAGCAGGAACCATGTGCAAACCACGATTACCGGCATCATCGGTACCCAATAACGGGCTCCCGACTCCCAACGAAAATAGGTCAGGATGGCCAGATAAAACGGCAGCGTCCAGCCTAGCACGTCGCTGCACCGCCGCAGCCAACGTACCCAGCCGGCAAGCAACAGCAGGACATATGGCATGTACACTAACATGTTGACGTCCCGCCAGGCGCCGATGAAACCATAGGACTTGTACATTCCAGGAATCCCCACTCGGCCGATCTCGCTAACGACCAGGGCGCACCAGGGCACAGGGCCGCCTGCAAGCCCCGGGACGCGGTTTTGCGCCACGGCGTCCAGGTAGGCCGCCTTGCCCATCGATGCAGCGAGCACGTGATCGCGCACGACTACCGAGCCGACGGCGAGTGTTGAGGCAAGCATGACCGCTAGCGCGAGAGTCGTCGCGCGGCGCCATTCAATCTGGCGTTTGAAGGCCGCAAGTCCCAGCCGGCATCCGGCCCCGGCCGCCAGCGCGATCCCTATCGAGCGAATCAGACCGGTCATTGCGAACAGCAACATTACGGTCAACAAAAGGGCAACGAATCGCTTGCGGTCTACTGCTTTCACCGCTGATTCCAGACAGACGACCGCCCAGATCGAGACCGCCATGAAGGCCAATTCGCTGACCGGCCGTCGATAGTGGATCCAAACGCCCGCAGACCCCACCGTAATCACGGCTGCCCACAAAGCCCCGGCCGGCGCGAACCGCTTGGCCCAAAGATAAACCCCGCACATCAGGGCCATCGCCAACAGAAAATGAAACGCCGAGATCGCCAACAGCGGTAGGTCGCCCAGGCAAAACAAGGGGCTGATGAGCAGCGAGTAACCGGGCGGATACCAAAGCACCGGGCCGTCGTGATTGAGCAAACCATCGCCGCGGGCGATATGACGGGCTATGGAAATATAGCCCGGAGCGTCGCCCTGGCAGTAATACAACGGCCCCACTTGCACGGCCAACATCAAGATGGCGACGAAAAAGACGGCCCTCCGCACGGCGGTACCCGGCCCGGTGTCGACAGCAGGCGGCGATTCCGACGTCATGGCTTCTCTGCCCTAGTCATCCTTAGTTGTTCTTCTTGACTCGCACCGCGCCGCGGTTGTTCTTGCTTTCGGCCGGCAGATCGGTGTAGGGCGGCAGGTCGAATGTCCGCCCGTCGCCGAGTACGCGCGGGTCCTTGGCGTCGGTCAAGACCTTCAAGAGGCGCGCGGCAAGCTCGCGCTTCTTTGCGACATAAGCCGGGTCCTCCGCACAGTTGTCCATCTGGTCCGGGTCCTTGCGCAGGTCGTAAAGCTCCTCGGCCGGTCGTTTGCCGAAAGCGTAATTGTAGTGCCACTCCCAGTCTTCCTCGTCGAACTGCCGCACGAGCCAGGCCTTCGTCGGGCTGGCATCCATGTCGGCAAAGGCGACGAACGTGTCGCGCTCCAGCGCGTCGGCCGACGGCATGTCGGCCCGGCTGGTGAACTTGGGGCTGCCCATCGGCCAGCGATCGGGGGCGAAATTGCGGATGTAGAGAAAATCGCGAGTCCGCAGCGCGCGGTGCGGATAAGGCAGGTTCCCCTCGCGGGCGGCCGCCACGTGGCGCTCGCGCCCCGTGACGACCCAAGTCCGGCCCGGATCAACCTGCCCGGACTTCTCCGCGCGGAGCACGTCCATAAAACTGCGGCCCGTCATAACGTCGGGACGTTTCACGCCGCCCGCTTCGAGGAAGGTCGGGGCCAGATCGACGAGATTGACGAAGTCGTCCACTACGCGGCCGGGTTTGATGCCCGGCCCGCGGGCGATCAACGCGACACTCAGGCCGAAATCGTAGAGGTTGCACTTTCCGCCGGGCACGCCGGGCATGCCGTGGTCGCCGCTGATGACGACCAGCGTCTTGTCCAACTCGCCGACGTCGGCGAGCTTCTTCAACAACAGGCCCACGCTCGCGTCCCACGCCTGGATCTCGCCCATGTAATCGGTGAAGTCCTGGCGGACTTCCGGCACGTCGGGCATGAACTTGGGCAGCTTACCGCGGACGCTGTCGGGTTCGATGCCCCATAGGGCTTTGCCGGAGCCCTTCTCGTAGGGCCGGTGCGTCAACGTCGGACCGAACCAGTAGCAAAACGGCTGGCCCGGTTTGCGAGCGGCCAGGAAGGCGTCGAAGTTGTCTTGTACCTGGGCAAGAATCCGCTCCTTGGCCGCGGCGACGGAAAGCCCCTTACGCACCAGTCGCGTGGCGTTGATGGAGAATTTGTTGAAGTCGCGCCCGGCCTCTTCGTAAGCGTACTCCTGGCCGCCATAAGGCGCATCGGCCGGCGCGCCGGGGCTCCAGACCTTGTAGCTCTTGCCAATGTGGTAGCCCGCATCGCGCAACAGAAGCGGGTAGCTCGGGATCGACGGGTCCCACACCGCTCCTTGTAGGATCGCGCCGCGGCCGGTGCGGAAAAAATACTGGCCCGACAAGAGCGAACTGCGGCAGGGCGTGCAACTCGGCGCAGTGACGAAGGCGTTCCGGAAGAGCACTCCCTCCCTCGCCACGCAGTCGATGACCGGAGTCTTGATCACCTGGTTGATCGAGGGCCGGTCGTCGATCTTGGCATAAACGCTGGCATAGCGCCCCCAGTCGTCGGCGAAGCAGAACAGGATGTTCGGCCGGGCGGGAATTGCAGCCGGCGCGGCCATGCACCTGGCGGCGATCGCAAACAGCACAAATGGCCAGACGAACGCCTTCATCGCACTTTTTTCCTTTCCTGCTTCAGGCCGGCCGCCCCGCCAGGCGCGCGTAGTCCGGCAACGGCCCGACGAGCGGCTTGAGATAGGCGAGGCATTCGGACGTAACGAAATTTCCCTCGGCATTGATGAACGCATCGGGCATCGGCTTGGCCCCCAGCGCGACCTCGGCCAGCGGCGCGGTGCCCAGCGACCAGCGATACGGATCGCTCGACTCGCGGACGATGCTTACCATCACGCCGGACGTGCCGGCCAGGGCAAGTTCCACGGCCCGCCGTCCGCAGGCCAGCGCCTCTTCGGTATCGCCCGGATGGACGCGGTCGGCGGCGCACATTTGCAGCGACTCGCAGACCTGGAATTCTCCCCGCCAGCCGAAGGCGGCGTGGATCATGCGGTGCAGCATCATCGCGGCGCTGGTGCCGCCCATGGCGCCGAACTCGACGTTGGCGAACTTGTCGCTCACGCGCGAGGCGCTGATGGGCGTGCCGTCGGCATAGCAGACCCCCTCGCCGCAGACGATGCTGCACCAGCCATAGCGGTCATAGCAGCGCTTCACGTCGGCCAGGAAACGCTCCTGGTCGAAGGCCCGCTCGGGCAGCAGGATGATGTGCGGCGCGTCGTCCTCGTTGACCTTGGCCAGGGCCGCCGCCGCGGGCAGCCAGCCGGCCGAACGGCCCACCGTCTGGAAAACGACGAATTGATCGACGAGCTTCATGTCGCGGGCGAGCATCCCGGCCTGCTTGACCGAAAGAGCCACGTAGCGGGCGGCGCTGCCAAAACCGGGCGTGTGATCGGTGCCGCAGAGGTCGTTATCGACGGTCTTGGGCACGCCCACGCCGATCAGGTCGTAGCCCTGCCCGCGGCAATAGGTTTCGACGCGATGGATGGTGTCCATGGTGTCGTTGCCGCCGATCAAGAAATAGTAGCGGATGTCGAAACGCCGCAGCATTTCCAGGATTTGGGGGAAGTCGGCCTCCTTGACCTTGTGACGGCAACTGCCCAAGGCGGAACTGGGCGTCGTGTGCAGGGCGGTGATCGTGGCCGGGTCCTCAGCGCCCAGATCGACCACCTCACCTCGCATGAAGCCCTCGATGCCATAGCGCATGCCCAGCGTGCGGCGGATGGCGGACCGGGCACCCGCTTGTGGGTCGCGGGCCGCCTCGACGATCCCCGCCAGGCTGGCGTTGATCACGCTCGTGGGACCGCCGCTTTGGCCGATGATTGCATTGCCTTGAAACATGATTCAGTGTTCAGTGTTCAGTTTTCAGTGTTCAGTAAGACAGGAGGGATGAAGAATGAGGGATAAGGGATTCAACCACTCAACCACTCAACTCTCAACCACTCAACTCTCAACCACTCAACTCTCAACCACTCAACTCTCAACCACTCAACTCTCAACTCTTATTTCCCGCCGGCTGTCCAGGCCACCAAGTTGCGAAAGAAGCGGACATACCAGTTGCCGACTTCGATCATTCCGCCGCCCACTTCCTGCGTAATGCGTTTGTCGCCCCAGTCGACGAATCCGCCGACCCAATGGGGCGCGACATCCGTGGCCAGCGCGGCGGTGCGGCCCGCGCCGTGTCGTCCGACAATCAAAAGCGGCGCCGTGCCGGTCCTCTCGAACCGGTATTCTCCGTCTGTGAGGCGGACCGAAAACCGGGCCGCCGCCAGCAATGTCTCCGCTTGCGGCTTCGCCGTAATCGCGTTGTATCCGCCGATCGTGGGAGGTTCGTCCCAGGGAAGGCCCGCGAGGATCGCGTGGTCCGCGAGTTTTTCCACCAGGCACGGTTGCGCGCAGTTCCGCCGATCGTCGCACGATTGCATCTCTACCGGCAAAACTGCAGCCAGCGGCGAATGGTGATACTCACCCAGCCGCCCATGAAAGCTTTCCCAGCCGCCGAGCATCACCAGCCCGGCGCCCTGCTCGACGCGCGCCGCCACGTGCGTCATGGCCTCGTTTCCGAACTGCGCGGCCGGGTAGTCGCTGACGACATAGGCGGCGTAAGACCTCGAAGCGAAATCATGCGGCGGCGGGTCTCCGCTGCGCACGTGGTAGAAGGGCAGGCCATAATGCAGCATCACGCCGGCCAAGTAGGCCGCCGCGCCCTGCAGGTGGTCGTCGCCCAAATAACAAATCTTACCGGACATCAAGAAGTCCTTGCGAACAACTCATTGTATTGCTTGGGGGAGTAGAAGCGGAACTTCAACTCGCGGAGGTATTCCACCGGCCCCGTGGCCCGCTGAATCTCCACCAGCGAGGAAATCTGCTCCTGGCTGCCGTAGGCCATGATGGCCTGGATTTTGGTTTCCAGCATCGCTTGCGTCGCTTCCACGCGGATCTGCGGCGGTTCGGGAAAATCGCAGTAAATGGCCAGTTCGTAGACCTGCGGCAGCTCGGCGAGCGGCTCGCCGAGCTGCGGCCAGATTCCCCCCTGGGCGTGAAAAAGGCTGATCATCAACTGCTCGTGAACGATGCGGTGGTCCGGGTGCAGATCGGAACTGGTGGGCACGAAGACCCGCGTCGGCCGCACCTGCCGCAGCAACCGCGTGAAGGCGATTTGCAGGCCGACCGTCTCTTGCGGCAGGCCCACAGTCTTAATTGCGGGCGTACCCGCGTTGCCGTTGCGAATGAACGCTCCGCTGTAGCCGGTCAACTGCCCGTCGGGATAGCCCAGAAAATAGAGGCGGTCGGCGGGCAGTCCGAGGACGGCGAACGACTTCCTGGCTTCCTCGCCGCGAATGGCCGCGATCGACTCACGCTGTTCGATGCGGCAATAGCCCATGCGGCCGTCGGTCACCACGGCGGCATGGACCTGCGCGCCTTCGGCGATGCCGGCCTGGAAGACCAGCCCGCCGCCCAGAACGATATCGTCGTCATGCGGCGAAACGAAGAGCCAGGTTTCCGCCGGTCCACGCCAGCCGTCCAGCAACTCGGCGATGCAAGCGGTGGTTAACAATCCGCCGCTGGTGCGGCGGGCATATTGGATCTTGGATGTCATATTTTATCCCAGGAATTCATTGCCGATCTTGCGGGCGCGCTCGGCCTTGTCGAGATTGATCCCCAGGCCGACGCCGACCTGTACCAGGATGTTCCAGCCGGCCAGGAGTTGCAAGATGCTCCAGTAGCCTTCCACGCGGGGAATGGTGATCGTGGGCACCATCGTCGGCTGCGCGGCCACGGCGATCAGGGTCAGCCCGACGCCGTCGACGAGCGTGGTCTTGAACTTCTCGATCTCTTCGGGGAAGGGATCGAAGACGATCACTACGTCGTCGCGCGACATGACTTCTTCGATACCGTGGACGGCGTAGGTGCCTTCGAGAAAGTCGCTCTTTTTGTGCGTGATCTCGTTGGTCTTGAGCGTAATCTCCTCGGCGACGCCGTTGTTGCGGCCGGCGAAGTAGACCGTGGAAGCCTTGGCGATCCTCTGGATCAAAGCCGGATCGATCTCGGCTTCGAGCACTTCGCGGGCCTTGACGGCCGCTTCCTGCTGGCGCCCGGCCAGCGAAGACGGCGCGGCGGCGGCGATCAACGAGTGGTAGAAGAGGGCCTGCTCGACGACGCTCTTGGTAGCCGCCACGGCGTCCTCCTTGCCGCAACGCAGCGTGTAGCAGCGATTGGAGACCGTTTCCAGCGTGCAGGGGCTATTGGCCGAAAGGCCGAACCGCTTCTGGTGGCCCTGGCGGCAAAGCTGCGTGAACAGCGAGATCAGTTCCTTGGTCTTGCCGCTGTTGCTGGCCCCGAAGACGACAAATCTGGACAGGTCGTATTCGTGGGCCTGCCGTGCGCCGTCGGTGGCGGCGGCCAGCGGGAGGCCCAGCCGCAGGACCTCCGCGATCAGGTTCTTGGCGGGAAAAATGCGGCTCGAGCCCTCGCCGGTGAGGAACAGCCGCCCCGTCTGGCGAATCGCCTCGGCCGCGTCCTTGGAGGCCGCGAAGTCGAATTTGGCGATCAGCCCCGGCGTTTCCAGCATTTCCTGGACCAAGGCGAACTTGTTGTATTTCGGGTCGTGAAGATTCATGGGTCAACTCCGGTTAAATATCAAATACCTGCAAAACTCTTTGTTTTCGAGTACAATCGTGGGAAATGAAGAAGATCAATCCGCCTCAATCGACTACCTCCGCCGAGACGCCCCAACACGAAGTGCGGCCGAGCCTGCTGCGGCGCATGAACGAGCGGCGGATCCTGGAAGCGTTGCAAAACCACGGCGAGCTTTCCCGCGCCGAACTGGTCCGGCTGACGGGCATCAGCCCGCCCACGGTCTCGAAAGTCGTGCGATCCTTGCTGGCGGCGCACTTGCTGGACGAAGGCGACGCGCCGGACGCGGCCATCGGCCGCCCGGCCCGCGTCTTGCGGCCGGCCAACCAGGCGGCCCGCGTGCTGGGCGCGGTGATCGACATCCGAGAGTGCTTCATCGCCGCCACGGGCCTGGACGGACGCCTGCGCGCCGACCGCACCTTGCAGTTCGCCACGCCGGAGACGTATGAAGAACTCCTCGATGCGCTGGCCAAGCATGCGCGGCGCTTGATGCGCCGCCGCGAGAAAACGGTCACCCTGGCCCTGGGCCTGACGGCCCCGGGGCTGATCGATCGGCAGCAGCAGCGGATGCTCTTCTCGGCCAACCTGCACCAGCTCGACGGCCGCTTCCTGGCCGCGGACTTGCAGGAGCGATTGGGCCTCCGCACGATCCTCTTGCACGAGACCGATGCCCTCTGCCTGGGCGAGCGGGCCTTCGGCCGGGCCCGCGGCATGGACGACTTCGTCCTGGTCGATGCGTCGGGCGGCCTGGGCGCCGCGGTCATGAGCGGCGGAAAGGTCCTGGCGGGGCATAGCGGCCTGGCAGGCGAAGTCGGCCACATCACCGTCGATCCCCACGGCCGACGCTGCGGCTGCGGCAACGTCGGTTGCCTGGAAACCGTCGCCTCCGACCTCGCCCTGGCCGGCTCCCTCTCGGAACGAATCGGCAAGACCGTCAGCTTCGCCAAGGCCTTCGACCTGCTCCGTTCGGGCGAATTGCAGGCGGGCTCCGAACTGGACAGCACGATCGAGTTCCTGGCCATCGGCATCGCGGCCGTCGTCAATATCTTCAATCCGGCCGCCGTGCTCGTGCAAGCCCGCATGTTCGACCTCCGCGACGGGGCTTTCGAGCAATTGATCGAGATCGTCGGCCGCCGCGCTCTGAGCCCGATCTTTGCCGACTGCAAGATCATGCGGGCGTCGTGCAGCAAACTGCAAAGCGCTGTAGCGGGAACGATTCATCATCTGACATCCGTCCTGGGACCGAAGGTCTAGCATCTACGAAATGCCTTCTACCAGCCTATTCATGGCCTCTTCCTGCTGCTCGATCGACTCGACCAGTTTGAACTGGGTGCGGCAGCGGTCGAGATTGTGTCCTTCGCGATGCACCTTGAAGTAGACGTCGCCGGCCAGATAATCGGCCAGGAAGCGGATACCGATCTCGAAGGTGATCAGCTTGCCCGAGAAGGCCAACTCCTGCTTTTCCGCCTTGTTCAGCACATTGCCCGTGGAGGCCAGGTAGCCCCGCACCAGGGCCTCGAACATGGGGAACTGCATGCAGACCTTCGACAGGTCGCGCTCGTCCTCCAAGGCGGGGCTGGTGGTAGTGCGGACCATGTCGCCGAAGTCGTACAAGGCCAGGCCCGGCATGACCGTGTCGAGGTCGATCACGCAGATGCCTTCCTGGGTGGCGTCGTCCAGCATCACGTTGTTGAATTTCGTATCGTTGTGCGTCGTCCGCTCGGGCAGCGCGCCGCGGGCCTGCAAGTCGATCAACCGCCCGGTGATCGGCTTGTGCCGCAGGGCAAACTCGATCTCGGCGCGGGCCGTCTGGGCGCGGTTCGCCGCGTCAGCCTCGATGGCCTTTTCCAGGGCCGCGAATCGCTTGGGCGTGTCGTGGAAGTCGGGGATCGTGTCGTGCAACCGCGGCGAAGGCAGGTCGGCCAACAAACCCTGGAACTGCCCGAACGCCTTGGCCGCCTCGAAGGCCTGCTTGGTTGATTCCACGGCATCGTAGGTGCGGGCCTCTTCGATGAAGACGTAAGTCCGCCAGCATTCGCCCTGGGCGTCGATATGGAACATGCGGCCGTCGCGGGCCGGCACCAGCGTCAGCGCCCGGCGGGTAACGTCCGTCTGGCAGGCCAACTTAGCCCGCAGGTGCTCGGTCACGCGCTCGATGTTCTCCATCAAATCCGGGCAGTTTTTGAAGATGTTCTGATTGATCCGCTGGTGGATGTAGCGGATCGGTCGGCCGCCCTGGCTGTACGTGGCGGCGTAGGTGTCGTTGATATGCCCGGTGCCGTAGGGCTCGGCGGACTGGAAATCGGCGAGAATCTGGAAGTTCTCGGCGACGGATCGGATATCGTGGCGAGTTTTCATCTTCTTACAAATCCACTTTCACTCCGGCCAGCCGCCGGGTAACGGGTTCGATGTCGGTGCGGCTGGAAAGATCGAGCACGGCCGCTTTGCAGCAGACGACGCTGAATCGTTCGCCCAGCCGGTCGGTGGCGTATTGCACCGCGTCGGTGATTTCCAACTCGCCGCGCGGCGAGGGCCGGATCGAGCGGCAGGCCTCGAAAATCGCCGGCCCGAAGCGCCAGCAGTTCATGCTCACGTTCAATGGCCGCGGCAGGGAGGCCAGCGTCGCTTCGTCGGGCTTTTCGATGATCCGCTTGAGGCGAATCGTGCCGTCGGGCTGCGGTTCGCCTTCGACGACCGCGAACTTGGAGATCCGCTCGGCCGGGATATTGCTCTGGGCCACCAGCGTCTCCTGGTCGAAGACGGCTACCGCCGGGCCGGGGGCGTCGCGCAGGCCGCAAAATGCCTGGAGCGGGTAATAGTTGTCCGAATTGATCATCACGAAGGGCCGGCGGCCCACAACCGGCTCGGCGGCGGCGACCGCGTTGGCGGTGCCCAACGGCTGCTCCTGGACGGCGAACTCGATGGTCATCCGCCGGGGCCGCAAATCGGTGTAATATTGGCGAATCTGGCCATGTTCCGGCCCCACCACGAGGCAAGCGCGGGTGATCCCCGCCTCGGCCGCCACGCCCAGCACATAATCCAGGAACGGCCGGCCCATCGTGGGGATCATGGCCTTCACGCCGCTATCGGCCGCCGCGGTCAAGGCCGGATCCAAGGCCACCGCCGGATCCGATTTTCGCATCCGAGTCCCAAGTCCGCGAGCAAGAATTACCACCTGATCCATAGATTCCTCACGATAACCGGAGCATTGCGCCGAGGCAACACCCGGCCGGCGCAAGCGTTTATTTTAACAAAACTAATAAATGTGTCAAGGGGGTGAAACGGTCGAACAGGGGAAGTGCTCTTCGTGTTTAATCAGATTGGCTGGCCCTTGCGCTTGCCTTCTGCTGGCACACCGTTCACAATATCCGGCATTAGCGTTCTATCGCCATAGACCACATTCCAGGAGGTTGCCCATGTCCCATCCGCTCGCACCGATATCACGGCGTCAACTGTTGCAGACCTCGCTTGCCGCTGGAGCCACGGCGGCGCTTCCCTGGTTCGTGCCGGCGACGGCGCTGGGTGGCGGCGACGGCGCGGCCGCCGCGGAACGCATCACCCTTGGGGTCATCGGCATCGGCCCCCGTGCTACCTATGACCTGGGCTGCATGCTCAAGCTGCACGATTGCCAATGCGTGGCCGTGTGCGACGTGCAGGCCAGCCGGCGCGAGGCGGCCAAACGGCTGGTCGATAAGCACTATGGCAACCAGGACTGCAAAACGTATCGCGATTTCCGCGAACTGCTGGTGCGGCCGGACATCGACGCAGTGCTCATCGCGACCGGAGACCGCTGGCACGCCCCGGCCTCGATCCATGCGGCCCTGGCCGGCAAGGACATCTACAGCGAAAAACCGTGCGGGCTGACCATTGGACTCTGCCAGACGCTGGACGACGTGATCCGCAAGACGGGCCGCGTCTTTCAGGCGGGCACGCAGCGGCGGAGCGTGCCCAACTTTCAGGCCGCGGTGCAACTTGCCCACAGCGGCAAGCTCGGCAAGCTCAAGACCCTGTACGCTTCCGTTTACAGGCCCTCGATCGAGACGGCCTGGCTGCCCTCCGAGCCCACGCCGCCCCGCGACGTCTGCGACTGGGACCTCTGGCTGGGCCCCGCGCCGTGGCGGCCCTACAACAAGCAGTATGTCGACGGAAAGTGGCGCGGACACTGGGATTTCGACTCCGGCGCCAAATTGCTCGACTGGGGCGCGCATACCGTCGATCTCTGCCAATGGGCCAACCGGGCCGAC
>Ga0302320_10015250_pt1 | contig 15808 bp, 14 predicted proteins | sample Bog_T0_3_FD_202130 | JGI IMG/M metagenome (GOLD analysis project Ga0302320, IMG submission 202130) | Peat permafrost microbial communities from Stordalen Mire near Abisko, Sweden - Bog_T0_3 | ecosystem: Environmental > Terrestrial > Soil > Wetlands > Peat | place: Sweden: Abisko, Stordalen Mire... | reverse complement strand
AGCTATCGGATTGGCGCGGGCCTCGCACTCCAGTGCGTAGGGCGCAAGTCGCGCTCCGAAAACCGTTCCGAGCGTTAACACGGCGGCAAGAATTGCTTTGCACATGGATCCCTCTTCAGTAACTGGTAAGCAGCGCCCCACACGGGGCAAGCTGTTGCTTGCCGAAGCGGACGCAGGCGCTCTGTCCCCGTACTACAAGCACGTGTGCACCGGGACGCTGCTTGTGGACGTACCGCTCCGCACTCTGGAACCCGCGCCTGAATTCACGCCCCATGGGTTCGTTGTTATGTTCTTCTTGACGCGGCCCCGCCGGGTTCCAGGAACGGATGGCGCGTATGCCCGGGCTAGTGATCTGCCACTTGTGCCGGCCCTCACGACCGGCTCCGCTCGCAGGGGAACGGAGCCGTTCGTACGCCATGCAGAACTCAGCCAGCTAGAAGGTTGTCCGAAGGCTGAACTCGAAAGTGCGCGGAAGTCCGTTCGGCGAGCGATCGTACTGCGTGCCGTAAGGGTTAGCGGAACTGATCACCATATACGGCCAGAGGTTCGTGTGGTTGGCCGCGTTGTAAGATTCAAAGCGGAATTCGCCCTTGATTCTCTCGCGGATCGTGACCTTCTTGCTGACCGCTCCGTCCGTCACCCAGAAGCCCGGCCCACGCAGGTAACTTACCTCGGTCGGGAGCGTCCTGAGATGATCCCAGCCCGGCTGGACGGTACTATCCGTATTGAGCGCGGCGACGTTGAAGAAGTTGTTCGGGTCGCGCTGGCCGTTGATGTCTCGCAGTGTCATCCCCGGCGCCAGTAGCAGGTCCGTAAGCGCTGCCGGATAGCCCCGTTGAGTCCGGAACGTCCCCGACACCTGCCACTCGCCCAGAATCCAATTCAGCGGACCGTGCCAGGAACTGCCGAATCGCCGGCCCTTCCCGAACGGCACTTCATAGACTGTCATCGCGTTGAAAACCAAGCCCGGGTCGGCGGCGATCTCATGAACCGGACTCGGGTCGGTGGCATTGAGATAATTAATCGCTTGCATGCTCTTGTCCCAGGTGAGATTGCCTGAGATCGTGAACCCATTGTGAAAGCGCCGCTCGACGCGGGTTTGCAACGAGTGATACCACGTTGAGCCGTTCGTCGTGGTGCCTCGAATCATCCCGAATTGGGTGTAAGGCTCCAGCAACTGGGCGACCGATGTGGTCGCGCCATTGGCGTTGGGAAGTTGCGACAGCCCGGCGTAAGGGTTCGGAACCAAAGCGCTCAGCATATCTATGTTGGTCTGGTCGAATGTGGGCGACGTCGAAAGGTACTTCCGCGGAACTGTGTTCAGGTCCGTGCAGGGAACGCCCTGGTTGCAGCCATTGATAATTGTAGGCTGATGCACGCTCTTGCTTCCGACGTAGCTGGCGTCGATGATGATCTTGCCCGGCAACTCGCGTTGCACACCCAGGGACCAGTGCATCGAATACGGCTCTTTGGCGCCGAGATAGCCGACGTCAATCGAGTTGCCGGCGCTCAGGTCCGCGCCGAGCGAGTTCCCTACCGGTTGCAGCAGGCCATTGGGGAACGGATTGGCCAGACTGTTCAGGAACGTCGCGCCACCGTCCAGAGAGGATGATTGGCTTGTGGTGCGGCTGAAGCCGTCCTGGACCGGCAGAAAGTTGCGGCCAACACCGAGCGAATCGTAAAAGATTCCGAAACCGCCCCGGATCACAGTCTTGTTATCAAGCTGGTAGGCCAGCCCGAATCGAGGCAGGAACTCCTTCCAGTCTGTGTTCCAAGTGCCGCGGTTGCTCGAACTTGCGTACCGATATCCGCCCTTCACCGTGTAAGACGAAGGGAATGCCGCCAGCACGTTCTGCAGAGCGGCAGTCGCCGCGGGGCTCAGATTCGCGGATGCCGCAATACTGGACGCATTCGCCGCATAACCGGCCGCGGCGTAAGCATTTTGGGCCGCTGCCGCAAAGCTCGGTACAGCGCTCGGGTCGAAGCCGATTTCCATGCGGTTGTATCGTTCCGTGGTCGGCTTTTCTACTTCCCATCGCATCCCGATGTTCAACGTCAGCTTAGGAGTCACCTTCCAATCGTCCTGGATGAAAGCGGCTGCCCAATCGTAGCGGGCTGTGAAGGGGCTCGATACGCCCATCGTGGCGCTACTCGGAATACCCACCAGAAACTGTGCCAAGTCCTGTCCGACAGGCGCTCCGGGCGAGTCCTTGTCCGGGCCGTTCGTGTAGGCATTGCTGAAGGAAATCGACGGGGACGTATTGTTGTAGGTGTTCATGTAGCTCTGCGTCCAGATTCGGGCCTCGGCTCCGAAGCGCACGCTATGCTTGCCCTTTTCCCAGCTCAGAGTGCCATTGAGCGTTTCGTTGGTGTTGTTGTTGTAATAACCTCCGCCCGCTCCAATGCCTTGATATACGCCCGAAAAATTGATGGACGGGAAAATCGATTTCCCTTGACCGATCTGGCTTACCATTTGCGACGAGAAGCCCAGGGCGGCATAGTCGAAAGAACTGCTGGACGGACCATTGGAGTACGGCTGGCGCGTCACACCCAGCTTTACATCAAGAACCACGCTGGGCGAGAACACATAGACGTCGTCAAGCGCGGCGACATACGATTTCCGGTACTGATTGCCTCCACCCGAGGTCGTCCCGTTGCCGAAGACGTCACCCGCCAGCTCAGTCCAGTTGTCCCAACTGAAGCGACCCATCAAGCGGTGCTTGTCGGAGAAGCTATGATCGATGCGGGTGCTATAGGTGTCATAGGTGTTGACATTCGGATTGATCCAGGTGTAGTTTCCCTGTCCGTCGGCACTTACTCCCGTCGTGGTATTCGCGTGGTTGTAGTATTTCAGGATGTTCTGGGCTACCGGATCGAGCCGGTTGGCCGGAATGATATTGCCCGGAAACGCCGTCCGGCTCAGATCGGCGTGGCTCGCGATCGAAAGGGGATCGTAGATCTGATATTGGGGGCCGATTGCCAGCAGGGCGGAGAAATCGCCTTTCCTTTCCGCATCGGTCGGGACCGTCGAGATGGTGGACGACGGAGTCTTGAACGGGTGCTTCTCCATTGTGTAGAACCAGAATGTCTTATTGCGACCGTTATAGAGCTTAGGCAGGACGACAGGGCCGCCCAGCGAAAACCCATAGCGTTTTTGGTCGGCACTATTGTAGTAGACATAGCTGCGGTTGAATGGATTCTCCGCCGCTAGAGACGAGGGATAGAACTGGTAGTGGGCCTCGCCGTGAATCTCATTGGTGCCCGAGCGGCTCACCAGATTGAATACCGCGCCCGACGTGTGGCCTTGGGTTGCGTCATATACGTTGGTTTGGATCTTCATCTCCTCAACTGCATAGCTCGAGAGACTGATAGCAGGTCTGGAAAAGGAATTCGCGGACATTCCGGATTGTCCCGGTACGCCGACACTCGAATTAGCTACGCCATCCAGAGTGATATCGTTGTGCGCTTCGCCACCGCCATTGGAACTGAGCATTGTCAGTCCCTGATTGAAGGCTGGATACGGTGTCCGCAGTTCGCCCGTCTTGGCCATTCCTGGCGCATAGTTCAGGACCTCCAGAGCCGAGCCGCCTTGAATGGGGATCTCGTCCAGTTCCTTTCTGCTGACCGTTGCGCTTTGGCTGGCCTCGGCCGTTTGCAGCATCTCGCTGGCAGCGCTCACCTGGATCGTCTCGGTGGTCGCGCCCAAATCGAGCGTGGTCTTCACTTCAACCGTCTCCGCAACGCCCAAGTGGATCTCGGCGTGGACGTGAGTCTTGAACCCCGTCTTGCCGACCGTAATTTTGTACTCGCCCGGGATCAGGAACGGCACGCGGAAGCTGCCGGCCTCGTTGGTGACGGTCGGGACCTTCACGTTTGTTGCGATGTTGACGACCTCGACGCTTGCGCCGGGCACAACGCCGCCACTGCTGTCGGTGACTGTTCCCTCAATCGTGCCGCGCGATTCCTGAGCCTGAGCATCGCGTGGCACTATGCCGATAAGTGCGAGCATCGCTACTCCCACCATGAGCGCTGTTGCAAATTTCATCATTAGCGTAACTCCTATTGATCGGATTGATCCTCACGGCTGAATTGCCGCCGTGTCCCCATCCCGGATGCGATCACGTCCGGGATGAGTCGTTCCGACAGCCCAGCGAAGCTGACTCACATGATTGAACAATTGCGCGGTCCCGATTCCCGTGACCGTGGCACTTACAAGACCGGAGGATGCTCATAATGTGCCCCCAAACGACGCTCTGTCCAACCTCAGCCTGGGTCTGCGAGATATGCTGGAAAAATTGTGCCACTGGTCTTTAGGGGAAAACACGTTTCGTCCGTTGCGCTCAACATGTGGGTTTCTTGCAACATGGAAACGGCAGTAGTTTCAGCAGCCTGCACGTCGTCTGTAACGGTCGGCGAAACGTGGACTTGACTTCGGGACGTGCTTTCGACCACTCTGGTGGGATGTTGGTTTGTTGAGGATGGTTCCGGCATGGCACCCGCCATCGTTGAGCAGGAGGTCAGGCAAGCAGTCCGGGCGATTCTGACGTCAACTCGCGCTTCGTTGTCGTCACGACAGGCGGCGTTACTCGAGTACCTTTGCAGCAAAACCCTGCTGGGCGAGTCCGAGCAAATCAAGGAATCGACGATAGCTATTGAAGTTTTCAGCAGAACCTCCGATTTCGATGAACAACGAGATTCGGTCGTCCGTGTGGAAGCGCATCGCCTGCGCAAAAAACTAGAAAAATACTACGCTACCGAGGATCAGGACCGGCGGGTACAAATTGTCCTCTCTCCAGGCAGTTATGTGCCCACCTTCGTCTTCAAAGGGGATCCGGGCAGCGGCCCTCGCACAGGGACCTCTGCGCTGCTCCGGAATTTGGACGTCCCTGCGTTTCCGGCGCCTCCAGGCACCAGGAGACTTCCGAGAATTCGGCTAACTTGGCTGCTTGCCGTTGTCGCCTTGGCCACTCTGGTTGTTGGCGGCGTGGCAGCCATACGGTTCGGCGCTTCAGCGTCGATATTTCGCAATCCCCGCAGCCACGTCCCCGCGCGATCAGCGGGACTCAACCCCGCTGGTGAAGTTCGAATCCGCGCCGGCCTTGTTGACCACGACTACCTGGACCGTTTTGGCCATACTTGGCAAACTGATCGATATTTCCACGGTGGCGTTGCAGAACCAGGCCCCGGCGAATTCTTCCGGAAACCGGCCGACGCTGGACTTTTTTCCACCGTGCGGTCCGGCGAGTTCTCCTACGATATACCCCTTAAGCCGGGACCGTATGAACTTCGACTCTATTTTGCCGAAAGCAACCTGGCCGATGACAACGGCCGAGACGGAGAGCGCCCGTTCAATGTCAGTCTCAACGGGCACCCCTTGCTGTCCAACTTTGACGTGACGGCTGATTCGGGAACTACGTTTGTAGATGTCCGTGCGTTCAAGGACGTGAAGCCGGAATCGGACGGAATGATCCATCTCAAGTTTGCCGCTGCTTACGGCGAACCGTTTGTGAATGCGTTGGAGCTCGTTCCTGGAATTCCGCACCGTGCTTTGCCGATCCGTGTTCGCGCCCATGAACTCTGGTTTACGGACCACAATGGAGATGTATGGAGCCCAGATAATTATTTTGTAGGGGGCCGGGAGTTGATGTGGCACAATGCTGGGAAGCGGTCAGTTGAGGGCACGCTCGATCCTGGTCTTTACGCGGGTGAACGCTACGGAAACTTCAGTTATTCCTTTCCCGTGCCTGATGGAATGTATTCAGTAACGCTATACTTCGCGGAGACATACTTCCACACGGATGTGGAAGGAACGGAAAATGGCGGCGTAGGAACGCGCGTGTTTGACGTTTACTGTAATGGAGCGATCCTGCTTCGGAATCTCGACGTATATAAAGAAGCGGGCGGTTTTCACGCCCTTAAGCGAACTTTCCACGAAATTCGCCCAAACGGCCAAGGCAAGATCCTGCTATCTTTTTCGCCCTGGAAAGACTACGCTTCTATCAGAGCCATAGAAATCCACGACGAGCAGCCCTGACGGAACTTCATAGACTTGTTTCCAAACCCACCGCTTCAAAGCGAGGGTGCGAATCTCTTGCCCGAGGCTTTCCTGTCTGCTTCCTGCCAAAGGTCAGGGAGAGTGTCAAGGGAAGTTGGGGGTGAGGTATGGCAACGATTCGCCGGAAATTGGGCCACATCTCATCCCGCTTGAGCGCGAACCTGTCGTAGCGCAAACCCGTAGTCCGGTTGCGGCGGCTTTCGGTCCATATTCAACGTGTAATCGCCGAATCGATTGATGTGCTCGGTCAGGTAGGGACTGATACAGGCCAGCGCGTCCTTCTGAACCTCGTCACCATCTCTTTGCAACTCCCGCACGATCCGGGTAAGTGAGCAAACGTTATGAAATATCAGGCAGTTAGCGACAAGACGGTTGTACTTGATGACTTTTCGCTGTTCGTCGCGGCTATTCTCGGTGATCACGCCCTCGCCTCCGAAGAAGACCCATTTGAGAAAGCAGTTGAACTGCTCGCTCTTGTTTGTAGCTGCCTGGATTGTCGCTCTCAGCTCCTGCTCGGCAAGGTAGCGGAGCAAAAACGCCGTCCGAACTACACAGCCGAGCTCGCGAAAGGCCAAGTAAAGCCGGTTCTGGCGGCTGTATGTGCCAAGCCGGCGCAGAATGGTCGCCGCGCTAAGACGGCCAGCTTTGATCGAGAGAGCGACACGCAGCATGTCCGGCAGGTACGTTCGAATGAGATCCCAATCAACGGTGTCGGTGAACAACGAATCGATATGCCCATAGCGGCTAGTCTTCTCCGGCCGGTACAGCTTCAGATCTTTCCAATTCCGGATGCGAGGCATCAGTTGAATGCCGAGGAGGTGGGCCAGCGCGAACACCGGCGTGCTCTGGCCTTGTGTGTCGGCGTGGAGAGTGTCGGGTTGAATATCGCTTTGATTCTTCAGCAATCCATCCAAAATGTAAACGGCTTCCCAGACGCCGCACGGGATGAAGTGGCTGAACAGCGCGATGTAACTGTCGGCGACGTGATAGTACCCGATTCCGCCGTACCCGCCGTAGCGGATGTGGTATTCCGACAGTAGGTTTTGCTCGTACAAGTCCCACTTCGTGCCGTCGGCTGAAGCGCTCTTGCCGCTGCCCCATAATCTTGGAATCGCGAACAGGTTGTAAGCATTGATTACGGCGGTGACCGCCTCGTCCATCTTGTCTTCCGTGATGTGGCGCTGATTCACCCATGCAATCTGACGTCGATCAGCGACCTTGAGGGACCGCGCGGTCTGGCTCGGACCCAAATTGCAGCCATAACAAAAGGTGGCAATGAGGTATCGCTCCCGCGGCCGATCGAGCTTCGCCTCGTGTCCGGACAGAGGGCCGAAGAACCGGGTCCAATGGAGCAGATTCTCGGTATCGGCCAGCGCGTCGAGCACTGACACGGGTTCGAGTCGGGCTGCGACTTCCTGCTCAAGCTCGCGCAGTGTCACTGGTTCCACTTTGCGCGCCAGTTTACTGAGCACCGGTTCACGGTTCTCGATTCTTACGTTCTCGTTGTTCGGAAAAGATTCGTCGCAATTCCGAGCAATCGCATCCAGCCAGTCACGCGTCTGTGTCACAAAAGTGCACCCGTCTATGGGCAATCCGGCCTGCTCCCCGTACGAGGCGGCGGCTCGATCAAACTCCTCCCAGGTGATCCAAGATAACTTGGCGCTTGGCGTCTTGGACAGCCTGTCCGAATCGGATCTCGCTCTGACCGGCGAACTCTAGTCCCATACCGCGGCAAGCGGGCGGCCGGAATTGGCCGCTTCGTAGATCGCTCCGTTGGCCCGGAGCTGCTTCAGACGTGTGAGGCGACTCCAGTCGAGCTGGAGGCGGAGGCGCCGGGCAGACTCGATCTGGACTACACGGCCGGTTGTTTCGTTGATGCCATACCAGCCGCCCTGGGGTTGGGCTAGGAGCAGACACACCAGTTACAACCTGCCGGCTACCTTGACTTCGTAGCCGCAGTCGATGAAGACCTGATTGTGTTGCAAACTCTATTCTTTCTTGGCTCTTGCAGCCGCTTTGGCTTCTTTAGCGACCCTAGCCAAACGAGCCCTGCTGGCTTTCCGCATGCGTTCGGCCGCGGCCGCTTTCTGTTCAGCGGTCCAAACCCGTTTCCTGTGACCTCGGGCGTCAACCTCTGGCTGGGAGCCGGCAGCAACCGGAACGGGAACTGGAGCGGGGACGGTCCCCTCAACGTACCGCTTCAGTTTGCGGCCCTCGAGCCCGAGTTCCTTAGCTATCCCCCAGATATTGCCCTGGCGTGCCAACTCTATTGCCGCTTCCCACAAGTGCTGCGGCAGCGATCTTCCGCTGCCTTTGGTCCTGGTGCTGCGGTATTTTTGGAACTTCTCTTTCAGCTTCTCCAACTTGGAACTAACCCTTGGACTGAGAGAGGTCTTCCGTATGGGGGCCTCCGGTTCCGAACCTGGATTCCAGGCGGAGATCTCCGACAGTATCTCTTGAATGGGGGCGCCAAATCCCAACTGCTGTCTCAATTCAAGGCAGCGTTGCTCCAGCACCCGGCGCTGCACTTCAGCCTCGATTAGTTCGTGCAGCAGTTCGTCTCTTGTGGGCATCCAGACTCCTTCGACAGACTGATTTGGAACAAGTCCACTTCTTGTTTTATCAGCCTCGAAGGCAAAGTGGTTAACCATCCGTAATGAACCCGGTCCGGCTACGAGTTCAAGGCTTCTGCTTCGGAAAGCACTTTCTGAAACGCTTCAACTGGAAGAGGCCGGGGCTCGAGATGCCAACTTTGGTGCTCGGGATAGCGGGCCTACTAGGCTTCTCCGGGGTGACCACCACGCGGTCGCAGTCAGTCGATTCCGTAAGAATCTCCCGGTCTTCATCATTCGGGAAGTTGCCAGCAAGTTCCACGAAGGCAGCATCTTCCAGGCGGTTGACGACATCCTCGTTTTCTGCGGTCCCATCCAGGTCAAAAGAACCCGGAAGGCCACTCAGAGAAACTGGCTCGCTGTCATAGAATTCAATGCACACCAGACTGGGATGATTGACCGCCAGGTTCTTGAATGCGTCCACGCGATCCAGAACGGAGCTGGCGAGCTGGGGCGTGATCTCCAGGAAGGCGTGGTTGAACCGTGAGGTCGTGGCGCCCAGAAGGTACGACGAGCCTTGGTTCGTCTGCTGGGAGGGCCCATCGGCATTCCGGAATCGACCAGATGATTATCTTCCCGCCGGAATGGTGATAACCCTCTGCCCGAAATCATGATCGGCGGCGCCCGGAATACGTATTTTGGAGGCCACGCCGAGCAATGCAGGATTCGGGTCGGCGAAGCTCACGAATCAGTTCGCTTGTCTCAGAGGCCTTCGTTCGCAATTCGATCTCTTTGCGTCGATCTTGGCCCCCCCGCCCAGTACGAACGTATAGCTGGATTTCGCGATGACCGACATCGCCGAGTACGCAGAGGCCGTTCAGTTAGAGCGGGTCTGATTTTTTTGGCTGGCGGCCAAGCTTCAGACATGGCGGTGCCAAATGGGTGGAGTAGAATCCAGCCAGTGGTTTGCTCGAAAGGGCAGTAAGATGATCCTCTCCATGGGTACCGGGGGTCTTCCACAGTCCCGGCCCCCTACGCTCTTTAACCTGGCTGCTTAAGTTCAGGTGGCGCTCAGGTAGGGTGAATTCCTGACGTTGACGGTCATCTCGCTGCCCAACTATTGCTGCGGTACAAAGCTCTGAGCTTGATTCCAGCCGCATTTCCCCCAGCTGATCGCGACGAGGGACTGGATTAACGATCACGTGAACGGAATACCGTTCACGAGGGAATCTAGTATAGGGAGAATCGGGCGCATCAATCTCCAAGGAATGATCCTCAACTTTCAGACTGCTGTTACGTGCAGCGTCGAGTCGATATCAGATCAACCAGGCGCCATGGCTCTTCCTGCAGTGGGCACGGTGAGCCTGACGTCCTCAAGGGCAGGCCGTTGCAAGTAGTCGAACGTGAATGGGCTTGAGCGGTGGGATTCCGGCCGGACGCCGGTGTCCTGGCCAGGTTGTGGACGTAGGGAAGATAGCGAGGCGGGAGAGTGACGGGCGGGCATTCTTGCGAACGCCGCAGTTGCCGCGAAGGGCGCCTGAACACGCTGGCTGCGGGTGCAGGTGATCGGAAAGGCGACAAATCCGTGAGGCGAGCCTGCGGAGCAGGAAACACGTGAGGAAGCCACTCTGCGGAAGGAATCAGCCAACGCCAAAATGGTCGGGATGTCCGGGCTGTTGCGACGGTCAAGACCCATCAGTTTGCGGCGGCAATCGCACTCGCCACTTCAAATGAACGGTGAATTTGTGCAAATGCCTCGCCATGCCGATAGATAAGCATGGACCCGTATTGCCAAAGCAGCACTACGAAGGCTCAGCTGACCCCATTATCCAGAAGTTGGCCGGAAATCGATGCACAAGGAGAGCCGATGGCAGCGACCATGCAACCGCAATCGCAGGCGTTCACGCCCCCAGTTATAACTTCGAAAGAGGACATCCTTCGCTTCATGATGTCGCTCGAGAGGTCAATCTCACGTAAGGAGCTGATAAGCCGCGGGCTAACTCGCAGTACCGCGACCCGATACCTGAAGCAACTTGTGGCTGACGGGAGCATCGAACGGATGTGTTACGGGCACTGCCAACTGACCGGAAAAGGACGGGCGTGGGCCCGCGTACCGCCAGACTCCAGGTACGGAGGCTCACTGCGGCAGCTCGATCACGATTCGACGGAGGACCAGAATGGGGACCAAGCGGCCCAGAAAGGGTCCCGCGTGCCGCAAAATGGCGGGTACGGTAACAAGACTAACTATATTGATGAAGTAACGGCGCAATCTGCGAGGAAGGAGACAGACAACGACAGTAACTGTTATCCCCATCCCCGCTTTCGCCAACCAGGAAACGACAGTAACCTCAGTTTAGCCAGACAGCCGCATGAATCAAGGAGTGATTCATCGCGGCCTGCATTCCGGTGGATGAACAGAAATGATTTACCCGCGGCCATACATCGTCTTCTCCAGCAATGTTCAAAGTCAGCTCTGAAGTTTCGCAACAAGACGATCCTGGAGGCGAAAGAGAATCGCCGCTCAGTTCCGCAAACCCAGCTCATCGACGTACCGACGTACCGGCTCGAAGCCATGAACATCGATAAGTACTTCCGATGGAATGATCGCGGCCTCTACGTTGGCTTGAAGGAGTCCTACCTCGGATCATTCCACTCCACGATGACGGCTCTGGCGTGGGAAGCTGGCAGGAACTACGCCTCGGATATGGTAATGATCTGCCAAATCCTGGATCACGAGGAGAATCTTGACAATACGCAAAAGGTCGTCGAAACACTGTCGGGGTTCATCACAGAATTCCAACTCGTGCACAAGTACGCTCGCCCCGACTACATTTGCAAGGAAAAGAAGCGGGCATACGCCCGTGAACACAGGCAACGATTAGCGGCAGAAGCCAGAGCCGCTGAGGCGGTTTTGCCTGATGAGAACGAGGGGCTTGCGGCCACTGGGCTAAGCCCGGAGGAGGCGTCATACTTATCGACGGAGCGGGGGATTCGCTGGTTTGATCCGAACTCGAGCCCCGAACCGTCAGAGTTTACACTGGATGAGGAAGTCGAGGACAGATCCGAAGTGGTCCCACCGGCGGCACTGAATGACCAGCCGCAAGCCGTCCCGCAAGGAACGGTGAATTGGCCGAACACTTAACCGGGTGAGGCGCCGAAGCCAAACCGCGATTTCCGACTTTCTGACAGAATGTACGTGGCATGCAGGATCTAACACGGAGCGGGCTGGCCATCCCCGGTGAACGGTGGCTGTCGGTCGGAGAAACCACGGCCCACCTCGGAGGCGCCCGCGACACGATGTATCGGTGGATTGAACCGAAGGACCCGTCCGCACATCGGCTCGGGAGACGAAGGAAGCTCGATTCTTCCGAAGTTGACTCCTATATTAGGCTCGGCGGTGTTGAAGCTCACTCTGCCAACAAGCCCGGCTCAAGCCAGAACCAGAGGCAGCGTCGATGACGAGCGGCCCTGCCAATGTGGCCGGCGGGCGCCCCTCACCTTGGATCTACACTACCCGGCTACAAAAGGGCGGAGCTCTCTTCGACGACATGCGTCAGCTGGTCAGAAGCTGGCGAGACGCGCCGGCAGATCCTCAACGCGACGACGTCGTCAGGGCCAACACTCTGAACAAGGGCACCCGAGCCCGGCTAGCGGATGTTTACAGCCGGGCTTTCCTACCACGCTTCGTCGAAGGGCCGATTCCTAAGGCATGGAAGTTTGTTCGCCCACTCGAAGATGTGGAGGCCCCGGTTCAAATTGTGCGACCGGTCTACTACTGGATCACTGCAATAGCGGAGCCTATGATCGGCGATTTCTGCCGAGAGGTCATTTTTCCGCAGAGATCCCTTTTCGGCGGCAGCCTCGGGACCGGCGAGGCCTTGAATTGGCTGAACTGCAAGGGTTGCCCCTGGTCTGCCGATGTTGCCATCCGGGTGGTCCGGGGCCTCCTCGCAGCCCTTCGGGACTTCGGCGTCCTGGAAGGGCGGGCCCGGAAGCGGCTGGCCAATACCACTCTCGCCCTTAGGGGCTTCGCCTACCTGGCATTCTGCTTCCAGCTTTTGGGAGCGACAAATCGCTCGCTCTTTGATCACGAAGACTGGCAACTTTATCTCCTGACGCCAGACGACGTTGAGCGTCTCTTCCTGCTGGCACACCAGGAGCGGCACTGGCGGTCGTGGCGGGGTGTGTGGCAGTAGGTTCCGTGGATGTCAAGTTCGACTGCTTCCAGAAACTCAGTCCAGATTTCGGTTCGGGATTTCTTCATCGGTTAGAAGCATGATAGGATGCCACGCTTCCGAAGACCGGGATTCTGGAAAATCGGGAATCTCATCCGTCCCGTCATCGTACCGTCTGTCAGGATCATCTGGAGCCATTTCCTGGGCCTCCCATCAAGCCGTTGGCCCCTCTGCATCGGGCGTGACCTGACCCCCAATAGAAGGAGAAATATTAGCGGAGCCACCACGCCCGATGCGGGGTACGGCAAGGTAATGCCTGATTGAAGATAGCAAGGCAACGTCACGCAGTCTGTTCAAAAATGTACATTCGGCGAAGATCGCAGAGCATCACCCGCTTGCCCACTTCGCAGGAGCGCCGTGTCTTCGTTCTCCGACCGGACAAGCGAAAAGGTGCCAGACAAACAGCCAGCGACCGAATAGTGACCGGAGTTGATTGCCTGATTTCTGCCAATCGCAGGACGCCGACATGCTCTGGACTAGTACTTCCTACCGTCCAGGAAGCGACCGAGGGGAGTATCATGGTTCTTCGGCTCGTCATCCGTACTGAGCGGCGAATTCCCGGAAGTTTTTTGGTTCCTCTTCGCGGGGTCGCACTGTAAGGCGCGAACCGAAAATGAGGCGTCCGACGCCTCGTTTTTCCATCGGCTCATTTTTCCATCTACTCGATTGCCGAGCGCAATAGCGGCCACTGTTAGGAGTTGCATTGCTTGGTGTCCTTTCGGCAGGAGTGCGTAAGGGTGGCAGAATCTCGGGAATGAGCTGGGCAGGCCCGGCTCTAAACCGGGTTCGCTGTTTTCGCCACCTGTCGGGAGCGGAACCTTTTCTGGAGTCCTTGGTTCACCTGGGCAGGCGAGAATATTTCCGGATCGAACGGACCTCGCCACTGCAGCATGTTTTCGTGCTCTTCGTGTTCGGCGTCGGCCAGCACCGCCAGATATTCTTCATACCCGTGAGGTCCGCCCACGTCCTCGGGAGGCGTGCGGCGTTCGCCGCGGATGCACGTCGGATATGGTGTGGCCGTCTCCGGTAGCAGGATAGCCTCCAGTAGCAGTTCATGCTCCCAGCTGTCGCCAAAGTCATATAGATAGGTGAACTGCGTCCCCACACGGGGCACGACCTCCCCAAGTTGCATGCGGCGTTCATCGGTCACTTTGCGTTCGTACATGTCGTCGTCGGGGTCGGGCACGCTGTAAAGTCGGCGGCCGATTGCGAACTGGTGGAGATGGTAGTCCTCCCATCCCATGACGATCTGCAATATGGTGTGCAGTTGGGCCAGGGTAGTGTCTTCCCACACCTGGATGCGCCGCCAGATGGGCGGCTGAATGTCTCGCAACGTTACCTTCAACTGGTAGAGGGCTCGATTTTTCGCCACGATTACAGCTTACTCATCGCCAGCATGCGGCGGACGGAGGTGCGGCCAATGTTCAACCGGCGGGCGATCTCGGATTTGCTGACGCCAGCGCGATGCAATTTCCTGATCTCCGCAGCGTGCACGGCTGCTGTTGCGGGTCGGCCCAGCGGCGTGCCGTTTCGACGGGCGTGGAGCAATCCCGCGCGGACTCTTTCTCGCAATATCTCGCGCTCGAATTCCGCGAAGACGGCCAGAAGGCCGGCCATGGCTCGACCGGCCGGCGTAGTCAGGTCCAGGGCCTCGGTCAGTGAGACGAAACTTACGCCGAGGTGGTCCAGTTCCTGGAGTGTCGCCAGCAGGTCCGTCACAGACCGGCCCCATCGATCCAGTCGCCATACCAGCACGACGTCGATCTCGCGGCGACGTGCGGCATCGAGCACTGTTTCGCGCAGTTCACGCTGCGACGTGCCGGAGCCGACCTCCTTCACCTGCAGGGCTATCGTCCAGCCCCGCCGGGCGGTGTACTCCCGCAGGGCGCGAATCTGCAACGGGATGGTCTGCTGATCGTTCGTGGAAACGCGCGCGTAGAGACCGGCGCGAAACATTTTCGCCGGTTTGCGTGCCTGGCCAAAAACCCTCGGTGATTTTGCCTTCTCAGCGGCCCGTTTTTCGGCCATTCCGAAGCGTCCGATCCGGATGGCCGAAGACTATCCTTTTCGGCCATGCGAGATCCATCATAACTCTACGAGGAATCCGCGAGGCACACGGTCCGCGCGAGCGTCTCGCGATAGTTCCACGGCATCCACTGCGCGGGGCTGGCCGCTAACTCCTGGGCGTGCCGTTGCAGCTCAGTCAGGTAGTCGAAGGAATTGGCGCCGCACAGCTGGCAGGTGTGGATCAAGCTCATGAACAGATCGCCGACCTGCGCTCCGTTCAGCGTTTTGTAGAACAAGGCGTTCTTCCTGTGCAGAACGGCCCGCTTCAGCGCCCTTTCGCAAATATTGTTATCCAATGGTGCCCCGGCCACACGGAGAAACGTCGTCAAAGGACGCCAGTGCCGCAGCAGATACGTGATTGCCTTACCCAGCCCGGAATTTGGCTCCGTCTTGCGTTCGGCAAGCTGCGCCTCCAGCCAGCCGTGCAGTTGGTCCATCACCGGAGTGCTGAATTCCTGATGGAATCTCAGCCGCTGTTCCGGAGCCAGTCCGCCCTCACGCGCTTCGGCATCGTGGCCATACACCTGGCCGAGCATCTCCAGCACATAGCGGCACTCGTCGGGAAAGTTCGCCGCAACTTCCACAAACTGACGCCTTCCATGCGCGAGGCAGTGGGCCAGCAGAATCTCCGCGCCCGCGGACAACTTCGGAACGTTTCGCGACAGCGCGTCGCACATCTGGATAGGCGGGCTTAAACGCTGCGCTCGCTGCTTCAAAACGTCGGCGAGGTTCTCCCCGGCATGCTGGCGTCCGGTGAAGTACAGCGCGATCTTCCAGCCCTGCCCGGTCGACACGATGCCGCTGGTGAACACGCCCGTCCGTTCGTCCGACGCCTCCCGCGCGAGGCATAACACTCGCATGCCCGTGTCGTCGTTGTGCACCACCTCGCCCTGCGCCGC
>Ga0302320_10015248_pt1 | contig 15809 bp, 12 predicted proteins | sample Bog_T0_3_FD_202130 | JGI IMG/M metagenome (GOLD analysis project Ga0302320, IMG submission 202130) | Peat permafrost microbial communities from Stordalen Mire near Abisko, Sweden - Bog_T0_3 | ecosystem: Environmental > Terrestrial > Soil > Wetlands > Peat | place: Sweden: Abisko, Stordalen Mire... | reverse complement strand
GTCTATCTTCGCGTGGGCGTGGGCCAGGGCCTCGCGCGCCGCGAGGAGCGCGAAGTCGAGCGCGAGATCGCCGTCCCCGCGCCCGTCGAAGCCGGGGACCATGGCGCCGAGGTGCGACTGGAAGCCGTCGGTCGAGAAGCGTTCGATGGCGCGGATGCCATCGAGAGAGCCGTCGAGCGCTCCCTCGAGCAGGCTCGCGCCGAGCCCGACGCTCGACACCGCGCCGATGCCCGTGATGCCGACCGCAGCCCTCGGCGCAGGGTCAGAGGTGGACTTCATCGGTCTTCGGGGCGCCCGGCTGCTCTGGTGGGGGCGCCGGCGGTTGCGGGGGCGCAGGCGGGGGCGCCGCGGGCTCGGGCTCGCGCTCGGGCACGACGTCATCGGTGGCCGCGATGGCCTTCAGGATGGCCCCGACGATCAGCAAGACGATCGCCGTGACACCGAAGAGCACGGCGAACGTGAGGACGAAGAGCCCGCCGATGGCGGCCCCTGACGAGCCCACCATGACCCCGCCCGCGATGCCCAGGCCCGCGCCGATCCCGAGGAGGATGCCGCCGGCGCCGAGGACTCCATTGGCGCGCCGATCCCGGATCCTGTGGCTCGCCGCGCTGACGTCGGCCGCGAGCATGAGGTGCGTGGTCGCGTCCGCCGTGGGCGCGCCGAAGAGCTGGGCTTCGGCGACCTTGGCGGCGATCGCCCGGCGAAGCTCTTCGTCTCGCCCGTGGCGCTCCTTCACGCGCTCCACCTTGTCGGTCATCTCGCCGAGGAGCGCGTCGACCGACTGGTGCGCCACGCGCCAGGAGACCTGCGCACCGGCAGCGCGCAGCTGCGCGCGCTGCCGCGCCGGCACGCCCACGTGCGCCGCCTGCTCGTCGAGGGTGCCGACGATGTCCATCACGAGCTTCGGGTCCCTGTCGATCTCGCGCTGGAGGCGGCGCCGCTCCTCGCGGGACAGGCCCGCGAGATAATCGGCGAGGTCGAGCATCGCAGAGTCGAGCAGCGGCATGGCGCGCCACATCCGGCGCTGGTTGTCCTCGCGCGCCTGGACCTCGGGCGGCAGCTCGCGGAACGTGGTGGCGATGTGGAGCGCCGCGAACGTCCGCTGGAGGAGGTTGTGGCCCTCGGCCGTCCGGGGCGCGTCGAGCGCCGGGAGCGGGGGCGCGACCTTCCCGCCGCCCTGGATCGAGTGCAGGAAGATCTCGGGTTGCGGGGGGACTGCGGCAAGCTTGGCGATCGTGAGATCGAGCTGCGTCAGCGTGGCCTCGATGTCTGCCTCCGACAGGATGCCGGTCGCGCCGGGAGAGACAGCGCGCGGGGCGGTCGCACATCCGGAAAGGGCGGCCGCGGCGCCCAGCTTGAGTAGTTCCCGTCGGTCCATGGATCTCACCTTATCGCCGGCGCCTCGCGCCGCATAGACGCGGTCGCACCGGGTCGCGCTCTCGACAGCAACGAGCGTGCTCGCCCGGCTACGAGCCGACGAGCACGTGCGCCGCCGCCGTCACCTCCTGCGGCACGCAGCTGCCCGCGTCGCACACGACGGCGCGGACGCGGCACACGACGTCCCCTTCGCCCCGGTCGCGCGCGACGAGCCCGAGGGCCCATCTCCACAGGTCGCTCTCGTGGGCGCTCGCGTCGCGGGGGCCGATGCGGCCCTTCAGCGGCGCGAGGAAGTCGGGGGTCTCGAGGATCTCCACGTCTGCCCAGCGCACCGTCCCGTGGCTCGCCCGCAGCTCCGCGTCGCACCGCACGCGCCCGGGGGTGGCCACGTGCTCGCACTGGAGGGTCGCCCGGAGCACGCCCGCGTCGGCGCCGGCCTGCCCGACGGGCGCGCCGAGCACGCCAAGCGCAGAGACCACGCCCACGACGAGTCGCCCGACCATGGCGCGAAGATAGACGATTTCCTCCGCGGCAGCCGGCTCGTGGTATCTGGCGCGCATGCGAAGCGCGCGAAGGGTACGGGCGGGCGTCTTGGGTGTGAGCCTCGGTCTACTTCTGGCGGCCGCGTGCGACGAGCCCGCGAAGACCGAGGCGCCGGAGGCGAGCGCTCCGCCGGCCACCGCCTCGGCGCCGCCTGCTGCCATCCCGGACGCCGGCGCGGCGGCCGCTCCCCAGGACGCCTCGACGTGGGACGGCTCGATGCCCCCGCGCCCCATCCCCAAGCCGAGCATGACGGTCGGCTCCGGGATGCCCGCCGAGGTGCAGATGAAGACCATCGCCTACATGACGGCGATGTCCCAGCCCCGGTTCGACGATGCGCCTGCGGACTCGGAGTACGCGTCGGGGATCGCGACGCAGCTCAAGCCCGTCGCCCTGTCGTTCGACAAGGGCTCGCCCGAGGACAGGGCGCGCCTCGACCGCGTGGAGGTCATCGCGGGGGGCCGGCGCATCGATCTGCTCATGGCCGAGGGCTGCAACTCGGACCTGCCGCACGCCGCCACGCAGCGCATCGGCGTGTCGTTCTCGACGCTCGTGGGCCACGGGGTGCTCGTCGTGAAGTGCAACGACTCGCGCGTCCAGTGCCTCCAGAGTACGCGCGACCCGTCGGACGTCCTCTGCACCACCGCGCCACGCCACAGGTAACGCCTGTCATCCTGAGGCGCAGCCGAAGGATCCCCCAGGTGACAGGGGGCTGCTGCTACCAGATGCCCACGAACGCCCGGCCGCCGCGGACGCAGGCGACGCGGGTGGCGTCGTCGCTGACGGTGCAGTCGCGGAGCTCGAGGTAGGCGCCGTCGAGCTCCTTGGCCCGGTAGATGCGCGTGCGGGCGCCGCGCACCACGATGCCGATGGAGGTGGGGACCACGAGCGTCTTGCCGTCGGGCGAGCGCGGCGCGCCCGGGATGGTGGGCTGCGTCGGCGACGAGGGCAGGACGGTCGCGTGCGAGAGGTCGAGCGCGAACGCCACGGGCTGGCCCAGGACGATCGCCTCGAGGCCGCCCTGGCCCCAGGCCGTGGGCGTCGCCGGGACGGGCTCGCCCTTCGGCCCGCAGCGCGCCGCCAGCCGCCCGTGCAGCGGGATGCTCACCTCGCGCAGGTCCCCGTCGCCCGAGAACGTCGCGCGGAGCGCGGAGGCGTCGCACGGGTCGACCACGTCGTTCCAGCGGAGAGAGCCGTCGGGCGACATCACGGCCGCCTTCCACGCCGGTACGTCGCTCGCCTCCGCCTCGTCACCCATCGCGGGATCGACGCGGACGACCTGCGCCAGGGTGCGCACGAGCAGCTTGCCCGTGGGCTCGAACATCATCGCGCCCCACGACGGCGAGCGCCCGTGGTCGATGAGCGGCACGGCGCCGATGGCCCGGAGCGACGTCGCGGGGACGAAGGGCGCCGCCTGCGCGATCCACCCCTGGGCCTCGGTCGTCCTCGCGGCGGTGTGGGCGGCGGGCGCCTGCTGGGCGCGGTCGAGCGCGGCGATGGCGCCGAGCACGTCCCCCATCGTGACGAGCGCGCGCACCTCGGCGAGCCCCGCCTCCTCGAGCGCGCGGCTCGTCGTTCCGCAGGCGATGGGTCCCCCGTCGACCGCGCGCAGAAGACGCGGCGCGCCGCCCTCGCTGCAGATGGCCGCGTAGAGCGCCCGCACCTGCTGGACGTACGGAGGCACCGTCGGCGCCTCCTTCGCCTTGCCGGCGTGCGAGGCGGCCACCGACGCGAGGGCGTGGAACGACGTCTCCGGCTGATCGGGCGCGCGGCTCATCCCGGCGGGGCGATCGATCCACCGCACGATGGCGCTCACGCGAGGCCCGGGCTCGAACGGGGCGCTGCCGCCCTCGAGGGTGACGCGGAGGGCCACGTCGTCGATGCCGTCGCCGTCGTAGTCCGTGCCGTCGGCGTCGAGCGTGAGCGCGGGCGCGCCGGGGGGATCGGCGACGAGCACGGAGAAGTGCACCGTCGCGGCGCGTCCGACCGAGACGACGGCTGCCCATCGTGACGGCGTGGCGGCGGCTCGCGCGACCGCGTGCCCGGCGCACTGGGCGCCGAGCTCGACGAAGACCGAGTGCTTGCCCACCTTGCTGAGGCGCTCCACGGGAGAGCACGTCGGATCCAGGAGCAGCGCGGGGGGCGCCCCGACGACGACGCCCGGATCCAGGGCTCCCCCGGCGTGGCCCTTGTAGAAGACGAGCTCGGCCTGGACGGCGGCAGCCTTCCCGCCGTCGGCCGCAGGCGGCTCGACGTTCGAACCGCTCCCTCGCACGATGGCGAGCGCGTCGACGCTTCCATCACCGCTGAGGTCGCCCGTGAGCCCGAGCACGAAGACCGTGCCCGGCGGGGCCTCGAGCTTCAGGCCGTCGAGGGTCCACGATTTGCTGCCGGGAGGGGCGCCGGTCGCGCCAAGCTGCGTGAAGGGCGCGCTCGCCTCCTCCTCGAGAGGCGCGCTCGAGTGCGAGGAGGCGGCCGTGGGGGCGGCGGCCTCCTCCCCGCCGATCGTGTACGGCACGTACGGGTGGTCCTCCTTGCAGCCCTGGCACGCGAGCGCGCATCCGCCGAAGAGGGCTACGAGCCCGAGAGCCACCGCGGGTTGGGCGGACGTCCGGATCATGCGAGGCATAGGAGAGCCGCCAACGTACCTTTCGCGCCAGACGAGGCCAAGGGGACCACTGCCATCGGCATGGACAACGCCCGGCGCGCATGTGAACGTCCACGCAATCGTGCAGCAGCTTCACGGGCGACTTCGCGCGTTCCTGGCCGCCTCGTCGGTCCTTGCGGCCCTGTCCGCAGCGGGGCCCGCGCTCGCGGCGCAGCCGCCGAACCTGGTCGAGGCCTCGAAGTCGCCCGATCCGAACACCGCCGCGGACGCCCTCTACCAGCTCGCCTCTCTCGACGATCAGAGCTTCGACTTCGCGGCCGCGCTCGCCGAGTACGAGGCGTGCGCCGCCCGCTCGCCCTCGAGCCGGTGGGCGCCGCGCGCGGTCGTGCGCGCGAGCACGCTGCGCGGGCACGCCGAGGGAGGGTTCGCGCCGTTCGTGCGGCTCGAGCGCGTGCGCCGCGATCCGGCGCTCGCCGACGACCCGGCGACGCTCGACGCCCTCGCGCACGACGCGGAGGCCTTTCCTCCCGGCGCCGTGCGCGTCGAGGCCGAGATGCTCGTGGCGGAGGCCTACCGCGGACGCATGGGGCGGCCCCGCGACTCCATCGTCCTCCTGCGCAAGATCGTGGCCGACCCGAAGGCCGACGTGCTCACGTCGCGGCAGGCCGGCCGCGAGCTCGTCGACACGCTGATGGCGGAGGGGGAGCTCGACGAGGCGGCCCGCACGGCGACCGAGCTCGGCCCGCGCCTCGACTCCAAGGTCGGCGTCCGGGTGCGGCTCCGGCTGCGGCAGCAGGTGGCGCACCGGCTCGCGCTGGGCGACCTGTCGCTCCTCACGCTCCTCGTGCTCGCCTCGCTCGGGCTCGCGTGGCGGCGGGGGGCGCTCGCGTCGGTGCCGCGGGCGCTCGGCCGGGTGGTGCTGGTGGCGGTGGGCTTCGCGACCTACTCGGCCATCATGGGCAGCGTGCTGGCGACGAATTACGAGTCGGGCAACGCGGCTCCCTTTCTCGGCATGGGCGCCGCGATGCTCCCCATCGTGCTGCTCTCGCGCGCGTGGAGCGCGGCGGGCTCGTCGAGCACCGCGGCCCGCGTCGGGCGGGCGCTCCTCTGCGCGACGGGGATCGTGGCGGCCGCGTTCCTCGTGCTCGAGCGCATCGACCCGGTGTACCTGGAGGGGTTCGGGCTATGAGTCGTTCGTCATGATCGTGCGCTACGAGCCCTGGGGGGCGTGGGTGAAGCTCGAGACGACGCCCGCGCTGGTCGCGCTCGACCGGGACGGCGTGCGCGCGCTCGGGCTCGACGGGGGCGAGGCGTGGGAGGGCGAGCCCAGGCCGAGCGCGCCCGTCGAGGTCCACCTCGCGGTGACGAGCCGGTGCGCCGCGGGTTGCGAGGGGTGCTACCTCGACGCGCGGCCCGACGGGCACGAGCCGTCGCAAGCCGAGATGCTCGCGATGCTCGACGCGCTCCAGCGCGCGGGGGTCTTCACCGTGGCCTTCGGCGGCGGCGAGCCGACGACGCGCGAGGACATCGCGGTCCTCGCCGAGGCGGCGAGGAAGCGCGGGCTCACCCCCGTCTTGACGACGAGCGGCCTCGGGCTCTCTCCCGCGAAGCTCGAGCGGCTGCGCGCGTTCGCGCAGGTCAACGTGAGCTACGACGGCGTGGGGGAGGACTACGCCAAGGTGCGCGGGTTCGACGGCGCGCGGGCGGCCGAGGAGGCCATCGTGACGCTCGTGCAGGCCGGGGTGCCGGTGGGCGTGAACGTCGTGCTGACGCAGGACACCTTCCCGCGCCTCGCGGCGACCCTGGCCCGCGCGCGCTCGCTCGGCGCGCGCGAGGCGCAGCTGCTCCGCTACAAGCCCGCGGGGCGGGCGGCGACGCTCGACTACCTCGCGCGCCGGCTCACGCCCGAGCAGGCGGCGTCGCTCGGCCCGACGCTGCGCGCGCTGGCCGCGGAGTACGCGCAGGGTACAGACGGCGCGGAGGCGTTCCACGTGCGCATCGACTGCGCGCTCGTGCCGTTCCTCTCGGCGGACCCGGAGCTCGCCTCGTCTCCCGCCGCGCTCGCGCGCTTCGGCGTGTTCGGCTGCGAGGCCGGCGAGGCCCTCGCGGCCATCAAGGTCGACGGCGCCGTGTCCCCGTGCAGCTTCTCAACGAGCACCGCCCTGCGAGGGACCGACCTCGGCCCGGGCCACGCGGGAGATCCGGAGCTACGGCGCTGGCGCGCGTACAACGCGGCGCCCGCCGAGCCGTGCGCGTCTTGCTCGATGCGGCCGGTGTGCAAGGGGGGCTGCAAGGTGGTCTCGTCGTTCCTTGGCGGGGTGCACGGGCCGGATCCGGAGTGCCCGCGGGTGCGCGCGTGGGGAGCGAAGCAGGGGTAGTCTTCCCGTGCCCGTGCCCGTGCCCGTGCCCGTGCCCGTGCCCGGAGTCTCCCGGCCGTGTTGCGCGGGGGACCCGATGGGAGGCACGTGGCGGCCTTCCCTGATCGGGCACGGGCACGGGAAGAGGGGTCGGGGGGGACTGGAGGGGCAGGCCCGGGAGGAGGCAGGCTGCGTGGCTCCGTGACGGAGCCGCACGGCGGGGCGTCGCAGGCAGACGGTCCCCCGATTGAGGGGCGCACTGGGGAGGCGAAGGAACGCGCTCCCCCGATGGACCACCCCGACGGGGAAGCGAAGCAACGCGCGCCCCCGACCAACCACCGCACCGGCGAGCCGCAGACACACGCTCCTCGGACCAACCACCGCATCGGGGAGCCGAAGGCGCGTGCTCCTCCGACCAACCACCACGTCGGGGAGCCGCAGGCACGCGCTCCTCCGACGGAACAGCGCGTCGGGGAGCCGCAGGCACGCGCTCCTCCGACCAACCAGCGCATCGGCGAGCCGCAAGCGCGCGGCCCTCCGACCAGCCAGCACGCCGGGGAAGCGAAGAACCGCCCTCCTCCGACCAGCCAGCACGCCGGGGAAGCGAAGAACCGCCCTCCTCCGACCAGCCAGCACGCCGGGATCCAGGGGAAAGAGCTCTCCCCTGGATCCCGGAGCGCGCCCCCGGCCTCCCGGCGTGCTCCCTCGTTCCCCCGACGCGCTTCCTCGGCCAGCCGGCGCGTGCCTCCGGCTCCCCCGAGCGTTGGTCAGGCCGCCCGGCGCGATCCTCCGACCCCCCGGCGTGCTCCTCCGGCTCCCCCACGCGTTGCTCGGGGCTCCCCGCGCGTTCCTCCGGCTCCCCGACGCGTTCCTTCGACCTCCCGGTGCGCGCCTCCGCGCCCCCGGCGGGACGGCGTCACATCGCGCAGCCCACGAACACGGGCTCGGGGGCGAGCTCCACGCCGAAGCGCGCGCGCACGCCGGCCTGGATCTCGCGGGCGAGCGCGAGGAGCTCCGCGGTCGTCCCCTCCCCTCGGTGAACGAGCGCGAGCGCGTGCTTGCCCGAGACCCCGACCCGCCTCCCTGCGTCCCCGTAGCCCTTCACGAAGCCCGCCCGCTCGACGAGCCAGCCCGCCGACACCTTCCAGCGGCCTCCGTCCGCCGCGAAGCGCGGCATCACCTCGCCGGGGCGGAGCACGCCAGCCTCCGCCACGCGCGCCTCCAGCGCGCCGAGCTCCAGGGCGGAGAGGGTCGGGTTGACGAAGAAGGATCCTGCGCTGACCGAGTCCGGGTCCCCGGCATCGAGGACCATGCCCTTGGTGCGACGGAGGGCGATGACCATGGGGCGCACGTCGGCGAGGCGCGCGCGCTCGCCCTCGCGCACGCCGAGGGCGCGCGTGAGCTCCGCGTAGCGGATGGGGGCGGACAGGTCGCTCACGGCGAGCTCGAAGGTCACGCGCACGACCACGTAGCGGGGGTTGTGGCGGAAGAGGCTCGAGCGGTACCCGAAGAGGCACGCCGCCCGGTCGAGGTCGAGGAACGCTCGCGCGTCGCGGTCGAACACGCGGACCTTCACGATCGTGTCGCCGACCTCCTGGCCGTACGCCCCCACGTTCTGGATGGGCGTCGCGCCGACGAGCCCCGGGATGCCCGAGAGGCACTCGACGCCGCTCCACCCCTCGGTGACGCAGCGCTCGACGAACGCCTCCCACCCTTCGCCCGCGGCGACCTCGACGCGCACGCGGTCGCCCTCGCGCGTCGCCCGGATGCCGCGCGAGGCGATGCGCACGACCACGCCGGCGAACCCCGCGTCCGCGACGACGACGTTGCTCCCGCCGCCGAGCACGAAGACGGGCTCCCCCGCGGCCTCGGCCACCGCGAGCACGCGGGCGAGCTCCGCCTCGTCCTCGACCTGCACGACGCGCCTCGCGGGCCCCCCGAGCCGGAGGCTCGTGAGCGGTGCGAGGGGGACGTCGCGCTCTTCTCTCATCGCGCCCGGCTTATCCCGAACCGTGCGCGCGGTCGAGCTTCCGGCTCCGAGGGGGAGAAGTCTCGCTACACTCCGCAGGACAACCCGCGGCGCGCCGCGGGCGGACCATGAGCGACAAACCGTACTTCCCCAAGTCGAAGCCGCGCGAGCCCTACCGCGAGGTGGCCACGCGTCCGCTCTACGCGGAGCCGGCGAAGCCAGCCGTCGCCGCACCCAAGCCGCGCGCGGCCGCGCGCGCGCCCGAGCCCGAGGAGCGCGTCCCCTCGTTCGCGGAGGTGCGGCGCGACGAGCGCCTCTTCTGGCGCAAGGAGAGCTTCCTCGCGCGCCACCCGCGCCCCTTCGCGCTGGTGGTGGCGGTCATCGGCGGGCTCGTGACGCGCTCGTCCGTCGCGGTGCTCCTCTACGGAGGCCGCTACTCGGTCAAGGCGACGCTCGGGTCGCCCGTGTTCCTGCTCGCTGGGCTCTGGGCGCTCGTCTTCGGGTGGCCCGTGCGGCTCGCGGACGGACGAACGCCGGACTGGTGGGTGCTGGGGCTCGGGATCAGCGCCGTGTGCGGCGTCGTCATGGGGATCGCGCTGACGTACCTGCTCGGTCAATCGTCGGTCGGCTGGCTCACGCCCTAGATCGGCGGTCACGATCCTCGAACGACGCGGTATACGGGGGCCGTGCTCGCGCTGCCCATCGACCCGCTCCTGCCCGAGGTCGTCGCGACGCTCGCGCGGGACGGGGCGCTCGTCCTCGAGGCGCCGCCGGGGGCCGGCAAGACGACGCGGGTGCCGCGCGCCATCCTGGACGCAGGGGCGGTGAAGGGGGAGATCCTCGTGCTCGAGCCGCGGAGGCTCGCGGCGCGGATGGCGGCGCGGCGCGTGGCCGACGAGCTCGGCGACCGGCTGGGCGGCGTGGTCGGCTACCAGGTGCGCTTCGAGGACGTGTCGTCGGCGGCCACGCGCATCCGCTTCGTGACCGAGGGCGTGCTCACGCGCCGTCTCCTTCACGACCCGGATCTGCGCGGCATCTCGGTCATCGTGCTCGACGAGTTCCACGAGCGGCACCTCCACGGCGACGTCGCGCTCGCCCTCGTGCGGCGCCTGCGGGCGACGCGCAGGCCCGACCTCGGCGTCGTCGTGATGTCCGCGACGCTCGCGGCGCAGCCCATCGCCGACTACCTCGGGTGCACCACCCTGCGCTCGGAGGGGCGGCTCTACGAGGTGGCGACCGAGCACCTCGCCGCGACGGACGACCGGCACCTCGACAAGCAGGTCGCCTCGGCGGTGCGGCGCCTGTGCACCGAGGGGCTCGACGGCGACGTGCTGGTCTTCCTCCCCGGCGCGGGCGAGATCCGCCGCGCGCGCGAGACGTGCGAGGCCATCGCGCAGCAGTACGATCTGCTCCTCGTCCCGCTCCACGGGGACCTTTCGCCCGCCGAGCAGGACCGCGCCGTCAACAAGGCCGACAGGCGCAAGATCATCCTGTCGACGAACGTGGCCGAGTCCTCGGTCACCATCGACGGCGTGGTCGCGGTCGTCGACAGCGGGCTCGCGCGCGTCGCGCAGATGGAGCCGTGGTCGGGGCTGCCCGTCCTCCGCACCGAGCGCATCAGCCGCGCGTCGGCGACGCAGCGGACCGGCCGCGCAGGACGCACGCGCCCCGGCCGCTGCCTCCGGCTCTACACGAAGGCCGACCACGACACGCGCCCCGAGCGCGACGCGCCCGAGATACGCCGGCTCGACCTCACGCAGACGTGGCTCGAGCTCCGCGCGAGCGACGTGGGGGAGCTCGCGTGGCTCGAGGCGCCGCCCGCGGCTTCCGTGCGCGCGGCCGAGGAGCTGCTCGTGCGCCTCGGCGCGTTCGACGACAAGGGAGCGGTGACGGAGCTCGGGCGGCGCATGCTCCGCTTCGCGCTCCACCCGCGGCAGGCGCGCCTGCTCGTGGAGGCCGAGCGTCGCGGCGTCGCGAAGGAGGGCGCCATCCTGGCGGCGCTCGTGGGCGAGCGGGACCTGCGCTCGAGCGCGAAGGCGCGCTTCGACGCGCCCGGGGGCATGCCGCGCGGGCCGAGGGCGGCCCCCGATCGCGCGACGGAGAAGAGCGATCTCATCCTGCTGCTCGATCTGTTCCGCGAGGCGCAGGCGTCGAGCTTCTCGGCGCACGCGATGCGCGCGATAGGCCTCGACGCGGGGGCGACGCTCGCGGTCGATCGCGCGCGAAAGCAGCTCGAGCGAGGGCTCGACACGCGCGCCCCCGAGCCGCACGAGCCGGAGGAAGCGCTGCTCATGTCGGTGCTCGCGGGCTACCCGGACCGCGTCGCCAAGAGGCTCGCGGGGCGGCGGGTCGCCATCGCGGGGGGCGGCGCCGCGGAGCTCTCGGAGGAGAGCGCCGTGCGCGACGCGCAGTGGCTCGTGGCGGTGGACGCGGACGCGGGCTCGCAGGCCGGCGCGCAGCGGGCGTACGGCAAGGCGAGCGGGACCATCGTGCGCCTCGCGAGCGCGATCGAGCCCGAGTGGCTCCTCGATCTGTTCCCGGGCGCCATCCGCGAGACGCGCGAGGTCGTGTGGAACCGGCAGGCCGAGCGGGTCGACGCGACCGAGCGCATGCTCTACGAGGGCCTCGCGCTGCACGAGTCGTCCGCCCCCGACGCGCGGGGCGAGGAGGTGTCGCGCGCGCTCGCCGCGGCGGCGCGCGAGCGTGGGGTGTACGCGTTCGCGCCGGAGGGGACGCTCGAGCGCTGGCTCGCGCGGGCGCGCTTCGCGGCCGAGCACGGGTCCGTCCAGGCGCCGGACGACGCCGCGGTGGACCGCGCGCTCGAGACGCTCTGCGAGGGCAAGCGCAGCTTCGCGGAGCTGCGGCAGACCTCGCTCCTCGACGTGCTCCAGGCTGCGCTCGGCGCGGGCAGCGCGGCCAGGGTGGCGGCGCTCGCGCCCGAGCGGGTCACGCTGGCGGCGGGGCGCACCGTGCGCATCTCCTACGAGCCGGGCAAGCCGCCGTGGGTCGAGTCGTACCTGCAGGACTTCTTCGGGATGACCGCGACGCCGCGCGTCGCCGAGGGGCGGGTGCCGCTCGTCCTTCACCTGCTCGCGCCGAACAAGCGCGCCGTCCAGGTGACGAGCGACCTCGAGGGCTTCTGGCAGCGGCACTACCCGGCCATCCGCAAGGAGCTCGGGCGCAAGTACCCGCGCCACTCGTGGCCCGAGGACCCGACGCAGGTGACGACTCCCTTTCGCCGCCGCTGACCCTCGCGCGGCCTACCCGCGGGGGGCGTCGTGGGCTGCGTCGTGCGGGGCATCCGGCGCGTCGGTGCGGGCGTCCGCTCCGTCCTTCGCGTCCCGCGTCGCGTCGACGGCCGAGCCGTCCGGGCACCCCGGGGAGGCCGCGCACGCGGGCGGCGCGACCGGGGGCGGGTCGTTCGGGACGGTCACGTCCTCGCTCGACGGGGCGTCGCCCGCTTCGGGCGGATCCGCGTCGCCGGTGATCTCGTCCACGCTGGTGCAGCCGACGGCGAGCGCCGCCAGGGTCACGGCGCCAAGCTCACGCACTCCCCGCACGGCGGCGTGGTCGTGCAAGAGCGATGCTCGACGGGCAACTCCACGAGACGCCTACGCGGCGGGGCCGTGCGCCGTGGCGAAGCGCCACGCGCGAGGCACCGGGGCGCATCAGCCGTGCGCGTCTGCGGCGTCGCTCGCCCCGTCCGTCGGGCTCGAGCCGTCGGCCGGCGCGTCGCCGGGGGCGTCGTGGGCGGCGTCGGTGCTGCCGTCACCCGCTGCATCGGTGCCTGCGTCGGGGGGCCCGCTGTCCGGCGTGGCATCGGGCTCCGCGTCCTCCGAAGCGTCCGGCGACGCATCCGCTGATGCATCGGCTCCGCTGTCCTCCGCAGGCACCCCGGTGTCGGCGGACGTGGCCGTGTCCGGCGCGCCACCCTCGTACACGGGCACCTGGATGTAGGACTGGTTCCCGCAGCCGGCCGCGGCGATCGCGAGGAAGGTGGCACCGAAGACGAGGGCGCCGACGACGAGGGAAGCACGCGTGGTAGAGCGCATGAGCCGGCGGATACTTCCAGAGAATGCCGGGCGAGCCAAGCTCCACGCGACCCGCCCCGGAAATGAGCGCCAAGAATCACGACCTGGGCGGAGGAGTCCGCTAAGCTCAGCAATGAATGCGGGGCGGTCGGTGGGCATGGCTGTTCGTCGTTACTGCGTGCGGAGGCTCCTCCTTCGCCACGGGCGGCTCGCCGCACGACGGCGGCGCGGAGGACGGCACCGCGCCGACCCCGCCGCCCATCGGCGGCGAAGGTGGGGTCGATGGCGCGAGCGGCGCCGACGGCGCGGCGGAAGCCGCCGCGGATGCGCCCGCCGACTCGGCCGACGCGACCCTCGACGCCGGGGCCGACAGCGCGGACGCCTCGGCCGACGCGACCCTCGATCAGGCCGCGCCGACGGACACGAGCGACGACACGGCGATGAACGCCGCGGACGCGAGCTGCCCGCCCGTCGCCGCGGGCGTGGGAGTCTTCGTGCGCATGGGGGGAAGCTCGTCCTCCGGCTGCGGCTCGCAGGGCAACCCGTGCGGCACGGTGCAGCTGGGCATCACCACGGCCGCAGGGACGGGCATGACGGTGTTCGTCGCGCCCGGCTCCTACCCGGAGAGCCTCATCCTCGCCTCGGGCGTCACGGTATCGGGCGGATGGAGCGCCTCGTGGACGCGCACGTGCGATCCGACCGCCGTGAAGATCACGACGACGACGAGCGACCGCGTCGCCTTCGCGAACAACCTGGGCGGCGGCACGCCGGCGACGCTCGACACGCTCACCCTCGAGAACGACTCCGTGGCGACGACCGGTCAGTCGCTGTACGGCGTCTTCGTCGTGGGCTCGTTCGTGAAGCTGACCGACGTGCTCGTGACCGTCGCCGCGGGCGGGGCCGGCTCCAACGGGCTTGGCGGGAGCAATGGCGGACCGGCCAGGCCCCCGTGCAGCGCGGGCACGGGCGCCTCGGGGACGACCGCGACCCTCGGGATGGCCGGTACGAACGGAACCTACGCGGCGTCGGGCTTCGTCCTGGGAAGCGCGGGCACGGGCGGAGGCAACGGGACGGCAGGCGCGGACGGCACGGCGCCGGGCGGCGCCGATTGTGACACGACCATGTGCTTCGGCCCGTGCAACAAGGAGACCGCCCCCGACGGCTGCACCGCGAACTCGCCCCCACAGGGGGGCTGCTGCAGCGGAGCGGGCACGAGCGGCTGCGGGGGCTCGCCGGGAACGGGCGGCGGAGGAGGAAGCGGCGGCGGAAGCAGCATCGCGCTCTTCGCGTGGGGCAACGCGGAGGTGTCGATCTCCGGTGGCTCGCTCGCGTCGGGCAACGGAGGCGCCGGGGGCATGGGCGGCGCGGGGGGCAGCGGCACCATGGGGACGGCGGGCGCGGCCGGGGACCCGTACACGGAGGACGAGGGCTGCGCGACCGGGACGACCTTCCCGGCGTGCGCCACCGCGAAGCGCACCCTCGCGGGAGGAGCCGCGGGCGGCATGGGCGGCAACGGCACCGGTGGCGGCGCGGGAGGCGGCGGCGCGGGGGGCGACTCGTACGCCTACTACGCCGACCCGTCCTCCACGGTGACACCCGGCTCCGACACGATGCTGGTGCCCGGCAGCTTCGGGGCGGGCGGCAGCGGCGGAACGGCGGGCCCCAACGGAAACGCCGGCCCGACCAACTGACACAGCGAGGCTCACGTGAGCCTCTGGAAGCGATCGTGGGTCCGGTCGCTAATGGTTTGCCAGGGACAGCCGTTCTACTGAACATGGTCCGCCGGGCGAAGCGTTCGTTCCGTCTGGCGACGTCGATCGCCGAGGAGCTGTGGTTCGGCGAAGCGGACGACGAGGCTGCCGCGCAGAAGGCCCGGGAGAGCCTCGCCGCCCTGGCAGCGCGCGTGCACGGCGTCCGTCCCTTTCCGATGGCCGCCCAGCGTCTCATCCGGGCGACGCGCGACGAGGAGTCGACCGTCGCGGCGATCGCCACCATCCTCGAGAGCGACTCGGCCCTCGCCGCGCGGGCTCTCCAGCTCGCCAACTCCGCCGAGCTCGGCCTCCGTACGCCGTGCGCCTCGGTGAACCACGCCGTCGTGCTCCTCGGGCCGCGGCGCGTCGGCGAGCTGGCGGTGCTGGGCGCGCTCATGCAGATGTTCGACGACGGGGGCGCCGAGGCCACGCGCGTCATGGCGCACGCGAGCCAGCTCGCGGCGGTCGCGCGCGCGCTCGCCGACCACTTCGACCTCGACGCCGACGACATGTTCACCTGCGGGATCCTGCACGACATCGGCAAGCTGATGATCCTGCAGGTCGGCGAGATGGGCTACGCGCGGCTCTTGCAAACGCACGACGGGGAGGCGCTCGTCGCCGAGGAGCGTCGTCTCTTCGGGTTCGATCACGGCATCCTCGCCGGTCACGTGCTCCGCGGCTGGAGCATCCCCGAGCCGGTCCCCACGGTCGTGGCGCTCTACCACCAGCCCGCGCGCGCCTACGGCAGCGATCCGGAGATCGGTCGCACGGTGCACGTGCTCCGCCTCGCGGACCGCCTGACCCACGAGCTCACCGCGGAGCCGCCGGACGCCGCCTCGCTGGACGCCCTGACGCGCGGGGAGTCCGCGACTGTGCTGGACCTGTCGAGCGAGGACCTGGGGAGGCTATGGCCGGGTCTCTACCGGGCCCTCGAGGCGACGAAGCGCGGCGAGTCCGCCGCGGGCGAGGCGCCGGAGTCGGCGGTGTGCCGCGTGGGGCCGAGGGCCGGGGACGCGGGCGAGGAGGAAGCGGCAGTGCAGGCTGCGGCGGGTGGGACGGATACGCCGGGCGAGGCCGACAGCGCAGGGGCTCGCGCGCGGAGTCGCGCGCGGATACTGCGGTGGCTGGCGCCGCTCGCGGCGGCGGGGGCGGCAGGGCTGGGCGCGCTGTCCTGGT
>Ga0302320_10015247_pt1 | contig 15809 bp, 17 predicted proteins | sample Bog_T0_3_FD_202130 | JGI IMG/M metagenome (GOLD analysis project Ga0302320, IMG submission 202130) | Peat permafrost microbial communities from Stordalen Mire near Abisko, Sweden - Bog_T0_3 | ecosystem: Environmental > Terrestrial > Soil > Wetlands > Peat | place: Sweden: Abisko, Stordalen Mire... | reverse complement strand
GGTACGCTCAACGTTCCCGGCATCGTCGGCCTGGGCAAGGCGTGCGAAATCGCTCGCGAAGAAATGGACTCCGAAGCCGCCTATCTCCGCGGCCTGCGCGACAGCCTCAACGCCAAGCTCCACGCCGAGCTCGATTACATCCACATCAACGGGTCGATGGAACACAGATTGCCCGGCAACCTCAACGTCAGCTTTGTCTACGTCGAAGGCGAGTCGCTGCTGATGGGCATCAACGATGTTGCGGTCTCGAGCGGTTCGGCCTGCACCTCGGCCACGCTTGAGCCCTCCTATGTATTGAAGGCTCTCGGCCTCGGCGACGACGTTGCACACTCGAGCATTCGCTTCGGCCTCGGCCGCTTCAATACTCAGGCTGAAGTCGACTACGTAGCCGCCAAGGTCATTGAAATTGTGAAGCATCTCCGCGAACTGTCCCCGCTCTACGAGATGGTCAAAGAAGGCATCGACCTCAGCAAGATTGAATGGGCGGCCCATTGAGAGAAGGCAGACAGGAATGAGGGAAGAGCTTCTCATCACGAGGAAAGATTTCAGGTTTGTGATGCTTTTCGGTCTTGCCTCTGCGGCCGCACCGTATCTGGCTGACCTGATTGCCAGACCGTACGATGGAACGCACACCCTCCGGTGGCTCGATTGGCTCGCGGGACCAATCGGATGCATGATCGGGTTTGGACTTGCTGTATTGAGGAGATGGCTCGGCAGGTAGGGCAAGTGACGACAATCATTGCGTTGGCTCGCTCTGCGGCGGGGCGAAGACGGCACTGAAACAGGTTTTGTAACAGGGCACGACTTCAGTCGTGCCGAATAAGGCTGATTTTAACGGGGGCTTTAGCCCCTGCGACAACAGATGGTCTGAGACCGAAATCGAGCCGTAGCATCCAATGAACGTTGGGGCAAGAAAACCGATCACTGACTACTGACCACTAACAACTGTTTTAAAAGGAGAACGAAAATGGCATATAGCGAACAGGTAATCGACCACTACAACAATCCACGCAACGTAGGCACGCTCGACAAGGCCTCCAGCGAAGTCGGCACCGGCCTGGTCGGCGCTCCCGAATGCGGCGACGTCATGCGACTGCAGATCCGTGTCAACCCCGAGACCCAGGTCATTGAAGAAGCCAAGTTCAAGACCTTCGGCTGCGGCTCGGCGATTGCCAGTTCATCGCTGGCAACAGAATGGATCAAGGGCCGCACGGTAGAAGACGCAATGGCCATCAAGAACACCGATATCGTGAAGGAGCTTTCGCTTCCTCCGGTCAAGATTCACTGCTCGGTGCTGGCAGAGGACGCAATCCGCGCCGCCATCGGCGACTGGAAGAAGAAGAACGGCGTTGCCGAAGCTGTGACCGAAACGGCCAACGCAGCGCACTAGAGCTTTGCGGGGAGCAGCAAGAAAATGGGTGCCCCATGTCCCTCGCATTTGGGGATATGGGAGAGCAGCAACCCAAAACCCGCAATCTTGGTTTCATGATATGGATGGAAGCCGCTAACGTTCGCGCCGTAGGCGCAATGTTATTTAGCCCCGTGCTTCAGCGTGGGGAATTGAGCAGAGTGATCGCACCAAGTCCTGTAGGGACGGCGCGTTTGTGTCGTGGCTCGACATGAGTCGTGCCGCAAATGGCAATTTGGTTGAGGGGCTTTGGCCCCCGAGGGAATGGGAAACAAGCAATGGCTAACATGGTTACAATTGGCGGGACGAACGCACCGGAGCAGCAGCTTCCGCCTGCCCCTCCATCGGCGCCGGGAAAGGGCTTAACCGTTACCGACCGCGCCATCAAGCGCATCCGCATCGCCATGGCGAAGGAAGGCGTCTCGCCCACAGAAGGCGGCTTGCGCCTGGGCGTGATGGGCGGCGGCTGTTCTGGACTATCCTACTCCATCAAATTTGATACTCACCCCCGCGAGCGCGACCGCATCTACGAGTTCGACGGTGTGCGCGTCTTCGTCGACCCCAAATCCTTCGTCTACCTGCACGGCATGACGCTGGACTACGAAGAGACCCTGATGCGCCAGGGATTCAACTTCATCAATCCGAACTCGAAGCATTCCTGCGGCTGCGGTTCGTCCTTTTCTTAATCGTTTGCAGAGTGCCCGCCAGAACGCCTATCACCAGAGCGTATAAAGGTCCAATTCATCATGTTGAAGGTTATCGATTCCGCGGTTCCCGTTGCCTGTTGGTCCTGTTCCGTGGCGCATAACGAGTCCACGCTTTTTTGTCCGCATTGCAGCAAGATTCAGCCCGCCGCCGCCGCCGATTATTTCTCTGCCTTCAGCCTCGATCCAAAGCTCAACATCGATCTCGCCGCGCTCGAAAACGAGTTCCACCGCCTCAGCCGCAAACTGCATCCCGACCGCTTCGCCCGCGCCTCCGAGAATGAAAAAGAGTGGAGCCTTGCCGATACCGCGCTCCTCAACGATGCCTATCGCACTCTGAAAGACCCTCTCCGCCGAACGGAATATTTACTCAAGTTAAACGGCGCTGAGATTGGCGAAGAGCACAGCGGTAAGAACAACGCCAACGGACCTTCGCGCGCGCCTGCCGACCTGCTCGAAGAAGTATTCGAGCTAAATATGCAGCTTGAAGAGATGCGCGCCGCACGCAAGATGGGCCAGAACGATCCGGAGCTCGAAACGAGCCTGATGGAAGCGAAGAAGAAATTCGATGGACTGCTGAACGCGGTGGACCATCAACTGCGAATTCAGTGGAAGGCGTGGGATGAAGGCGATGCGGCCGCGCGCATCACCGCGCAAAATGAGATGATTGCCTTGCTCGACCGTCGCCGCTACCTCAGCAACCTGCTTCGCGATGTTACCGAGACCCTGGGAGTTTAGAGAAGAACATGGCGGAAGGACGCATCGTCGGAATCGATCTCGGTACCACCAACTCCCTTGTCGCCTACATGGAAGGCGCCAAGCCCGTCGTCATTCCCGGCGTTGACGGCTCCAATCTCGTTCCATCTGTGGTCGCGCTCGATCCCATGCCAGAGGACGGCCGCCCTACCATCACTGTCGGCAACAGTGCGCGCACCACGCTGATTGAATCCCCGGAGCGTGTTATCTACTCCGTCAAACGGCTCATGGGCCGCGGTCTTGCCGAGATCGAGAACGAGATCAAGCTCTTCCCCTTCCGCATTTCCCCAGACACGGAGGCTGGTGAAGTCCCGCGCATTCAGCTTGGCGAGATGCGCTTCACCGCGCCTGAAATCTCCGCCTACATTCTGCGTCAGCTCAAGCGCAACGCCGAGCGCTTCTTCGGCTCGCCTGTCACGCAGGCTGTTATTACCGTGCCCGCCTACTTCAACGATGCCCAGCGCCAGGCCACCAAGGACGCAGGCCGCATTGCGGGCCTCGAAGTGCTGCGCCTGGTGAATGAGCCCACAGCCGCGGCATTGGCTTATGGTTTAGACCGCGCCAAAGAGGGCACCATCGCTGTTTATGATCTCGGCGGCGGGACATTTGATATATCGATTCTCAAGCTACGCGACGGCATCTTTGAAGTCCAATCCACTAATGGAGACACGCACCTTGGCGGCGACGACATCGACAACCTTCTGCTCGCCGTAGCGCTCGATGAGATTCACTCCGAGCACGGCGTCGATCTGCGCAGCGATCCCGGCGCAGTGCAGGCCCTGCGCAAGCAGGCCATCGATGCCAAGATCGCGCTTTCCTCCGCGCACGTTGCTTACTTCGATGTCGAGCTACCGAATGGCGACCGCTACCAGCGCGAGATTCCGCGCGATGTCTACGAGCTGCTGATTGAACCGGTTCTGAACCGCACCGCAGGCCCATGCAAGCAGGCACTCACGGATGCTGGCATTACGGCGGAACAGATCGACGAAGTCGTGCTCGTCGGCGGGTCGACACGGATTCCGGCAGTCCGCCAGCTTGTCGACGATCTATTCAAACTCAGCGCGCGCGGAAAGAAGCCGCACACCGATCTCAATCCCGACGAAGTCGTGGCTCTCGGCGCAGCCGTGCAGGCAGCAATCCTCGGCGGCGAATCGAAGGCCACGGATGATCTTTTGCTGCTCGACGTAACGCCGCTCTCGCTCGGTATCGAAGCGCTTGGCGGCACCGTCGCCAAGATCATTCAGCGCAACTCCACCATTCCCGCCTCGGCCACCGAACACTTCACCACCGGCGTCGACGGCCAGACCAACGTTGCCATCCACGTCGTCCAGGGCGAACGAGAACTCGCTGCGGACTGCAGATCATTGGCGCGCTTCGACCTCAAAGGCATTCCGCCCATGTCTGCCGGGTTGCCGCGCATCGAAGTTCATTTCCTCATCGACGCCGACGGTATCTTGCAAGTCAGCGCGCGCGAACAGCGCAGCGGCAAAGCAGCACAGATCGAAGTGAAACCAACCTATGGATTGACCGACGAGCAAGTCGAAGGCATGATTCTCGACTCCTTCGACCACGCCGAGGAGGATTTCGACAAGCGCCTGCTCATTGAAGCACGCAACGAAGCGGAGACGATTCTCACTGCCGTCGAGCGCGCCCCGAGCAACCCGGCATGGCAGTTGCTCAGCGCCGATGAGCAGTCGGCAATCTTTACATCCCGCGATCATCTGATCTCCGTCAAGAACTCCGACGACAAGGACACCATCCACAACGCAACCGTGGCGCTCGACCAGGCCACGCGCCGTTTTGCCGAACTGATGATGGATGCCGCTGTGACAACCGCCATTCGCGGCAAGACAATGGAAACCGCCGACGAAGAGCTGGGCGATGCCGTGACCGCGCCGCACCCGATGGCCGCCGCAGAATTCAAGTAACACACACTTTCGGCGCTGACCCGCTAACTCCGCGCGGCGGAGACTAACTTTCTAAATCGCAAACCAGGAACCACTGCACCAATAAGGACGCACGATATGACCGCAGCAAACACAACAGACATCCCCGCCGACAAACTTGTCCGCGTCACCTTTCAACCCGAAGGCAAGACAGTTGAATTCGAATTCGGCACTCTGCCCTACGATCATCACGGCAAGCCGATGTCTTTCCTCGACGTCGCTGAAAACTTCGACATCTTTCTCGACCACGCCTGCGGCGGCGTCTGCGCCTGCACCACCTGCCACCTGTGGATCAAGGACCAGGCCGGCATCAGCGAAGCCGAAGACGATGAGATTGATCGCATGGACATGGCCGCCGACCAGCAGCTCAACTCCCGCCTCGGCTGCCAGGCCGTAATTACCCGCCCCGGCACGTATGAAGTCGAAATTCCCAAGTGGAACCGCAACTACACCTCGGAAGGCAAGCCACTCACGTTGGCGGAAGGGAAGTAGGCGACTGATGCCGAGAGAAATCCTCTGGACCGACGCCGAAGAGATCGGCATTCAACTTCAGGAAAAATTTCCCGACCTCGACCCGCTCACAGTCCGCTTCACCGACCTGCATCGTTATGTAACGGAGCTTGAAGGCTTCGCCGACGATCCGGCAAAGTCAAACGAGTCCCGCCTGGAGGCGATTCAGATGGCATGGCACGAGGAGTTTGAAGACGCAAAGGGTTGATGCCGAATTATTTCAGTGCAAAGCCAACCAACCCTGCCGCTTGACTCAATCGCCGGTCGAATGTCAGAAATACTTCGCCATCGGGCTTTCCCTCGCACCACTCCAACGCCGCCGCAAGTTGCAAAGCGTCTGCCGCGCGCAGAGGATGAGTTTCAAGAAGTCCACATGCCCGTTTTGCGATACTTGCCGAAGGCGCGACCGTGTGCCAAGTATTCGCTAATTGCTCGGCTTGCAGCTTGACATGAGCATATTCCGCAGAAGTAATCTTCTCTTGCCGAAGCAATTGCGCCGAGGCGCTCGCGATCTCTATTGGAGTGGCCCACCAAACCACAATTCCATAAGCGTCCGCGAACAAAAGAGCTCGCGCAGAATCCGCTTGATCCACGCAGAGTGTGACGAGGGCACTTGTATCCCAGTACGCAACGGGCTTCAACACCGATCAGCACGCTCTTCTTCCCAGATTTGATCCATCACCTCTCGCGAGATTGTCTTGTTACCGGCTGGGACGGGCACGAAACCAGCGCTGTTGTGAGGAGCGCGAGGCGGAATAAGAATACCTTTCGCAATCAGGCGGGCTTCGCGATCACTTTGATCCTCGCTGAGTCCTGCCGGGACCAGCCGCGCAACAGGCGTATTCCGATCCAGAATGAGAACCTCTTCCCCCTGCTTCACATATTCGATGTGCGCGCTGAGCCTGGCTTTGAGTTCACTTATCTTTGCGATCCGCATGGCACTATTCTAGTCCAAGATGACCAACTTGGTCACGTTTATTCTAACGCATTTACAATCTGGTAGATAGAAGCTCATTCCCAATCCCGCCGGCCCTCATTCCAGCCAAAAGCATTTTCAAAGTGCTGAATATCCGGCGTTTTGCCCGGCAGCAGATACACGCTGATCACATCAAACCGAACCAGGGGCGGGAGCGGTTGAGGAAGCTGGCGCACGTAGTTGTGCGCGAGCCTGCGAAGAACCTTGCGCTTGTGCTGGTCGACAGCTACCTCGGCGGCGGTGGCATCATGCGCGGTCCGGGACTTCACTTCAACGAAGCAGAGAAGCTGATGCTGCCAGGCTATCAAATCCACATCCCCCGGTATGTTTCCCGCCGACCATCGCCTTGCTACGACCTGGTAGCCTTTCCGGCTCAGGTGAAAGTAAGCTGCCTCTTCCCCCTTGAGTCCCGTCTCCAGATGCTCGGGCAGTTCCGGAGCGCGGCCCCGACGGCGCGCAAGCCAATCGAGCCCGGCCTGCGTCCGCTCGACGCAATCCCATTGCAGTTGTGCAAACCAACCCATAGCTAGCTATTTTCATGCTCCGTGCGTAATACCGCAACTTCCCTCTCAAACCGCTCCCGCCGCCACAAACTCCGCTGCCCCATTTGGCAGGGCTGTGTCGCGGCGGGCATTGCTATCTCTACTCAATTGGGGAGGCAAGAAAGCGTACGTACACGAGCAGGGCTACACCGATCAGAGCCGGAATCAGCCCGCAAAGATAGACTCCTTGTTGGGGCACGAGTCGCCACAGGAAGATCATCAGGCCTATGCCTATGCCCAGGTTCACCACAGCGCCAACCTTCAAGCCTTCGCGGCTTTTGATGCGTTTGAGCCGCTCATCTTCGCGTAACAGCTCGATTGCGGCCTTGGCTCCTTCGCCTGAGGTCTCAGTGATGCGGCGAAGGGTCTCCGCTTTGTAAAAGGCATCACGCTCCCGCTTCCGGTAGCCTAACCATACAGCGATTGACAGGAACGTGAAAAACGCCAGACCCTCCACCATTGGTAGCAGTATTCCGAAAATTTTAACCAACTCTGGATTACCCATTTTTTATTCTCCTTGTCGGGAATCTTCCCGTACGTTTGGTGGGACAGCAAAGGCATGCGGCCGGTTGCATAATTTTCGACAAAGATGGTTTTGCAGAAATTGCAACCTGATCGGACAGTGAACAGTCTCACCGATTGCAGAGGAGATCGTTTCGGAATGCATTCCACGTCCAGCGCCGATGAAGACCTGGCCGATGTTGAGCGGGTGCTGGCAGGCGACTCGGAAGCCTTCGCGGGCATTTTGCGCCGCTGGCAGGGTCCGCTCGTCAATATGGCGTGGCGCTATTGTCGTGATCGTCATCGGGCCGAGGATCTGGCCCAGGAGGCATTTTTGCGCGCTTGGCGCGGTCTGGCTGGGTGGCGCCGCGAGTCGAGCTTCTCCACTTGGCTGTTTGCTTTGGCGGCCAACGTCTATCGCTCGGAGCTAAAACGCATTCCATCGGTCAATGTGCCGTTCGAAGAGATTCACGAACCCGCGATGCCTGCCACTCAATACACGGCGGCGGCGGAACACCGTCAACAGGAAGCATTGAGGCGAGCAGTGCTGGCCCTGCCCATCCGCTATCGTGAGCCGGTGGTGCTCTACTATTTTCACGAGATGGACGTAGCCGCAGCGGCGCGCACCATGGGCCTTCCCGAGGGAACCATGAAAGCACGTCTGGCCCGCGGACGCGAGATGCTGCGCCGGCGCTTTCCTCAACTCGGCGACGAGAGCGGATCTGCGGCAGTTTCGACTTTTCACATTGGCAAGGAGGCGTTGCGATGAACCACAAGAGCGACCACGAGATGAAGCTTGAAGCGATCGACCGCATTCTCGCCACAGAGGATGAACTTGTGCCTTCTCAAGGATTTTTGGCTGCGGCGATGGATCGCATTCGCGAAGAGGCTGCAACGCCGCCGCCGATTCCGTTCCCTTGGAAGCGCGCGCTACTGGGAATGCTGCCGCTGGCCGGAGCGGTTGGCTGGGCGATATACGAAGCAATCGTCTCTGTCCCGTCCCAAGCCGGAAATTTTGTCCTCCGCCTGCCCAGTCTCTCTGCCGCTCAAGTGCACTCCCTGGAAGACGCAGGCTGGGTGGCTATTGCCCTAACCGCATCGTTTTGCTCCTGGCTCGCGTCGCGCCAACTGGCAGGGCGGTCTGGGTTGCTGTAACCCAAGCCTCACAGCTTCGCTACGTGTTTCGCCGCAAACCGCCGCAGCTTTTCGAGCGTTGCCGCTGCTTGGCCGGAATCAATTGCCTCTGCGCCCATTTGAACGCCTTCCTTTAGATCAGCCGCAAGTCCTGCCGCCACCAGCCCCGCCGCGGCATTGAACAAAACAATGTCGCGCCGCGGTCCGGCGAGTCCTGTGAAAATGTCGTATAGCATCGAAACATTTGTTGCCACATCGCCGCCGGTCAATTGGTCCAGAGTTGCCAGAGGCAGACCCGCCATCTCGGGCGATATGCGCGCGGCTCTCAACTTCAGCTCGCCCTTTTCCCCCTCCTCGACTCGCGCCACCACAGACTCGCCCGTCGTGGTCAGCTCGTCCATGCCGTCGGTGCCATGGACCACAAACGCGCGTCTTGCTCCAAGCTCCAGCAGCGCACGACCCACCAGCAATGCTTTGCTCGCCGCCAACACTCCAATCACCTGCGCCCCGGCCTGAGCAGGATTCGACAGCGGACCGCATAAATTGAAGATCGTTCTGAATCCCAGCGCACGCCTGAGCGCTCCGACAGCCTTCATCGCCGGATGATAGTTGGGCGCAAGCAGAAACATGAATCCCGTCTCGCGCAGGCAGTCGACGGCCGCCTCCGGTCCAAGGGTGATCGGCACGCCCAGGCCCTCCAGCACATCCGCCGAGCCGCACTGTGAGGTGACGGCGCGATTGCCGTGCTTGGCCACTTTGGCCCCGGCAGCCGCAGCCACCAGCGCCGCGCCCGACGAGATATTGAATGTCGGCGGCCCTCCGCCGCCCGTCCCCACCACATCCACAAGCTGGCCGCGCTCTGCCTCGCTCAGCGGCAGCGGAGTAGCGTGTGCCCGCATCACGTCTACAAACCCGGCAAGCTCAGGTGCCTGCTCTCCGCGCGTGGCCAGAATCGAAACCAGCCCAGCAATCTCCGCATCCTGCGCATTACCTGCCAGAATCTCTTCGAGAACCGCCCGCGCCTGCTCGCGCGTCAACGCCGCACCGTCGTCAGCCAACGGCTTCAGGTACTGTTTCAAAATACTCATACCATTCCATGGTAAAGGGGGTGGCTTCGCCCAGAGCAGGGCGATCGCATGTACAGTGGCAGTCAACGATTGAATGTGTTCGCGCCGCCCCTCCGGGGCTTTGGGAGATTTATTTTGCATGCACCCAGGACTGCATCCGCCCGGGCGGATTTGTCCTGGGCTAAATTCCTATGGTCCCTCCGGGACACAGCTCAGGGATTCGTCGTCTTCTTCTGCTTTTGGTCGGCGAGGAGTTGCTGGAAGGCAGCATTCGCGCGCAGCGCGGTGAAGTCTTCGTCGTGGGTGAGTTTTTGAGCGGTCGTGAAGCCTTCATTGAGGGCCATGCGGAGATATTCGATGGCGCAGTCAAACTGGCCCGTACGGACGCAGCCGCGCGCCATGTAGTAGTTCATCGCGCCGCGGTCGCCCACGGAGGATGGGTTTACCGTTTTTGGGCCGCTCTTGTTGTTGAAGATATCGGGATCAAGCGCCATAGCCTGCTGGTAGGCCTGCCAGCCCTTGTTGTATTTGTGCTGGGCCAGCAGGTTGGTGCCGAGATTTTTGTAGAAGACGGCGGCCTGCGGGTCGAGCTTGATGGCTTTGCGATAATTTTTTTCGCCGTTCTTAAAGTCTTTGCCGGAGTCGTAAAGCGTGGCGAGGTTGTTCCAGACCGAGGCATTGGCCGGGTTGAGCTTGAGCGATTCCCGGTAACAGCGGGCGGCGTCTTTGACGTTGAGCATCATCTGGTAGGCGATGCCCATCTTGTTCCAGACAGTGGCGGAGGGATGTGGGTCGCCGGCATACGCGGCGATCGCGGCCTGATAGCGCTGGTGGCCGGAGAGCGAGTCTCCCAACTCTTCCGGGGTGGGCTGGGGCTGGAGTACGCTTTGTGCTGGGGGAACGGGAGCCTGGGCACGAAGCGCCGCAGAATAGACTAGCAGCGGAAGCAAGAGTCGAATTGTGCATAGCCTGGACATTGCACGCAGCATGAGGGGGCTAAACAAACGTCGGGCACGGTTCCGAGCCTGAAATTAGCATTACAGGAAATTATGCGCCAGATGAGCGCTCAACGGCATCAAAAACTTTTCGGTATTCATGGAATGGAATTGAACAGCTTGTAAAGGACTGCTCGGTTACACTTTTGCCAGCACAGAGAGGGCCGCCATGGGAACGACGTTGGAACAAGTTTCACCAACCGAATTGAGGTTTCGATACGGTTCGGCGCGCCGGCGTACGCTTGAGTTATGCGCTCCACTGACCGCTGAGGACATGATGGTGCAGTCCTGCCCGGAGGCCTCGCCGGCCAAGTGGCATGTGGCGCATACCACCTGGTTCTTTGAGTCCTTTGTGCTGCGGGAGTATCTGTCCGGTTACAAGCTGTTCCACAAGGACTTTCCCTGGCTCTTTAACAGCTACTACCAGGGCTTTTCCGTGATTCCGGAGAAGAAGCTGCGCTCCTCGTTTTCCCGGCCAGGGCTGGCTGAGGTGTTGGCTTACCGGGAGCATGTTGACCAAGCGATGGAGCGGCTGCTGGGGCGCGAAATTGAAGGCAAACTTGAACCCGAGGCTGCAAGGCGCATCGTGCTCGGAGTCAATCATGAGGAGCAGCACCAGGAGCTGTTGCTCACCGATATCCTGAATGCATTTTTTGCCGATCCGCTCAGGCCTGCTTATCGTGAGCGATCCGCGCAGAGTTACGCTTCTTCCTCGCTAATATCTCAGAAACGAGAGATGGGGCCTGCGGCATATCAGCAATATGAAGGCGGGTTGCGAGAAATCGGCTATCGCGGCGATTGGTTCTGCTTCGATAATGAACAGCCTCGGCATCGGGTTTGGCTTGAGCCATACGGGCTTGCAACTCGGCTGATTACATGTGGGGAGTACGCGGCGTTTATGGCCGATGGCGGCTACGAGCGGCCTGAGCTTTGGCTCTCTGCCGGGTGGGACGCGGTGAAGAGCAACGGCTGGAAGGCTCCGCTCTACTGGACGAGAGAGGGAGAAGGAGACTCAGGCGAATGGCAGGTCTTCACGCTGCTCGGGACGCAGGCTCTGCATGAGTTGATGGACGTGCCCGTGAGCCAAGTGAGTTTCTATGAGGCCGATGCGTATGCGCGTTGGGCGGGGCGCAGACTGCCGACTGAGTTTGAATGGGAAGCGGCGGCGGAGGGCGCGCCGGTTGAGGGCAATCTGCTGGATTCGGGAAGGCTGATGCCTGCCCCCGCGACAAAAATTGACGGGGCTGCGCAATGGGGCGATTGCTGGGTGTGGACGGCCAGCGCCTATCTTGGCTATCCGGGCTTTCAGCCTTTGGATGGAACATTGGGTGAGTACAATGGAAAGTTCATGAGCGGGCAGATGGTGCTGCGAGGCGGATCGTGCATTACGCCCGCTCGGCACATACGAGCAAGCTATAGAAACTTTTTTGCGCCGGAGACGCGGTGGCAGTTTTCTGGAATTCAACTCGCGCGTTCGTGACGGTTAGTTGGATAAGGTGTTCATCTTTGCGCGGCAAGGGGGCAGTATGAGTGCCAGAGCTTACACGGCTTCAGCGGTCGAGATCGACGAAAACCTGTACGAAAGCCTGCGCGACAATTTGGATGAAAGCCTGATTGCGGCTGTCCGCGCCGGGTTTGCTTGTGTGCCCAAGCGGCTGCCGGCGTGGTTGTTTTATGACGAAGAAGGTTCGCGGCTGTTCGAAGAGATTACGGAGCTGCCCGAGTATTACCTGACGCGAACCGAGCGAGGCATACTTGCCCAGCACTCCGCTGAGATGATTGCGCGCGCCTGCGCAGGCACTTGCGGGGCCACTTACGGAGATCGCGCGCGCCTGCGCATTGCTGAGCTCGGCGCCGGATCGGCGGATAAGACGCGGCTACTGCTAAAGGCTGCGATCGAGCGTCAGGGCGAGGTGGTCTACGAACCGGTGGATGTCTCCTCAACGGCGCTTGAGGCTGCTCGGCAACGAATTGAAGCTGAGATTCCGAATGTGCTGGTGATGCCGCGCGTAGAAGACTACACGCGGGGCAATGGGCTGGAGCTTGAGCCGGTGGGCGCGGATGAGCGTGTGCTGGTACTTTATATCGGATCGAGCATCGGGAACTTTGACCCGCATGAAGCGCTGCAAGTATTGAAAAACGTGCGCGCGGGACTGCGGCCGGGCGATGGAATTCTGTTGGGCGTGGACCTGGTGAAGGAGAGTCGTCTGCTTCGAGCCGCTTATGACGATGAAGCCGGAGTGACAGCGGCGTTTAATCGCAACATGCTGGCGCGGCTGAATCGAGAGTTGGGCGGGAATTTCGATCTCGACGCATTTGAGCATCGCGCGGTTTGGAATGAGGGCGAGTCGCGGATGGAGATGCATCTTCAAAGTGTGCGGAAGCAACGAGTTGATTTGCCTGCTCTGGACCTCAAAGTGGATTTTGCAAACGGGGAGCGGATTCACACAGAGAGCAGTTATAAATACAGGCCAGGGGAAGCGGAGCGTCTTTTAACTGCGGCGGGATTCGAGATTGCCGGACAGTGGAAGGATGCGAAGGGCTGGTTCGGCGTGTATCTAGGGCGGATTGCGTCGACGGAGAAAAAATAGCCGATCTATTTGTATCCTGAAATCGCACGCGGCAAACATGACATCAGGATGGCAACAGGGGCGAGTCAAGCGATTTGAATATACAAGCGTTCATCCAGCGATGGAAGCCCCGCCTCCGGAAAGTTCCAGGATACCGCGTCGCGCTTTTTTGCTACCAGTTGGTGGAAGGGGCGGAATCGCGCAACTCTGCTCTGTTGCAGCTTAGGCAGCCGAAAGGTCTCTTCCAACCCTATAGAACGACTTCGAAAGACCGCTATCCGGAGATCTTCAAATTTGTTCAAGAGCAAATTGGGGATGGAACCGATCCGCGGATCCTCTCAGTCGGCTGTTCGACGGGTGAGGAAGTGTTTTCCCTGCGCGGATATTTCTCTCAGGCGACGATCGTCGGGATCGACATTAACCCGCGCAATATTGCGGCTTGCCGCGGTAAGCTGCGGAAATCGGGTGATGCCCGGATTCGTTTTTCGGTTTCCGGTTCAACGCAGGATCAACCCGATGCCAGCTATGACGCGATCTTCGCCATGGCGGTCTTTCGCCACGGCAACCTTAACAATTCGCCACCGCCGAGATGCGACCGTTACATCCGCTTCAGCGATTTCGAAACATCCGTTGCCGATATGGCACGCATTCTGAAGCCTGGCGGCCTGCTGATCGTCCATCACGCGATGTTTCGCTTCGAAGATACTCGTGTAGCGGCAGCATTCAGAACAATACTCCGTGCTGACAATGACGAGGCTACACCCATATACGATCGCGACAACTGCCTCATAGGCGTGGTCGATTCATCCGGAGTGGTGTTTGAAAAGATTCCTTGAATTGATGCCTTTGCGTACGTCTTAAGCTGGTTGTTACCCTCAACACAACCGGCGCGAGCAAATGCTACGGGAGGGTGCTATGGGAGGGGCTGCGATGCCACAACTGTTGCGCCCATCGCCAGGCCAGCAAAACGGGGCGCAAGGGTTTATAAGCCCAGAAAAATGCGTCGGGCAGGGGAAGGACCCTGAAATCCTCACGGCAATAGAACATTTCCAATACGCTGTCGCGCAGGGATTTTGCGGGCCACAGCAGTCGCTCGTAGCGGCTCCTGCGAAATTTATGTAGGAACTTGAACAGGCTTGCGCGATTTGTGGGCGTGTTCGATTCATTCAGAGCCTGAAACGGCACGCCAATCAAATCCGAGGAGGGCGCCTTCCACGCCTCCGCCGGAAGATCCGGCCTGGGAATGCCATACAACTGTTCGAGAAGATAGATTCCCGATAACAGAACACTCGTCTCGCTCGATTTTTGCGCCTCTTCGAATGCAGCCTGCCAATCAAGCTGTCCTTGTAAATGTGCTCGCGCCAAATCGCCCAGCCATTTGGCTCGGAACCATTGGTGCAGCCCTCCATGGCTGCAGAGGTACAGCGCCAGATCGCCCGGAGACATGGCCTGAATTGCGCATCCCTGCCAGGTGAAGGGAACGCTCCTGGCCCAGTGAGCGCGTGTCGCATCGGGAGTATCCCAATGGCTGCGCCAATGGAGTTCCAACATGTGGCCCATCTTGCCGTGAATGAAGTTGAGGTGCGGTTCATTCCGCAGCAAGCTCTCCCATTGCCGGGGGCTCATGGGGAAAAATGATTCTTCCAGATACCAGTCCTTGTTCATAAGGCAAGCTTGCGCCCTGGCAAGATCTTCTGGCTGCACAGCCAGATCCATATCCAGCGTCTGTCGAAGACCTACATCTCCGTAGAGCATAAAGGACAGGATCTGGCCCTTCAGCGGCATTACGGGAATGCCTGCCTGGTTAAACCGCTTCAACACATCGGCCAGCAGCAGACAATGCTCTACCGCTTTCATCCGGCACGCATCGCTGTTGCGAAGCATTTCTTGCTGTACGAATTCTGGAATCGTAATTCCCGGAACCCGGTTCAGGCTTGCCCAGCTCAGCGCCGGTGTGCGGTGCCGCTCAACTAGAGAGATATATTCATTCCAATCCTGTCCGGCCCAACCGGGCCCTGTGTTGACGGCTTCCCGGATTGCTTCGTCCTGCTTATCCCGCCACGAGTCCGGGGCCAGCCAGGAGGTCGCGATCATAAGACGGAACGCGGGGCGAGTTTGCTCTAGCCAACTATTTCTGTGCATAGTCGATCTCCCGCATCTGGGCAGCCCAGGAAACTGCATAGGCCCCGCCCTGCGCAACAAGTTGCTCGTGGGTTCCGGTTTCCACCACGCGCCCTTTGTCTAGAACATGAATGATGTCGGCATGCATCGCCGTTGTAAAGCGATGGGTGATCATCAGCGCGGTCTTGCCCGCGGTCAGGGCGCGAAATCGCGCCAGCCAGTCCTGCTCTGCCCAGGAGTCCATGGCGCTGGTCGGCTCATCCAAAATGATGAGCGAAGCCTGACGGAAGAAGGCGCGAGCCAGCGCGATTCGCTGCCATTCCCCACCGCTCAACTCCGTATTGCCGAACCATTTGCCGAGAATCTCGTCGAATCCGTTCTCAAGTTGTTCAATGGGCAGCATGGCTCCCGACGCTTCAGCGGCCTCCCGGATTCGCGCCTCGTCCGTCAGCCGGTTGACATCGCCAAAGCCAATATTCTCTCGCACTGTGGCGTGATAGCGCACAGGGTCCTGAAAAAGCACTGTGATCTGGCGTCTCAGCGCCTCCCGATCCAGCGTGCGAAGGTCCACTCCGTCCA
>Ga0302320_10015243_pt1 | contig 15811 bp, 24 predicted proteins | sample Bog_T0_3_FD_202130 | JGI IMG/M metagenome (GOLD analysis project Ga0302320, IMG submission 202130) | Peat permafrost microbial communities from Stordalen Mire near Abisko, Sweden - Bog_T0_3 | ecosystem: Environmental > Terrestrial > Soil > Wetlands > Peat | place: Sweden: Abisko, Stordalen Mire... | reverse complement strand
CCTCAACGTTTCCTTCGTCTTCGATCACCACACGGATGCGATTGACCTCGTCTTCGCCCAGGTCCTGGATTTTTTTGAAGGGATCGACATTCGCCTTCTCCAGAATCTTGAGCGCACGGGGATCGCCGATGCCGAAAATGTATGTGAGCGCGATCCGTGCCTGCTTGTTGCGGGGCAGATCTACGCCAGCAATTCGAGCCATTCGATTTCCTTTGCCGCTGCTAGGTTGTGTGCCCCCGGCCTCAGCCGGTTCGCACGGGTTATGCTTCTACGCCTCCAGGGGTTCATCGCAAGCCTTGACTCAGGCTAACTAGCCCCGGTTCAGTGGACAGTGAACAGTGGTCAGTGGTCAGTTTGCTCTGCGCTTGCGAGAGAGCTTTTTCTGTTCACTGTCCACTGCAGACTGTTCCCTGCTGTGGAGGGTTCGGCGTGGTGCCAGACGGCCTGTTAGCCCTGGCGCTGCTTGTGCTTTGCGTTTTCGCAGATCACCCGAACCACCCCACGGCGGGTGATGACCTTGCATTTCACGCAAATCTTCTTAACCGATGCCCGAACTTTCATTTTCTACTGCCCTTCCTTCTTGTTGCTTTCAGCTCTCAGCTTCAAGCTCTCAGCCCATTTTTCCGCCGCCATCCTCGTCTGTAAAAGCAGAGGCTGGAAGCTAGTAGCTGGAGGCTCGAAGCTATTTGTAGCGGTAAACGATGCGCCCGCGATTGAGGTCGTAGGGACTTAACTCTACGGCCACGCGGTCACCGGGCAAAATGCGAATGAAGTTCTTGCGCATTCTCCCCGAGACATGGGTCAGCACTTCGTGATTGTTCTCGAGCTTGACCTTGAACATGGCGTTTGGCAGCGTCTCGGTGACCACCGCCATCACCTCAATCATGTCTTCTTTCGACAAACCGTATCCCGCTTCCGCCGGCGCATTCTTGTGCAACCGGCCTGTTATGGCATTTTCAGGATTTCTACTGAAAACGCAATCGCCCGAGTGTGCTACTCGGTCAGAATTCTCGCGCCGGTTGCGGTGACCGCAACCGTGTGCTCAAAATGAGCACTCATGCTTCCGTCGGCGGCGACCGCTGTCCATCCGTCGCCCAACACCTTTACATCTGCCCGGCCGGCGTTCACCATCGGCTCGATGGCGATGACCATGCCGGTCTTCAGCTTCATCCCGCGGCCTCGTTCGCCAAAGTTCGGCACCTGGGGATCTTCGTGCATGTGAACCCCGATGCCATGGCCAACAAAATCACGCACCACCGAAAACCCCTCGGCCTCAACCACCCCTTGCACCGCCGCGCCCACGTCGCCCAGAGTCGCCCCCGGACGAACCGCAGCAATGCCGGCTTGCAGCGACGCTTCCGTCACCGCAAGCAGACGGGCCGCATCCGGATTGATGGCGCCCACCGGAACTGTAATGGCAGCATCGCCGTAGTAGCCATCCACCACTACCCCGAAGTCAACCGAAACGATGTCCCCTTCTTTCAGAACCCGCTTGGCGGACGGTATGCCGTGGACCACCTCGCTGTTGACTGATGTGCAGAGCACACAGGGGAACCCATGATAGCCCTTGAAGGCAGCCTTGACGCCCAGTTCGGCGAGCCGCGTTGCCGCGGCATTCTCGAGATCGAGTGTGGTAGCGCCCGGCTTTACCTGGCTGCGCACCAACTCAAGCACCTCGCGGACCACCCGGCCCGCGCGGCGCATCTTCTCGATCTCCTGGGACGACTTCAGTACAACTGCCACTTGAAAAAACCAGCTTTCAGTAGAACAGTGGTCAGTGAACAGTGGTCAGAAAAATTCCGTTTGGGGAACTACTGATCACTGTCAGCCGAATACCGACATCTCGCACAAAGACCCGCCGTCCGGTTACGCTACCTTGCGCAACCGCTCGACAGCGGCAACAATTCCGGCCGCGATTGCACTAATCGGCCGGTCTCCATCCACTTCCGCAAAACGTCCCAAAGCCCGGTAGTGCTCGACAACCGGCGCGGTCAGGGCTACATAGGCGCGCATGCGCTCTTTGAAGACCTCTTCCGTGTCGTCGGCTCGCTGGACCAGCGCAGCACCTTCAATGTCGCAAAAGCCATCCCTCTTGGGGGGCTTTCCGTTGACGTTGTAGATGGTCTGGCAGACAGGACAGTTCCTGCGCCCCGTAATACGGCGCAGTAATTGATTATAGTCCACATGGATGCTGACGGCAATCACCGGCAGTCCCCCACCCTGCGTCTCGGCCTGGGCGGCTAACCGGCCATCGAGCCAACCCGCCTGACCAAGGGTGCGCGGAAAACCGTCCAGGATATAGCCTCTTCCGGTATCGGGCGCCTGCAGCCTCAACGCGACCATCTCATCTACCAGGGAATCGGGGACCAATTCCCCACGTCCCATGATCTCCTTGGCTATCCGGCCCAACTGCGTACCCTGAGCCACGTTGGCGCGCAACAGATCGCCGGTGGAGATCTGCGGGATTCCCCACAGATTCACCAGTTCCTTGGCTTGGGTTCCCTTGCCCACGCCGGGCGCACCTAATAAAAGAATTGGGCCGGGAAGGGTCTTTTGACCCGCTTCCCGGCCCTGTTCGACTGCCGTCAAAGATGAGGACATTACCAGGTTTTCCTTCCGCGAATGCGACCGGAGCGAGGGGAAAAGCCGTCATAGTGTCTCATGATCAGCTGCGATTCGATCTGGTTGACGGTATCCATGGCCACACCCACCACGATGAGCAGTGATGTGCCGCCAAAGTAGAAGGTGACCCCCATGCCGTGCGTCGTCCACGCCGGCAGACTCTCAAAGATGCGGCCGACCAGCCACAGCTTGTCAAAGCGGATGCCAGAAATCATGAATGTCGGAACAAGCGTGATGGCGCAGAGATACAGTGCGCCGACCAGCGTAAGACGGGTAAGGATGTCGTTGATGAAGTCTGAGGTGCGCTTGCCAGGGCGGATTCCCGGTATGAACGAGCCAGACTTGCGGAAGTTGTCGGCGATGTCGTCCGGCTTCATCACGATCGAGATATAGAAGTAGGCAAAGAAGATGATGCCCAGGATGTCAATGATCTCGTACCAAGGGTAGCCGGGCTGCAGGGCCTGGACAATTGGCTGAAGCAGGCGGTTGTTCTGCACAAACTCCGACTGGGCAAAGAGCATGGGCGCGGAGAGAATGGAGCTGGCGAAGATGACGGGCATGACGCCGCCGGCGTTGACCTTGAGAGGCAGATGACTCGACTGGCCGCCCATCATGCGCCGGCCGACGATGCGCCGCGCGCTCTGGATGGGGATGCGGCGCTCCGAACGCTCGACATACACAATGAAGGCCACGACCGCGATCATGGCTACCAGCAGGCCCAGCACCCCGAGAAACGTCAGCGATCCCCACGCGTTGGTTTGAACTTTCTGGAGCAGTTCGCCCACGCCGCGAGGCAGGCCGGCAACAATGCCGGCAAAGATGAGCAGGCTCATGCCGTTGCCGATGCCGCGATCGGTAATCTGCTCGCCCAGCCACATGATGAAGGCCGTTCCGGTGGTGAGCGTCAGCACGGTCATCAGGCTGAAGCCGATACCGGGATGTAGAACCAAGCCCTGTTTAGTGAGGATGGCGGCGATGCCGATCGACTGCAATGCGCCCAGAACAACAGTCATGTAGCGAGTCCATTGGGTGATCTTGCGACGCCCCAGTTCGCCCTCCTTTTGGATGCGTGCCAGGGGCTCATAGACAACCGTCAAAAGCTGAAAGATGATCGAGGCCGTAATGTACGGCATAATGCCCAAAGCAAAAACGGTCATGCGGCGCAAGTTGCCGCCACCGAACAGATCCATCAACCCCAGGGCCGATCCGCTCTGCTGGTTGAACATCAGCTCCAATTGGTGCCCGTTGACGCCTGGCGTTGGGATATGCGAGCCAAGACGGTAGACGGCAAGAATCGCCAGCGTGAACAGCACCCGCCTGCGAAGGTCGGGTATCCGGAAGATATTGAGAAATTTCTCAAGCATGTTTGATGATCCGCTTCAGGGCGTTTTCCGCCATTCGGTTCTTTGACCTACTCCATCTTAGAGCATTTCTCGATTCCGGGTCAGCTTATTGGAACCGGGACACGCTGTATATGAGGCCCATCACACGTCTTCAGAGGGAAGATTCCAGAATCCCCAAACCTTGTTGGTCAGACTCGGGGCTTGGAAATCCGCTCTCTGGATCAGCCGCTTAGGCCGCTGCCGGAACTACGGGGCCACCCACAACGATCGCCTTGCCGCCTGCCTTTTCGATCTTCTCGACGGCCGACTTGGAGAACTTGTGCGCATGGATGGTAATGGCCGACGTCAGTTCGCCCGAGCCCAGGATCTTGATCAACGCCTTCTTGCTCGAAGACAGACCAAGCTTCTTGTAGTCGTCGAGGCCAATCTCTGTCACCTCGAGATTGGCAGTCTGCTCGACAATCCGGTCAAGGTTGACCACCGTGTATTCGGTGCGGAAAATGTTGGTGAAGCCGCGCTTGGGCAAACGACGATGAAGCGGCATCTGGCCGCCTTCAAAGCCGCGCATCAGGCTGGAGCCGGTGCGCGAACCCTGGCCCTTGTGGCCGCGGGTTGAGGTCTTGCCCATGCCGGATCCCATACCCCGGCCCACACGCTTGCGCCCGGTGTTTGCTTTCTTGGGCGCACGTAAATTAGATAGATTCTTTGCCATGATTTCCTCGCTATAGCGCCGGAAGGGTTGATCCCTGCCGACTCGCGTTGTGTTACGAGCAGTGAATGAGTGAAATAGTGAAGCAGGTTCACCTAATGCGGTTGTGCCTTTTGTTTCACTATTTCACTATTTCACTGGCTCACTATTTCACTGGCCTTCCAGAATCCTGACCAGATGCGGAATGGTCTTGACCATGCCACGGATGGATTCGTTGTCTACGCGCTCGACGATCTGGTTGAGCCGCGTAAAGCCCAGGCCCTTCACGACCGCCTTGTGCTTGAAGGGCGTGGAGTTCTTGGAGCGGTAATACTCGATACGGATCATCTTGGTCTCAGTCTCAGCCATGGCTTACATCTCCTCCACGGTCTTGCCGCGCATGTTGGCCACTTCAGCCCGGTCGCGCAACTGAACCAGTGCGTCGAACGTGGCCTTGATAACGTTGTGCGGGTTGGGTGAGCCCAGGCTCTTGGTGAGCACGTTCTGCACTCCGGCCGAGGTCATGACCGCGCGCACAGCGCCGCCGGCAATGACACCTGTGCCCTCGGGGGCAGGCTTGAGCAACACCTGGCCCGAGCCGTAACGGCCCAGCACCATGTGCGGAATCGTGGTCTCGGTCAGGTTGATGCGGAACAGGTTCTTCTTGGCCGACTCGATTCCCTTGCGAATTGCCTGGGGAACCTCCTTGGCCTTGCCCGAACCGTAACCCACCACGCCGGAAGCGGCGTCACCCACAACCACCAGCGCGGCAAACGACATATTCTTGCCGCCCTTTACCACCTTGGTCACGCGATTGATGGCCACCACCTGATCTTTCAGGTTGTACTGGTTGGCATCGAGTTTCTTCTTCAAGATCGTCATTGCTCTCTCGTATTCTCAGTGGTCAGTGATCAGTGGATAGTGGTCAGTTTCGGAGTGCCACCATTCAACTTTTCAATTGCTTCCCAACCGCTGGTTGCTTCTTGATCTGTTCAGCGTTCCTTCGCCAGACTGCATCAGCACTGATCACTGACAACTGATCACTGTTCTTAGAACTCCAGCCCCGCCTCGCGGGCCGCGTCGGCCAGAGCCTTGATGCGCCCGTGGTACAGGTAGCCGCCGCGATCGAAGACCACCTTCTTGATGCCCTTCTCGACTGCCTTCTCGGCGACTGACTTGCCAATTTCTTTGGCCGCCGCGACGTTGCCGCCGGTCTTCATCTTGATGGTCGAGGCCGAAACCAGCGTCTGCCCGGTCTGGTCGTCGATGACCTGTGCATAGATGTGGTTCAGCGAACGGTACACATTCAGCCGCGGCCGCTCGGAGGTTCCAGACAGCTTGCGGCGGATGCGATCGTGAATGCGCTGGCGGATTGCATTTCTCTTGGTCTGCGTAATCATGGTCTCTCGTTCCTATCAGCGGAGCCGCCCGGCGACTCCGTTCGGTTGTTGTTCAGTGGACAGTGAACAGTGGTCAGTTGGGGAACTCAGTTGCTCTTACTGTTCACTGTCCGCTATTCACTGTTTACTGTCTTTACTTCGAGCCCGTCTTGCCGGCCTTCTTCTTGAGCTTCTCGTCGGAGTAGCGGACGCCCTTGTTCTTGTACGGGTCAGGCTTGCGCAGCGAACGCATGTCCGCAGCCACCTGGCCCACCTTCTGCCGGTCGATGCCGGAGACAGTCAAGTGAGTCTGCTTGGGATCGATCGCAACTTCAATGCCTGAAGGAAGCGGAACCTCGATCGGATGCGAGTAGCCGAGCGTGAACACGACCGTGCCCTTGCCCTTCAACTCGGCGCGATAGCCGATGCCCACAATATCCAACTCGCGCGTCCAGCCTTTGGTTACGCCGTGCACGGCATTGAAGACGAGTGCCCGCGTCAGACCATGCACCGCGGCGTGTTTTTCAGTGTCGCGATTGACATGCAGCTCCGCACCAACTGTTTCGAGTGAGATGCCTGCGGCGATCAGCGCCGAAACTTTACCCTTGGGCCCCTCGACCAGTACGGTATTGCCCTCGATCGTATACTTGACGCCCGCGGGCAGCGGGATCGGCTTCTTTCCAATACGCGACATCGTTTCAATCCTTCTTCTGGCTTGCGAGTCCCGAAAGGCTGTTGTCAGCGATCTATTTTCAGCGATCGGTTGATAACTTCAAAGCCTTATCGTTCCACTGCAGCCTGTAAAACAGTGATCGGTGTTCAGTGGACAGTGATCAGTAAGAACTTCGCGTTTACCTCAGCGGCGCGTTCCAGCATCAACAGAACTGACCACTGACCACGGTTCACTAACCACCGCCTTTACCACACTTCGCAGAGCAGCTCGCCGCCTACGCCTTCGCGGCGTGCCTGACGGCCGGTCATCACGCCCTTGGGCGTGGTCATGATGGAGATGCCAAGCCCACCCTGGACGCGCTTGATCTCGTCACGGCCGATATAGACACGGCAGCCGGGGCGCGAGATGCGCGCCAGATCGCGGATGGCTGCTTCCGTGCCGCCGTACTTAAGGTACACGCGGAGCACAGGCTTGCCTTCCTCTTCCTGGGTCTTGTAGTTCGAGATATAACCCTCTTCCTTGAGGATGCGGGCTATCTCGGTCTTGAGCTTCGAAGCCGGTACATCCAGCTTCTGATGACGCGCCCGGATTGCGTTCCGGATGCGCGCCAGAAAATCTGCTACTGGGTCGGTCAGACTCATTCCTTCTCCTTCATTCCCCGTTCGCTCCCTGTTCTTGTTGCACTGTCGCCAGCGAGAACCTGCGGGAATGTCCTTACAGTATTCAGTGGGCAGTGATCAGTGGACAGAAAAGGCCGCTTGGCTTTCACCTGAGCAGCCAGTTCAAGCATGAAGCAACTGACCACTGTTCACTGACAACTGTCTTGTTACCAGCTTGACTTCACAACGCCGGGAATCTCACCCTTGAGCGCCAGCGCACGGAAACACAAACGGCAAACGCCGAACTTGCGCAGGAATCCACGCGGTCGCCCGCAAAGTTGGCACCGGTTGTGCTTGCGGCAGCTGAACTTCGGCTTCCGCGCGTCTTTCACCCTTTTTGCAGTGGTTGCCATAAATCCTCTTCAATGACAGCTACTAGCTTCTAGCTACTAGCTCCTAGCTTGTTCCCTTGCTCGACAAACTCTCACGCCAAAGAAACAAGCCCGAATTCGTTTTGCCTCTGATGCTTGCTCTACCTCGAAAAAGCTGGAGGCTCGAAGCTAGCAGCTAGAAGCTGTTCTACGCGCCTACCCGGAACGGCATCCCAAAGTGCTTCAGCAGCGCCCGTGCCTGATTGTCGTCCTTCGCCGTGGTCACGATCGTGATGTTCATGCCCTTCAGCTTCTCCACCTTGGAGTAATCGATCTCCGGAAAAAGCAGCTGGTCGCGCAGGCCCAAGGTATAGTTGCCACGACCATCAAAACTTTTCGTCGACACGCCGCGGAAATCCCTCACCCGTGGAAGCGCCGTCGAGATCAGCCGGTCTAGAAATTCGTAGGCCTTCTCGTTGCGCAACGTCACCATCGCGCCAATCGACATCCCAGCCCTCACCTTGAAGGCCGCGATCGACTTCTTCGCCTTGGTGGTTACCGGCTTCTGGCCGGCGATTGCCGCCAGGTCCGCTACCAGCGGGTCAAGAAGTTTGGTGTTCTGCGTCGCTTCGCCCAGGCCCATATTGATGACGATCTTGTCGAGTTCCGGTACGGCCATCGGGTTGTCAAGCCCCAGCTCCTTTTGCAGAGCCTGCTTGATTTCCGCGTGATACTTCTCTTTCAGTCTTGCTGCCATTTTGCTTTGCTCTCTTTCTTCCGGCGCCCGGAGTGGCCCGCTTTCACGAACCGTTTACCGCTGCGGAAGGTGCTCACTTAAATCAGCGACTAGCTTCTAGCTTTCAGCTATTAGCTTCGACTTTCCAGCAACCAACTTTTCAGCTCACCACAAAGGGGCTGGAAGCTAGAAGCTAGAAGCTGCTTCTTACTTCTTCGTGGGCAACGTCTGCCCGCACTTCTTGCAGATCCTGACCTTGGTGTCGCCTTCGACCTTGTGGCCGACGCGTGCCGGGCCACAATTAGGACAGACAAGCGCTACGTTCGAGACGTTGATCGGCGATTCCTGCTCGGCGATGCCACCCTTGGTGCGCTGACCCTGCTTGCTCGAAACCGTCTTCTTGACCACCCGCACATGCTCGACCAGCACCGTCCCCTTATCGGGGAAAACACGGAGTACCCGGCCTGTCTTGCCACGGTCGGAGCCGGTGAGCACCTTGACCGTATCGTTGCGATGAATATTCAAACTCGGCATCTTCTCTCCAAAAAACAGCTCACAGTGGTCAGTGAACAGTGTTCAGTCTTCCCTACGTCTCGACCGGCATCTCAACCAAACAGAGCCGAATCGGTCAACCAACAACTCAAGAGGTCCGCGGTCGAAACTGGCCACTGACCACTATTCACTGACCACTCTTTCTAAACCACTTCCGGGGCCAGCGAAACAATCTTCAAAAACTTCTTCTCGCGCAGTTCGCGAGCGACGGGTCCGAAGACGCGCGTGCCTACCGGCTCATGCGCATCGTCGATCACCACGGCTGCGTTTTCATCAAACCGAATGTAGGTGCCGTCGCGCCTGCGGTACTCCTTGCGGGTGCGGACAATGACCGCCTTCACAACTTTGCCTTTCTTCACGGTACCGTCCGGCGAAGCTTCCTTCACTGCGGCGGTCACGATGTCGCCTAGTCCGGCCTTCTTGCCCAGTCCGCCGCCCAGCGGCAGAATCACTTGCAGCTTGCGGGCGCCGGAGTTGTCGGCCACCGCGAGCATCGATCTCATTTGCACAGCCATGGGTTCTTCTCCTTAACTGGCTTCCAACTGCCAGCTTCCAGCTCTTAGCTTTCAATTCTTCCAACCCATTCGCACCTGCCGTGTAAACGGCGAGAAGCTGGCGGCCAGAAGCTAGTGGCTCGCTCTAGTTGGCGGCCTTGGTTGCGGTCTTGACGGCCGCGTCTTCAAGCTGCCCAAGAGAGGAACGCCGCACAATCTCTTCAAGCGACCACCGCTTGAGCTTGCTCAGCGGCCTTGTCTCGCGAATGCGCACCACGTCGCCCATGCGCGCCGAACTCTGCTCGTCGTGGGCGTAGAACTTCTTGGTGCTGCGCACAATCCTCTTGTACTTGGCATGGGCCTTGCGCATCTCGACCTCGACCACAATGGTCTTCTGCATCTTGGTCGAAACCACATTGCCAACCTTTTCATTACGCCGCGCGCCCGTTGTCGCCGGCGCCTGCACTGCCTCTGTCGTCGCCATTTAGCGGGCTCCCTTCTTGCCTGACGCGGCCGGGGTTCGATCCCCGGCGGTATCCTTTGCCGCGCCGCGGACACCGAGTTCGCGCTCCTTGGCCACGGTCTTGATCTGTGCAATCTCCTTGCGCAACTGGCGGAGCTTCTTCACTCCGTCGTTTTGCCCGAGTGAGACCTGAAAGCGAAGCCGGAACAGTTGCTCGGAGGTTGACTTCTCCTGATGCACCAATTCCTCGTCGCTCAAACCACGCATTTTTTCGAGTTCCATCTCTTCTTAGCTCCTAGCTCTCAGCTATTAGCTCTCAGCTATTAGCTCTCAGCTTTTTCCTGCCCACGCTGCCTTGATCGCCCTCACTTTAGCTGATAGCGGAAAGCTGAAGGCTGCATTTCTACTTGGCCGCGGCCACGATCTTTTCGGCGCCTGGCCGCATCACGAACTTGGTCCTCAGCGGCAGCTTGTTCGATGCCAGCCGCATGGCTTCCTGCGCAATCTCAGGAGCCACCCCTTCCATTTCGAAGAGGATCTTGCCCGGCCGCACCACGGCCACCCAATGATCGAGCGCGCCCTTGCCTGAGCCCATACGGACTTCGGCCGGCTTCTTGGTGATGGGCTTATCCGGGAACAGGCGCAACCAGATCTTGCCGCCGCGCTTGATGAAACGGGTCATGGCAATACGGCTGGCCTCAATCTGCCGGTCGGTAATGTAACCGCACTCGAGCACCTTCAACCCGTATTCACCAAACGACAGAGAAGACCCGCGCCACGCCTTGCCGCGCCTCTTGCCCTTCTGCTGTTTGCGGAACTTCACCTTCTTTGGCATCAACATAGCGAAACCCTCGAAATACAGCTAATAGCTCTCAGCTATCAGCTTTCAGCTTTTCTTGCCCAGGCTGCCCCGATCGCCCCTGCTTTAGCTGATCGCTGAAAGCTGAAGGCTGAAAGCCGCCTCTAGAACACCGATGTCCCAACCGCGGGCGTCTGACGGCGCTTCTGCTCGTAGATGTCGCCGCGATAGATCCACGTCTTCACGCCGATCACACCATACGTCGTGTGCGCCTCGGTGAAGCCGTAATCGATGTCGGCTCTCAAGGTATGCAGCGGCAAACGGCCCTGCAGATACCACTCCGAGCGGGCGATTTCATTGCCGTTCAGACGGCCCGAAACGCGCACCTTGATCCCCTTGCAGCCGAAGCGCAGCGCAGAATCCACACTCTTGCGCATGGCGCGGCGGAAGCTGACGCGCTTTTCCAGTTGCAGGGCGATGTTTTCCGATACCAGTTGTGCGTCCAACTCCGGCTTGTTCACCTCGATGATATCGATGAACACATCGCGGCTGGTGCGCTTGCCGAGCTCGGTCTTGAGCTTCTCGATCTCCGCGCCCTTGCGGCCGATTACGATGCCCGGCCGGGCGGTGCGGATCAAAAAGCGCAACTTGTTGCCCGGACGCTCGATCTCAACCGAGCTGACGCCCGCAGCCTTCAGCTTTTCGCGGAGCTCAGCCTTGAGCTTCACGTCCTCGACCAGAAGCTTGTCATAGTCGCGCTCTGAGAACCAGCGCGAACGCCACGGCTTGTTCACTCCCAGCCGGAATCCGTAAGGATGGACTTTCTGTCCCATGCTATTCCTCTCAAAACCCTCTAGGCCTTGACGCTGGCCTTTTTCTTGTTCGCCGAAGCAGCCTTTTGGACTGCCGGCTTCGATGCTTTGGGTGACTTTGCAGCCGCCTTCGGCTCGTCCACCTTGGTCACCAGATCCGCCTTTGCCGCGCGCTCGGCGACGGAAAGGATAATGTGCGTCAGCCTGCGCTGATAGCGGAATGCGCGCCCCATCGGAGCCGGGCGGATGCGCTTCATGCGCGGTCCGTCGTTGGCGATGGCCAGCTTGACGTAGAGATTGTCCACGTCCAGATCCAGGCCCTGCTCGCCGGCCAGATACTTGGCGTTGTCAACCGCCGAGGTCAGCAGCTTGTGAATCACCGGAGCGATGCGCTTCTTGGTGAAGGCCGCCGTCGTCAGCGCCTCTTCAACCCCCCGGCCCTTGATCAGGTCGAGCACCAGCCGCGCCTTCTGCGGCGATACGCGCTGGAACCTGGCCTCGGCTCGAAATTCCTTTGTCTCGACTGCCATTGTCATTTCCTCAAATCGGCTACCAGCTTCTAGCCGCTAGCTTCTAGCTTGCCCTGCTTCCCAACAAGCTCCACTTAGCGCCGGCTCAGAGCTAAAAGCTGGGAGCTGGAGGCTAGGAGCTGCTTCATCTACCGCGGCTTGGCGCCTGCTTCAGCCTTGCCGCTGCCCCCGGTATGCCCCTTGAACGTGCGGGTGGGCGCGAACTCGCCCAGCTTGTGTCCCACCATGTTCTCGGTCACGTAGACCGGAACGAACTTCCTGCCGTTATGCACCGCGATCGTGTGCCCCACAAACTCGGGGAAGATCGTCGAGCGGCGCGACCAGGTCTTGACCACTTTCTTGTCGTTGGCCTGGTTGAGCACCTCGATCTTCACGGTCAAGTGTGCATCTACGAACGGGCCTTTTTTTGTCGAACGTGCCATAACTTCTCAGCTCCTAGCTCTCAGCTTTCAGCCTTCAGCTTGTTGTCGCTCAAACTGCCTGCCGGCGAATGCCTTAACCATCTTCCTTGTCGCCTTAAGCTAAAAGCTGATAGCTGATAGCTGAAAGCTGCTTCTTTACTTCGCCCTGCGGCTGACGATAAAGGCGTCGGTCCGCTTGTTGTTGCGTGTCTTGTAGCCCCTTGTCGGCTGGCCCCACGGAGTCACTGGATGACGGCCGCCCGAGGTCTTGCCCTCGCCGCCGCCGTGCGGGTGATCCACGGGGTTCATGACGACGCCGCGATTGGCGGGCCGAATGCCCTTCCAGCGGTTGCGCCCCGCCTTGCCAATGGACACGTTCTCGTGGTCCGTATTGCCGACCTGGCCAATGGTCGCCATGCACGCGGCCAACACCTTGCGAGTCTCGCCCGAAGGCAGCTTGAGCAGTGCGTAGTCGCCCTCTTTGGCTACCAACTGTGCCTGCGTCCCGGCCGAGCGGGCCATCTGCGCGCCCTTGCCGGGCCGCAGTTCGATGGCATGTACCGTCGTTCCGGAGGGAATGTTCTTGAGCGGCAACGCGTTGCCGACCAGAATATCCGCTTCGGGACCGGAGGATACGGTTGCGCCCACCTTGAGGCCGACTGGCTGCAGAATGTAGCGCTTCTCGCCGTCGGCGTAGTGCACCAATGCGATGCGAGCTGACCGGTTCGGGTCATACTCGATCGTGGCAACCTTGCCCGGGACTCCGTACTTCTCGCGCTTGAAATCAATGAGGCGAAGCTTCTGCTTGTGCCCGCCGCCCTGATGGCGGATGGTCAGATCGCCTGAGTTGCGGCGTCCGCCCGTGCGCTGCTTCACCGCGAGAAGCGGCTTGTGCGGCGTCGCTGTCGTCAGGTCGTCGTTCACCAGCGTGGTCTTGAACCGCAGCGTCGGCGTAATCGGTCTGTATGTCTTGATCGGCATCGTCTTTGTCCTTGACGAACCAGCTTCCAGCTTTCAGCCTTCAGCTTTCAGTTCATCGTGCTCAAACTTCACTTAGCTTTCGTCCTCGGCAATCCCCTTCGCACGAATCGAGCTGAAGGCTGAAGGCTGAGAGCTGGAAGCTGCTCTTACAGGTTGCTCACGTACTCGGGCAGCTTCTCTCCAGCCTTGAGCCGGACATAAGCCTTCTTCCAATCGGGACGAAAGCCAGCGAACTTGCCGCGGCGGCGTTCCTTGCCCGGCATGTTCGAGGTGCGAACCGTTGAAACCTTCACCTTGAAAAGGTTTTCGACGGCCTGCTTGACCTCAGTCTTGGTGGCCTCGGGGGCGACGTCAAATACCAGCGTCCCCTCGGTCTCTTTCACGCTCAAACCTTTTTCGGTAATCAGCGGGCGGCGAATCACGGTATAAAGTGTGGGCATTACGCTGCCTCCGTCGCTGCGGCGAGTTTGCGTTTTGATGCGTTCTTCTCAAGCATCTCGGTCAACTGCTCGATGGCGGCCGTCGAGAAGATGGCCCGCTCATAGCGCAGCAGATCGTAAGGATGCACCTCATTGTTGAGCACCAACTCCACGCCCTGGAGGTTGCGCGCGCCCAACAACAAATTCTTGCTGAGCGTCTTGCCGTTCTCGACGATCAGAGCGGTACGCGTCACCTGCAGCTTATCCAGCGCGGCGCGATAGGCCTTGGTCTTGGGCTCATTCAGTTCGAGCGTATCGACAATCGTCAACTTGCCGTCTGCCAGCTTCGAGGCCAGCGCCGAACGAAGTGCGCCCAGCAGCTTCTTGCGCGGAAAGGCGTAGTCGTAGCTGCGCGGGTTGGGTCCGTGCACCGTGTAGCCATGACGCCACAGGGGCGAACGCACCGAACCGATACGCGCGCGGCCCGTGCCCTTCTGCTTCCACAGCTTCTTGCCGGAACCAGCGACGCTGGTGCGATTTTTGGTGGCTGCCGTGCCCTGGCGCAGCGAAGCGCGGTAATGCTTCACCGCCTCCCAAAGCAATGCCTCGTTGACCTGGTCGGGCGCAAAAAGCGCGTCGGCCAACTCGATCGAGCCCACCTTGTCACCGTTCAAATTCAATACATCCACGTTTGCCATCGTCTTCTTCCTACGAGCCGTCAGCTATCAGCCATCAGCTTTCAGCTATTTCATTGGTAATGCAATCATCCCGGCTCCAACAAGAAAAGGCTGAGAGCTGAGAGCTGAAAGCTGGTTACTTTCTCTTGCCGCCGGCCTTCTTCGATGCCTTCAACGGATCGACTGTGCCGGACCCGGCGAATCCACGACGCTCGCGCGGCGGGGTCTTGGCCTTCGAGATCAACACATAGCCTTCGCGCGATCCGGGTACCGCACCCTCAACCATCAGCAGGTTCTCTTCGATGTCGATGCCGCGAATGCGCAGGTTGCGAACCGTGATCTGCTTGGCGCCCATGTGGCCCGGCATGCGCTGCCCGGGAAACACGCGCGAGGGAAAGCTGGAGGCGCCAATCGAGCCCTGCACCTGAAACATGTGCCCGTGCGATTTGGGACCGCCGGCAAAACCATGACGGCGCACAACGCCGGCAAAGCCCCGGCCCTTGGAGGTGCCGATCACATCGACAAACTTGGAGTCGGTAAAGATGTCGACCAGGACACGGTCGCCGGCCTTGGTATGCACATCTCCTTCGACGTCGACCAGAAGGTCGACTTCCTTGATCACCTTAACCGGCGGCGCCTCTGTCTTGGCAAAGTGCCCGGCCTGCGGCTTGGTCACGTTCTTGTTCTTGACGAACTCGACCAGCCCGATCTGCGCAGCTTCGTAACCATCCCGCGCCAGCGTCTTCAATTGCGTGATGACACAAGGGCCTGCCTGCAACACCGTAATCGGGTGCACATCGCCCTTTTCGTCGAAGACCTGCGTCATGCCGATCTTTTTTCCTAGAATTCCTGAAACTGCCATGTCTTCCTCACCTCATCATGCGACGTTGAATGCATCGCACTGCCGGAATACTTTGCCGAGCTTCTAGTTGCTAGCTTTTAGCCTCTAGCTCCGCTCACTTACCCCACCGTTAACCTTCAACACTGCTTCTGCATTGAACCTGCTAGAAGCTGAAAGCTATTTCTCAAAGGCCTTGATCTCGACATCGACGCCGGCGGGAAGATCGAGCTTCATCAGCGCATCCACCGTCTGCTGCGTCGGCTCGAGAATGTCGATCAGGCGCTTGTGCGTGCGAATCTCGAAGGCCTCGCGGGACTTCTTATCCACGTGCGGCGAACGCAGCACGCAGTACTTGTTCTTGATCGTCGGCAAGGGAATCGGGCCGGCCACCGTTGCTCCGGTGCGCTTGGCCGTCTCCACAATTTCGCCGG
>Ga0302320_10015242_pt1 | contig 15812 bp, 10 predicted proteins | sample Bog_T0_3_FD_202130 | JGI IMG/M metagenome (GOLD analysis project Ga0302320, IMG submission 202130) | Peat permafrost microbial communities from Stordalen Mire near Abisko, Sweden - Bog_T0_3 | ecosystem: Environmental > Terrestrial > Soil > Wetlands > Peat | place: Sweden: Abisko, Stordalen Mire... | reverse complement strand
TGAGACGGCCGCCAAACTTCTCGCGGGCTTCCCCGAAAAGAAAGCTCTCATGTATTTCTCGAGCGGCATCACCCAGTCCGGCATGGATAATCAGGCCGAATTGATGAAGCTCATCAATACCGCCAATAAATCCAATGTTGCGATTTATCCCATCGATGCGCGCGGCATGACTGCATCTGCCCCCGGTGGCGACGCGACTACGAAATCCGGTAGCGGCTCCAGTTTGTTCACCAGCGGTCCCACCAAGGGAAGTGGCGGCGGACGTGGCGGCGCGGCCAATGATTCGGCGCAGGAGACTCTCGCCACCATGGCGGCCGATACCGGCGGCAAGCTTTTTGCCGAAGATAACGATCTCACCCTCGGCCTCGAACAGGCCCGCGACGATATCGGCAGCTACTACATCCTCGGCTACTACAGCACCAACGGCAAGATGGATGGCAAGTACCGCACGGTCAGCGTGAAACTCAATCGTCCCGATCTCGCGTCGGCGAAGATGGATTACAAGCACGGCTACTTCGCCGAGAAGGAATTCGGCAAGTTCACGTCGGCGGATAAAGAAGACCAGCTCCAGCAGGCTCTGATCCTCGGCGACCCCATCACCGATCTCACTCTCGCCGCTGAGATCAATTATTTCCGTCTGGCGCGCGACCGTTATTTCGTGCCTTTCAGCGTCAAGATTCCCGGTTCGGAAATCGCGCTCGCCAAGAGTAAGGGGAACGCGAAAACCGATCTGGATTTCGTCGGGCAATTGCGCGACAAGAAAGATCAGATGGCGGGGGTAGTGCGTGACGGCATTACGATACAGCTTGCCGGCTCCACGCTCACCGAACTGAACAACCGCACCATCGCCTACGACACCGGCTTTACCGTGCCTCCGGGGTCTTACAAGCTGAAGTTCCTGACGCGTGAAAACGAAACCGGCAAGATGGGAACCTATGAGACGAGTTTCGTGGTGCCCGATCTCGCGGCCGACCAGCCCAACCACGTTAAGACGAGTTCTATCGTTCTGAGCAGTCAGCGCCAGCCGCTGAAGGCCGCGCTCGCCAAGGCCGATCCGAACAGCAAAGTCGCCGAAGCCAATCCGCTGGTAGATGAAGGCCAGCAACTCGTGCCCAGCATCACGCGGGTGTTCCGCAAGGATCAGAACCTGTTCGTGTACATGGAAGTGTACGACCCGACGCTCGGTTCCGACCAGAAGCCCAGCGTCGCGGCGACGCTTTCGTTCTATCGCGGCAAGAACAAGCTGTTCGAATCCGAGCCGGTTCATCTGGACAGCTTCATTCCGCAGCGCGGACAAACTCTGCCCGTAAAGTTTCAGGTGCCGTTGTCGAAGCTGCCGACGGGGATCTATACCTGTCAGATCAGCCTGATGGATGAGAACGGACACAAGTTCGGCTTCCAGCGCGCCGAGATCAAGGTGTTGCCGGCGCAGAACGCAGCGGGAGCAGCCCCGGCTGCCCCGAAGCCAGCGGGCTTCTGATCGCCTTGCCCCGCTTCACTGCCTGCCGGCAAACGCCGAAACGGCTTACAGGAGTGGCTCGACGGAACATTGCGGCTTTGGTTTGGCGACCGCATCCTTCTGGTTACCTCTCCCATCGCGGAACGACGGGGTGTTCTCTCGGGGGAGCGGCGGTCGCAGGGCAGGCAGGTTAAGGTCGCCGACGGCCTGATAGCTGCTACTGCACTTTCTCACAAGCTCACCATCGTCACTCGACATGTCAGAGACTTTGACCACTTGGGTCTAACTAGACAAGGGGCTGCCGCCACTTGGTATCCCCGCTTGTTATGGCCGCCGCCGCTCCGTTACGAGAACAAAATTCTCGTTGCGGCGGCCATAACGGTCTAACGGTCTTCAATCCCTGGGAGGCGTCGTAAGCGGAAATCCGCTGGCGTCCGATCTGTGCCCTTCCGAGTGTCATCGCGGCTAAAGGTTTCCGCCTACTCGGTCTCGCGAACATTCCGGAGGCGGGCCAGCAACTCATCGCTCAGCCCCCGCTCCACTTCGCTCGTAATGAGCCCGGCAGCATCCATGCCCCGCACATGGACGCGATCCTTGTCCCGGTAGGAACTCAGCTTCATCCGCACCAGGTCGATGACAGGGATCACGCGGAAATCCTGGCCATGCAACCCGGCCTGAACCGGTCGGATATCGGGATGCGATTCGAGTTGAGTGGCTTTCACTTTCTCACCCGCATAGAGCAAATGGACGGCATCGCGGGCACTGGTGCTCTCGCCATAAAGCAGCATATCTATTTCTGCCGAATGCCGGAAGCGGAAGCCATGGCCCTCCGCAATGGCGACCACTCGCGGCAGATCGTCGCGCCGAATCATAATGTCGATATCGCGCGTCAGCGATGAGTGCGTCGAATCGGCATTCTCGACGTGCAGGAAGACCGCCAGCCCTCCGACTAGTTCATGCGGCACGCCCGCTTGCTCCAGTGGCAGCGCTAATTTCTGTAAAGTGCCAATCAGTTCAAAAACGCGTTCCTCAAACAAGACGTGAACGAACTCCCGCCGGGAAGCGGCATCCTCAACGAATTCCGCAAAGGTAACCATGGTCTGGACCTGCATCCAGACTAACATCCTGCGGGATATTCTGGTTTCGCCAAAGTTAGCTGATCCTTATGGTGCGGTTCGGCAACCCGCCCCGCCCCTGCGTTATTCCGTCTGTGGCCATCTGCGTGCAATAGTGGCCAAGTTCTTCGCTAATTGTAAACAAATGCAATGGTTTACGGGCCAAAATTGTAAAAGCTTGCAATGGGCAGCCTATACTGCCCCCCGAGCCAATATACTTGTTAGGTGTTCCAATTGAAGGGAAAATTTTCTATGTTGCGATCCTCATGCGTCGCTTTGCTGATATTCGCGGGCGTTGCCGCTGCCGATGTGCAGACCGGCGTCGTGCGCTCCGGCGGTGTGCCGATACCTGGTGCGTCCGTAACCGCCCTGTGCGGCACCGATAAGATCCCCACCGTTACCGACGACGCAGGTCGCTTCGAACTCGGTGGCCTGCCCTCAACGTCGTGCAAGTATACGGTCCTCATATTCGGATTCGAGCCGCTCCAGAAGGACGCGGCCGCATCCTCAACCCCGCTGGTTCTCGATCTCACGCTCCAGGGTCACGCAAGTGTTCCGGTTGCTCCCGATGCTCCGAAGCCGGTGGCTCCTCCGGCACCTACCGTTTCAACGGCAACTCCGGCCCCGGGTGCCGCGCCAGCGACGCCGGCCACGCCGGATGCTCCCATGCCCAGCATGGCAGGACGCGGCGCACAGATCACGGGCGGTCGCGGTAATCAAGCCGCTGCCGGTGGACGAGGCGGTCAGGCTGGCGGTGGGCGAGGCGGTCAGGCTGGCGGTCGCGGAGGCTTCCAGGCTCTCAGTATGACCCAGAACGGTGACGCCGTTGCCTCGGACGCTCCGGCTGCTCTTATCGGCGGCGCCGATGCGGCGGGCGGTTCCGGCGCGAGCGATGCGTTCACGGTAAACGGTACGGTCAGCGCCGGAGTCCAGGCCCAGGCGGGCGACGGCTTCGGCATGGGCGGTCCCGGCGGTTTTGGTTTTGGTGCTGGCGGTCCGGGTGGTCCTGGCGGTGATTTTGGTGGTGGTCAAGGTGGACCGGGCGGTCCCGGTGGTCCCGGCGGCGGTGGCGGCAGGGGCGGCGGTGGACGCGGCGGTGATGGCGGCGGAGGCGGTAATGCCTTCGGCGGTGGCGGCGGCCCCGGCGGCGGTGGTGGATTTGGTGGCGGCCCCGGCGGCGGTGGCGGATTTGGTGGCGGCGGTGGCGGCGGCGGACGCGGCGGTCCTGGTGGACCGGGCGGCGCTGGCCGTGGTGGCCCCAATGGAGTTACCTCGTTCGGTAATCGCGCCGGCCGTGGACGCGGTCCTCAGTGGCAGGCCAGCGTAACCTACAACTTCGCCAACTCGGCATTGAATGCTCGTCCCTTCGATTACTCGGCTGGCGTGCAGCCCGCGAAAGCGGCCACGGCCACGAATCAGGGAGGTGTGACCCTCGGTGGCCCTATCATGATCCCGAAAACCAAGGTCAACCTTAAGAACTCCCGTTGGAACTTCAATTTCACCGCCGCACGCAATCGCGCCGGTGTGGATCCGGTTTCGAGTGTCCCGACTACCCCGCTGCGCAACGGCGACTTTTCGAGCCTCCTCGGCACTACGACGATTTACGATCCCGCCAGCGGGGGTCTCATTCCGTTTACCAATAATATAATTCCGGCCAGCCGAATCAGCCCGGCCGCGACCGCGCTGCTTGCGTTCTTCCCTGGGGCGACCGGCCCGGGACTCAGGAATAACTATCAGTTTGTCGGCAGCAACCCGACCAACAACAACAATACGAACATTCAGGTCTCCGAACCCATCACAACGAAAGATCGAATCAACCTGAATATCTCTTATCAGAGCCGCAATTCGGCTCAGGTTCAGAATTTCGGCTTCCGCGATCCCACTACGGGCAGCGGCGGAAACATATCGCTGTCGTATTCGAAGACGCTGCAACCCACGTTGGTTAATACGTTCACCCTCGGAGCGAACCGCAATGCCACGAACAACCTGTCGTATTTTTCTAACGGCGCGAATGTCGCGGCTAACCTCGGAATCAACGGTGTACTGGCAACCCCGGCTACCTATGGTCCCCCGACGCTCAGTTTCGCCAACTATTCGGGTCTGAACGACGGTACTCCTTCGGAGAATCATTCGACCACCTACTCCCTGACCGATTCGATCGTGAAGAATAAAGGGAAGCATAATTTCACGGTCGGGCTGACCGGTTCCATGCGCGATTCCAATTCGCTGACTGCGAGCAACGCCCGCGGTAATTTCGGTTTCACGGGTGTGAACACCGAGCAGGTGGTCGGCGGAGTTGCCACCACCTCCCAGACCAATCCCACGGGTTACGATCTGGCCGATCTTTTGCTGGGCCTCCCGGCATCGGCTTCGGCGAACAAGTATCTCAACGGCGACAACACATTCTATTACCGCCAGAAGACCGCGGCGGCGTACATCAGCGATGACTACCGTGTGACCACGGCGCTGACTTTGAGCCTCGGCCTGCGCTGGGAATTCTACGGCCCTGAGACCGAAAAGTACAACCACATGGCGAACGTCGAGTTCGGCCCCACCGGCACCGTGGCGGAGATCGTCACGCCCGGTCAGCAGAATCCCTTCGCTTCCAACGCCATCCCCTCGGGAATTCTGAATCCCGATTTCAAGATGTATGAGCCGCAGCTGGGTTTTGCATGGAAGCCCTGGGCGAAAAAGGCCCTGGTTCTGCGCGGTGGCTACGGCATCCGTTATAACGGTGGCGCGATCGCCCAGATGGGCAATCAGCTTTCCATCCAGCCGCCGTTTGTCCAGACTTTGAGCCTCACGGTAAAGACCACTCCGGGTCTCACTCTGCTCAACGGCCTGGTGGCCTCGCCTCTGACGACGGTAGCAAATACTTATTCGGTAAGTCCGAATTACACGCCTGCCAGGGCGCAGCAATGGAACATGATCGCGCAATATACGCTGGGCCGTTCTTATGTGGCTCAGCTGTCGTACTTCGGTACGAAGGGCTCGAATCTGGACGTTCTGCTCGGACCCAACCGTCTGACGCCGGGCGGCAGCATTCTGCCGTATGCAAACGCGACTTCCACCATCCAGTTCGATGAATCGGTCGGCACTTCGATCAACCATACCGGATCCGCGCAGCTCACGCGGCGTTTCGCCCGGGGCATCTCGGGTTCGGGCACGTATACGCTGGCGAAGACCCTGTCCGATTCCTCCACCCTCGGCGGCGGCGTCGTGCAGATTGAGAACAATATCCTGGCAGAGCGCGCGGTTACTAACGCTCCGCACCAGACCTTCAACCTCAACTTCAACTATCAGACCCTCGCGGGCAACCAGAAAAGTTCCATGTTCCTGAACGTCGTGCGCGGCTGGCAGCTCAATGGCGGGTACAGCGTGAATTCCGGTTCACCTTTTACCGCGACCGTTTCGGGCGATCCTTCGGGAACCGGCATTATCGGTTCGGCCCGTGCAAACGCCACCGGGCTCCCGGTGCAGGACGGCGTGGGTTATTTCAATCCCGCGGCCTTCACTACCGTCCCTTCCGGCACCTATGGCACCGCGGGACGCAATACGATCCCCGGTATCGTCAACTTCTCGCTGAATGCCAACGCGGCCCGTACGTTCCGGCTGGGCGAAAAGCACAGACTGCAGTTGACCTTTATCACCAACAACCCCTTGAACCATCCGTCCGTTACCGGCATCAATACGGTGATTGGCTCGGCTCTCGTGGGTACACAGACCGGTGCGGGCCAGATGCGCACCGTATCGGCTAACGCGAGGTTTACATTCTGATGCTGCCGCGCAACGATTCAAAACAAGGGAACAATATGAAGAAAGCACTGGCAATCGCGCTGACATTTTTCCTGTCCGTCGGGACCATTCCCGCGCAACAGCAGCCGGTAACATTCACCGCCAACACGACGCTCGTCATTATCGACATCGCCGTCAAAGATAAGTCCGGCAAGGTCATCGAAGATCTGAAGAAGGGCGATTTCGCGCTGACCGAAGACGGCAAGGCGCAGCAGATTGCCGTTTTCGATTTCCAGAAGCTGGATATCGATACCGCTCCTCCCGTGCCTGCCGTGAAACCGGCGGCCGTGGCGGCAACTCCGGCGGCTCCCAGGCCGGCCGCGCCGGCCGCGGCAATCTCGGGCGCTATCGTCCAGACCGCTCAGCCCACTCCGACGGCTCCCGCAAAAGCGCCGGAAGTGGCGACCAGGCCCGGCACCGCGAAGCCGATCATCCGCTATCAGGACCGCCGTCTGGTCGCCATGCTATTCGACATGAGCACCATGGCGGTGTCGGAACAGATTCGCGTTCAGAAGACTGCGATTGATTTTATTCACAAGTCCCTCAAGCCGGCCGATCTGGTCACCATAATGATGGCCACCACCGGACCGCTGGAAATCGCCCAGGATTTCACGGACGATAAAGATGCTCTCGAAGCCGCCGTGAAGAAATTCCACATCGGCGAAGGCAGCGATCTCGCAGGCAGCCTCGGCGCCGGCGATACCTCAGACGACAACACCTTCAGCGCCGATCAGTCCGAATTCGATATCTTCAATGTCGATAAGAAACTGACCACGATTGAGACGTCCTGCAAGATGTTGGCCGGTTTCCCCGAAAAGAAAGCTCTGATGTACTTCTCGAGCGGCATCACGCAGTCCGGCACCGACAATCAGGCCGAACTGCTCAAGGCCGTGAACGTCTGCAAGAAGTCCAACGTTGCGATCGATCCGATCGACGCGCGCGGCATGACGGCCTCCGCCCCGGGTGGCGATGCCACCACCGCTTCCGGCAAAGGATCCTCCCTGTTTACGAGCGGCGCGACTTCCGGCCAGGGCGGCGGACGTGGTGGCGCGGCCAACGATTCGGCTCAGGAAACTCTCTCCACGTTGGCTGCCGATACGGGTGGCAAGCTCTTCGCCGAAGACAACAATCTGACGTTGGGTCTCGAACAGGCCCGCGACGATATCGGCAGTTACTACATCCTTGGCTACTACAGCACCAACAGCAAGATGGATGGCAAGTATCGCACGGTCAGCGTTAAGCTGAATCGTCCGGACGCGGCGTCGGCCAAGCTCGACTATAAACACGGCTACTTCGCCGAAAAGGACTTCGGTAAGTTCACCGCGGCCGACAAGGAAGATCAGCTCCAGCAGGCGCTGATCCTGGGCGATCCCATCACTGATCTTACGCTGGCGGTGGAAACCAACTACTTCCGCCTCGCCCGCGACCGTTACTTCGTGCCTTTCAGCGTCAAGATTCCGGGTTCGGAAATCGCCCTCGCCAAGAGTAAAGGCAACACCAAGACCGACCTCGACTTCATCGGGCAACTTCGCGACACCCATGACCAGATCAAAGGCGTGGTCCGCGATGGCATCACCATCCAGTTGGGCGCTCAGACCCTGACGGAACTCAACTCGCGGCCCATTGCCTACGATACAGGGTTCACGGTTCCGCCGGGAACCTACAAGCTCAAGTTCCTCACTCGTGAAAACGAGACGGGCAAGATGGGTACCTACGATTCCACCATAGTGATCCCGGATCTCGCGGCCGACCAGCCAACGAAGATCAAGACCAGTTCGCTCGTGCTGAGCAGCCAGCGCCAAAACACCAAGAGTGCTCTCGCCAAGGCCGACCCCAACAGCCGGGTGGCCGACGCGAATCCGCTGGTGGAAGATAATCAGCAACTCGTGCCTTCCATCACACGCGTGTTCCGCAAGGATCAGAATCTATTCGTCTACATGGAAGTGTATGACCCGACTCTCGGTTCCGATCAGAAGCCCAGCGTGGCCGCGATTCTGACGTTCTTCCGCGGGAAGAACAAGATCTCGGAATCGCAGCCGATACACCTCGACGCGTTTATCCCGCAGCGCGGGCAAACCCTTCCCGTCAAGTTCCAGGTGCCGCTTTCGGGGTTGCCGACCGGAATCTATACCTGCCAGATCAACCTGATCGACGAAAACGGACATAAGTTCGGATTCCAGAGAGCGGAAATCAAGCTGCTCCCGGCCGCCGGGGCCGCCCCCGCGGCGCCGAAACCGGCCGGGTTCTAACCCGTTCCACACGGCAGTTAACCGAAGGGCCGCCAGTCTTCTTGACTGGCGGCCTTTTGTCGTCGTGAGTGGAGTGCTAACTAAGTTAGTACCCCAAGGTGTACTTGTAGTCCCGTTGGTACTAGAACGATACTGATAGTAACTTGGAGCAGAGCAACAAAATTCGGGCGGTGTTCGGCGCGGGCTTTGCCATCCTGCTCGGCGTTGGCATTGCGGCAATTATCCAGACATTTGTCTGGGAAGACAGCGGAACTCTCGTGGCAAAGGCGTATGAAGCTCTGAACCGGCTGGATTCCATCGCCTACTCCTCCAAGGCAGCCGAAGAAGCCGGGTTACGTTTCGCGGCTGACTCGGACGCCGTGGCTGCGGCCGAGTGCCGGAAGGACCTGAGTGACGTCCGCGATCTGGTGGCGGGTATCGGCTCCGCAGGCGCCGATAGTTCCACGCCTCAGGGTCCGGCTTTGGATCGGATGAAGCATCGTCTCGCAGAACTGCTGGATGGTCAATATGTCGCGCTCCGCTCCGTGCTCGACTCGCCGACCCCGGAAAAGTTGACGCGCTGGGCGCAGGAACGTCAGACATCGGGTTCCTGGGCTCAACTGCAGATTGCGATTCAGGAGATGCGCAGCGAGTTGCGTCAGATGCTGGACCAACGGCTCGACTATCAGTCGGGCACTGCCATCCGGGCACGGCGCCTGTTCATGAGTTCCGGCGTCGTTTGCTGCGTCTTGATTGTATTGGCCGGCTGGCAGTTTTCGCTCGACCTGGGCCGTCGTGAAATCTTTGGACGCGTGCGTGCACGCCAGAGCGAATGTTATCGCCAGGCGGTGGAACTGGCAACCGATATGGTGTTCCGCCTGGATGCCGAGGGGCGATTTACCTACTGCAATCCGGCGGCGCTGCAACTCCTGCACTATAGCGAGCAGGAGGCCATTGGTCGCTCCTACACCAAACTCGTACGCATGGATATGCGGCGCGAAGTAGAGCATTTCTATCTTCGCCAGGCGGCTCGAAACCGCAAGAGCAGTTACTACGAGTTTCCGATCGTCGATGGCCACGGCCGTGAGCGCTGGGTCGGGCTGAATGCCCAGGTGCTGACGGAAGGCAAGAAGATCACGGCGTTCCAGGCGATCGCGCGCGATGTCAGCGAACGGAAACGCGCCGAGGCCGATCTGGCCAAACGGTTCAGCTTTGTGGAAGGCATCGCCGCTACGACGCCGGGCTTGTTGTACGTTTTTGACCTGGTGGCCCGCAAGACCGTTTATGCCAATCGGGAACTCGTTGAGGTGTTGGGTTACAAGTCGAGCAGCGCCCATGAGAGTTCGGCCGATTTCGATCAGGTCGCGATGCGGTTGTTCCATCCCGACGATCTCTCGGCTCTGCGCCTGCATCACGAATCCCTGCGCCGCGCCCGCGAAGGCGACGTTCAGCGCATCGAATACCGGGCGCGCCATGCCGATGGCAACTGGCTGTGGTTCTCGGCCTGGGAGTCTCCTCTGACTCGGGACGCCGATGGCAGAGTCCGTCAGATTGTCGGCATCGCGCAGGATGTGACGGCTCACAATGCGGCGCGCGAAAGACTGACCTGGCAGGCCAACTTCGACACATTGACTCGTTTGGCCAATCGCCACCATTTCTGGACTCGTCTCCAGAATTTGCTGCGGCGCGCAAGCATGGAACAAACGAAGGTGGCTCTTTGCCTGTTCGATGTCGACCGGTTCAAAGACATCAACGACCAGTTCGGCCATGCTGCCGGCGATGAAGTTCTCGAGGCGATCGGTACGATTGTGCGGAGCGAACTGCGCAGCGACGATTCGAGCGGACGGCTGGGCGGGGACGAGTTCTGCTTCGTGTTGCCGGATGCGGATCAGGATGAGGCGCTGCGACTCGCAGAGCGCATGCGCGAACGCCTCAATACGATGGCCTTCGGGATGAATGGCGGTTCGCCGTTTACGGCGTCGGCAACTTTTGGCGTGGCTGCCTGGCAGCCGCACATGGGGGCACGCGAACTGGTGGAAGCGGCCGATCGTGCGCTCTATCGGGCGAAGGCCTCGGGGCGCAACCGCGTCTGCGTAGACGTCTAAGCGGTTACTGTTCCCATCGCCGCAGCGCCGGCGAAAGCAGCGCGCAAATCGCAACCACTGCAATGGCCGCGGTGCCTCCTCCGGCCACGCTCAGGATCGGTCCGAACCACGCCGCTGTCCAGCCCGATTCGACCGCGCCCAGCGAGTTCGAACAATTGATGAAGATGCTGTTCACGGCCATCACGCGGCCCCGAACGTAGTCCGGCGTCTTGGTCTGCAGCACGGACTGGCGCAGCACGACGCTGACATTATCGAAGGCGCCCGTTAAGGCCAGCATCGCGCAGGAGAGCCAGATCGATCGTGAGAGTCCGAAACCGATGGTGGCGAGCCCGAAACCGGCCACGCTCCAGAGCATCACGGGACCGGCGCGGCGGATCTTCGGCGAGTGCGCCATGGTTACGGCCATCAGGACCGCTCCCAGCGACGGCGCAGCCCGCAGCCAGCCGAGCGCCCTGGGCCCGGCATGCAGGATATCGACGGCGTAGATGGGTAACAGCGCCGTCGCGCCGCCGAACAGGTACGCGAACAAGTCGAGCGAAACGGCGGTGAGGATCAGATTGTTGCCGCGGATGAATCGCACGCCCTCGAACGGAGAGCCGCTCTGAACATCGTGCTTGCGGGGCAGGTTCAGGGCGGCGAAACAGGCGAGCACCACTACCGCGCAAACGGCCTGGAAGATGTAGACCACGTGGCTACCGGACCACGCCAGCAGAATTCCGGCCAGCGCCGGCCCGCCGATATTGGCGGTCTCAAAAACCGTGGCGTTCCAGGTGATGGCGTTCGACAGCGCCTCCGGCGGGACGATATCGGGCAGGGCGGCGCCGCGGATCGGCATCTGGAAGGTGCGGGTCGCCGAGTTCAGGAACAGGCAGAAGTACATCCAGGGGACACCGTGGATTCCGACTGCCAGGATCAGCGCGGCCGCCACCATCAGACTCTGGGCCAGGACCATAATGAGCCGGCGGTTATACCGATCTGCGACGTGGCCGGCGAAGAGCGCGAACGCGAACGACGGCGCTACCTGGGCGAAGCCGACAGCGCCGAGAACGCGGGCGGAATGGGTCAGATTGTAGAGATCCCAACTCACGGCGACCGACAGCATCTGGAGGCCGAGATTGGACAGACCGGTGGTGGTCAGCAGGAGGCGGAAGTCGCGGGAACGGAAGGCTGAATAGGCGTCCAAAATACAGGATCGCCTATGGCCGCGCGCCGTTCGGGACCCGGTTGTTCGGGCGGCGGGGGCGATGGTGGATCATAGGATCGATATGCACATCGTTCACGTTCACGTTCAGGTTAAGCCCGGTTGCGAGGATGCCTTTATCGAAGCGTCCCTTCTCAATGCAAAGAACAGCGTTCAGGAGCCCGGCGTCGCCCGCTTCGACGTGATTCGCGAGACGGCCGATCCCACGCGCTTCGTACTGGTGGAGGTCTATCGCGATTCTGAAGCACCGCTGCGGCACAAGGAGACCGCACATTACGCGGCATGGCGAGATGAGGTTGCCGACATGATGGCGGCGCCGCGCAACGGCGTGAAATATCAAAACCTTTTCCCCGGCGACGGAGGCTGGTAAGTTGCGTTTCGAATTCGCCACGGCAGGACGCATCATTTTCGGCCCCGGCGCGGTTGCGGAGCTGGGTCCGCTGGCTCGCGCGGTCGGGCGGCGTGCGTTCGTTGTTACCGGCAAAGACAAGATTCGGCACGCCGGCGTGATTGGCGATCTGGAAGGCGCAGGCCTGAACTGCACTCTGTTCGGAGTGGCTGGCGAGCCCACCGTGGATCAGGTGCGGGAGGGCGCGGCGCTGTTCCGTTCGGCCGGGTGCGAGTTGCTGATCGCGATCGGGGGCGGCAGCGCGATCGATGCCGGGAAGGCGATCGCGGCGCTGGCTGCGAACTCCGGCGACGTTCTGGATTACCTGGAAGTTGTGGGCAAAGGCCAGCCGCTGAAGGACGGCCCGTTCCCGATGTTTGCGGTTCCGACGACGGCGGGCACGGGTTCGGAAGTTACGCGTAATGCCGTGCTGGGGTCCGCGGAGCATGGAGTTAAGGCAAGCCTGCGAAGTCCGCTGATGCTGCCGCGTGTGGCGATCGTGGATCCCCAAGTGACTCTGGGTTTGCCACCTGCGATCACCGCGAGCACCGGACTGGACGCGCTCACTCAGCTGATTGAGCCATACGTTTCGAAGCGGGCGAATCCGATGACGGATGCACTTTGTTTCGATGGGCTAAGGGCTGTGGTTCGCAGCCTGGTTCGGGCCTTCGAGAACGGCGTGGATACGGCGGCGCGGGCGGGAATGTCCTATGCGAGTTTGCTGGGCGGACTCGCGCTGGCGAATGCCGGACTGGGCGTGGTGCATGGCTTCGCGGCACCCATCGGAGGCATGTTTGACGCGCCTCATGGAGCGGTCTGCGCGGCGATTCTGCCGTATGGGATGGAGGCGAACATTCTTGCGCTGCGCGCACGCGATCCCGAAAGCGAGGCACTGGCACGGTATGGGGAGATTGCGCGGGTGCTGACGGGTGTCTCAGATGCGGCGCCGGAAGACGGGGTCGAGTGGGTAAGGGCGCTGGTGCGGAAACTGAAGATGCCGCCCCTTTCCAGATATGGGATTGCGGAGAAGGATTTTGGATCGATCGCCGCGAAAGCCGCGCGCGCCGGCAGCATGAAGGCGAACCCCGTAGAACTGACCGCGGAGGAGTTGATACACGTGATGGAGGCAGCCCATTGAGTTCCCTCTCCGTAAGGATTGAAACGGCTCAGGAAGCCGACGTGCCGGTGATTCTGGAACTGATCCGGGGGCTGGCCGATTATGAAAAGCTCACTCATCAGGTGACCGCGACGGAAGACAAGCTGCGGCAGACGCTTTTCGGGAATGGTCCGCGCGGCGCGGATGTTCTGCTGGCGTACGTGGATCGCGATTGCGTTGGGTTCGCATTGTTTTTTCCGAATTACTCCACCTTTCTGGCCAAACCGGGCATTTTTCTGGAAGACCTCTTTGTGAAGCCGGAGTGGCGCGGAAAGGGTGTGGGGCGCGCTCTGCTGGCCCGCGTGGCGAGGATTGCGCGGGATCGCGAGTGCGGGCGGCTGGAGTGGGAGGTGCTCGACTGGAACGAGCCTTCGATTGGGTTTTACAAGAGTCTGGGCGCCGTGCCGATGGACGAATGGACGAAGTACCGGATGACGGGTGAGGCACTGGAAAAACTGGCGTCCGCGGATAACCTTTGACAATATAGCCTTCCGGAGGATGGCGGGTTAGCATGAAAGCGAACCATGCCTGGTTCAACCTGAAGGAGGACTAGTGTCCGTTTCCATCGCACTCCCCGTGGTTAAGGCGTGTCCCGCTTGCGGTTCCGAGAAGACCTCGATCGTTCCGCGAAAGGGGCTGGAATTGCTGGCTGCCGCGGTTACTCATTTGCGGAAGTATGAATGCCGCGAATGCGGCCGCGCGTTTCGTGCCGGCGACCGGCGTCGGAAGCCCCGCGTTGCCGGGACCGCGTTGCCTGTTCGGCGGGCGTGAGGGCGAAGGGTCTGGGAGTTGGAAGCGGCCGTCGAGCTTCGCTCGACCCACAAGCTGAAGCATGTGCTACCTGGCGCGCACGGGCTGTGGTGGACAAACTTCAGAATTGTGGTAGAACAAATCGTAGTCGCCCTCAGTGGTGCGCATGGACCGGCTAGACCGTGCAGATTGCGTAGGCGTCTTCGAGACCCTTGATCGGCGGTGTGCCGACCGGGATGAACTCGTGGGCGACGAAACCGGTATAGTTGGTGTCCGCGATCGCTTTCGCAATCGCCCCCCAGTTCAGCTCTTGCGTACTCCCAATCTCATGACGGCCCGGAACGCCGCCGGTATGGAAGTGTCCGATCGCCGCGATGTTGGCCTGGATGGTGCGGATCACGTCGCCTTCCATGATCTGCATGTGATAAATATCGAACAATAGTTTGATGCGCGGAGAGTTGACGCGCTTCACCAGTTCGAACCCCCAAACTGAATGGTCGGCCTGATAGTCCTTGTGGTCCACCTTGCTGTTCAGCAGTTCGAGACAGACCGTGACGCCGTGGTCCTCGGCGAAGCCCTTGATCTTGTTCAGGCCGGCGACGCAGTTATCGAGACCTTCCGCGTCATTCAGGCCCCTGCGATTGCCGGAGAAAGTGATGACGTTGGTGACCTTGGCCTCAGAGGCCGCAACGATATCGTTCTTGACGGAGGCGAGGACGCGATCGTGGTTTTCCACGCGGTTGAGTCCGACTCCGATATCGTTCGGCGTGGTGGACGCCGTCATCGCCGGCGTCAGACCATACTTCCGGACGGTGGCGTATTGCGCGGGCGTGACGAGGTCGATACCCTTGAGGCCGATGCGCGCGGCTTCCACGCAAAGGGCGTCGAGCGTGAACCATTTCTGATAGGTCCAGTAGCAGACGGATTGATTCAGTCGGCCCGCAGGCGCGGCGAGGACGGGGCGGGTCAAGGTGGTGGCGGCGAGGCCGGCTGCGCCGGCGACGGCGGCGGATTGAACAAAGTTACGGCGGTTCATAGGGAGAATAGTATCAGGCGCGCAAGGCGCGCCGGCTTACAGCTATCAGCTTTCAGATGTCAGCTTTTCGAGCCTCCGCTTTCAGCGTCGGTTGCGCTTTTGCTTTCCAGGCCTGAATTTCTTGCCCTTTTTTGCTTTTTCCGCTTTAGCTGGTTTCTTCGCCGTGTGCGGTGCCGGCGGTAGCACCTTCGCGTGCGGCTTCTTGCTTGCTTTGGGCTTCTCTTCTTCCACTATCGAGAACTGGAGCTTTCGCTCCAACGGGTCGACTCGGTCTAAGAGTACGCGCACCGGGTCGCCGATGGAGAATGTTCGGCGCGTTCTTTGCCCTATGATTTGCCGGACGTTTTCGTGATAGACGAAACGGTCTCCGGGCAGCGATTCGATCGGGATCAGGCCTTCTACGAACCAGGCGGCCAGTTCCACGAAAGCCCCGTATTTGGCCGTGCTAATGATCAGGCCGTCGAACTCTTCGCCGACGCGGTCCTCCATGAACTTCGCCTTCTTCCATTCGACGAGTTCGCGTTCGGCCTCGGCGGCGCGGCGTTCGGTGAGGGAACAATCGTCGGCGATGGACTTGAG
>Ga0302320_10015241_pt1 | contig 15812 bp, 13 predicted proteins | sample Bog_T0_3_FD_202130 | JGI IMG/M metagenome (GOLD analysis project Ga0302320, IMG submission 202130) | Peat permafrost microbial communities from Stordalen Mire near Abisko, Sweden - Bog_T0_3 | ecosystem: Environmental > Terrestrial > Soil > Wetlands > Peat | place: Sweden: Abisko, Stordalen Mire... | reverse complement strand
GATTTACGCTAGTTGCGGGCCAGCGGCGAGACTGCTTGAATACACCTCAACAATCAGCCGTGATCGGCGACCGCAAACGAAAGAGGAAACCAGCGTCATGACGTCACCGATCGCGGGCGGTGTGGATTGCGACCTGCATCCGGCGCTGCCGCATCTGACCAGCCTGCTGCCCTACCTGAACGACTACTGGCGCGACCAGGTCACGACGCGGGGCATGGTCGATCTGGTGTCGCAGTCCTATCCGGCCAATTCGCCGATCTCGGCGCGGCCGGACTGGCGGCCGGCACAGGGCAAGCCGGGCTCCAGTCTCGGCGACATGCAGGCACAGGCGCTGGACCGCTTCGGCGTGGCTTACGGCATCTGCAATCCCCTGTACGGCGTGCAGATGGTGTTTTCCGAGGATATGGCGGATGCGTTCTGCCGGGCGCTGAACGACTGGCTGGCGAGGGAATGGCTCGACAAGGACGCGCGGCTGCGCGGCTCGATCGTGATACCGGTGCAGAGCATTGAGAAGTCTGTCGCCGAGATTGAACGCTGCGCAAAAGACAGCCGTTTCGTCCAGGTGCTGATGCTGGTCATGGGCGACATGCCCTTGGGCAAACGCGCCTACTGGCCGATCTACGCGGCCGCCGAGCGGCTGGGCCTCGCCGTCGGCATCCACGCCGGCAGCAACTACCATAACCCGCCGACGTCGGTGGGCTGGGGTTCCTATCACATCGAGGATTACGTCGCCCAGGCGCAGGCATTCCAGACCCAGCTCACCAGCCTGATCGTCGAGGGCGTGTTCGCCCGGCATCCGAAGCTGAAAATGGTCATGCTGGAATCGGGCTTCACCTGGCTGCCGTCCTATCTGTGGCGGCTGCACAAGTTCTGGCGCGGCATCCGCATGGAAACCCCGTGGGTGGACCGCGCGCCGCTGGAAATTGTGCGCAGCAACATCCGCTTTTCGCTGCAGCCGGTCGACGCGCCGCCGGACCCCGGCACATTAAATCGGCTGTTTGAGCATATGCAGTCCGACGAATTGCTCCTATTCTCGACCGATTACCCGCACTGGCAATTCGACGGTGACGAAGTGCTGCCGGAGGGGATGTCGGCCGATCTGGTGCGCAAGATCATGATCGATAATCCGCTCGCGACCTATGGCCGCCTCAAGCAATCGGCGATCAAGGAGACCACGCCATGAACGTCCAGTTCCGCGCCCGTCCCGATCAGGCGCCGTCAACCGGCGTCAAGACCGCGATTGCCGATTGCGACATCCACCCGGCGCGCAAGACCCCGACCGAGCTCTATCCCTATCTGGCAAAGCGCTGGCATTCGCATCTGGAGACCTACGGCAAGCATCCCTATCAGGGCATGATGGAAGGCCCGCCCTATCCGAAGGCGCAGCCCAATGCCTCGCGCCGCGACGCCTATCCGCCGGAGGGCGGCCCGCAGGGGTCCTCGCTGTCGTTCATGCAGGCGCAGCATCTCGATCCGAACCATGTCGCGCTGGGCGTGTTGTGCCCGCTCAACACCGGGCAGGGCATCCGCAACCAGGATCTCGCCGCGGCGATCTGTTCGGCGATCAACGACTGGCAGATCGACAAATGGACCAGCCAGGACAGCCGCCTCAAGGGCTCGGTGGTGGTCGCCAACGAGGATGGCCCGGCGGCCGCCGCGGAAATCCGCAAGCGCGCCGGCGACAAGAACTTTGTCCAGGTGCTGCTGCTCAGCCGCAATGTCGAGCCGCTGGGCCAGCGCCGCTATTGGCCGATCTATGAGGCGGCCGAGGAGGCGGGCCTGCCGATCGGCGTCCATGCCTTCGGCTTCGGCGGCAACCCGATCACGGCGTCGGGCTGGCCAAGTTTTTATATCGAGGAGATGGTCGGGCATTCGCAGTGCCAGCAAACCGCGCTGGCGAGCATCGTTCTCGAGGGCGTGTTCGAGCGTCACCCAAAACTCAAGATGGTGATGATCGAGGCCGGTTTTGGGTGGGCGCCATCGCTGTCGTGGCGGCTCGACAAGAGCTGGCAGCGGTTGAAGAGCGAAGTGCCGCATCTCAAGCGCCCGCCCTCGGAAGTGATCCGCGAGCACATCTTCTGGACCACGCAGCCGATGGAAGACCCGGAGCGGCGCGATCACCTGTTCGACGTCATCGACTGGGTCGGCTGGGACAGACTGCTGTTCGCGACCGACTATCCGCACTGGGACTTCGACGATCCGTCGCGCGTGCTGCCGGCCGGCGTCAGCGAGTCCAACCGCGAAGCGTTTTATCTCGACAATGCGCGGAAGCTGTACGGTCTCGCTTGATGGTCCGCCACGTCATCGCCCCGGTGGATGAACTGCCGCCGGGCACGCGCAAATTTCTCACCATCGGCGAGCGCCCGATCGCGGTGTTCAACATCAAGGGCGAGTTCTTCGGCCTGTTGAACCGCTGCCCGCACCAGGGCGCCGCTCTGTGCGAGGGACCGCTGATCGGGCTCGCGCAATCCTCCGATCCCGGCGAGATCGAATACACCAGGCTCGGCGAAATCATCCGCTGCCCCTGGCACGGCTGGGAATTCGACATCCGCACCGGCCAGTCCTATTGCGACCCCAAACGCTTTCGCGCGCGCGCCTATCCGGCTCACGTCGAGCCGGGCGCCAGCGTGGTGAAGGGGCCGTATGTGGCGGAGACCTTGGCGGTGTCGGTGGAGAGCGATTACGTGGTGGTGGATTTGTAGGTGTCGTCATTGCGAGCCCGATTATCCGGACTTAACAGAAGTAGTAAATCATTCTATTCCCCTCCGACAGGCTGGCGCGGTTCTATGTTGCGGAATTTCCTTGATCCTCCGGGTTCATGCGCCAGCCTACGGTTTGGATGTGGGTAGTTGTGCCGGTTTGCTTTCGGATAGGGTCACCGCTTCGGAACCGGAACATCACGTGCTGTTCCCTGCCGAAAACATCCCAATAGTTTATGCGCCCCCAAGTGAAGATTGCCTGTCGTGACGCCTCGATATTTGGGACGCCAGTCGGCCCCCCAATGGCGATCGGTGTTTCGAGAAGATGGCTCATACCTGGAGCGAGTGGGACGATACCCAAGTTCCTGCCGGGGGGAGTAAAGTCGATACGTTCGCCGAAGGGAGTGAAAATATCAGCGACGATATGATGATGCACGTCACGAGCTGGAGTCGCGCCCGTATTCTTTATGCAGACTTCAACGGTAAACGTGTATCCCCCGTCTCTAGTAATGACTTGGCAAGATTCGATACCAATATAAGCCCGCAACTGTTGCTCACTACTCGCCTTCAGGTGGATCAGTTGCCGTTCGCCGGCCTTCCAAAGACTATCCGTGGATCGCCACAAAGTGAAAGTGAAGATAGCAACAATCAGAGCGCTGAGCGCAGCGAAAAAACCATTATGGCGGTCAATGAGGCGGAGCGAACAGATAGCTTGCGATTTGAGGAATTGGGAGACGGTGAAGCCGGAAGCATTGCTGCTTTGGTCGCTGTAGTTCTGAGCTATGCAGGTTTGAAACGAGGGTGCGATTTCGTTTTCGGTCCAAACAAAAACAGCAATGGCGATGCTAAATGATAGTAGAAAAATCAGAACGTTTCTCATACACCCTCAATTGCCATTCCGAAATATCATCGTTAAGCCGATTATTGTCCCGGAACTAAAACTCCGCAACGTAAGATGCAGGTATTTCTTGCTAACATTGTAGAACGTGCCGACGATGTCCCGCTACATGATGCTTCAGAAGCCCTCAATTAGGTTGGTATGCACTGCGCCAATCGCGTATTGATTCTTGGCGTGGTAGGAGCGAAGCCACGAAGCAGTCTAGCCCGGGCGGATTGGAGCCGAAGGCGAAATCCGCCGTCCAGCCCACGCCAACGTTATCGCCATCTTACGCCGCTACTCGAATTTCTTCGATTCTATTCTGGGCGGATGATCGTTCTTTTACGATCTTGCCATGTATATTGCTTTTGTTGCAAGCGCGGCGGATTACGCCTTCGGCTCCAATCCGCCCTACGGGCTAGCGGCTATAGTTATATTTCTCGTCATCCAATTTAATGAAGTGGCTGTTAAGGTGAGAGTATCGCCAGCACGCGCTAGTGACATGATCTCGGCTAAAGACGCCGTGGTACGAGATCATGATGCGGCAGAACCAATCCCCATATTCTGGTTTCGGATGGGCACCGACCCTACCAGTGGGCTCGCCAACGTTGTCCATGAAAACGGTTACATCGCCCCCCAGCATCCCTTGTGGGAAATCGGCTCTAAGATTATCGCGCCGCTCTTTCGGGGCCATGATTGGCTCTACCACCAAGGAATGGTCTTCATTTGCGTTTATTAGTGCCAAGTCGGGGTCTCCGAACCAAAAACCGATTTTGACATCATCAATGGTGGCTGGCGTCTCTCCGTAATTAGCAACAGTGTAAGTAACGAAGGCCTCGCCTTCATGGGTGCCCTGCTCCAAAAACTGAATACCGAAGGCGAATACGTAGGGGCGCTGGACCTTTGTCAGGGTATCCCGAGCGATTTTAGCTTGCGCGACAGTAGCGATAGCCGAACGACCGGCGGCACGGGCAGCAATGGTCGCGTCCTTCATACCCCTCTTCATGTAACCCAATTGCCAAACGAACAGTCCGGCTTGTCCGATAGCAGTCGTGACGACAAACAAAGTAAGGAAGGCAAGCCACCACGTATAATCAGCGACTCTCTGCGTTTCGAAGGCGACCTTTTTATCAACGGTCGCTTTTTCAAGACGCTCGGCCTCCTCTTTTTCGGCCTGCTCCTTGGAGGGCTCTCGGGGAATTATTTTTACCGAGAGCGGCATTATATCGGTACCGCGCTGATCGGGTGCGGGTGGATTTGCGCTTTGTGTGCTTGGTGGATTGGGGTTGGAAGATTTCTTTGATTGGGCTTTTGAATCCATTGCAGTTGCCGCCAAGAATGCCAGTGCAATCATTAGGCAGTAATGCTTCATACGCCCTCGATAACGGTCCCGAAAATGTCGTCGTTAAAGCGATTATTATAGCGGAATTGGAACTCCACAACGTAAAGATGCAGGTATTTCTTGCTGACGTTGTGGGATGTGCCGACGATGCCGCGCTCGATGATGCTTCAGAATCCCTCAATCGTGTTGGTGTGCACTGCGCCAACAACATATTGCCGCTGTGCAGGGTCAATGGTGGCGTGCGGATATTTCGTCATTGCTGTGCGAGGAGCACTTGCGACGAAGCAATCCATCTATCCGATATGCTGCGCGATGGATTGCTTCGCTGGCGCTCGCAATGACGATTATCCGCCGCTCGCGCGCGGCGCACCAGCGCGACATAGCGGTAGCGGCAGCCCTGGCTGCGACAAATTAACCCGACGGGCAAAATCTCACTTTCGCCGTCGGGCAAATCATCTTTATGACTCCCGCCATCCCGTCCCCGAGGAAGGGGCGTTGGCCATCGTCACCAAACGTTGGGACGGGAGTTGCGGTGGACGCGACGGCATCGTGCGCGCGATGGGTGGCAGGGCGGGATAAACTCCGTGAGCGATCCGAGGGCGCGCAGGACGACCGGTGTCGAAGCGTACGGCGAAGTCGTGTGGACCTGACGCCTCAATGGTTGGTGTCAAGTCTGCGGAAGGCAAGTCGGCCCGACCGGGCGCGGACGAGCCAGTCATCCGCAGGCGACGGAGGCATGAAAGCCCGATACTCCGGGGTGAGCACGATATAAGCCGTAAAGCCATTGCGCAGGGAATGTCGGATTGCCTCCGCTGCCCTGTATGCTCATGTGCGGTTTTCTTTCTACCTCGCATATGAGACCGCCGGTGCAGTGCGCACCCGGCATTCCCTGCTCCCTCGTTTTTCGGGGGACAACGAAATGCAAAGCTCGGGTGCCTCCCGCCGCGAGAACGCGGACGTGTGTCTGCTGTTTAGGTATTTGAATCGATGGGTTCGTCATTCCGGGGCGCGCGCAGCGCGAACCCGGAATCTCGAGGTTCCGGGTTCGATGCTTCGCATCGCCCCGGAATGACGGTGTCTCCCGTCATTGCGAGGAGCACTTGCGACGAAGCAATCCATCTATCCGTTATGCTGCGCGATGGATTGCTTCGCGGAGCCTGTCATCGGGCGCGCGTTCGCGCGACCCGTTGGCTCGCAATGACGGCTAAACCAGCCCCATCATCCGCCGCTCGCGTGCGTAACGCACCAGCGCCACATACCGGTAGATGCCGTGCACGAACTTGCCGTAGGGCATGGTGATGAACAGCGCGAACACCACGCCGAGATGCAGCGCCAGCAGCGGACCCATCGCCGCGCTATCGCGCAACAGCAGCAGCGCGATGCCCGTCAAACTGGTCAGGAACAGCATCAGAATGAAGGCGACGTCCATGCCGGTGCGTTGCCCGTCGACCAGCGCGGGGTCGCGCTTGAATTTTTCCACCAGCAGGCCCGCGGGTCCGATCAGAAGCCCGACACCGCCCAGCGTGCCCAGCACCACAGGCAGATCCCACCACGGATACGGCGCCTCGCGCGCCAGGAGGTAATGATACAGCGTCGCCACGCAGGTCGCGGCAAAGCAAAGGGCAAACCCGTAGAACGTCAGATGATGATAGATCTTGCGCAGGTCGCTCGGCCGCTCGTCCTTGTTGACGCAGCCGACCCCGCCGCCATCGAGATAGCGCAGCTCGCCGGCGTCGCGCATCGCCTGCCACAGCGATGGCGCATCGGCGGTCATGCCGATCGGCTCGCCGATATCGCGCCAGAACGCGCGCACGCCCATGGCCAGCGCTGCGATGGCATAGAGCAGCGCCGCGCCGAACAGTGCGGCCATCGCGTTGTGCGGCATCAGCGCATAGAACGCGCCGGGGCCGGTATGGATGCCGAGCAGCACCTGCCGGTCGTTGAAGGCGGCAAAGCCGAAGATGAAGGCGGCCACGCTCAGCGCGGCGATGATGCTGATAACGAGGCCGTTGCGCGCGAACAGGCCCGCGAACGCGCGCGGCCAGGCATAGGCGGCATAAGACTCCGCGCGCGCGATCGCCAGCGTCTTCGGGACATTGACGTTGAACTCATGCGGCGGCGAGAACTGGCAGTCGGTGTAGCAGGCGCCGCAGGCATGGCAGAGATTGGCGAGATAATTGAGGTCGCCATCGGAAAACGAGCGCCGCATTTCCATCGCCGGGAACACCGCGCACAGCCCCTCGCAATAGCGACAGGAATTGCAGACCGTCATCAGGCGGTCGGCTTCCTCGAGAATACTAGTTCCGTGCATTTCGCGCTGCTTCCGTTCTCAAAAAACCGTTCAGGGCTTCTTCGTCAGCCCCTTGCCTTCCAGCCAATGCTGGATCAGGGCGGCGACCTCGGTGTTGTTCTTGTCCATCATCATCATGTGCGAATTGCCTGTAATGCCGGCCTTGGGCAGGTCGACGACCTCGGCGCTACCGCCCGCGGCCCTGATGCCGTCGGCAAAGGCGATGCCGGCGGCGCGGATCTTCGGCCAGCGCGAATCCCGTTCGATGTAGTCGCCATAGACGAACAGCGTCGGGATGTTCTTCAGCACATCGACATGGGCGGGATCGCCGACCCCGGCCGGTTCGATCGCGATCAGCGCCTTGACCTTGTCCGGGCGCGCCTGCGCCACCTTGAATCCAAAACTGCCGGCCTGGCTGTGAAACAGGATGATGCAGGGACAGACGCGGTCGACCTCGGCGATATAGGCCGCAATCGTCGCGTCATCGGTGGTGGTCCAGCGCGGCACGCCCTGCTTGACGAAATTATCATAGCCTTCGTTGGGAAACTGGCTGCCCGGCATCAGCTTGCGTTTGGCGGGATCGGGATCGTAGGAGCCCGGGCCGGCGCCGATACGAAACCGTTCGAACGGATTGCTGGTGGTCAAAAACACCGGATCGCCCTTGAAGATGTCAGGATATTGCGCCCAGCCGGCGCGGCCGCGCTCCACCGCGTCGGAGTTGTAGACGCTCCAGCCCTGGCGCAGGAAATAATTCAGCCAGCCTTCGCGTCCGTCCGGCGTGGTCTCGTAGGTGACCCCGGTGAGGCCGCCGCCATGCCACAGCAGCAGCGGATAGCCGCCTTTCTCGTTGGCGGGCAGAAAATACTGCACGTACATCTGCTCGACCTGATAGGTGCCGTTGGGATCGACCCTGGCCGGCACGCCGCCCGGCGTGAACGTGACTTCCTTGACCGGCTTGCCGGAGATTTCGACCAGCCGTCCCCCGACATGGAACGAGCCCATGTCGCGCAAGGCGATCGGCTCGGCGGCGGCGGCGGTCGCGAGCATCAGGCTCGCGGCAACGATCACAGTGGCTGTGCGCGACATGGCTCTCTCCGAGATTTGCTCCCTCGCCCCGCTTGCGGGGAGCGGGTCGGGGTGAGGGGCTTTCTCGGCGGGCACGACTCGTGGAGAGTCCTCCTCACCCGAAATTCGCGGCCGCGAATTTCGACCTCTCCCCGCAAGGGGGGCGAGGTGATCCGGACGCGATCCCTAATTCCTCGCATTTTGCGCCGCTTCCCGTCCGGCAATCCGCCCGAACACGCTGCCGATGGTCATGCCCATGCCGGCCGCATAACCCTTGCCGAGTACGTTGCCGGCCATGATCTCGCCGGCGGCGAACATGTTGGCGGACGGCTTGCCGTCCTTCATCAGCATCCGCGCCTGCTTGTTCACGCGGGTGCCCAAGTAAGTGAAGGTGATGCCCGGCCGCACCGGATAGGCATAAAAAGGCGGCGTCTCGATTTTGCGCGCCCAGTGCGTCTTCGGCGGCGTCAGGCCTTCGGTGCGGCAATCGTCGAGGATGGTGTGATCGAAGGTGCCGGGCCGCACCGCGGCGTTGAAATCGGCGACGGTCTTCTCCAGCGCGGCCGGATCGAGCTCGAATTTGCCCGCCAGCTCCGCGATCGAGCCGGCCTCGATCGGCGGAAACAGCGTCGGCATGAAGCTGTTGCGGACGCTGGCGTCAAAGATGATGTAGGCGATCTGGTCGGGCTGGGCGGCGACCAGCCGGCCCCAGATCGCGTAGCGCTTCGGCCAGATGTCTTCGCCCTCGTCGTAGAAGCGCTGGGCATGCTTGTTGACGACGATGCCGAACACCACCGAGTCATGCCGGGTGATGATGCCGCCGTCGAATTTCGGCGCGCGGGCGTCGATCGCGACCGCGTGGCATTGGGTGGGATCGCCGACTTCCTGCACGCCCTTGGCCAGCAGCAGCTTGAGGATCAAGCCACGGTTGTAGGGCGTGCCGCGGATCAGGAAATTGTCGGCGGCCTCGCCCCAATATTGCTTGAGCCATTCGATGTTGGCCTCGAAGCCGCCGGCGGCGGCGACCAGGGCCGAGGCGCGGATGTCGACGTTGCCGTCCGCCTCCTTCAGCGTCGCGGACAAAAACATGCCGTCTTCGATCCGCAGGTCGGTCACCTCGGCGTCGTAGAGAATGTCGATCCCGAGTTTCTCGGCGGTCAGGTACAGCGCGTTCAGCATGGCGCGGCCGCCGCCGAGGAAGAACGAATTGGTGCGGCCGAGGCTGAGCGTGCCGCCCAGCGACGGCTGCCAGCGCACGCCCTGTTCGACCACCCAGCCCAGGATATCCTTGGACTCGGCGATCATGTGCCGCGCCAGCTCCTCGTCGGTCTGCCCGCCGGTGACGCGCAACAGGTCTTCCCAGAACTCCGCCTCGGTGTAGGGCCCGGTCAGGATCTCGGTCGCCGCGTCATGGGCGCAGCGCATATTGCGGGTGTGACGGGTGTTGCCGCCGCGATAGAATTTTGGCGCGCCCTCCAGCACCAGCACCGAGGCGCCGTCGCGCCGCGCGCTGATCGCCGCGCACAGCGCGGCGTTGCCGCCGCCGATCACCAGCACGTCGTATTTACGGGTCAGGTCAACCATGCCGTCTTGTTATCGTTGTTTGCATGGAAATCAAACCGGCCAGGCGGGCGCCCGGCCGGTCGTGGCTCACGCCTGCTGTGCGGCGACCGCCTGTTCACGCGCTTCGGTCGCCCCGCTGCGGTAGATGACGATGGCGGCAATGAAGCCGCTGGCGGCGGCGCACATCAGCCAGAAGCCGGGCGAGGCCTTGTCGCCGGTCAATGCGATCAACTTGGTGGCAGCATACGGCGTGAAGGTGCCGAACAGCGCGGCGGCAAGCGCAAATGCCAGCGAGAAGCAGGTGGTGCGGACATGCGCTGGCACGATCTCGACCAGTGCGCCGAGCATGGTGCCGCTATAGACGCCGAAATAGCACGACAGCATCATCTCGACCGCGAGCAATTTGCCGAAAGTAGGCGCAGCGGTGAGCCAGAGCAGTGCCGGATACGCCGTCAGGAAGGAGAGACCCGCAATTGCCATCAGCACCGGCCTGCGGCCGATGCGGTCGGACAGCGCGCCCCCGACCGGATTCCAGATGAAGTTGGTGACGGCCACCATCAGGGTCACCAGCAGGCTGTCCTGGGCCGTGAGTTTCAGCTCCTTGCCGAACGACGGCGTGTAGACGGTGACGAAGTAGAAGGTCACGGTGGTCATCGCCGCCAGCATCATGCCGAGCAGGATGATCTTCCAGTTGACCGCGGCCGAGGCGAAGACCTCCTTGGTCGTCGGATGCGTCTTCATCGACAGGAAAGCGGGCGTTTCCTCCAGCGTCCGGCGCAGCACGAAAATAAAGGGAATGATCATGCAGCCGATGACGAACGGAATTCGCCAGCCCCATGTCGCGATCGTATCGGCCGGCATCATCGCGTTCAGGCTGAAGCCGATGATGGCGGCGACGAAGATCGCGACCTGCTGGCTGGAGGACTGGAACGAGGTGTAAAAACCGCGGTTGCCAGGCGTGGCGATCTCGGCGAGATAGACCGAGACACCGCCGAGTTCGACGCCGGCGGAAAATCCCTGCAGCAGGCGGCCCACCAGCACGATGACAGGGGCGGCAACCCCGATGCTCGCATACGTCGGACACAGCGTAATCGTCAGCGTCCCGGCGGCCATGATCGCCAAGGTGACGATCAGCCCGAGCCGGCGGCCGATGCGGTCGATATAGGCGCCGAGCACGATGGCGCCGACCGGGCGCATCAAGGCGCCGAGCCAGAACACGCCGAAGGCATTGAGCAGCGCGGCGGTCTCGTTCTCGGACGGGAAGAACGCCTTGGCGATATAGGGGGCGTAAAAGCCGAACAGGAAGAAATCGAACTGTTCGAGGAAATTGCCGCTGGTCGCCCGCAGAATGGCGCCGATCCGGTTCTTGATCTGTGGCGGTTGTGAAGTGGTGGCCTGCGACATTGCGAGTCTCTCCCCGTTTAAAAATGGCCGGTGCGGAAAGCCTTCTCGCGTGCCGACTGATACTGTTCTTGGCCGGCAATCTGCCATGCCGGCGCGGCGCGACCAACCGGAAAACGCGCGGTGAACCCGATATCGTTCCGCGCCACGGCCGTTTTTCAGGGTTTGTTCTGGATCGAGGCGATCAGCCATTGCCGAAATGCCGCAAGCTTGGGCGAATCCGCCCGCGCCTCCGGCGAGACCAGATAGAAGCCGGCGTCTGCCGGCAGCGTGATCTCAAAGGGAACCACGAGGCGGCCCTTGGCGATATCGGCCTCGACATAGGAGGTGCGGCCCATGGCGACCCCGATGCCGTCGATGGCGGCCTGCACCGTCATCAGGATCAGGTCGAAGGTCAGCCCGGGCTGCTTGGAGATATCAGCCGGCAACCCGGCGGCGGTGAGCCACAGCCGCCAGTCGTCATCGTAGCCGCCGCTGCTGTGCAGCAGCGTTTTATGGGCGAGATCCTGCGGGCTCCGCAGCGGCTTATCGCCGGTGAGCAGCGCCGGGCTGCAGACGGGAAACAGTTCGTCCGCGGTGAGCCAGTCGGCGCGCAGGCCGGCCCAATGGCCGCGGCCATAGCGGATCGCGGCGTCGACGTCGCCGGTCCTGAAATCGACCAGCGCGCTCGAGGTGGTGATGCGGACGTCGATGCCCGGATGCGCCTCCTGAAAAGCGGATAGCCGCGGCAGCAGCCATTTGGCCGCCAGCGAGGCCAGGGTCGAAATCGTCAGCACATGCTCGTTGTCTCTGCGCAGCACCCGGTCGGTCGCAAGCCGCAGGTCGTTGAACGCGGCACGGACGCCGGGGAGGTAATCCTTGGCTTCCGGCGTCAGCGCCAGCGCGCGGTTCTGCCGGACGAACAGCCTGATCCCCAGTTCTTCCTCCAGCCGCCGGATCTGATGGCTGATCGCGGTCTGCGTGACGTTCAACTCAGCGGCGGCATTGGTGAAGCTCAAGTGCCGGGCCGCAGCCTCGAACGCCCGCAATCCATTGAGGGATGGCAACCGGGCGGTCATTCTGGAAACCCCTGATGCATGAGTTTATCTCATCCGAAGCAACGCAAAGTGTCGTTTGTCGAAAGCCCGAAGAACACAGATATTCGCCTGCATAAGCTTAGCTTTTGGAGGCGACCATGTCCACCTGCACACGTGAATCGATGACAAATCATCATGATTCCGGGTTTTTCGCGCAGCTCAGCGAGACATTCCGGCTCTGGCGTAACCGTCAGCGCCAACGGCGCGAGCTGAGCCATTGGTCCGATCGCGACCTGCACGACGTCGGGCTTTCCTGGAGTGATGTCGTTCGCGAGGCCGAAAAGCCTTTTTGGCGGGCTTGAACGCCGCCAGGCCGGCGCCGCCCCTCTGGGGACGCCGGCCATTGTCTTTTCCAAAACGGGAGCACCGGCAATGATCGCGCTTGGTCTCGACGACCTGCGGCTACATTCGGATATCGTGCGGCTCTCCAGCGGCGAGTCCCTGATGTTGCGCTTTGTCGAGCCGGATGAGGCCGACGCGCTGCAGAATTACTTCCGCTCGCTCTCGCCCCGCTCCCGCTACAACCGCTTTCTCGGGGCCATGAGCGAACTGCCGCAGGCTGAGCTCGGTCACTTCATCCAGGTCGGCGACAATGACCGCTTCAGCGTGGTCGCGACCATGACCATCGACGGCATTGAGACCATCGTCGGCGAAGCCCGTTACGGCTTCGATTTCAGCACCGCGAGCTTCGAGTTCGGGCTGTCGATCGACGATCGCTGGCAGGGCCATGGCATCGGCTCAGTGCTGCTGAAAAATCTGCAATGCCGTGCCGCCGCACTCGGCGCCAGGCGTCTGTTCGGCGATACCCTGCGTTCCAACGCTGTCATGATCGGGCTTGCCCGCAAATCCGGCTTTGAGTTCATGCGCAACCCCGACGACTGGAAGCTGGTGCGGTTCGAAAAACATATCGATCTGGTGCCGCAGGAGATTCCCTGCGCGAGCTGGCGCTTGATGGCGGAACGAAGCGCGACTGAGGCTGTGGTGTGAAGAATTCGCCCCGTCACTCAAAACCTCTCCACCCAGGGCCGCAATTCCAGCTCCCAGGTCCAGGCGCTGCGCGGCTGTTGCAGTACGTTCCAGTAGCCAAGCGCAATGGCGTCGGGATCGAGCATGGAGTCCGGGCGATCGGCGGGCTCGACCCGGGCGGCGCTGCGAATGCCGCCGTCGATGACGAAATGCGCGACATGAATGCCCTGCGGCGACAATTCGCGCGCCATGCTCTGGGCGAGACCACGCAGCGCGAACTTGCCCATCGCGAACGGCGCCGACTGCGGATAGCCCTTGACGCTGGCCGACGCGCCGGTGAACAGGATCGCGCCATGCTTGCTGGGCAGCATCCGCTTGACTGCCTGCTGCGCCACCAGGAAGCCGCCGAACGCGCTGACGGCGATGGCGTTGGCGACCTCCGCCGGCACCAGATCGACGAACGGGCCGCGCGCCCGCGCGCTGGCGTTATAGACCACGAGGTCGGGCACGCCGATCTCGCGTTCGACCATGCCGAACAGGCGCTCGACGTCGTCGGGCTCGGTGGCATTGCAGGCAAAGGCACTGGCGCCGGTCTCGTGGCACAGCGCGCCCAGCTTTTCGACCTTGCGGGCGGCAAGCGCGACGCGGATGCCTTGCTTGGCCAGCAGCCGGGCCAGCGAGGCGCTGAGGCCTTCGCCGGCACCGACGATCAGGGCGATTTTGTATTTGGGAATTTCCATGGATTATTCTCCGATCGAACCCGCGGGCAGACTTTATTCGGCAGCGTATCAGGGGCATGATCGAATACAAAGACGTTCGAGCACTGAAGGAAACGCCGTGACCGCCAAAGCTCAGCTCGCGCCGGGTACGCCCGCGAATCTGCTCGCGCCGGATACGTCGGGGATGAATTTCTACCGCGCCGATCCGGCGCTGACGGATCTGTTGCGCATCCATCTGCCCGATCCCCTGTTCCGTCATATCGAACCGCATCTGGATCGTTTGGGCGCGCTCGCCGGCGGCCATCTCGACGAGTGCGCGCGGCTCGCCGACCGTCACGTGCCGGTGCTGCATCAGCGCGACCGCTTTGGCCGTGACGCGCAGTGGATCGAGTACCATCCGGCCTATCGCGAGCTGGAACGCGCCGCCTTCGGCGAATTCGGCATCCATGCGATGTCGCTGCGCAAGGGCATCATGGGCTGGCCGCAGCCCTATCCCGTGGTGGCGAAGCACGCCTTTACGTTTTTGTTCAACCAGGCCGAGTTCGGGCTGGGCTGCCCGATCAATGTCACCGACGGCTGCGCCAAGCTGCTGTCGAAATTCGGCGACGAGGCGCTGAAAGAAAAATATCTCGATGGCCTCACGCAAACCGACATGAGCAGGCTGACGCAAGGCGGCCAGTTCATGACCGAGAAGGAGGGCGGCTCCGACGTCGGCACGCTCACGACCACCGCCTCACAGGAAGGCGACCATTGGCGGCTGACCGGCGAAAAATGGTTCTGCTCCAATGCGGACGCGGAAGTGGTGATGTTGCTGGCGCGGCCGCAAGGCGCCGAAGCCGGCACCCGCGGCGTCGGGCTGTTCCTGATGCCGCGACGGCTCGACGATGGTTCGCCCAATCACTACCGGATCGTTCGCCTCAAGGACAAGCTCGGCACCCGCTCGATGGCTTCGGGCGAGATCAAGCTGGAAGGCGCGATTGCGTACGCAATCGGCCGACTCGATCGCGGCTTCGTGCAGATGGCCGAGATGGTCAATTCCTCGCGGCTCTCCAACGGTGTCAAATCGACCGCGCTGATGCGGCGTGCGCATCACGACGCCATGACGGTGGCGCAGAACCGCGTGGTGTTCGGCCGCCGCATCATCGACCTGCCGCTGGCGCGGCGGCAATTGATGAAGATCGGGCTTGCCACCGAACAGGCGCTGTCGATGAGTTTTCTCACCGCTGATGCGCTTGACCGCGCCGAGGCCGGCAGTCAGGACGCGGCAATGCTGTTGCGGATTTTGACGCCGACCTTGAAGTTCCGCGCCACCCGCGACGCGCGGAAAGTCTGTGGCGATGCGCTGGAGATGCGCGGCGGCATTGGCTACATCGAGGAATTTGCAACCAGCAGGCTGCTGCGCGACGCGCATCTCGGCTCGATCTGGGAAGGCACCGGCAATATCGTGGCGCTGGATACGCTCAGGCGCGCGGTCGGCCGCCATGGCGCCGACGCCGCACTCGCGGCCGATCTGCATGCCCGCCTCGATGACAGCGCCGAGGTGCCGCAAGCCTGGCGCGACCGCTTGCGCGATCTCACCGACCGCGCCATCGGCTTTGCCCGCGAGGTCGCCGGCCGCACCGACAACGAAGCCGAGGCGCGGCGCGCCACCAGCCTGCTTTATCATGTTGCCAGCGCGGTGGCGCTGGCGTGGGAGGGCGGCCGCATTCACGCCATGCGTGGCGACGCCCGCCGGCTGCTGCTGTCACGGCTGGTGATCGATCATCGCGTGTCGGCGAACGATCCGTTCCGGCTCACGGAAACTGCCGGCCAGC
>Ga0302320_10015239_pt1 | contig 15813 bp, 11 predicted proteins | sample Bog_T0_3_FD_202130 | JGI IMG/M metagenome (GOLD analysis project Ga0302320, IMG submission 202130) | Peat permafrost microbial communities from Stordalen Mire near Abisko, Sweden - Bog_T0_3 | ecosystem: Environmental > Terrestrial > Soil > Wetlands > Peat | place: Sweden: Abisko, Stordalen Mire... | reverse complement strand
ACATGGGAGGTGGGATAGGCCCTATGAGCCCAATAGGCCTCATAGGACCTATGAGGTCAGAGATCGAAGCCGCAATAGGATAGGTTGAAGCTCTTGTTGCAGATTGGGAAATCCGAGATGGCGGTGCGGCGCAGGGCCAGGGCTAGACCGGTCCAGTTGTGGAAGGAGGGATCGATGATCTTGTAGCGGCGGAAGCGGCCGTCGGCGCCGGTTAGCGCGACGTGGCAGACTTCGCCGCGCCAGCCTTCGACAAGGGCCACTGCGAGCGTGTCGGGCGCGGGCGGCGGAAGGGTGTCGCGGAGATCGCCCTCGGGTGGGGCGGCGACTTGCTCGCAGAGGTAGTCGCCGGAGCGCTTGATTTCAAGGGAGCGCACGCGGGCGCGGGCGAAGACGTCGCCGCTGGGCCAGACGGCCACGGGAGCCTGGGCAAAGCGATGCCAGCCGGCGGGGTGATCGTAGCGTACGTCGCGCACGAGACCGCATGCGCGCGCGGCCAGACCGACCAGGCCGATCTCCGCGGCTTGCGCTGGGGTGACGGCGCCGACGTTTTCAAAACGGGCGCGCACGGACGCGGCATCCCAAAACCACGCGCCGGCCCGTTCGACATCGGCCAGGGCGGACTTCAGGCGCTCGAGCAATTGTGCGGCGCGCGCCGGTTCGAGGTCGTAGCGGCAAGCGCCGGGACGCACGAGGCCGCGCCCGAAGCGGTTGCCGCAAATCAATGCGGTGAGGTTGAGGAAATCGCCGCGAATTTTTCCGCACGCGGCGGAGGTGGGCAGGAACGCGACATCGTTGGCCAGGGCCCCAATGTCACCGGTGTGATTGGCGAGGCGCTCGAGTTCGAGGGCGATGGCGCGGAGCCATTGGGCGCGCAACGGCGCCTCGGTAAAGGCGAGGGCTTCCATGATGGTCGCGTGCGCGGTGGCGTGGGCGATGGTGGTGTCGCCCGCGATGGTTTCCATCTGGCTCATTGTCGCGCGATGAGGGCCGCCGGCGAGCGCCTCCTCGATGCCTCGATGCTGGTAGCCGAGGGCGATCTCGAGGTGCAGCACTTCTTCACCGGCGCATTGGAAGCGAAAGTGGCCTGGCTCGATGATGCCGGCGTGGACGGGGCCTACGGCGACTTCGTGGACCTCGCGGCCTTCGACGCGGAAGAAGTCGCCGACGGCGGGCGCGTTGCCGGCGGTGCGGCGAACGGGTTTGAGCCAGGGATGGCCCTCGGGGGTGAGGCCGTGCTGCTCCCAGAGCTCGCGTTCGAACAGGTGCGCCTGCGGGTGCGTGGCGGTCAACGCGGGATAGCCGCCGGTGAACGGTGTGCTTCGTCCGACGGCGAGCGTGTTGTCGGCGTCGAAGGCGAGCACGGCGACGACGCGCGTGCCGGCGCCTTCCGGCACGCCGAACCAGGCGCAGAGGCGGGCGCCGCGGGCCAGCTCGGCGGCGGTGGCGCGGATGAAGTCGGCGTCGGGCCACTCGGGCACGTCGGTCCAGGGAAGGGCGGTGGAATTGGCCAGCAGGGCGAAAGGAGTCGAGGCGCTCATTGTCCTGGGAAAAGTTGGGCGACCGCGGCCGACCAGGCATCGAGCAAAATCGCCGGGGTGAAAAGGCCGAGCCACAAAGACAAACCGAGCAGCACGAGCGGAGGCCAGATGACGCCCGCCGATTCCACAAAATGCCGCCCGTTGGCCCTCGCCGCCGCGCGTGGGCGCCCATCGACAATGCCGAAGACTACACGCGTAAGGCCGAAGAAGGAGAAGAGCAGGCAGGCGAGAAACATCGCGGTGGCGACATTGTGGCCGGTGGCGAGCGCGGCCCGGAGCACGCGCAGCTCGCTGAAGAACGGAGCGAAGGGCGGCAGGGCCGTGACCGCGAGCATGCCCGTGACAAAGAGCGCCGCCGAGCGCGGCGTGAGCACCGATGCGCCGCGCACGTCGTCCATCGAGGCGGAGCCGGCGGCCCGGCGGATATTGCCCGCGCTCAGAAAGAGCGAGCCCTTGCTCAGAGCGTTGCTCCAGACGTGAAAGAGGGCGGCGGCAACGCCCGCGCCGCCGAGGGCCGCGCCGAGGCTCAGGATGCCCATGTGCTCGACACTGGAATAGGCGAGCATGCGTTTGAAATTGCGGGTGCGCAGGAGGAACAACGCGGCCACGAGCATCGAGAACAAGCCGATGATCAGCATGGTGCGGTCGGCGATTGCGCCCTGGCCGGCGGCGCCGAGCACGGAGCGCACGCGCAGCAGGGCGGCAAAGGCGACGGTGGTCACGCCGCCGGCCAGGATTGCGCCGACGATGCCGGGCGCCTCGCCGTAGACATCGGGTTTCCAGGTGTGCATCGGGGCGAGGCCCATCTTCGTGCCATAACCGGCGAGCAACAATACCCACGCGGCCAGGACCCACGGGCGCGACAGGCTCGCCCCTTGTGCGGCGAGTGCGACAAAAGTCAGATCGCCCTTGCCTCCGCCTTGCAGCGAGGCATAGCCCAGGCAGAAGGAGCCGAGCAGCGAGAGGGCGATGCCCGTGCCGCCCACGAGCAGATATTTCCAGGTCGCCTCGAAGGCGCGCGGGGTGCCGTTGAAGTGGACGAGCGGCACCGTGGCGAGGGTGACTCCCTCGGTTGCGATCCAGAGCAGGCTCAAATGCCGCGCCTGATGTCCGGCGCTCAGCAAGCCGAGGATCGCGAGCAACATCGTGACGAATACGCGGTTGGGCCGCTCGGCCCTGATGCGAAGATAGGATACCGCATAAACCGCGCAGACGAAGAACAGCAGCGACACGGCCGGCAACACCGCGCGCGCCAGCGGATCGAAGCCCAGCCATGCGGAAGGAGCGACGGCAGGGGGATTCAGAAATAGCCAGAAAGTAAGCGCCAGATGAACGAGCGCAAAAGCGGGCAGCAGCAAGGGCCGGGTGCAATTACCCGGCCAGAGGGCCGCGAGCGCCGCTCCCGCCAGGGGCACGATGACGAGGAGGAGGGCTTTCATTCGCGGAGCGTGGTGAGGTGGCGGGTGTCGAGGGAATCGAACGCGCGCTGAATGCGGTCGACGATGATGCCGATGACGAATACGCCGACGGTGAGGTCGAGCAGGATGCCCGACTCGACCAGAAGCGGGGTCGAGCGGATGAGCAGCATGCCGAAGATGTAAATGCCATTCTCAAGAATCAGATAGCCGCAGACTTGCGAAATAGCTTTGGTGCGCCCAATGAGCAGGATGAAGCCGGTCAACACCGAGGCAATCGCGCCCGGCACCAGGAGCGAGCCGGCGTGCTCGGGCAACAGCGGCAGAGCCCCTGCCAGTGCGACTGCGGAGATCGTGCCGCCAGCTCCGAGCAGCAGGGAGGGGATGAAACCGATGGAGGGTTCGATCTCGCGTTCGATGTTCGCGGCCCGCATGGCCCTTCGCAAGAGAGCGGGAATGAGGACGCCCTTGCCGGCCATCGTGGCCAGCGCGACGAGCGCGACCGCCCAGTCGAACCTGCCATGCTCGAGGAGCAGCGGCATCACCCCCAGCACCATCCCTTGCACGGATACCGTGCGGATGAGCGAAGGCAGCCGGCTGCTGCCCAGCGCGAGGAGGTTCAATCCCATCGCGAGACCGATCAGGAGATTCAAGGTCCCGCTCACGCCGGGTTGCCTTTCCATGCGATCAGCAGCGCGAACAGACACAAAAGAAACGCCGTGGTGAGCAGCAGCGGAACGCGGCGGAACGCGAAGCGCGCCAGCAACGATTCGACCAACCCGACGCCTGCGGTCACCGCGAGGATGCCGGCCACCAGCGCGCCGGCGGCCGGCAACGGGGCGAGGCCGCGCATCGGCAGCACGGCCTCGGTCAGAAGAACGGCGCACAACAGGAGCTTGATGGAAGCTCCATGCAATATCACGGCGAGCGGCGGGCCGCTGTGGTCGAGCACCATGGCCTCATGGATCATCGTCAGCTCGAGGTGCGTGTTGGGATCGTCGAAGGGGACGCGGCAATTCTCCGCAAGCAACACGGTGAACAAGCCGGCCGCCAGCAGCGCCGCCCCTGCTCCCGAGGTGGGGGAGAGCATGACGGCCAATGAAATGCTGCCGGTCTGGATGCTCAGCGAAAGCACCGCGGCGATTATAGCAGCCTCGATCAGGACAGCGTAACTGACCTCTCGCGCGGTCCCCATGCCTTCAAAGGCCGAACCTGTTTCCATCGCGGCCCAGGCCGTGCAAAACCGGGCCAGCGCCAGCAGGTAAATCAGCAGCAGAGCGTCGCCTCGGAAACTAAGCGCGGCGCCGGCGGGTCCAAGCGGCAGGAGCAACGCCGCGCCGGCGAGGGCGACCCACGCCACGGCCGGGCCGGCCACGAAGGCGGGCGATGCGGAGGTGCTCAGCACGGTCTCTTTTTGCCAGAGCTTCGCCAGGTCGTAGTAAAGTTGGAGGAGCGGCGGCCCGCGGCGGCCGGCGACCCACGCTTTCACCTTGTTGATGATGCCCGGCAGCAGCGGCGCCAGCATCAACCAGAACGCCAGACGAAGAATGAGGCCGGCGATAAAGAGCAGGCTTTGCGTCATGTTGGGGACTCCGGTCTCGGGGTGTTCGCGGCATCGAAGGCGTCGAACGCGTGAAGAATCTCGTCGTCCTTGGCGTCCCGGGCGAGCAACTCACGCAATGGCCCGCGGGCCAGCAGACGGCTGAGGCGCGCGATCAAATCGAGGTGCGCGCGGGGCGAGGGTGCGATAAAAAAGAGGAGCCGGCTGACCGGGAGATTATCGCCCGCGGGCTCGAGAGGAGGCGGCGCGTCGCGCAGGAGGATGAGAGCGACGAGGCCGGAATCGCGGCCGAGTGTAACGCGGGCGCTGGGATGGGGCAGGGCAAAGCCGCCGCCGACGGGGGCCATCGTCACCCCGCCCTCGGCGCGAACGCGCTGGCCGATCAGTTTGCGAACCGGCGGCGTCGCTCCGGGCATGGCGTTAACGATGCGCTCGAATACAGCCGGCGCTTCGATGGCGGGCACGTCGCGCCAGATGCCGCCGTTGCGCAGCAAGGCGCCGATATGCAAATCGGTCCCGAGCGCGGCGGCCTGCGCGGCCAGAAAACCGCTCCGCGCGGCGAGTCCGCGTTCGGCGGCCCATTCCGCGACCAGTTCGCGATCGAACAAGAGGCGGCCTCGGTCCGGGGTGTGCGGCATGCCGTCCTCGCGGATCCAGCCGTCGACGACTCTCTCGGCAACACCGAAGGACTCGGCAATCTGGATGAGATTCAGGTACATGGGGAAGAGGGCCAAAGGCCCGGAATAGGCCAGCCCAGGGTGAAGCGAGGCACGAGCGCAGCCCTGGGTAATCGGAGTGTAACGGACCAAGCCCCAAAGGGGCGTGATAACCGGTCCGACCCAAGTTTGCGAGGTTGTCCCGCCCCTTTGGGGCTCTCGCCGTTTATTGCCGGTATACCCAGGGCGGCGCTACGCTTTGCCCTGGGCTGGCTTGTTGTGGGCCTTTGGCCCTTCATCTTGCGCCTCCCAGAATGACTAGAAGGGCCAGGGCTACGAGGCCGATCAATAAATAGAAGAGATAGAATTGCACGCGGCCCTGCTGGAGCCGCCGCACCGCGGACGAAACGCGCATGACCACGGCGGCAGCGGGCTCAATTACGCGTTCGAGAGTTGTCTCCGGAGTGTGCTCGGACCAGGATGCGTCGAGAGGGAAGAGGGCTTCGGGGCGGTGCTCGTGGCGCACGGGGCGCAGAATCCAGGCGAACCATTGCGTGATGATTCCGGCAAATGAGCCGGCGGTATATTGCATGCGGGGCGTCGGGGCCGCGTAACCGCAATCCCACGTCAGGGCGCGTTTGAGGCCCTGCCGCAGAACCCGCTGCCAGAGCATCCAGACGGCCATCGATGCGAGCACGGCCAGCGCAATGTCAACCCGGCCCAGCGAGGCCAGCGGCGCGGTGGTTGCCCCGGCGCTGGTCCATACGGGATGCCATGTTTCCACGGCGCGAGCGATCGCCGGCCAGAAGATCACCGGCGCAAGCCCGATGGCCACGCACGCGCCCGCCAGGAAAAGCATCGCGCCGCGCATGGGAAGTCCGCATTCGTGAGCGCGGCCGGCGGCATCCGAGCGAGGGGCGCCGAGAAAAACCACGCCGCACACTTTGACAAAACAGGCGAGCGCCAGGGCTCCGGTCACGCCGAGCAAAATGGCGGCGGGGATGGCGGCCCAGGCCGAAGGGCCGCGCGAGATCGTCGCGTCGAAGAGGCCCAGATAGACCAGCCATTCGCTGACGAAACCGTTGAGCGGCGGCAGGCCGCAGATGGCGACGGCGCCCAGGCCGAAGAGCCCGGCGGTCCAGGGCATCGCGCGCCAGAGGCCGCCCAGCCGGCTCATCTCGCGCGTGCCGGTGGCGTGCAGCACCGAGCCGGCGCCGAAGAAGAGCAGCGCCTTGAACAGGCCATGATTCCATACGTGCAAGAGCCCGCCCGCCAGCGCCAGGGCGCCCCAGGCCGGGTTGCCGCTCTCGACCGCGACCATCGCAAACCCGAGGCCGATGAGAATGATGCCGATGTTCTCGACGCTGTGATAGGCGAGCAGGCGTTTGAGATCGTGCTGGCCCAGCGCGAAGGCGACGCCGAGCACGGCGCTCACCACACCGAGCATCGCGACCACCCAACCCGCGCCCGGCGGCATCGGCAGCCAGCCGCTGAAACGCACGAGGCCGTAAATGCCGAGCTTGAGCGTCACGCCGGAGAGGATCGCGGAGACATGGCTTGGAGCATTGGCGTGGGCCGAGGGGAGCCATATGTGCAGCGGAAAGAGGCCTGCCTTCAGGCCGAAACCGAAAAGCGCCAGCCAGAAGAGCGGCGCGAGCTCCGGGTGATCGCGCATCGGGCCGAGTTCCCAACTGCCCGTGCGAGCCGCGAGCGTCGTGAAGAAGGCAAACAGGGCGAGGCAGGCCGCGTGCGAAGAGGCGAGGTAAAGCCAGCCGGCAGAGCGAACTTTCCTCCCGCGCCGGTCCAGCGTGACCAGGAAATATGCGCTTAGCGCGAACAGTTCCCACGCAATCAGGAAATGGAGTCCGTTGGCGGCGAGCAAAACCAGGCCGATGCTCAGCAACATCACGTTCCACCAGACGCGGCCCGTCGGAGCGGAACGCGGATGCGCTCGGTCCGACCAATACTCGCGCCCGTACACCGCGCCGGCTCCGCCGACAACGCACAGCAGAACGAGAAACAGGGAGCTGATGGCGTCCAGCCGCAGGTGCAGCGGCTCGCCGCCAACGAGGAATCCGTTGCGCCATTCCCACTCGCCGCCGGTCAGGACGGCGATTGCCGCCGCCAGCGCGGCGATCAATCCGGCGAGAGTGGCGGCAAGCCAGAGCCGGGGCATGGCACGGCCTATGGCGATGCCCGCGAACAATAATGCCGCGGCGGCAAGGAGCAGGAGGCCGACGATCATTTTGGAAAGATCAACGCACCTGCGCCTTCAAGCGTTAACGAATCGGTGATATGCGCGGGAGTTGGCATAGCCGGTTAAATTGCATCAAGCACGCCACCTATTGCAATACAAGCCGAAGCGCGCGGGCGAGGCTTGAAACGAAGTGGAATTATTCTTGATCAGGCATAAAAGGCCACTGTACAAATCCTGTACTATAAGCACCAAGAAGGGGGCGTCCCTTGTATTCGTGACAATCTAAACAACCTTAATTGACACTTCTCACAGCTAAAATTGTTTGCGTTCTTTATGATGATCCCGTCACCTGACAGCCGAAAATCTATGCCCGCGACGGCCTTCCGAAGTTGGACGTGTATCCTGGCGGGCGCCGGCGCCCATTCTTACAGCGCCGGCAATGCGACCAAGGGCGCGGAAGAGGCGGCAAGATTCAAGAAGGCGTGAACTCTTAGTTTTTGTACGCCATTATCGTCAATGCCGAAGAGTACGTCGCCGGCGGAGGAGCGGCGATGTTGTGTATCCGGCTGAAGGGCAGAATCTAGTTTTCGGAGCAGGAATCCGAAATCATGGAGGCATGGGGCGTCAGATCCCGCAAGGAGCATCCGCCCGCCCGGCGCGCTCGGATTTTTACCCGAAGGTCGCCGTGGCCGGCAATGTGGGCGACGCAACCCTCGACACGAGCGTCGCGGATTCCGCGTATTTCGGCGGTCAGCATTCCGTCTATGGTGCGGATGTCAGCGTGGAACTCCCGATCTTCGATGGTTTCGAGCGGCTCAAGAAGCTGCGCATCGCCGAAGCGGACCTCCGATCCGCCGAGAGCGAACTGGCCGAAGCCCGTGACTCCGCGGTGCGGGAAATATGGAAAGCGTACACCGACTTAAGGACGGCGCTCCGCGAACAGGACGCAGCCGCGAAGCTGCTCACCGCCGCCGAGAACGCGTACGCTGCCGTGCTCGAATCCTACAAGAACGGGCTTAGCACCTACCCAGAAGTCGTCAATGCCGAGCGCGACGTCACCTCTGCCCGCAGCGTCGGACATAACACTCGTGCGGCTATATTCACCAGCGCCGCCGAGCTCGCGCTCGGCATTGGCGAGCTGGCCAAACCGCCGCCTCACCCAGCGCTCAACCGATGAAATCGTCCACCATCCGAGTCGGCCTGTTTCCGTTGCTGGCGGTCTGCGTTGCCGGCTGTGGTGGGGCGGGCTTTCATTCACCGACCATTGACGTGCTGGGCTCCTACTTTCCCGCGTGGATGATCTGCATGCTCACCGGGCTCGCGCTAACCTTGATCGCTCGCTTTCTCCTCGCCGCCTTTAAGCTGGACACCTGTTTGCGTCCGGCGCCGATTGTTTACATATGCCTGATGGTGGTCTTCACCATGGTTGTATGGCTGACATTTTTTAAAAACTGATTTTTTATGGACGAATCGAAACCACCGGGCGGCAAAGCGGCCGAAACCGTGCGTAAGACCCCGGACGCGGCACCGGCGAAGGTCACGGCTGAGCCCGCCCCCCAAACCGATGGCCGCAAAATCGCAGGGAAGATACTAAGTGTTATCATTATTGCCGCGGCGGTTGTGCTCGTCATTTGCGTGTGGAGCATCATCGAACGCCACCCGCGGACGGACGACGCCGCCGCGCGCGCGAACGTCGTGGGCGTCGTCCCGCGCGTGCGCGGCCAGATCATCAAGCTTTGCGTGGAAGACAACCAGGCCGTCAGCGCCGGAGACCTGCTTTTCGAAATCGATCCTGACGACTATAAACTGGCGCTGGATAAAGCCAAAGCTGACCTCGCGGCGCTGGATGAGCAGATCGAAGTAGCGCGCGCGCAGGATGCCGAATTGAAGTATGCCGTGAAGGCGGCCGAGGCGGAGGTTGAAAGCGGCGGGGCTCAACTCAAGCAAGCTGACGACACACTCCACCGGCTCCAGCCGCTGCTGCCGAAACGCTTCGCAACCGCGGAGCAGGTGGACCAGGCCGCCACAGCAAAGGAGGTGGCCACGAGCGCGCTGGCGGCGGAAGAGCAGCGCCTCAACCAGGCCAAGGTTGCCCTCAGCGCGCTTGAGACCCTTACTGCCCAGCGGCCAGGCGCCGTTGCGGCGGTCCATCTCGCGGAACTGGAACTTTCCTATTGCAAGGTCCGGGCCCCGTTTCCCGGACGCATCATCAGCCTCAATATCTCGGCGGGAGCCTACGCGAGCATCGGCATCCCGGTATTCTCGTTGCTCGATACGCGGCACTGGTATGTCACGGCAAATTTTCGTGAAGCCGAAATCCGTTACATGAAGCCGGGAACAGAAGCGGAGGTGTATCTGCTCGCCGCCCCGAGCCGGCGATTTCGCGGAAAGGTGCAGGGCATCGGCTGGGCGGTCGAACCGGAGGACGAAATCGACATTCCCCACGGTCTGCCGTACGTGAAGCGTGAGTTGAACTGGGTTCACATCGCGCAACGATTCCCCGTCCGCATTGAGGTCGAGGAGCCCGATCCCGACCTCTTCCGGATGGGAGCGTCGGCCGTGGCGATCATCAAGGGTGAGAGCTCCAAATAATCGTATGACCAGCGCTACTGCCGCTCTTTCGACTGGGGTTGGGCCGGGGTGGTCCGATTGGCTGCGACGGGAACTTGCCCCGTTCCCAGGCCGGCGTGCGATGACCGTCCGCATCGTGGTGACAGTCATCCTGGTGGTCATCATCTCGATGGCCCTGCAAGTCCCAGAGGCACTGCTTTCCGCGTATATGGTCTTTTTCGTGACCAAGGAAAATAAGGTCGTCACGACGCTGATCGGTATAATGACCATCCTGGGCATTACCATCGCCATCGCGGCAAGTCTGTTCGTCTATCGATTCACGTTCGATTGGCCCGAGTTGCGCATTCCCGCCATCGCGGCCGTGCTCTTTGCCGGGTTCTTTTTCTCCCGTGTATTAGCGATCGGACCGCTGGCTTTCGGAATCGGTTTTGTCATTGCGGCCACGCAGAGTATCGCGGAATTGATGCCCTCGGCGGAGTATCTCGTGCATACCCTGCTCTGGCTGTGGGTGGCCACTACCTATCCCATCGCGCTCACTGTCGTGGTGACTCAACTCCTGCTCCCCGCCGGAACCGCTCGGCCGCCGATGCCGAGGAAACGCCTGCTCGCGGCGGATGCCTTCACGAATCCGGCTCACGTGCATTTCGCGCTCAAGGTTACGCTTGCCGCGATGAGTTGCTACCTCCTTTACAGCGCCGTGGATTGGGCCGGCATTCACACCGCCTTCATCACCTGCTGCTTCATCTCGCTCGAAAGCACCAGCGCCACGCTGCACAAGGGCGCGTTGCGCCTCGCCGGTTGTGTTGCCGGAGGATTGCTCGGCTTTCTTTCCATCGTGTTTCTCATTCCACGGATGGAAAGCATCGCCTCTTTGGTGTTGCTCATTGGCGCCGTCTCGACTCTAGCCGGCTGGGTTGCCGCCGGCAGCGAACGCATCGCCTACGCCGGCCTGCAAATCGCCCTCGCGTTCTTCATGTGCGTCTTGCAGGGGTTCGCCCCGGATACAGACTTTAACAAGATTCGCGACCGCCTTGTGGGCATTCTCCTTGGCATCGCCGTTACCACCCTGGTCTTCCGCTATGTCTGGCCAGAGACCCCCAGCGATCAAATGCGCGAAATGCGTAACGGAGGATCCAGGGCGTCATAGGTTATGGATTGGCCGCTTCAAGAGCGCCGACAGGTTTGGTTAATCTGCTTTGGGCAAGAGCTTGGCGGTTACCGCCAGGAGCACAACGACGACCAGCAATAGCGCGCCCCAAAATAAGTAACGGGACGCGCCGGTAAGTGCCTCCGAGGTGCTGCCGGCAGCGCCGCCGGTGGCTTCCTGCGGGCCTGCGGTAATAGCGTGCCGCTCGGCGCGGAGCAGGTCGCCTGCGATGAGGCGGACATCGTAGGAAGGGAATTGCGCGTCCGGGTTTCCATAGTAGAGCCAGACGGGTTGAGTCGAATCGCCGGTGGCTTTGAAGACTACTCGTGTAACCGCGTAGTCGCCGTTGAAAGAACACAATTCTATGGCAGCATTGTCGCCGTTGTCCGTATCCAGGTAGAGAGTGCCGGTTTGCGGCTCGGAGTCGAATTTGAGGGCAAGGGAGGGCTGAGGATCGTCGGGAGTGCGGTTCCAATTGGCGCCGCCCAACTCTCGCGAATAGGTTTCTCCACGTTCATCCTGGACCTCCTCCGAGAGGCGTATCGTTCGTTGGAAAAGTGGAGAGGACGAGGTGCATATGAGGCTGGCGAGAGGCAATCCCGGTTGCGGCAGTTTGAGTACCCAAACCGAGTGAGACGGGTGATCGGGATCTTTCTTTTGAGTTACCGAAAGCGGAACCGTTCTGGTTATGGATGTTCGCTCGAGGACGTAAGGAATCTGATGATCGGCTTGGACGATTCGAATATCGCTCAGGACCGGAGCGGCATGGGCGAGCACGTCCTGATCGAGTTCCACTTGCTGGGCGCCAGGATCTTTGACCGGCAGGGACTTGCGGTATCGCCACTTACCGGGATCGATTGCCGCGCCTTGGAGGGAGAGTGAGCCGAGAGCCGCGGGAATCCGGTAGCGGGGATTATCTGCGAGGGGGCCTGGTTGCAGGATGGCGGAGGCGGTGCTTTTCAATTGCTCGCTAAGTCCGGCTAGGTCGTAATGCGGCGCCGCGCATTGGTCATTGCCCGTAAGGAGCGTGTACTTCCCGGGAGCCGCGGCATAAAATAACGCGTGGACTTCGCGCCGGGTTCCTTCTACGCCGTCGATGGCGAGAGGCGGGCTGTCTTGATTGTGAATCAGCAGCAGAAGTTCGCGCGTCTCGATCGTGTGCTCGATGGGAATGTCGAGACACTGTCGATTGCTGCCGTCGAGATCGACCCGGTAAATAACGGCTTCATCCAGCGTGCGCTCGGTGACGACGCCGTCCTGCATTTCCTGCTCGGCCACCGAAACAGACCGTGTAAACAGAGGGCTGCCGGTCTCGATGCGAAGCGAGGCGAGAGGAAGATTCGCGGCGCCCAGGTCGATGGAAATCCGGGTTGCTCCCGGACTTTCATCACGCGACTTAATCGTAATTGGCAGCGGGTCCGATGGGGCGCCTTCGGAAGGCGGGGATATCAATCGCGCGGTATTGATAGGGATGGGTTCGTCTCTGCGGTCATCAATGGTGAGACGCAGCCAGGGGTAAATATTTGCCGGGAAATCAATCCTCAGATTTTCCGCGCCGCCAGGAAGCCGGAAGATTGGCCTGCTGGCGGCAATTTCGCTCCAGCTTAGGCCGTCGGTCGAAATTTCGACCTTCACGCTCTTTATCAAACGACTGGCGGGTGTTACGAATTCCACCGCGGCGAGTGGAAGAATGCTGCCTGTGCGGAGGGTCACCGTCGTGTTAGAGCCGGTATCGAGCGCACTATGAAACTCCTGAGGCGAAATGGCCGTTTCCGGCTGCGGCATCGGGCGTTCGATCAGGTACGAAACCTCGCTCCCGCCCGGGTCGAGCAAGCGAAGATCGGAGAGATCGGGCTGGGCGGCGTCGAGGGTCGAAGCGGTAAGATTGATGCGGGCGAGGCCGGCTTTGGGCACTGACAAATCCTGGGTGTGCCGCCACTCGTCCGGGTTCAGCGCCAGCGCCACGCCAGCGGTCAGCATGGACGCGATCCAAAGAATGAGCGTTTTATTGGCGAGGCGGCGCGGATTGGGTTTCATGGGGCGGGGAAGCAAGGAATCGTTGGTAAAGAAACGAGGCAAGGATGGCAATGACGGCAACCGCGATAAAGGCGCCGATGCGGTAGAGTTGATCCAACTGCGAGAGATCGTGAAAGAAGAGCTTTAGAACCGTCACGCTCAGCAAACCGAGGCTGGCATAGCGTACCGGCGCATTCCGCTTGCGGATGCCGATGATTAGTAGCAGCAGCGCGAAGAGCGCCCAGGCAATGCTGTAACTCATATCGCGCGCGAAATTGCCTGAGAATTCGAAGGTCAACACCGGCGTGCCGGGGGCGCTGAAGTAATCGGCGATCTCGATATTGACGAGAAGGAACAGAAGGACGGATCCCATGGTGTAAAGAATCGGCGGGGCATTCACGCCGGCCGCGAGATTGCGAGGCGCGGCCAGCATGCGGGCTGCGGCGAAGAGGGCCAGGCTTACAACACCAAAGGCATAGAGATACCAATTGAAAAATGGATGCGCCGCGCGGGCATGATAGCTGAGGACAAGGGGATTGAGTCCCAGACGCGCGAACGCAACTGCCAGCAACAACACCCCGACGAGCCGCAGGCCGGAATGCGGGACCCGATGGAAAAGCCAGCAGAGCGCTGCGCCCTCAAGCGCCCAACTAATGGTGATCCACTGGCGGTCAAATTGGAGAGGAAAGATCAGCGTGATGAAGAAGAGAGCAGCGCCTCCGTAAAGAGCCAGTTGTGTGTTGCGCGCGGCATTGGCAGCCGGGTGTTTGCGGCCCAGAAGCGCGAGAGCCAATAGGGCGGGCACGGCAAACAGAGCCGGCAGCAGGCCTGGTTGCATTTTCGGAAACGCCATTTCCATCATCTCATAGACAAGGTAGAAATGAAATGGCCCCGCGAGAGCCGAAGCCGTCCACGGCGCTTTCTTTTCAGCGAACTGCCTGCGAAAGAGGAATGGGAACAAGGTGAACACCACGTAAAAAACAAGATACCAGGCAAGTGAACGAAACGGCCGCTCCGAATGAAAGGGAGAGGCCAGCCATGCGTGTTCGAGAGAGAGGACGGAGAGGAGCCCGACCAAGGGAAGGGCATCGAGGGAGAGTATCTTTGCCAGTCCCAGGAGAAGAATGACTAACAACAGAGCGAGGCCGAAGACAGGGCTGGGATCGTGCAGCGGCAAGCGCAGGATCACCATAATCAGCAGCAGGAAGGGAAGGATGGCCGAGAGGGCTGGGAGTTGCACCGCGAGATTGGCTGGGTCGCCGAGCGATCCCAGTAACCGCGGAGGTCCGGCGGTCTTCGGCATGAGCCGGCGGGCGGCCCAGGAGCCGGCTGCGAGAAAGAAAATGGCGCATCCGCCCAGGAGAAAGAGGCCGGTTGGCAGACCGGTCATGTCGGAGGTGATCCGCGAGAGAGTGCAACCTATCGCGACCAGAGTCAGCAAGAGAACGACGATCACCGGAGCGAGCGTCATGGTCACTACGGCCACCAGGAACGCCAGAGCATCGATCAAGAGCACGAAGGGCCAGACCAATATCGAAAGGTCGTGAAACCGAAGGATCGGCATTAAAACCAGCAGCAGGGACAAAGCGGGAAAGACGTGGCTCCAGAAAGACGGGGCTGCCGGCCGGAAACGCTGCAAGACCAGCGGGAGTGCGGAGTGAAAAAGGGCAAAGACGAAGTAACACCCGAGGGCTGCGATGAGATTCCCGTTGGTTAGATAAGATTCCGTCCAGACGCCGAGAAAGATAAATGCAGCGATCCCCGCCGCTATTCGGACAGCGTCAAATCTTTTGGCGGCCAGGGTTAAACCGACCAACCCGAGATCGGCGAGAAACAGATAACCGCACAGCAGAACGGGACGATGTCCCAACGGCACGAAAAATAGGAAATAGAAGGCCCCGATCAAAGCGGCAGCTCCGACTGCCAGCGCCGCGCCTCCCGACTCCATTTGGCCGGTGCGTTGCGCCCGCCACTCCGCGGCAAGAAAGAGGTATTGAAAGCCGGCAAGGACGGCCATCGGAATCAACACTTTGTTCCCGTTGAAATAATGTTCGGAAACGAAGAACGCGGAGAGCCACGCGCCCTGGGTCAGCACCGTGCCGCAGGCTCCAAGGCCGGGCAGGACTTTCCAATGTTGGCGCTGAGCAATGGCCAGCAAACCAATATCGAGCAAGGCGATATAACCAAAGAGTCCGAATGGATTATCTTGTCCTGTCGAAAGCAGCACGGGTGTGAGAAAGCCGCCGGCGACACCGAGAACGGCGACGACAAGCGCGTTCATGCGCACGGCGAGGAGGAACGCGACGCCGGTGATGAGCGACATCAGGAGAAAAGTCGCGACAGGTCCAAAAAACGGAAAGTGATAATAGGATCTACAGGCGAATGTAATCGCGTAGAGTACAAGGATGCCCGTGGCGCTGAGGGTTTGCGCCGTGACTGCGTTCTCTTTGCGTTTCATCAGGACACCCCCTGCGAGCAGAAGCACCCCGGCAACGAATCCAATGGCAACCCTGACTTCCGGGGGCACCAGATTGTGCTCGAAGGAGTATTTTACAAAGAAGGCGATGCCGAGAAACAGAGCCAGGCCGCCGATCCACGCGAAGAGTTTCGCCCCCATGAATTGTTCCCAGTCGATGGGCGGGGACGGCTTCGTAACGCGGGGAGGCTCCGGGATACGGCTGGCAGCTTTCTCTGCGGGGAGAGAAGGCGCTA
>Ga0302320_10015232_pt1 | contig 15817 bp, 14 predicted proteins | sample Bog_T0_3_FD_202130 | JGI IMG/M metagenome (GOLD analysis project Ga0302320, IMG submission 202130) | Peat permafrost microbial communities from Stordalen Mire near Abisko, Sweden - Bog_T0_3 | ecosystem: Environmental > Terrestrial > Soil > Wetlands > Peat | place: Sweden: Abisko, Stordalen Mire... | reverse complement strand
ATCAGGCGGCGAGGTTGCAGGTGATCGCGGACGGCCTCAACCGGGCGATCCAGCGCAATCCGCGCGAGGTGTTCCTGATCGAGGGCCATACCGACGCGGTCGGCAACGATGTCGACAACCTGTCGCTATCGGATCGCCGCGCCGAGTCCGCGGCCGAGCTGCTGACACAGCAATTCCAGGTGCCCGCGGAAAACCTGACCTCGCAGGGATATGGCGCGCAATATCTGAAAGAGCAGACGTCAGGGCCGAGCCGCATCAACCGGCGCGTCACCATCCGCCGCATCACGCCGCTGCTCAACGGCGGCACGGCGTCGCTGCCGCCGCCCCCCCCCGGCATCGCGCCGCCGCGGTAGCGGCCAGGTAGTCAACAAAGCAAATGGCCGGGAAAAATCCCGGCCATTTTTTTCAGGCGAGGGGGTCCAAAGACGGTAGAGCCCTCAAGCTCTCATTCGTCCGGATGGACTTCGGTAATCCGGTTCACGAAGGATGGATTGCTGGCGACACCGCGGCCGAACAGCCTCCGGCGCCAGCGATAGGCCGGCCAGATCAATCGCGTCAGCGCGGCGTCGACGGCCTCATCGGTCAGCCGGGTCGATGGCCAGCGGTAGATCCAGGCGTAGGCCAGCCAGATCACCAGATAGGTCACCAGCCCCGCGATCGCGACATCGGTGAAGAAGTGCCCGCCGAACGCCATCCGCAGCAGGCTGGTCGTGACGCCGAACACGGCCGCGCCGGCGTAGGCCAGCGGACGCCATGCCGGCGGCGTCAGCGCGGCAGGCGCAAAAGTCCAAAAGGCCGTGGCGCCTTCACCTGAGAAGAACGAGCAGTTGCGCGCGCAGCCCCCGCGCGGATCCCACCACGGCACGAATTGGTCCGGGCCGTTGAATTGCGTCACCACCACCGGGCGCGGCCGACCCCAATAGCTTTTGAAGGTGAGGTTGGTGAGAACGCCCGCGGAGAGAATGAGGGTGACGAGGAGGAACACGATCGCGCGTCCCGAGATCAGCAGCGGCCGGTCCGGCCGCGCCAGCTTCACCACCAGGGCTACGATCGCCGGCACCGCAAGCCCCCACGCGATCCACATCGCGCCGTCGCGCGCGATCGCGGCCAACGCGTTGAGCTTGAGCGGAAACGACCGGGTCGCCGCGTCGTAGAACAACCCGGCGAGCTTGAGATCGAGTTCGGGATAGAGCCCGAACACCAGGCCGACCACGAGCGCCAGGCCCAGTGCGATGAATAGTCCGGTCCGGTTCATGGCGCGGGGTTTAGCCGAGGCGATCGGTGATGAAAAGGCTTCGCGGCACGCGTGTTCACGGCCCCGGCGGTGAAGTCGAATGCGACGGAAGCGGCGGCGGCGGCCTCAGGGGGCGCGGCGGCGCGCGCCAGGCGCCGGCGTTGCGGCCCGCGATCATCCAGTAGATCAGCCCGGCGACGATGCCGGCGCCGGTCATGATTTCGAGATGGCGCCGAACGATACCTTCGAAACGAAGCGTATCGGTGTCGAACGGGACCAGGCCGAGATAGCAGGCGAGACCCACCAGCCCGCCGCCGACCGCATAGGTCAGCGCGCCCCGGATATAGAACGCCTCGGTGATCGCGGCCACCAGCATCGCCGGCAGCAGCGCAAAGCCTGAAATGAAGATGAAGCCGAAGCCGAGCACGATGTTGAACGCGCCCTGGTCGACCGGGCCGGTGCCGAGATCGCTGAACTCCGGAAACAGCACCGCACTGACCACGATCATTCCCGCCGCCAGACAGGCGGCGAGAAAGGCGAACAGGATGACGAACAGGCGGCCGATCAATGCCATGCAAACGAATCCAACAACAAGAGCCGAAACCTCTCAACCGTCATGCCCGGGCACAGCCGTCCAAAGGACGGCGTCGCTTCCACTCGCCTATGTCCCGGGCATCCACATCTTGCTTCGCCGAGACACCGTAAAGACGTGGATGGCCGGGACAAGCCCGGCCATGACGACTTCTGTTTGTGCCTCAATCCGTCATCGCCATCGCGCGCAGCGCCTGCCGCTCGCGCACCGACAGTTTCTCGGTCTCCGATTTCAGCTGGCCGCAGGCAGCGAGGATGTCGCGGCCGCGCGGCGTGCGCACCGGCGAGGAATAGCCGGCGTTGAAGATGTATTCCGAGAACTTCTCGATCTGCTCCCAGTCCGAACATTCGTAAGCCGTGCCCGGCCAAGGGTTGAACGGAATCAGGTTGATCTTGGCTGGAATCCCCTTCAGCAGCTTCACCAGCAGCCTGGCGTCGTCGAGCGAATCGTTGACGCCCTTCAGCATCACATATTCGAAGGTGATGCGCCGCGCATTGGAGGAGCCCGGGTAATCGCGGCAGGCCTGCAGCAGTTCGGCAATCGGATATTTGCGGTTTAGCGGCACCAGATCGTTGCGCAATTCGTCGCGCACCGCATGCAGCGAGATCGCCAGCATGACGCCGATCTCGTCGCCGGTCCTGGCGATGTTGGGCACCACGCCCGAGGTCGACAGCGTGATGCGGCGGCGGGAAATGCCGATGCCCTCATTGTCGGAAACGATCAGCAGCGCATCGCGCACCGCGTCGAAATTATACAAGGGCTCGCCCATGCCCATCATCACCACATTGGTGACGAGGCGGCTGCCGGTCGGCGTCTCGCGGTCGGCCCAGTCGTTGAGGCGGTCGCGCGCCACCATGACCTGGCCTGCGATCTCGCCGGCGGTGAGATTGCGCACCAGCCGCTGGGTGCCGGTGTGGCAGAACGAGCAATTCAGCGTGCAGCCGACCTGCGAGGAAACGCACAGCGTGCCGCGGTCGGTTTCGGGAATATAGACGCACTCGACTTCATGCGCCTTCTCGATGGCATCGCCGCTCGGCAGCCGAAGCAGCCATTTGCGGGTGCCGTCGGCGGAAATCTGCTCGGCCACCACCTCGGGCCGCTCCACCGTGAAGTGCGCTTCGAGCTGGCTGCGCATCTCCTTGGAGATGCTAGTCATGTCAGCGAATTCCCTGGCGCCGCGGACATAGATCCAGTGCCACAGCTGCTGCACACGCATCTTGCGCTGCGAAGGCTGAACGCCGATCGCGCCCAGCTGCTCGGCGATCTCGGCGCGCGACAGCCCGACCAGCGAGGGCTTTGCTGGCGGCACGTAGGTTTCAAGCGCGATCTTTTCCAGGGGAGCGGCGGCGCTGGAACCGGCTTGAAGGGAACTGGTGGTCAGGGTTTCGTTCATGGGACACCAGATAGGCCTTCCAGGGTCGGCTGGAAAGGCATCAAATGCATTGATCTTAACGGTGAAAAGCCGCCCGGAGCTAGCGTCGGCAATCCTGCCCCAGCCGGTCGAGCGCCTGGGCAAGGCCCTTCAGCGAGAAAGTGTCGGTGGTCTCGGTACCCTTGGCGGAGACGCCCTTGACCACGACATCGGCGGACTTGCGCATGGCCTCGACCATTCGCTCTTCCTCGGCTGCGTTCTTGATCCAGAGGCCGTCGCCCTGGGTATACATCGCGTAGGTGGCGCCGCCGACCTCGAGTGTCGATTCGGACCCCGGCTTCACCGCGTAGCCGATCATGATCGAAACTTCGTTGGTGACTTTTTCCGCCGGGCGCGTCGAGACGAAGGCATAGGCCGGATCGCGCGGGCGGTTCGGCGGATTGGTCTTCGACGATGAAGGTTTTGCCAGCGCGAAGCATACCTTCTTGCCGTTCGGCGTTGCGGTATAGGCCCCCCAGGTACCGAACTGGCCGATCAACGTCGGCTCCGCGCCGCCCGCGACGGCGGCGGGCTTTGTTTCCGGCTTTGCCGCTTCGGGTTTTGCAGAACCCGGTTTCGCCACGCCCGTCGACGCCTTGCTCGAATCCTTGGGCGACGCGCTCTGCGCCTGCGCCAGGTCCGCAACCCCGCACACCACGCCACTCGCCACCAGCACTGCCAGGATTCGCCGCACGAACATCACCAAGTCTGGTTCCCTCATTATTGTGACTGGAAGATGGCTCCGACATCGCATCGTCACACAGGCTTTGGATAGCCGGGAAATGGTATTTTGGGAAGGCGGTTGCCAAATCCTGCGATGCTGCATCGATCCCGCAGCACGGCTCATGTTGCCTTTGCTCACGCTTTCGATCGCGCGGCGCGCTGCTGCTGCCATTGCGCGTCGGTCCATTGCAGCAGATCCTCGGCGCCGGAACCGCGCAAATGCGCGCCGCCGTCCTGCACCACCATCTCGCCATTGATGTAGCCGGCGGAATCGGAAACCAGAAAACTCGCAAGGTCGGCAAGCTCGCGATGTTCACCGACGCGGCCGAGCGGATTTCTCGAGGCCCAGTTGTCGTCGCGGCCCTCGGGACGGAGCTGACCGGAAGCGCCCGGGGTCGGAAACGCGCCGGGCGCGATCGCCACGGTGCGGATGCCCTTCGGTCCCCACTCCACCGCGAGGCTCTTGGTCATGGCAAGGATGGCCGATTTCGCCATCGCCGAAGGCACGGTGAAGGCGCGGCCGGTAATGGTCGAGGTCGACAGGATGCTCAGCACCACGCCCCTGTGCCGGGCCTCGATCCAGCGCCTGCCGGCGCCGAGCGTGCAATACATCGCGCCGTGCAGCGTCGGCGCCAGAATGGCGTCCGCCGCGCGGAACGACAGCTGCTCGGTCTGCGCGATGAAGGTCGCGGCGGCATTGTTGACGAGGATATCGAGCGGGGCCTCACGCCAGACCGCGTCCAGCATCGCCTCGACCGCGGCGCCGTCGCGGATATCGCATTGGATCGCGGCGACCTTGCCGCCGGGATCGCCGCGCAGCCGGGCCGCCGTCGCTTCCAGCAGTTCGAGCCGGCGGCCGCAGATGATCAGTTCAGCGCCGAGCTCGACGAAGCGACGCGCCATCGCGGCCCCCAGTCCGGAACCACCGCCGGTGACCAGAATCCGCTTGCCCCTGAGCAGGCCTTTTTCAAACATTGTTTCGTCCCTTCCCCGTTTCTTCCTCCGCCATTCCGGCTTCGCGCTATTTGCGCGCCGCGGAATGACGGCCTTCCTGGGCTCTTCGAATCAGATTGTAGCCCGGCTGCAAATCCGGCATGAAGCATTCCAGCCTCAACTCTGCGTCCGAAAACCAGGTGTGTCCATGAAAGCCATTCTCTGCTCGCAATATTGCGGTCCCGACGATCTCGTTCTGGCTGACGTGCCCGATCCCGTGGCCGGGCCGAATGAGGCCGTGATCGCGATCAAGTCGGCGGCGCTGAATTTCTTCGACATCCTGATGATCCAGGGCAAATACCAGATCAAGCCGCCGTTTCCGTTCTCGCCGGCAGCGGAAGTCGCGGGCGTGATCGAAAGCATCGGCGCCGGCGTCACCGACCTCAAGGTGGGCGATCGCGTGGTGGCATCGTGCGGCCACAACGGCGCGCGCGAGAAGATCGCGCTGCCGGCCAGTTCGATCGTGAAGATTCCCGACAATCTGGATTTCGATCGCGCCGCCGGCATCATCATCATCTACGGCACCGCGCTGCATGCGCTGGAGGACCGCTCCAGCATGAAGCCGGGCGAGACCCTGGCGGTGCTGGGCGCGGCCGGCGGCACGGGTCTTGCGGCCTGCGAGCTCGGCAAGCTGCTGGGACTGAAGGTGATCGCCTGCGCGTCCTCGGAGGAGAAGCTCGAATTCGCCAAGGCGCACGGCGCCGAACTCGGCCTGAACTATGCCACGGAAGATCTCAAGGAAGGCCTGCGCCGGCTCACCGGCGGCAAGGGCGTCGACATTATTTTTGACCCGGTCGGCGGCAGCTATGCCGAGGCCGCGCTGCGTTCGATCGCATGGGAAGGCCGCTTTCTCGTGATCGGATTTGCCGCCGGCGATATTCCGAAGATGCCGCTCAATCTGGCGCTGTTGAAGGGCTGCGATATCCGCGGCGTGTTCTGGGGCGCCTGGACGCGGATCCATCCGGAGAAGAACCGCGCCAATCTGGAGAAGCTCGTGAAGTGGGCGGCCGAAGGCAAGATCTCCTCGCATGTCGACCGCACCTTCCCGCTGGCGCAAACCGCCGACGCCTTGAAAGTGCTGGCGGGCCGCCAGGCCATGGGCAAGGTGATCCTGCATCCGTGACGGGGCGCCTATGACCGGGCGACCCGGTCGTCCGTGGCAGCACGGATCAACCGGGAAGTCGTGGCGCACTGGATCCCCGTATTCGCGGGGGATGACGACAGTGCAAATTGCCTGAGAATCCGCTCTCGATTCTCACGCAGCTTTGTCCCCGCCGCGACGAAATGGCTGTGCGCAGCCCCCAGCACGCCGCAATGAAATCAAGATATCTCCCAATTCGCGCCGGCGAACGTCGCTTTTTGGACTGATTCAGAATGCGAGTTAGCGGCTCGGTAGCGGGGCGCTTGGCCGAAAACAACAATAAGAAGCTGATGCCGGTTTTGCCCCGACGTTGCGTAGTAGCGTGGAGGCATCACCCATGGCGCGAAATTCAAGCTTCACTCCATTCGACGAGCGGCGGGTCATCGCGTTTGACGACGACCCAGGCGACCCCGAATTCCCGGCTTACGGATCGGTGCCTGCGCTGGCGTCCGAGGACTATCCGGAAGATGCGATGCCGCTGTTTCTTTCCGGTGACGCCGGGGAGCCGAGGCAGCGCGGCTTCGGGATGGGCGGAGAGAGGATTCAGGCAGACGCCACGGTCTGGCGGCGAATATTCAAGGCGGGGCTTTTTTCAGCAGCGGCGGCGGCGATCGCCTATGCGATCGTGTCGGTAGGCAACCCGCTCGCGCTGTTCGCCGATGCCAAGGCGTCGTTGCCCAACGCGGCGGCGGATCAGTCGGGCGTCGTTCAGAGATCCGACCCGCCGGCGGCGGCCGCGATGCAACTGGCCAACGCCGGCCCTCCGGCGCAGGTGTTGCCGGCGACCGCCATTGTCCAGCCCGCGCCACCCGCCGCCAAGGTCACGCGCGACGATATCGCGCTCGCGCTGAGGGCGGCCCAGCAGAATCTGGGCGCGGCGCCGGCCGAACCGCCGCCGGCCGCGGCGCCGCCGGCACGAAGGCTCGACGCCGACGAAGTCGCGGCCCTGCTGAAACGGGCCAAAGGCCTGATCGCGATTGGCGACATCGCGCCGGCGCGGCTGTTGCTGCAACGGGCGGCGGACGCGCAGGAGGCCGGCGCCGCGCTGCTGCTGGCGCAGACCTACGACCCCGCCGTGCTCGGAACGCAGGACATGCGAAGCATCACGCCCGACCCGGCGCTGGCACGCGATTGGTACCGGACGGCGGCACGGCTCGGTTCGCTGGATGCGAAACAGCGCCTGGCGCAAATGCAGAACTAGCTTTCAAGACAGCAGGGGACATCAATGCGAAAAATAGTCGGGATGGCGATATTCGCCATGATGATGGCGTTTTGCCTGGCGGCGAGGGCCGAGGAAACCGAATTTGATCCGGCCAAGGTCAGCGAAAGCCTCAAGGCGATCTTCCAGTTCGGATCGACGGAGACAAAGAAGAGCCTGAACGCCAACACGGTGACGCTGATCTCCGGCACCATCGGCGGCACCTATGTTCAGTTCGGCGCCGACCTCGCTTCGGTCCTCGACGACGGCAACAAGTTGCGCGTGCTGCCGATCGTCGGCCGCGGCTCGGTACAGAGCGTCGCCGACATCCTGTTCCTGCAGGGTGTCGATCTCGGGATCGTGCGATCCGACACGCTCGACTATCTGGAACGAAAAGGCTTCGCCAAGGACATCAAGAAGCAATTCACCTACGTGACCAAGCTCTACAATGAGGAGGTGCACGTCATCGCCTCGAAATCGGTCCGCAACCTCAGGGATCTCGACGGCAAGACCATCAGCGTCGATCTGCCCAATGGCGGCACCTTCGTCACCGCGCTGACCGTGTTCGAGCGGCTCGGAATGAAGCCGAAGGTCGTGTACATCGAGCAACGGATCGCGATGGAGAAACTGAAGGCTGGTGAAATCGACGCCGTGATCGTCTGTGGGGGCAAGCCGTATAAATCCGTCAGCAGCTTCAAGGACGACCGGTTCCATCTGGTGACGGTCAACTACGAGAAGCCGCTGCAGGGCGATTACCTGCCGGCCACCCTGACCGCCAAGGACTATCCCAACCTGATCTCGGATCAGGAGCAGGTCGACACCATCGCGGTGCCGGCGGTGCTCGCGGCCTATAACTGGGCGCCCAACACCGACCGTTATCGCAAGGTCGCGCTGTTCGTGGACAACTTCTTCACCAAGTTTCCCGTGTTCCAGAATCCGCCCTTCCATCCGAAGTGGAAAGAGGTCTCGCTGTCGGCCCCACTTCAGGACTGGCAGCGCTTCCCCGCCGCCAAGCAATGGCTGGACAGCCATGGCATCGAGCCCGTCGCGCGCGTCCGGTTCGACGAATTTCTCAAGCAGAACGCGACGGTGGCGGGAAAGCCACCCTCCGCCTCCGAGAAGGAGGCGCTGTTCAAGCAGTTCCAGGCCTGGGAGGCCGAGCAGAATGCGCAGGCTCAGGTGCGGCCCGCCAAGAACCAGAAGTAGCCTGGCAAACCGGCGGGTTTAAGCTTCCCGGTCCAATCCCCGCTTCAGGGCCGCGCGGGCGGCGTCGCGATGCTCCGGCGTGATGTGGGTTGCGACCAGCCGGATCGTGGTGGCGAGGACGGCGGCGTCGTCGGTGAAGCCGAGCACCGGCAGCATGTCCGGAATGAAGTCGAACGGCAGGATGAAATAGGCGATGGCGCCCAAGAGCGCCGCTTGCACGTGGCGCGGCGTCCGCCTGTCGAACGCGCAGTAATAGGCGCTCAGCAGATCCTCGGCGAAGGGAAGCTGCGCCACCACCCGCCGGAGCTTTTTCCAGAAACGCCGGCGCACGCTTTCGCGATCTTCCGCCAGCCGGTCGGCCGGCTCGAAGCCCACGCTGTGTTCGGTTGCCATCATGACGGCTCTCCGGCAGCCCGCGCGGCCGATCGCCGCAGCGGACACCCCTGAAAATGGGGATCTGGTTCACCCGCTGCAAGCTCGAGCGCGAGCCGGATCAGGCGATCCCGAGCTGGCCGGCGATCGCGTTCATCGCGCGCGCCAGCGCGACATCGAGCTGGGTGACGCCGCCGGCGTCGTGGGTCGCCAGCACCACTTCCACCGTCTTGTAAACATTGCGCCATTCCGGATGGTGATCCTGCTTTTCGGCCACCAGCGCGGCGCGGGCCATGAACCCGAAGGCTTCGTTGAAATCCTTGAAAACGAAGGTTCGCGCGATCGCCTCGCCGCCGGGCACCTCGGTCCAGCCCGGCAACCCCTCGAGCGCCGATTTTCGCGTCTCCGCCGACAGCCGTTCCACCATGATATCCTCCTGTTTCATGCCTACTTTACCCTAACACCGGACCGATGCCCTGGATCCCCGCCGCAACAGGGTATCGAAGCCGGTCCGGAGTGCCCGGGTGGGGGGCCGGTAACCATGACGCAGATGTAACCCCGCGGCGGCGGGAAATTTGCTACATTGCTCACACAATGGCATTGGCCCTATGAAAATGGACCTGAAACGGTTGTTTGCCAGATCGATGACTGGGGGCTTTGAGTTGGCCGAACCGCCGGCGCCCACGGCGCCACCCTCGCCGCGCTCGGCCAAGCGGAAGATGATGTTCATCACGCTGGCGGGCATCCTTGCGCTGATCGGCGCGCTGGCGGGCGGCTACTATTTCGCGCTGCGGCCGGAGACACTGCGGATCGCGGTCGGGCCGGCGAACAGCGATGACATCAAGGTCGTCCAGGCGCTGACCCAGGCCTTCACCCAGACCAACAGTCATATCCGCCTGCGTCCGATCCAGACCGACGGCGCCGCCGCGAGCGCCCAGGCGCTCGCCGACGGCAAAGCCGATCTCGCCATCATCCGCGGCGACCTCGATGTACCGAAAAATGCCCAGGCCGTGGCGACGCTGCGCAAGAACGTCGCGGTGCTCTGGGTACCCCCGCCGGCGAAGGGCAAGGGCAAGAAGTCCGGTCCGAAGATCACCAAGATTCCGCAGCTCGCCGGGCACCGCATCGGCGTCGTCGGCCGCTCGCCTGCCAATGTCAATCTGCTCAAGGTGATCCTGCAGCAATATGGCGTGGACCCGGGCAAGGTCGACATCGTCCAGTTTCCGGCCTCCGAAGCCACCGAAGCCATCCGCAACCAGAAGGCGGACGCCTATCTCGCCGCGGGTCCCATCAACAGCAAGATCACCACGGAAGCCATCAACGCCTCGATGCGTGACGGCGGCACGCCGACCTTCCTCGCCATCGATTCGGCGGAGGCGATCGCGCAGAACCACCCGATCTACGAGGCGTCCGAAATTCCCGCCGGCGCCTTCGGCGGCTCGCCCGACAGGCCCGACGACGAGATCAAGACGATCAGCTTCTCCCACCACATCGTCGCCCGCAAAGGCCTGTCGGAATCGACGATTGCCGCCTTCACCCGGCAGTTGTTCGCGATCCGGCAGCAGGTGATGTCGGAGTTCCCGCTGGCGGCGAAAATCGAGACCCCGGACACCGACAAGGACGCCGTGATCCCGGTCCATCCGGGCGCCGCGGCCTTCGTCGACGGCGAGGAAAAGACCTTCCTCGACCGCTACAGCGATTTCATCTGGTGGGGGCTGATGGCGCTGTCGGCGATGGGTTCGGCCGGCGCCTGGTTCGCGGGCTATCTGAAAAAGGACGAGCGCAGCAACAACACCTCGCTGCGCGCACGGCTGCTGGACATGATCGCGGCAGCGCGCCGCAGCGATTCCACCGAGGAACTCGACCAGATGCAGACCGAGGCGGACGATATCCTGCGCGATACGCTGCACTGTTTCGACCACGGCGCCATCGAGGAGGGGGCGTTGACCGCCTTCAACATCGCGCTCGATCAATTCCACACCGCGGTGGCCGACCGCAAGTCGCTGCTGAACAGCATGCCGCAAAATCTGCAACGGGCCGGCGCGCAATTCCGGGCGACCGGCACGCTGTAAGATTCCCGCCCGTTGTAATCGGGCCGTCATCAAACCTTCCTAGGTCTGTCCGGGCTTGCAGTTCACCCTGTTGGCCGATCAAGGAGGCTCGCATGACGATCATCTCGCGCAAACTTCCGCTCCGGCTTTCGCGCCGGCGTTTCCTTTCCACCGCGGCGGCGACCGGCGCCGGCGCGCTCGGCGTCATCGCGATGCCCTATCTCAGCCGGGCCACCGACCGGCCGCAGATCACCCACGGCGTGCAATCCGGCGACGTCGGCGCCGATGGCGGCGTGGTCTGGGCGCGCGCGGACCGGCCCTCGCAAATGCTGGTCGAGGTCGCCACCACCGAATCGTTCAGCAATGCGCGGGCCTTGCCGCCGATCGCGGCGCTGCCGGAGAGCGACTTCACCGCGAAGATGCTGCTGGAGGACCTTCCCTCCGGCCAGGACATCTTCTATCGCATCCGATTCCGCGACCTCGCCCATACCGATGTGTCCAGCGAGCCCGTGGTCGGCCGCTTCCGCACCGCGCCCGGCGACCGGCGCGACGTCAGCTTCGTCTGGGGCGGCGACGTCGCGGGCCAGGGCTGGGGCATCAATCCCGACGACGGCGGCATGGTCACCTTCGCCACCATGCTCAAGCACAGGCCGGATTTCCTGCTGCACTCCGGCGACACCATCTATGCCGACGGGGTCATTTCCTCCGAGGTCAAGCTGCCCGACGGCAAGCTGTGGAAGAACGTCACCATTCCGGAAAAGGCCAAGGTCGCCGAGACGCTCGATGAGTACCGCGCGGCGCACAAGTACAATTTCCTCGACGACAATGTGCGCGCCTTCAATGCCGAGGTGCCGATCTTCGTGCAGTGGGACGACCACGAGGTCACCAACAACTGGTCGGCCTCGAAAGAGCTGCCGGGCGCCTACAAAGAGCGCAACATCTCCCTGCTGGCGGCGCGCGCCGCGCGCGCGTTCCACGAGATGTATCCGATGCGCGAGAGCATCATCGAGCCGGGCCGGGTCTATCGCACCCTCAGCTACGGGCCACACCTCGACGTCTTCATGCTGGACGAGCGCAGCTATCGCGGCCCCAATGGTCCGAACCAGCAGACGGCTTACGGTCCGGACAGCTATTTCCTCGGACCCGATCAGCTATTGTGGCTGAAGCGCGCACTGCTGAACTCGCGGGCCACCTGGAAGGTGATCGCCTCCGACATGCCGCTCAGCCTGATCGTCTATGACGATGCCGCCAACCGGAAGGGCTCGGAAGCGTTTGCCCAGGGCGACGGCCCGCCACACGGCCGCGAACTGGAAATCGCCGACCTGCTGCGCTTCATCAAGACCTCGGGCGTTGCCAACACCGTGTGGCTGACCGCGGATGTGCACTACGCGGCGGCGCACTACTACAACCCCGACAAGGCGCAATTCCAGGATTTCGAGCCGTTCTGGGAATTCGTTTCCGGACCGCTGCACGCCGGAACCTTCGGGCCGAACGAACTCGACAACACGTTCGGACCGGAAGTGAAATTCGTCAAGGCGCCGGGGCTGGACAAGCAGAACCTGCCGCCATCGGCGGGAATGCAGTTCTTCGGTCATGTCGCAATCGAGGGTGCGACCGGGCGGCTGCTCGTGACCTTGCGCGATCGCGCCGACGTGGCGCTGTGGTCGACGACGCTGGATCCCAAGCTGGGCTAGAGGATTACTCCGCCGCTGGAATCCCGGCGGAGGAAAACCACAGATCGTATATCACGACCGCGCTGTCATCGGGCGCGCGGGATCGAGCGGTCAGCGCCTGGCGCCGTCGCCGGAATTGCACCTCAGCGCGGCCTGCAGCGCCTTGCTGGAACAGGGTTTCGACAGCCTCGGCTGGTTCGCGAACGCCGCTGGCAGCCTGACGTCGGCGCCATACCCGGTGACGAAGGCAAACGGAACGTTCAGCGCCTTCAGCCGTTCGGCCACGGCAAAGCTCTTTTCGCGCACCAGCCCGACGTCGAGCAGGGCAAAATCCGGAACGCGGCCACCGATCAATTCGAGTGCCTGCGCCACGCTGCCCGCGGTCCGGATCTTGGTCACGCCGAAGCCGAGAATGGTGTCCTCGAAGTCGAGCGCGATGATCGGATCATCCTCGACGATCAGCACGTCCATCGGCATGCGGTCGGGCGAAGCGCGTTCCATCATCTCGATAACAACAGGTTCCAAGATCAAATCCGGGTCGGTTGAACCGGGCCTGCAGGCATCGGAAAAATGCGCCACGGCCGGTTCCCGCGATGAAACCATCACATCGCTCCCTCGTTTGTCTGTGCACTAGTGAACACAAGGAATCGGCGCGGGCCGCTATTGTAGGGCCGAAAGGGAACCCCGAGTGATCCGAGGTGAAACCGCCGCCGGCGGCACGGAACGCCCCAACAACAACCTATTGCGACGGCTCAACGCCGCCGATTTCGCGCTGGTCGCGCCGCATCTGGCGCATGAGCAGGCCCAACCCGGCGAGCTGCTCTATAACCCCGGCGACGACGTCGAGATCGTCCATTTTCCCTGCGGGCCGACGCTGGCGTCGTACCTGGTTCCCAACGAGGACGGCCGCGACGTCGAAACCATCCTGGTCGGCCGCGAAGGCGCCGTCGGTGGCATCGTCAGCCAGGGCTACCTGCCGGCCTATACCCGGATCATGGTGAAGTTCGGCGGCCCCTTCGTGCGCCTGAAGGTCGCCAGGCTCGACGCGGCGAAAGCGAACTCCCCCACGCTGCGCAACGTGTTCGCTCGCTACGCCGACTGCATGCTGGCCCAGATGTTCCAGTCGACGGCCTGCAATGCGATCCATTCGATCGAGCAGCGCACGGCCAAATGGATCATTTCGGCGATGGAGCGGACCGATGGCGACGATGTCGTGCCGCTGACGCATGAGCAGCTTGCAACCCTGCTCGGGGTCGCGCGCAGCTATACCAGCCGGGTCATGCAGACTTTCAGGGCCGAGGGCGTGCTGGAAACCCGCCGCGGCTCGATCCTGGTGCGCAACCGGCAGGCCCTGCAAAACCGGGCCTGCCAGTGTAACGAAGCCGTCAAAAACCACTTCGAGGAAGTGCTGCGCGGGGTTTATCCCAGCGAGGAGGCCGACAAGCCCTGAAACGAACCCATCCGGCACGAAAATCAGCTAACCAACCCGCCAACAAACCATTGTTTTTTGGTGATTTCTGACTATATTGCAGCGCAATGAGTAAGGTATGCCCGGTCCCTTTGGCCGGGCTTCCTTTTTAGGCGCGCTGCGCCCTCCAGAATTTCAGGTATTCGAGCGAGATCCGGAAAAGTGGGCCCCGGTTTTCCGGCGAGATCGCGCTCCAGCCATTGTCCGAGCCAGAAGAACAGCTATGAAACTTCGCAACGTCGCCATCATCGCCCACGTCGACCACGGCAAAACCACGCTGGTCGACAAACTGCTGCAGCAATCCGGCACCTACCGCGACAATCAGCGCGTGGTCGAGCGCGCCATGGATTCCAACGATCTGGAGCGCGAGCGCGGCATCACCATCCTGGCCAAAGCCGCCTCGGTGCAGTGGAAGGACACCCGCATCAACATCGTCGATACGCCGGGCCACGCCGATTTCGGCGGTGAGGTCGAGCGCATCCTGAACATGGTGGACGGCGCGCTGGTGCTGGTGGACGCCGCCGAAGGTCCGCTGCCGCAGACCAAATTCGTGGTCTCCAAGGCGCTCAAGGTCGGATTGAAGCCGATCGTGGTCATCAACAAGGTCGACCGTCCCGACGCACGACCGACCGAAGTCATCAACGAGGTGTTCGACCTGTTCGCCGCGCTCGACGCGTCTGAGGAGCAGCTCGATTTCCCGATCCTCTACGGGTCGGCCAAGCAGGGCTGGATGGGCGACAGCCCGGAGGCTTCGCATGACGCCGGCATGCAGCCGCTGTTCGACCTGATCCTGCGCCACGTCAAGCCGCCGACCGTCGAGGACGGCCCGTTCCGCATGATCGGCACCATTCTCGAGGCCAACCCCTATCTCGGCCGCATCATCACCGGTCGCATCACCTCGGGCACCATCAAGCCGAACCAGGCCGTCAAGGTGCTGAGCGGCGACGGCAAGCTGATCGAGACCGGGCGCATCACCAAGATCATCGCGTTTCGCGGCATCGAGCGCACCCCGCTGGAGGAGGCCGAAGCCGGCGACATCGTCGCCATCGCCGGCCTCACCAAGGGCACCGTCGCCGACACCTTCTGCGATCCGTCCGTCGATACGCCGCTGAAGGCGCAGCCGATCGATCCGCCGACGGTGTCGATGTCGTTCATCGTCAACAACTCACCGCTCGCCGGCACCGAAGGCGACAAGGTGACCAGCCGCATGATCCGTGACCGCCTGCTGCGCGAAGCTGAAGGCAATGTCGCGCTGCGCGTCACCGAAGCCGCCGACCGCGATTCCATGGAAGTTTCGGGTCGCGGCGAATTGCAGCTCGCGATCCTGATCGAGACCATGCGCCGCGAGGGTTTTGAACTCTCGGTGTCGCGTCCGCGCGTGGTCCTGAAGAAGGACGAGGCCACCGGCGAGTGGCAGGAGCCGATCGAGGAGGTCACGATCGACGTCGACGAGGAGCATTCCGGCGTCGTCGTGCAGAAGATGAGCGAACGCAAGGCCGAGATGATCGAGATGCGCCCGTCCGGTGGCAACCGCCTGCGGCTGGTGTTCTACGCGCCGACCCGCGGCCTGATCGGCTATCAGGGCGAACTGCTCACCGACACCCGCGGCACCGCGATCATGAACCGGCTGTTCCACGGTTATGCGCCCTACAAGGGCGACATCCAGGGCCGCCGCAACGGCGTGCTGATCTCCAACGACCAGGGCGAGGCGGTGGCCTACGCCATGTTCAAGCTGGAAGACCGCGGCCCGATGAT
>Ga0302320_10015231_pt1 | contig 15820 bp, 13 predicted proteins | sample Bog_T0_3_FD_202130 | JGI IMG/M metagenome (GOLD analysis project Ga0302320, IMG submission 202130) | Peat permafrost microbial communities from Stordalen Mire near Abisko, Sweden - Bog_T0_3 | ecosystem: Environmental > Terrestrial > Soil > Wetlands > Peat | place: Sweden: Abisko, Stordalen Mire... | reverse complement strand
GTCCGACACGCGTCAAATAAAGCTCATGGAGAATGCCTGAGTCCGTCGTGTGCGGGTAGCGCGACCAATCCGTCTCCACGCCGGTGAAACCGCACACCTCGGCCAGCGAGCGCACAAAACACTCCGCCTCAACCGCCATGGTCTCGGTCAGCGTGCCGTCGATGTCAAACATCACCAGGTGCATGGCTTGTGGTTTATCAAGGTTGGTAGGTGGCAATCTGCACGCCAAAAAGATGATTCGGCGGACTGGCTTTGACCTCGCGGTAGGCACCATGATGCCAGACAATCAAGTCCAGTTCCGGGGTGCTGCGCAATCCGCGACCCAACATGTATTGCCTCTCGCTGTGCACGCGAATGCCATAGACGGCAACAATCACATCCCCGGACGATAATCCAGCCTGCGTCATCAGCTCACTCTGTTCCTGAAACACAACGCCGTCGGTCGGCGGTGCGTGGAAGTCTCCCAAAGACACGTTCTTCATCCCGTCGGGAAAGATTTTGCCCAGCCGTTTTTTGAGTTCGGCGTCAAACCGGCTGCTGCCGGTGGTGGCGTGGTAGCGCTGGCAGAAATCGATTAACAAGGACGCGTCGTCATAGCGTTCCTCATTTTTGGCATACCACTGAAAGGCCCCATCATAATCGAGAATGGCTTCATGATAAATGCCTTCGGCATGCAGTCCGGAGGCGGAATACACCTCCCCGCCAAATTCAGCAATCTGCCGGGCTTTGGCCATCTGGCCGTGTTGGATGCAGTAGCGCACGCGCCAGACCGACTGGTTGGCCACCCGCACACTATCCGAATCGCCAGCCGCGGCTTGATCCAGGTACTTTGCGGCCAGGTCATCATTGGCCCGCGCGATGGCCTTATACGCCAAGTCATAGTAACAGGCCGGATCCAACTGCGCCGCCTGCAACATCAGTTTTTCATAGCGGTCCGGCTCGTTGACCACTGTGCTGGCGATCGTTTTCAAGGCCGTCAAACTGTACGGCAGCTCGGCTTGAAACAAAGCCGTCGCTTGATCATAGCTGGGTTTCCCGCCATATTTATCATCCACGAGAACCTCGCTAACCCGGCAGTCATAAGGCGCCAGCGCATGGAGTTTCTCAAAAAAGGCCACCGCATCCGGACGATCCGTCAAACTGGGATGCACCAACCGGGGATAAAGGTCGTAAACCGTGCCGGGCAAGGGATTATGGTTGTGCCACTCGTTGACGTGCGGATTGGGGTTGGGATTATAAGGCGGCGCGAACGATGGCTTGTGGCACAAATAATCCCAACAGGTTGCGGGCACCAGTTGCGGGGATGACACGGTCACCTGGAAGCCGTCATCGACTGATTGGTGATACGCGGCCACGTCCGTGCAATCAAAGCGCCGGACAAAGGGATACAAACGCAGGCCGTTGAAACGCCGGTCGCATTTGCCGGCAAACTCTTTTGCGTCATCGGGCACGCCCCACGAGTATTGCATGAAGCGAAAATTCTCGTGAATGGCCTGGCAAAGATGCCGTTGCAGGAACAAAGCCCATTGCCCCCAGCCAATGACCTGCACGTGGCTGAGGCCGGTGGCATCGCGGCGGAAACCGCGCTCGGGCAATTCGTTCAAGGCCGCCACGAGCTCCTGCTGGGGCAACTCAACCCCGTGCGTCAGCTGGTACACGGTCGCTATTTCCCTGAGTTCCAGCGGAACCGCCACGGCCAGCAATTGATGACCGATCTCCACGGAATAGCCCTGCTCATTGGCCGCGCGGACAAAATCAATGGTTTGTTGCTGGGATTCGCTCAGCTTGGTCCAGGAGCGTTCAATGGAGACATAACTGGAGCGGGTGGCAAACCAAGCCACGCATTCGGCAGGCGAAAGGGAGTCCAGTTGGTCGAGGGGGCGGTAATCGCCGGTGTTGCGCGAGCGCAAAACGCGGACCATCGGCAAGACGGCGGCGTTGGTACCCATGCCATCCAGTTGCGTCAAGGCGGGGGCCTCATCCCCGACCAAGGTCAACAAGATCGCCTGCGCCAGCCGGCCATTGACCCCGCCGCCCGCATTCAAATAATGGGCCATGGTCAAATGGGCGGTCATGCGCGAAAGCGGGGTGCGGATTTCAAAAAAGTCCCCGGAATGATCCCGCAGCAAAAATGCCCCGAGGAGCAGCGCGGCCTGCTCGTGTAATCCGGCGTTGCCAAAATCCTGTTCCAGCGCCGCCGACAAACCCAGATCCGCCTTTTCAATGGTTGCCGCCTCGGAATCCATTAATTTGGCAAGCAAACCGGTGTCATCCGCGATTTCGGCTGGGGCTGGGGCCAAGCCCACAATCCGGGCCAGATCCGCCGCCACGCCTTGATAAACTTCGGGCGACCAGATGGGACCGCTAACCGCCAAGTCCGAGGTTAATTCCTTGTGCTTTGAATCCATTCGAACATGCAATTCAAACACGGGTGCATCCAGCGGTGTGCCAGGCTTCTCCGCAACGGTCACCGAAAAGTCGTTTTGCCCGGGCAACCGGTGGTTGGCCGCAAAATACATCTGCTCGGCCAGATCCGTGACCACCGCCCCGACCACAAATTCCGATTCGGTCTGAAACGGGGTTCGAAAATAACCGCCACCGGCGCTGGCATGACTTCCATGGTCCGATTTTGGTTTGCACCCCGATAGGACCAGCAATCCACAGCTCGCAACCAATCCGATTTGCCGGCACCGACTTCCCGTGCGGCGAAGTAAAAGAACAATAGTTCGCAGGCCGGTTTGCTGAATGTATATTCCCATAAACGGTGAAAAGTGTGCCTTCGATCCCAGCTTGCGTCAAAAGCAAACGGCCATCTCCTCCCGACGCGGGGGTCGGAATTTTGAGAGATGCGTTCATGCCGGTTTCAGAGTGATAAAAGTGATATTACGGGGGTTTTTATCCACGAATGGACACGAATAAACACGAATGAACAGGGCTGCTGATGAATGGCTGCCGACGAAAGACGGCCCCGGCACGAAGGTGGAAGCCTGGTGGTTCGGATGGCATCGTCAATCCATTGGCTGGTCTTCGTCACAGCCGCGATCCGCCATATTGGCCGTCTATTCGAGCATTCGACCGGCCAGAAGAATTTTGTCCTGCGCCCTCGCGGCGCTTCCCGGCGCTTCACCAAGGCCCGGGATCCACGTCTGCGGGACGAAAGAAAACCATCCAACCTTCCCCCACAGACCCCACGTCAATGGAGGCCTTGAGATTGCCCGGATCAAATTTCTGCCAGCGCACGCGGCCATCTTCGTAGAGAAAATTCCCTCCGAGGGGTATGCCCGCGCTTCCCAGATGGTTCGCATAGGCATAGCTTTGGCTGGTCACTCCCGCGTTACCGGACCAGGCAAGATTGGGAAGCGCACCGGTGGCCTGAATTTTGTCGGCCATCACCGGGGCCTGCCGATACGGCCCACCAAGCTTTTTCCGGTAAACCCATTCGCCAAGCCCCCTATCGTTGTAGTCCGGCCAGCCCGCGGTATCGCGACCGGCTAAGAACTGGTAGCCGATTAAATTCGGACGAGCCACCGCAACTTCCAAGGCGCGGTGCCATTGATCCGCAGGGCAATAAATAACATCCTGTTGGTTCCGCGGTTGCGTGACCGTGCCCGGGCGGTTGGGATGCAAGTAATTGGGATAAAAGTTAGTGTTCAGACTCAGGCCCATCCAAGAAAAACCGCTGGCTCCGTCAGCCGTGGCGTTCACCGGGAAGCACTCCTGGTTATCACTGCCATACAGCGTGACGGCCAGTCCCCATTGCCGGAGATTGCTGGCACACTGGATTCGCATGGCCCGATCCTTTGCCTGGCTTAAAACTGGCAACAGTATCGCGGCCAAGATGGCCAGGATCGCGATAACCACCAGCAACTCCATGAGCGTGAAGCCGGGGCAGTGGCCGCGTCGCGCATCGGGTTTCAGGTCAGTCGTGTTCATGCTTCAGTCCTCATTTGATAGGACACCGAAGGCCCGTGTTTTGTATATCCGCGCGATCGATTTTGTGGCCCCAACCCAGATAACGATGGCAACCACGCGACCCCAAAAGGATGACTGGGCGGCTGGTTTTGCCCTCGCGGACGCCCAGGGGCGCTCTAAAGCGGCATTATCAAGCGGATGCAAACAGGGGTGGCACGGGCCACTGGCCCGTACCGTCCGGCGACCCGCCGGACGGAACGGGTGAGGCGCTCTGTTTGCATGCGGAAACCGTTTCCCTAAGTGCGCCGCTCTCCGCTGAGCCGGGCTGGTAGCCCGGCAGGACGGGCCAGTGGCCCGTGCCCCCCCTGCATGGTCCATGCTTTTGCCATTAGGGCGACTTTAGTAGAGCGGCCCTGGCGGACGCCAAAATCGGCTGGCATTAACTTGACCACGGACCCAAAGTGGTCGAACATGGTGGGAGCCGAATTGTTGGGGGCGCACTGGTTTCGACCATGTGAACACGCCAGAGGCGGCATGCCGAGGACGATGCGTTGGCCTCGTAAATCATCGCATCAAAACTAAAAAGCTAACGAAGAATTAGCCCTCGCGGCCTAAGGCCACGACGTTCACCGGCAGACACCTGCTAAGCTGGAGGAACGCCATTGCAGGCATGGTTGATGGCGGGGACCGCGCGTCATTGACCGAGAAAATTTCATGCGGACTAGGCAGTGCGAATCGAGCCTGGACGGCATCGCACAGCAGAAAATCTGGTTCAGGCTAAGCATGTAGTCGCGGCTGGTTGGTTGACTTGGGACGCGGGTTCAATTCCCGCCGCCTCCACCATCTTCCGAAACCATTAACAACAAAGGGGGTTCTTAGAAACAGGCCCGCTGGCAGGCGGAAAGTAAGCATAAAAGTAAGAATGACGGGTGCGGAAACTTTGCTTTCGCGGCTTGGGAAAACGCTTCTTGCACCTTGCTGTGCTCGTTCATTACGATGAGTCACGGGCGAAAATTGACCTTGAACAATTCCTTATGCATCAACTTTTAAAATTGTTTATTGCGGCCAACATTCTCACCTTGGGCTTTTGCAGTTCGGCCAAAGCGCTTCCGAACCCATTGATGCGGCGCATCCGGATTTTGGAGGCGATGGCGCGCGCCCTCTACCGCGAGTGGTTTGTCCACTTTCGCTTCCCCGGCCACGAAAAGCACCCGCGCGTCGCCTCCGCCCTCGGCGACATCCCCCAAGGCTGGCAGGTGACGCGTGTACCAGAATGCATGGACATCAATCCGCGAGTCACCGTCCCGCGTGACGGCGAGAAGCCGTTTGTGCCAATGGGTTGTCTCTCCAACGATTCGATGCTCATCAGCGACATCGAATCCCGCACAGGCAACAGCGGCGCAAAATTCCAGAACGGCGACATGCTTTTTGCCCGCATCACACCCTGCCTGGAGAACGGCAAGACCGGCTTCGTCCAATTCCTGCCTGATCCGAAAGCTGTCGGATTCGGCTCAACTGAGTTCATTGTCTTGCGCTCGCGTACCCTCACGCCGGAGTTCGTCTATCTTCTTGCCCGCAGCGACGATTTCCGAGGCGTTGCCATCAAGAGCATGTCCGGCGCGTCCGGACGCCAGCGGGTGCAGGAGCAATGCTTTGACGATTTCCAGATTGCCCAGCCGCCGCGCGCCTTGCTCGACCGCTTCTCCGCCATCGTCGCGCCGGGCTTCCGGCTCATTTTCAAGCTGCACAGCCAAATCCAAAACCTCCGTCGTACGCGCGACCTGCTGCTGCCGCGTCTGTTGTCGGGGCAGGTCGAACTCAAAATGGAGGTCGTATGAACGAGGCACCACCCGGGAAATTCCATCTCAGCCCCGAAACGGTGGTGGCGACTCTTGCGGAGTTGTTCCGTGCCCAAGGCAACCGCGCGGCTTGTGATGTTCTTGAAAATGCCAAGGCTAGAATAGAGGAAACGGGCTACGATAATTGGGATGGTGGTCAATATCTATTCAAACTGGTTCTGGAGTTACCGATGAAAGTTTTCGCGCCTGTCGAATCTGACGTGCGGAAGATGGAAGAGCTCATCTCTGGGAAATTCGCCAAGGTGTTACCTCCCGCAGAAAATCAATGGCTTCAAAATGTCGCTATTCGGCCAGTCTTGGAAGAACCAGCCAAATCACTCGCTCCAAAAGCCGGGCCCGTTGATGTGGAGCATCTCTGGAGTCCCGGCATGTTGCGCCTATTCCTCAGTCACATTTCAGCGGAGAAGGCGGGGGTATCAAAGCTGAAGTCGGAGCTGCTAAAATGGGGTGTGGATTCGTTTGTCGCTCACGAAGACATTGAGCCCAATAAATTATGGCAAACTGAAATTGAATTAGCCCTTTCTTCTATGCACGCATTAGCGGCATTGCTCATGCCAGGATTCCATGAAAGCAAGTGGACCGATCAAGAAGTTGGTTTTGCGCTAGGTAAAGGATCGTTGGTGATCGCCATCAGGCTCGGGCTTGACCCATACGGATTCATAGGCAAGCAACAAGGATTACCTGGCAAATTGGACGTACCCGAGCCGCTCGCTTCGAATATTGTCGACTTGCTGCTGAAGCACAGAACAACGGCCGATATTATGAGGGATTCATTGATCGTGGCTTTAGAAAAAGCTAGGTCGTTCAATACTTCAATCGCTGTTTCCAAAAAACTTGAAGGTCTTAAGGACTTTTCCGCCGATCAACTCCGGCGCATGGAAGCCGCGTGCGAAAATAACAGAATAGTAAAGAAATCATACGGTGTGCCAGAGCGTATCCAACAATTGATTCACCGATTCAATCCGCCAAAGCCGGATAATAGCCCATTTTAACCTGAACCATGAATACAAATCAGGCCGCATTCGAAAGAGAAACCAAAGCCCTTCAACAAGCAGTCTCGCTTGCGCGGGAAATCGCCGCCTTGGAAGTCGAGCTGAAGGAAAATCAGCCGTTGCTGAATCAGTTGAAACTACTCAGGGCCAATCTGCGAAGTAGTCGCGAATTCCTGCTGACGAAAGACCACATCATTGCCTTTATCGGCTCAATCGGCGTTGGCAAGACGACTGCGATTTGCGGCATACTCGGGCTCGTTGACGAAAAGGGCGGCACAGCGCTCAGCACGGCGAGCGGACGCACTACCCTGTGCGAAGTTGAAGTCCGAAAGGGAGACAAGACCCGCATCTTGATTTCACCCTGTTCACCGGATGAGACGCGCAGTTACCTCCGCGATTTTGTGGACGTTTTGAGGATGCGTCACGAAGGCCGAGCGGACGACGACAACGACCCTGTCTCGATGAGCTCGGAAGTTGAACGGTGTGTGCGCAACATGATTGGTTTGCCGGCGCGCACGACCAAAGCTCCGGACGGAACAACCAAGCGCACGGACGAAGCCTTGGATCTTTACAAGCAGCTCGGAAATCCAACGGCTTTTCTGGAGGAGACGTTCAAGCGCATCAATCTCAACAACCGTGACACGACAGAGTTGGTGTTTGACGGCAAGGATGAGACGGCGTGGATCAAGGACCACTTTGGCCAAATAAACCTTGGCAAGCATCCGAAGACTCCTATGCCTCAGCGGATCGTGATTGAGTTGGCCAGACCGCTCGTGAGCGAGCCTGAGCTGAGCATATCTTTGATTGATACCAAGGGCTTGGACGGAAATGTAGAGCGCGAAGACATTGACCGACAGTTCCGTAACGCCCGCGCCGTCTGCGTGGTATGCTCGAAGTTCAATGACGCCCCTGAACAGGCCGTGCAAGACCTGCTAAAGCATCTTTTGGAAAGCGGACTCGGCCAACAGGTTACCCAGCAAACTCAACTGCTCGTTCTGGACCGAAACGACGAAGCCGAGAACATGCTGTCTGAGGAAGGGCCAGTCGCGTCAGCTGATGAAGGGCGCGCCGTACGGCAAAATCAAATTCAAGACACGCTGCGCACGCGGTTGAAGTTGTCTGACCAACATTTCCCGCAGATTCACTTCTTCGATGCGAAAACGAACGATGCTAAAAGCACGGAGCACTCCTTGGTTCAACTCGTCTTGAGCCTGCGGAAGAGGCGAGTTGACCAAATCAACGAGATAGCCGCCGCAGTCGAGGAAATCTCCAAGCACCGTGAAAAGGCCCAGGCGAAAGCTGCCTTTGAGATCGTGTCGCGCGCCATCCATTCATGGGCACAAGCTAGTCACCAACGGCTGGCGGAAATTCACAGCATCTACAAATCACTGGTTGATGACATGACGACCAAAGAGGTGTATGCGTCCAGCATTCGCGCGTCGGTCAACCGTCAAGGCTATTGGGGCAATTTTGACTTCTACTACAAGCTGGCGGTCGCGGCTCGGAAGAAATCCGTCACGTCGTTTGGGGAGGCCGTAAATGAAATCCAGTTGGTGCTGGCTAATTTCGAGCGGCAGCAGGAACTCAAGGCGGCGCATCCGTTTATTCGGCAGTTGCTCCACGCCGTCAACGAGCGCATGGAGCACCTCTACGACGCGGCGGCGAGCATGGGGCGAAACGCTTACGAGGGCACGATGAAGATTGACCAACCGTTTTGGGGCGACCAGCAAAGCGAATGGGGCAGAGGCCCAGGATACAAGGATCGCATTGCGCGGGGAACTGAAGGCTGGTTTCACCATCACTCACCGGCGACCACTGACACGCAAATTCAGCAGCAAGTGATGAAGGGGTGGAACGAACTTATCACGACCGTCGAATCGCTGCTGGTAAAAGGGACGGGTGCTTGAATATTATCGAACCCAAATTCAACTGACCACAGGACGCATTATGAAAAACTTTGACTCCAGAACCTACAGCATAAACGATTTTCGCGGGTGGAATGACCGCAAGGAGCTAGAGCTACAACCCAAGTTCCAACGCCGGAGCGTTTGGAGCGACAAGGCCCGGTCGTATTTGATGGATTCGGTTGTTAGAGGAAAACCAATCCCGAAAATCTTCATCCGGCAAGACATTGACCCGAAAACCAAGAAGACCGTAAGGGAGGTCGTAGATGGGCAGCAGAGATTGCGGACGATATTTAGCTTCTTGCAGGACGGGTTCAAAATGAGCAAAGCGCATTCCACTGAGTATGGGGGCAAGTTCTACAGCGAGCTACCTGCTGAAGTCCAAACGGGGATTTTGAAATATGAGCTCTCCGTGGACTTGCTTCTCGACGCACCCGATAAAGAAGTCTTGGACATATTCGCGCGTCTCAATTCCTATGCGGTGAAATTGAATCCGCAGGAGTTGCGCAACGCAATGTATTTCGGAGAGTTCAAAACTTTGGCGTATTCCCTCGGACTGGAATACATTTCGTTCTGGACTGAGAACCGCATCTTCACCGATGCTCAGATTCTCAGAATGGACGAAGCTGAGTTAGCTTCAGACCTTCTAGTTGCGCTGCTTGACGGGACAAAGAGCCGGAAGTCCATCGACGCATATTACAAGAAGCACGACGATGAATTGAAGGATAAGGCGAAGCTGGCACAAAACTTCCGCAAGACAATGGACACCATCGGGGCGCTGAGTGCTGGGGCGCTTGGGGAGAGCCCGTTCAAGTCACCTGTTTTGTTCTATTCTCTTTTTTGTGCAATTCACCATCACCTGAGCGGGTTGCCTAATCTCACTGCTACTCGAAAACCGTTCAAAGAAACGCAATTTCCGAAGGTCTGGAACTCGCTTGAATCGGTCGACGCAATTATCAAAAAGGACGAGCCGCAAGGTGCGGAGGTTGCTTTCATTGATTCGATCAAGCGACATACTACCGATGAACCTGAAAGGAAGGCGCGCACGGAATTCCTTGTGAAACTGATCGCCGAAGGACTGTGACTTGACCCTCGTATGGCAAAAAGAACGCCGGGCACATTGCTAGCGGACAGCGTCAAGGAGTTTGAAGCAGCGATTCAACTCACCGCGCGCGCCAGCGTCTGGCAAAGCCATCTTCAGCATTTCAACGCAGCTCGATTTAAGAAAGAACACTTCACGCAAATCGTCGAACTTGCCTTCATGAAGTCCTTTCTCACTTGGGAGGTTTTTCTGGAAGAGGCGTTCATCCTTTATCTTCTTGGAAAGAAATCACCGAGTGGATACGGGCCGGTGCGCCATGCTATCCCAATGAATCGCCAACACGCTGTGGAATTACTGGCATCAGATGCACGCCACACAGATTGGACGGCTGCCGGGAAAGTTGTCGGCCGTGCAACAAGATTTTTCAAAAGAGGCGAACCGTTCGTGAACGTGATTCGTCCACAGACAAATCTCTTGGACAATCTCAAGACTATCCGAAATGCCCTGTCACACGATTCTGAGGAAGCCACCGACAAGTTTGAAACATTGGTGCGAAATGAACTGACCTATTGTCCCTCAGGCACAATCCCCGGAACATTCCTGATGGAGTTGAAACCACATCTCACACCACCGAAAACCTTCCTTCAATTTTACACGGAGAATTTCTGTTCGATGGCAAATACAATTATTCCAACTTGAATCCATTCCATGCCTCACGCCTATACCGAAGACCAGCTTGTCGAACGGCCTGCCATTGGGTTGTTCGCGGAGCTTGGCTGGCTGTTGTCGGGGACACTCGACGTTTCGTTGGAAATTTAGCAAACTTGCGGAGCAATGCAGCCAGCATGAGTTACCAGCCCGAACATGTTTTGATTTACCACATCACGGATGTGGCCAATCTGCCCGGCATCCTCGCCGATGGTGGATTACATTCTGACGTGGGCATGGCGCAGCGCAATCCGACCGTCATCGGCTACACGCACATCAAAGAACGGCGCATGAAGCAGATTCGCGTTGCGTGTTGTGGCGGGAGGTTTGTGGGTGAGTTTGTGCCGTTCTACTACTGCCCGCGTTCGCCGATGCTTTACACCATCAACCGAGGCAACACCGGACTTCCACCGGGTTGTCAGCGAACCATCGTGCATCTGGTGAGCTCGGTGGCGGTGGGCATCGGGTTGAACCGGACGTGGGCCATCAGCGACGGCAACGCGGGGGCGGCTTACCCGTCTTTCTTCACGGATGTCAAAGCCCTGGCAGGACTGGATTGGGCGGCCATCCGGGCCACGGACTGGCGCGGGAAGACGAGCCAAAAAATGGCGGAGTTTCTCGTCGCGGATTTCTTTCCATGGACGGGTTTTCATGCCGTGGGTTGCCACAACAGCGGAGTGGCCAAACAGGTGCAGGATTTGTTAAACTCTCAACACCATCGTCCGTCCGTGACCGTCGAGCCGGGCTGGTATTACTGAAACATGATCGAACTGACCAAAGGCAATTTGCTGGAAGCGCCGGCCGAGGCGCTGGTGAACACCGTGAATACTGCGGGCATTATGGGTAAAGGCATCGCGCTGCAATTCAAGCAGGCTTACCCGCAGATGTTCCGTGACTATGAGCGCGCCTGCAAAGCCGGCGAAGTGCAGCTCGGCACGGTGCAGGTGTTCGACCTGGGCGGGTTGGCGGGCGGGCCGCGCTGGATCATCAACTTTCCGACGAAGGGGCACTGGCGCGCTGGCAGCCGGATGGCGGACATCGAGACGGGCCTGAATGATTTGGTCGCCACCATCAAGCGGTTGCACATTCGCTCCATTGCCGTTCCGCCGCTGGGTTGTGGCAACGGCGGGCTGGATTGGAATGAAGTGCGCCCGCGCATCGAGTCGGCATTTGCCGGACTGCCCGAGGTTCGCGTGCTGGTGTTCGCTCCAGGCGGCGCGCCGGAGGCCAGCGCCATGCCGAATCGCACCGAGCGTCCGAAGATGACCATGGGACAGGCGGCGTTGATTGCGCTGATGGACCGGTATCTCAAGGGGTTGCTCGACCCATTTGTCAGCCTGCTGGAGATTCACAAACTGATGTATTTCCTCCAGGCCGCCGGGCAACCGCTGCGCCTGCAATACGAGGCGAAAGAGTTTGGGCCATATGCGAAGAATTTGCGGCAGGTTCTCATCCGCTTGGAAAAGCATTACACACTGGGTTACGGCGACGGTAAAGACAACCCAACCAAGGCCATTGAACTGCTGCCCGGCGCGGTCGAAGAAGCGGAAACGTTCCTCAAGGATGACGACGTCATTCGGCGGCGTATGGATCGTGTGGCGGCGTTGATTGATGGCTTTGAAGACCCTTACGGTTTGGAACTGCTCAGTTCGGTACACTGGGTCATGCGTGAAAATGCAGAGGCACGGGAATCGTCCGAAGCCGCCGCTGCCGCCGTTCATAAATGGAATCCACGCAAACGCCGGGTCATGAAGAAGGAGCACCTGCTCAAGGCATGGCAGCGATTGAAAGAGCAAAGTTGGGACGCCAGCTTCGCAATCGCATGAGGCGGTAGCATTTCCTTTCGATGAGCCCCCACGATTGGTGCTAATTGAAAACTGGCGGCGGAGATGCCGCGAAACCCCTTTGTTTTACGTTAAAGCTCCCCGCCTCGGCTTCAAGTATCCGCGCAACCAGTTGGGGATAAGCGTTTTGCAACCTGAAACCTGAAACCTTCAACCTTGACCCTTTCCGAATGTTAGCCGCTAACGCATTTTTGAAAATAAATGGCAAAAAAGTGCGAAATACGTTAGCCGCTTACAACCCGGTTTTCCGGAGACCTGCTATCCTCGTCCCAGAATGCCATGATCTGCCATCATGACATCAGAGTCCGGGCCGGGCCAGTCATCCCGCCCGCGCCACGTCGGCCGCGCATCTCGCCATCCGCGAGCGTCCCCTCGCGCCTATTCATCATCGCCACCGGGGCGGCGACGGCTCGTCGCCCCGTCTCTATTGATTTCGTGGGAACGAGCGCTTGTCCCGCGTTCCCAGCCGCCATCAGAAACCCGCAAAACCCCCGTAATATCACTTTTATCACTTTCAAACACCCAGAAACACAACCGCCCCCGGCTGCAAGTTCCTACACCGTCTCTGCCAGGAGCCACCGCGCCCAGTACCCGCACGACCGCCAGCCAAAAAACACGAAAACCCCTGAAATAACACTTTTATCATTTGGAAACCGCATGACGTGCATCCGAAACCATGGAACTGTTCCTGGCTCCCACCACGGACTCCTTCTCCCCTCAATGGGGAGAAGGACCAAGGATGAGGGGTGTTTATACCCATCGCCCCCTCTTTCCACATTCGCCCTGAAAACGCTTGAAACCCGTGAAATATCACTTTTAACGGCCCCAAACGCAGACTAAAACCACCCCATGATAACCAACCCCCGACCCGATCTAGCATCCCAGCAACCTGCAACGCTTTATGGAACCCTGAAACCTGAAACCTTGAACCTGAAACCTTCGTAAAACCCAATAATAACACTTTTTTCACGTTGAAACACCCGTGCTCCCCCCAAAAAAACCTCGCCAAGCAATCCGCTGTCAATGCTTGCCCGGGGAGAACACGCGCCCTCGCGTGTTTCCGACCGCGCCTCGCGGTCGGAACCGATGCGCGCCATCGCGCATCGGCATCGGGTACAACCGGCATCGTCATCATCCTCGAAAATCCCTGAAATATCACTTTTATCACTTGGAAACCGCATGACGTGCATCCGAAACCATGGAACTGTTCCTGGCTTCCACCACGGACTCCTTCTCCCCTCAATGGGGAGAAGGACCAAGGATGAGGGGTGTTTATACCCATCGCCCCTCTTTCCACATTCGCCCTGAAAACGCTTGAAACCCGTGAAATATCACTTTTAACGGCCCCAAACGCAGACTAAAACCACCCCATGATAACCAACCCCCGACCCGATCCAGCATCCCAGCAACCAGCAACGCTTTCTGAAACCCTGAAACCTGAAACCTTGAACCTGAAACCTTCGTAAAACCCCATAATAACACTTTTTTCACGTTGAAACACCCGTGCCCCCCCCAAAAAAACCTCGCCAAGCAATCCGCTGTCAATGCTTGCCCGGGGAGAACACGCGCCCTCGCGTGTTTCCGACCGCGCCTCGCGGTCGGAGCCGATGCGCGCCATCGCGCATCGGCATCGGGTACAACCGGCATCGTCGTCATCCTCGAAAACCCCCGTAATATCACATTTATCACTTTCAAACACCCAGACGCGCAACCGCCCCGGCTGCAAGTTCCTGCACCGTCTCTGCCAGGATCCACCGCGCCCAGTACCCGCACGACCGCCAGCCGAAAACACAAAAACCCCTGAAATATCACTTTTATCCTTTTTATCACTTGGAAACGCCACCCCACAACCGGACGGGTCGCTTACCCATGGATGGTTGGGCGCGTCACTCCGTGCGCGCCGCTATGTTGGAACTGGGGAATCAAAAAAAAAGGCGCGCCGGCGGGCGCGCCATAAACCAACAAACCTCAGCCAGCCTTTCAAGGACTGGTGATTTGGACGTTGTCAATGAAGACCGTATTGTCCCCGCCCTTGGTATCGGTGCCGACGAAGGCGACCGTGTTGGTGGCGGCGGCGGCGGTGAAACCGGCGGAATAACTCACGTAATTGGTGGCGGTCTGCGCCGGGGCAAAACTGCCAATGGCGGTGCCGTTAATGCGCACATCCCAGGTCTGCCCCGACTGCGCCGGCGATTTGTTGCCGCGCTGCGCGGCCACAAAGTTAACCGTGTAATGCCGGGCGGAAATAAACCCGGACACGGCCTGGGAGACCGTGCTGGTGGCCTGGAGAAACGCGACTTGCCCCCCTTGCGGAGCCACCGGATTCCCGGCGGTGAACGCACTTTTGTTGGTGGCGATGCCGGAACCGTTCGATCCGGCTTGCGCCGTAAACGTCCAGGATCCGCCGGCGGGATTGTAGAGATAAGTGGCCGTGACCGGCGTTTCAAACCCGTTGTTGGCGGGGAGGAGGCAGGTCATGGCGTTGGTTTCGGCGGAGTTGCTGCTTTCGCCGGCGCTGTTGGCGGCGGACACCACATAGTAATAAAAGATGCCGTTGCCGAGACCGGTGTTGGTATAGACCAGGCTGGTCGTGTTGGTCGCAATGCTCGTGTAAGGCCCGCCACTGGTCGTGGCCCGCTTGACGTGGTAGCTGGTGGCCTGCGGGGAAGCGGTCCAACCCAACCGTACCAGGCCGACGCCGCCGGTGGCGGTCAGGCCGGTCGGGGCGGCGGGCTTTTGCGCCGGGGGATCGGTGATGCGCACATTGTCGATAAACACGGTGTTGTCGCCTCCCACCAAATCCGTGCCCACGAAACCGAGCGTGTGGGTTGCCGCGGTGGCCACGAAACTGGCGGAGTAATCCACATAGGAGGTCGCGCTGGCTCCGGGATTGAAACTGCCGATGACGGTGCCATCAATGGTGACATTCCAACTCTGGCCGCCGTTTTGATATTGGCCCCGTTGCGCGGCCGCGAAGGTGACCGTATAGGTGGCACCCGGAACAAACCCGGAGATGGCCTGGGCAATGGTGCCGGTGGTTTGGAGAAAGGCGACTTGCACTCCCTGGGGGGCCACCGGATTGGCGGCGGTAAACGCACTATTGTTGGCGGTGACCCCGGAACCCGAGCCGGTGCCGTTGCTGAAGGTCCACGAGCCCCCGCTGGGATTGTAGATGTAGGTGGAGGTCACGGGCGTCTCAAATCCGTAATTGCCGGGAATGATCGCGGGCACGGCGCTGACCTCGGCCGAGTTGGGGCTTTCCCCCAAACCATTCACAGCGGAGACCACGTAGAAGTTGGTTGTGCCATTTACCAGGCCGGTGTCGGTGTAGCCGGTGGACGTCGGGCTGGCAATGGTGGTGTAGGGTCCGCCGCTGACGCTGGCCCGCTTGACGTTGTAGCTGGTGGCGGTGGCGGCGGCGGTCCAGCTCAAGCTGATTTGGGTGTTGGCGGGGGTGGCGACCACACCCGTGGGGGCCAGAGGCGGTCCCTGCGGCGTGGCCCCGGAGTAACTCGAGTAAGCACTTTCACCGTTCACATTGACGGCCGTGACCACATAA
>Ga0302320_10015223_pt1 | contig 15826 bp, 13 predicted proteins | sample Bog_T0_3_FD_202130 | JGI IMG/M metagenome (GOLD analysis project Ga0302320, IMG submission 202130) | Peat permafrost microbial communities from Stordalen Mire near Abisko, Sweden - Bog_T0_3 | ecosystem: Environmental > Terrestrial > Soil > Wetlands > Peat | place: Sweden: Abisko, Stordalen Mire... | reverse complement strand
CACGGCGCCCGCGCGGGCGGGTACGGACTGCGTCAGAAGAAAACTCCGCCAGGAACGGGCATAGCCGATGCGGCGCGGGATGCGCGCCAGAAAAACCTCCAACACCGAGCGCGGCGAATTGGGCAGGACGAGGGCGCAATCAAACCGGCCAGCGCGCAATTTTCTGGCGACGTCCGGGAGCCCTTGGTCGGGGCCGAAAGTGATGACTTCATCGACGGCGGGGTGGTGCCGCCACAATTCGCCCAGTTTTTCCGGACTCAGCAGGGCCAGGGTGGCTTCCGGAAATTTTTCGCGCAGGCGGAGCAGCGCCGGCGTGGACATGACCGCGTCGCCAAGCCAGTTGGTGCCGCGCACCAAAATGCGCCGCGGCGGATGGCTGGAAGCTGGCAGATCATGGCTCACAACGTTTTGCGGTTCTTGTACCCATCTTCTATCGGCTGGTTTTCATTCCGGTTAAGGCATCAGTCCTTCCAGCGACGGTGGAACCAGAACCAGTTGGCCGGATCGCGGCGGACGGCGTTTTCGAGAGAGCGATTAACATCGCGCATGATGTCCTCGGAAGCGCGCGGATGGCCGCTGGCATGCGTTGCTATGGAGTCGCCGAGTTCAAGCCGCCACCGGGCGAGCGCGACGCGGAAGCAAAAACCGGTGTACAGATCGGCGTGATAACGCAGGGCAAACACGGCGGGCGCGAGGCCGGTGTTACAATCATGGCCCAAAAACGGTCCGCGCAGGCCCTTGGAACTCTGGTCGGCAAGCAAACCGAGGATGATACCGCCCCCGCCCATGGCCGCCCGCAGGAGGGGGCCGTCACTGCGGCGTTCGAAGAAGAGGCTGCCGCTACGACGGCGGAGGGACTGCATCAGGCGGTTCAACGCGGGCTGGTTCAGGGCGCGATAGGTGGTGGCACACTGGTAATCGGGGCGGACATCATGGAAACGGGCGTAAAGCTCGAAATTGCCGAAATGGCCGATGGCCACAACAACGTTCGGGAGCGACGCACCGCCGGCCTGGCGCGGCAGCCGTTCCAAACCGACTACTTCGAGGTGCGGCTTCAATTCCGCGGCGGACATGCCGGCCGTCTTTATGGCGCAGGCGTAATTTTCGCCGATGCGGCGGAAATTTTCCCGCGCCAGCTCCCGAATCTCGGCCGGCGATTTTTCGCCGGCGAAACAGAGCGTGAGATTTTGCAGCACGACCCGCCGGTAACGGGCGGTCAGAAAGAAAGCGAGGCCGCCGGAGGCGCGTCCCATCCGTGCCACCCACGACAAGGGCAGCGCTTGCAGCACGGCCACCAGTGCGCTGGCCAGGGCATAGATCAAGGAGTCCATGTCAGGGGGTCCATGAGCGCGGCGTCATTTGAAACAGATTTTGCGGACGCAATCCTGAAAGTCTTTGGCGCCAGCCACAATTTTGATTTCCACCCGCATAAAATAAAACGGCAGGTCGCGCCGGTCAATTTTCGGAAAGCGCACCGCGTCCTTTTGGGTGGTGACGATGACGCCGGCCTGCCGTTTTTTGGCACGGTTGATGGCATTGAGGATTTCCTGCTGCGAAAAGCGGTGATGGTCCGCGAACCGCTTGGCATACACCAATTCGCCGCCTAATTTCACCAGGCTGTGCTCGAAACTTTCCGGCTGGGCGATGCCGCTCAGCGAGGCGACCTTTTTCCCCGCCAGCAGCTCCAGCCCCTTGCGTTCGCCCGTGAAGACGTCCTCGAAATACATGGGCTGGTGGACGCATTCGATGACCGCCGCAGAGGGGTTGAGCCGGTTGATTTGGGCGCGGAGTTCGGTCGTATTGCCGTCGCTTTTAGTGATGAAAATAGTGTGGGCGCGGGCGAGGTGCGACGGCGGCTCGCGCAAGGTGCCGCGGGGCAGCAGGTATTCATTGCCAAAGGGCTGCTGGCGGTCAATCAAGACGACGTCATGGCGGCGTCCCTGCAAATCCCAGTATTGGAAGCCATCGTCGAGCAGCAGGATATCGCATCCGAATTTCTCGATGGCATAGCGCCCGCTTTTCACGCGGTCCTTGTCCACCAGCACCACGACATCCTTCAAGTTGGAGGCCAGCATGTATGGCTCGTCGCCGGCTCGCTCGGAATCCAGCAGCAGGGATTTACCGTCGGAGACCACGCGCGGGGGCGTGTGATCGCTACGCAATAACAGCCGGTTGGCGATGTTTTTATGCAGCGGGCCGGGCGTGGAACGATAGCCGCGGGAGAGAATCGCCACCGTGCGCCCGGCATCGCGCAGCTCGCGCGCGAATTTTTCCACCACCGGCGTCTTGCCGGTGCCGCCCACGGTCAGGTTGCCGATGGCAATGACTTGAATACCCAGGGTGCGGTCGCGAAGAATGCGGACGTTGTAAAGCCAGCGGCGCACCTTGACGGCCACCTCGAACACTTTGGAAAGGCCAAAGAGCGAGCCACGCATCAGTCGCGCCTTGAAATCGTGTCGCTCCTCGAAAATGACTTCGAGGACGAAGGTTTCCAGGGCTTCAACCCAGGCACGGAATTTTTCGCGCATTTGGAATCAATCTGCCCGGCGCAATTGGCTGCGAAGGGCGGGCAATCCTCCTGCTCCTTTTCGTCTTTGTCATACTTCACCACCACCAAGGATGGGGACGACCGGCAGGAAGGAGGGCGGGAGGAAAACCTTAATATCCCAGCTTGGCCATTTCCTGCTGCAAGGCGAGCTGGAAGTCCTGCACGTCCACCGCCGACGGCTTGTAGCCCTGCTGCCTGGGGGCGACGCCGAGACGGCCCATCTGGTCGAGATACCAGTCCGCAAGCTGGCCGTCGCTGAAAGTCACCTTGCCGCTGACCAGGGAGCCGGGCCGGGTGATCTGATCCACGGTGACGGAAATTTTTCCGCCTCCGGTCGGGGGCGGCAGCAGTTCGTCAGCGACGGCTTCGGCCTCTGGCGGCGCGGATTTTGCAGCGGGCGGGGGTTGTTTGGCCGGGGCCGGCGGTTCCGGGACCTTGGGCCGCTCGGGATCCTTGGGCACGAGCTTCAAATCGTCCACCAGCAAACGGGTATCCATGTAAGTCAGCCGGAGGCCGAACTCGACCCCGAGCCGGTTCTGGATTTCTCCGAGTTTAGCGCCTTCCGCGATCCACGCGGTAACGCGCTGCCGTTGTGCTTCCGTCAAATTCATGCGGCCAGTCTAATTAAATGTGTTTGATAAGCCAGTCGTAACCTTTCGACTCGAGTTCGAGCGCCAGGCTTTTGTCACCCGACTTGAGGATTCTACCATCTGCCATGACATGAACGAAATCCGGCACGATGTAGTTGAGTAACCTTTGGTAATGGGTGATGACGAGTTGCGCCGAATCGGGTCGCTGGAGCTTGTTGACACCGCTGGAGACCACCTTTAAGGCGTCAATGTCGAGGCCGGAATCGGTTTCGTCGAGGATGGCCAGCCGCGGTTCGAGCACGGCCATCTGGAATATTTCAGCGCGCTTTTTTTCGCCGCCAGAGAAGCCCTCGTTGACCGAGCGGCGGAGCAAATCCTCGTTCAGGTCGAGGAGCTTGATCTTATCCTTCACCAGCGCAAGGAATTCAATCGCATCCAACTCCTGCTGGCCCTTTGATTTGCGGATCGCGTTGAGGGCGGCTTTGAGGAAATAGGTGCTGTTCACCCCGGGAATTTCTACGGGATATTGAAAGGCCAGGAACAGGCCCTTGCGCGCGCGTTCCTCGGGGTCGAGTTCGAGCAAATCCTCGCCCAGATATTTCACGCTGCCGGCGGTGACCTCGTAGCCGTCGCGGCCGGCGAGAATGGCGGCAAGCGTGCTCTTGCCCGAGCCATTGAGGCCCATCAACGCGTGGACCTCACCGGCGTGAATGGTCAGGCTGAAGCCTTTCAAAATTTGTTTGTTTTCCACGCCAGCGTGGAGGTTTTCGATTTCGAGGATTGGTTGCTTGCTCATTCTCTAAGGGTTCAGTCTAACCATTAACACCGCCGTATGCAAAGCGGCAAAAATGGGGGGGCCAGGAATTAAAATCGGATGCCTCATGAACCACCGACCGCACGGGGCACGGGTAATGGCTATCGGGTAACACCTTTTGGGCACAACGATACAGTAGCCCGGGAAACGGAGTATAGAGGGAATTAAAATTTTCCAGGCCGGAAAAATCCAATTATCGCTTCATCTTGGCATATAACCACATGAATTCGATAAAACCGTTCACCTTGGAAAAGGCGCACCAGCCGAAACGCCGCTTGACGCAGCCGCGGTTCAAACTGCATTCTTCAAATATCAATTTGGCATGAAAAAACGTTGCATATGGAAAAGCGCCTTAAAAGGATCGACATGAAAAAATTCGGCGTCTGTTTGTTATTGGCCCTGTGGAGTATTACTTCGATTGGTTCGGCTGGATCGCTATTCCCGGTGTCCGTTGGCGGTCGTTGGGGGTTCGCGAACAATTCCGGTCAGATCATGATTAATCCGCAGTTCGAACGAGCGCAGGTTTTTACGGAAGGACTGGCTCCGGTTCGCCTGGACAGGTGGGGTTACGTGGACACCTCGGGGAAAATGGTGATTAATCCGCAGTTTGATCGCGCGGAGGTTTTTACCGAGGGGCTGGCAGCGGTCAGGCTGGGTGGTCCCGCGCCATACGACCCCTTTGGAATTGCTGGCAGCGGCCGATACGGTTATGTCAACCATGAAGGGAAATATGTCATTAATCCGCAGTTTGACGATGCACGGGGGTTTGCGGACGGTTTCGCCGCTGTCAAGCTCGGGCGTTGGGGGTTCATTGACAAAGCGGGAAAGATCGTAATCAATCCACAGTTTGACGAAGCGGGTTCCTTTTCCGAAGGTGTAGCCGTGGTCAAATTGGGTGGTCGATTCGGCTATTCAGATACGAGCGGTAAGCTGGTGATCAATCCCCAATTTGAGCGAGCAATGCCTTTTTCCGGCGGCCTGGCGGCGGTTCGGTTGGGCGACCGATGGGGGTTTGTGGACAAAACCGGAAGCTTCGCCATTAATCCGCAATTTGACGAAGCGGGTAGTTTCGTCAATGGCTTGGCCCCGGTGCGCGAGAAGCATTGGGGGTTCATTGACGCGACGGATAAATTCGTGATCCCTGTGGAGTTTGACTACGCCGCCACGTTTTCCGAGGGTCTGGCCGCGGTGCGCCAAGCCGGTCGCTGGGGTTTTGTGGACAAGACCGGGAACCTCATCATTAATCCGCAGTTCGACGAAGCAGCGTCCTTCACGAATGGCCTCGCCCGGGTCAAGACCGGCGGACGCTTTGGTTATGTGGCTCCCAGCGGAAAATTTGTCTATAGTCCCACGAATTGAGCTTGGCGGAATGGTGCCACCATTCCGGCGAGCGACAAGGGTCAGCCAAAGGCTGAATTTGACTCTGCCGCATGCCGGGTAATACCATTTCTGGCACGAATCCAATCTGGCGACCCGCCGAAATAAAGGCCACAAGGGTCTACGATTCGCCTTCGACCCCGCTCGCGGGCGAAAGACCTGGCAGTCCAAGACTCGAACTGGAATAATCGAAAGCCGGATATGGCGACTGGCTCAGATTTAACCGGCGATGATTCGAGGCAAAATGTCCCTGACTTGCGAAGTGCCGACAAGGTGGAGTAACTTGTGCCAGTAAACTATTCATGCTTTTCCCGCCCAGCCATTTCCCATCCCAACCGCTGAGAGTGGTCATCACTGGCGCGGGGCTAATCACGGCCTTGGGACGGGGTTGGAAGCCAAATGCCGAAGGCTTTCGCGTGGGGCGGCGGGCGTTTCGTCCGGTATCGCTGTTTGATGTCAGCCATCAGCGCGTAAAAGTGGCGGCCGAAGTGGACCTGCCGGAATTGGGCTCGGAAGTGTTTCCAGCGGGAAGGCTTGGCCGCCGCCAACTAGACCGCCTGGATCGCGCGGGCAAAATGCTTTTGCTGGCCGCGCAGGAATCATGGCGCCAATCCGGCTGGCAGAGCTCCGAGCCGGATGCGGATCAACTCCCGCTGGTGCTGGGCACAACTTCCGGGGGGATGTTGCTTGGCGAAGCATATTACCGGCAGGCCGTGCAACAACCATCGCGGCAGCGGCAGCAAGCCACGCGTGCGGTGCAATATCAGTCGCAGTTGCAGGGGCGAATGGTGTTGGATGCCCTCGGTTGCAGCGGGCCGATCACGGTTATTTCGAACGCCTGCGCTTCCGGCGCCAACGCCATTGGCCACGCCTGGAATATGGTCCGAGCCGGCCGTGCCGAGCGCGTCATCGCTGGCGGCTATGATGCGTTGTGCCAGCTGGTTTTTTGCGGATTCGATTCGCTCCAGGCGCTCTCACCCACGGCTTGTCGACCCTTCGACGCGCAACGCGACGGCCTGGCCTTGGGCGAAGGCGCGGGTATCGTCAATTTGGAAACGCTGGATTGCGCCCGCCGGCGGGGCGCGGAGATTCTGGGCGAACTGATTGGCTACAGCACATCCATTGACCTGCATCATCTCACCCAACCGCAACCGAACGGCAATACAACCGTGACCGTGATGCAGCAGGCTTGCGCGAAGGCCGGCGTGACGCCGGAGGAGATTGATTACCTCAACGCGCACGGTACCGGCACGGTGCTCAACGACAGTTCGGAGGCGGCTGCGATCAGTACCTGGGCCGGGCGGCATGCGGCCACCTTGCCCGTGAGTTCCACCAAGGCCGGCATTGGCCATTTGCTCGGAGGCGCGGGCGCAGTTGAGGCAGTCGTGTGCCTCATGGCCTTGCGCGAGCAGTGGGTGCCCCCTCAAACCCACTTTGAAACGCCTGATCCTGCCTGCAAATTTCCCGTGGTCACCCAACCACATGATGCCCCTCTGACCACGGTTCTCTCCAATTCGTTTGGCTTCGGCGGGGTAAATGCCACCTTGATTCTGAGGAGGTGGGCTTGAGCCGAATTTTCGTCGCTGGCATGGGTGCGGTTTCGCCGGCCGGCTGGGATGTCGCCGCCATGCGCAACGCGCTCGACCGGGGACAGCCGCTGCCTGTGCAGTCACTGGCGCGTCCGGGCTGGGACCACCGCGCCCTGCGTGTACGCCTTGTGCCAACCCCGATCCCGCGCCCCGAATTTCTGGCCCACCCGCGCTTGCGCCGCAGCAGTCCCATCTCGCATTACGCTGCGGCAGCAGCCCTCGAAGCTACGGCCGGACTGCACGCGCAGGTGGGGGATGAAGCGCTTCGGCTGGGAATCGTGGTCTGTTTGCAAACCGGCTGTGTGCAATATACCTGCCGATTTTATGAAGAGACGTTGAAAAATCCCGCCACCGCCAGCCCGCTTTTCTTTCCCGAAACCGTTTACGCAGCGCCCACCAGTCACGTGGCCACGCTGCTGGAGAATGTAGTGGTAGCCTGTACCTTGGTAGGTGATTCTTCAGCGTATATCCAAGGCGTGGCGCTGGCGTCTGAATGGCTGGCGGACCGGCATGTGGACGCGTGCCTGATCATTGGTGCGGAAGAAACCAACTGGATCATCCCGGATGCGCTCCTCCACCTGGACCGGAAGGCCATCGTAGCCGCTGGTGCCGGGGCGCTGTGTTTGTGCCGTGACGGAACGTTATCGTCCGGCGTGGAACTGGCTGCCATCACGGATGCACACTCTTTTACCAGCGGGCGAAGCCGGCCACTCGCGGCAAAAACCATGCGCGAACAACTCGGCAAGTGCGCCCCGGGCGAGCTTTTGGCCGATGGTCTCGGCAACAACCCTCGCACCGATGGTGCGGAACAGGTTGCGTGGAGCGACTGGACGGGTGCTCGGATCAGCCCGAAACGTATTTTTGGCGAAGGCATGATGGCGGCGGCAGCCTGGCAATTCATATTGGCCTGCGACGCTGTGGCGCGCGGACAATATACCGCCGCCAATATCAGCTTGGTGGGTGCGAACCAGCAGGCACTGGGCGCCCGGGTTATCGCTGGCCAATAGCGAAGCATTCGATCACCATGATCAGGCAGTGAGACATGGTCGTTTACCCTTCCTTCCATCAACTCAAAAACGGCCCTTGATTTGCAACCAGTTACGCATTCCATGTTCATGGGCTGTCGGCTGTTCATAAAAGAACAGGCGGCTACTATGACGATCCTACGGACCTTGCTGGTCGGGAAGCCAGTTGTTTTGCGAGGCGAATGGCGGCGATCATGCTGCCGGGATTTGCTATGCCCTGGCCGGCGATATCGTAGGCGGTGCCATGGTCGGGTGAAGTGCGGATGAACGGCAGGCCCAAGGTCCAGTTGATGCCCGAATCAAACGCCACAGCCTTGAGCGGTGCGAGTCCCTGGTCATGGTACATCGCGACCACCGCATCAAAGCCCCCGTTCAATGCATGGTAAAAAATCGTATCGCCACTCAACGGACCGATGGCATCGATGCCTTTTTTTTGGGCGGCCATCACCGCGGGGGCGATGGTGGTGATTTCTTCGTCGCCGAACTGGCCACCTTCGCCGGCATGGGGATTGAGGCCGGCCACGGCGATTCTTGCGCGGTTCAGGCCGAGGTCGCAGCAGGATTGCGCGGCGAGTTCGATCGCAAGCATGATCTTTTCCGCTGTGAGTTTTTCGGGAACGGATTTGATGGCAATATGCACGGTGGCGAGCGCAACGCGCAGCCAGCGGCCCCGTTCGTCCATGCCCAGTAGCATCATGGCGGTGCGTGGAGCGCCCGCTAGCTCGGAGAGAAATTCCGTCTGGCCCACAAATTTGTGACCGGCGTGGATGATGGCTTCCTTGTTGACCGGCGCGGTGACGAGGGCGTCCAACTCGCCCCGCAGGCAGCGCTGGCCGCCGTCGCGCAGCCAGGCCACGGAGGCGCGGGCGGCCGGGGGCGAACCAACGGGGAGATTTTCCGGGAGCGGTTCGGCGACGGCGGGATTCACTGTGAAAAACCGACCACGGTTCTGGTAACCGGTAAATTTCTGGAGCGATAGATGTAGCGAAAGCGAATGGTTCAACCGGGTGAGGTGCATTTCATCGCCGATGAGCAGGTAGCGTATGTCATCGGCGCCGGCTTCGGCGGCGATAGCTTTGAGAGCGACTTCGGGGCCGACGCCGGTGACGTCGCCGAGGGAGATTCCAAGCCAGCCTTTCATTGAGCATGACGCCGCGAGCCGGGCTTGTCGATCATTGGCGGATTAATCTATGTAACGGATGAAGGTCTTTTTCTTGAGGCCGTCGATCCATTGTTTTTGCAGGACCGCCTGCTGCTCGACGCGAAGCGTTTTTTCAATGTCGTTGCGAACCTCAGTCAGCGCTCTGGCATGCGCCGCCCGTTTCTCGTCCACTTTCATAAGATAGACGGCATCCGAGGCATCCAGCGGTTCGCTGACCTGGCCAGGGGTGAGCGCAAAAGCGACCTCGCCAAGTTCGGGGCGGAGCACGGAACGTTCCACCCAGCCCCAATCGCCACCCTGATGCTGTTGGGAGCCTTGGGAATAAATGGTGGCCATCTCGACGAAGGAGGCGCCGTCCTTGAGCTTGGCCCGAATTTCCCGGGCGAACCGCATGGCGTTGGTGTCATCAGGCGATGTTTTATTTAGTACGATCATCCGCAACTTGACCTGGTCCTCGATCCTGAAATCAGCCAGATGGTTCTGATAATACTCCAGAATCTTGGCGGGTGAGATGATGACTTCGCGCTGAACATTTTGGTTGCGTAGCTGGGAAACGATGAATTGGTCGAGGACCTGCTGGCGGAATTGTTCCAGGGTCATGCCCCTGGCTTGCAAGGTCTTGATGAGCGTGACGCGGTCACCAAACTGCTCGCGGATCCGGTCCTGTACCAGTTCATCCACCACACCGTCGGGGAGTTTGTAGCCTTCGGTGTCGAAGCTGTGCAAAATGAGCTCGCGTTCCACGAGTTGATCAAGGGCGTCGATCAGAACCTGGTTGAATTTTTGCTGGAAAATTTCCGGTTGCGAAGTGTATTGCTGCCGTAGCGCGTTCAAGGCGTCGCGGGCATAGTCCTCGACCTCTGCGTAGGTGATGACCTTGTCATTGACCACCGCCCTGACCCCGTCGATCACTTCGGCCCGGGACGCGGCTGGCAAAACGAGCACGGCTGCCAGCAAGGGCATGAAAATCAATTGTTTCATCGAACTGTTCAATGATAACAACCAGTTTGGCGCGGTCAAGCGTCGCCGACATCGGGTATTCGCAGCGGGAGGACGGCATCACCCGACAGCCGGCCGGTTCGCAATGTCAAAACCTCGGTTGGGCAAACCACCACATGACCGCCGCCAGCACGGTGCCCATTAGCACCGCCACGAGGATTGACCAACGGAGAATCCGCTCTTGCTTGCGACGATAATTCCGTCCCCCCTGGCCGGGCAACAAGTAAAAGCGTTCCCGAGGTTTTTGCCATTTGCCGAAGAACACGCGAAAGTCTAGCACGTCGCAGCGGATCCCACAAGCAGCGCCCCTCATCCTCAACCCGGCACCTCGATCAAACGATGGTTTGAATAAAGCCGGCCCGCAGCCCTTCCCGTGAGCCCTCACTATCGCAAGCTGGCTTTGCCTCTCCGAAAGGTAATGTCCCATCGGTCCGTCCGAGGTTCGGCGGGTGAAATAGAATCCATCTCCTTGCCGCTTGCTGCTTTGCAGGGTTATCCGTTACTGTGGCACCGTGCAACTTGAAGATCATCTCGGCGACATCATCGGCAAGGCTCGTGCCATGAGCGGCGTTTCAGCCGGTCCGGCGGCGACTGCGGCGGGCATTTCCGAGGCCGAACTGGCCGCGCTCGAAGCAACCGGACCAATCCGCGGACTGAAGATCGATTTCAAGGCCCTGGGCAAACTCATCGGCCTGCACCCGCAAAAGCTGGCCGGTATTGCCGCAGGCTGGTTGCCGGTGCCCCCCGACCTGTCGGTCTGGCGCGAGCTCCGCATGCTCACCTCGGCGGGCGAAGATTTGACGGTGAACTGCTTTCTGGTCTGGGATGAGGTCACGCGCGACGCCGCCTTGTTCGACGTCGGCCTCGATGCCAAGCCTTTGCTGGATTGTCTGACGGAGAACAATCTTGTGCTGCGCCATGTTTTTATTACCCATTCCCATTGGGACCATGTGGAGGCCCTGCCCAAAATCCGCGCGGCCTGGCCCAAAGCGCGCCTCCATTCCAGTTCCAAAAACGCTCCGGTGGACCAGCGTAACAAGCCCAGCGAAATCATTCATCTGGGCGGGCTGCGCGTGACCTACCGTGAAACGCCCGGCCACGCAGAGGATGGCGTCACTTATCTTGTCGGCAACTGGCAGGAGGATGCGCCGCACGTTGCGATGGTGGGCGATGCGATTTTCGCCGGCTCGATGGGCCGTGGCAATCCATCCTACGACCTGGCCCGGCAAAAAGTGCGGGAACAGATTTTGTCGCTTCCTCCGGAGACCTTGATCTGCCCCGGCCACGGCCCGTTCACCACGGTGGCGCAGGAAAAGGAGCATAATCCATTCTTCTGACGGCCGGTCGGCGATCAGGCGGTGGCGCCTGCCCCGGCTCAGGAACCCAGTCAGATTGCCCGGCCTTGATCAGTCGGCGCCTGGCGCCATAACCGCCCGCGCCTCCAGAAATTTTTTCAACTCTTCCGCCGCCTTGCCGCCGAAGCCGGGCACTTCGGCGAGCTGTTCCACGGTGGCCAGCTGCATCCGGCGCACGGAGCCAAACTTCTTGAGCAGAGCCGCCTTGCGCTGTTCCCCAACCCCGGGGAATTCGTCGAGCACGCTCTCGGATATCTTTTTGAGCCGGAGTTGAGCATTGTAGCTGTTCGCCACCCGATGGCACTCGTCCCGAACCCGCTGCAGTAGTTTTACTGCGGGATGAGCCTGTCCCAACCTCAACGGTTCGGCTTGGTCAGGCAGATGGATTTCCTCAAACTCCTTGGCCAGCCCGATGACTGGAATGCCACCCAGGCCAAGCTTTTTCAGCTCCGCCACCGCCCTGCCCAACTGGCCCTTGCCACCGTCAATCAAGATCAGATCGGGCAACGCCGGGCCGGAGTCACGCCTGGACAAATCTTGCGCCGCGGCCTCCGGAACGTTCGCTTGATCGCGCTCCTCAGGCGGGCCGGACCGCTGCCCGGCGCTTTTAACCGGAACGCCCCGGCGCACTGGGTGGCTGGTTTCATCGACCAGTTTTTGCCGTTCCTGAGGCATCGCTTCGCCGCCTTCGTCACTACGTGGCAGCCGCCTGATCCTGCCTTCGTCCAGCAGCCGCGAATATCGCCGGCGAACGACCTCCGCCATGCTGGCAAAATCGTCCTGGCCGGTGACGGTCTTGATTTTAAACCGACGGTAATTGGCGCGATCCGGGCGGCCATTTTTGAAGCTCACCAGCGAAGCCACGGCAAAAGTGCCGGAGATGTTGGAAATATCAAATCCCTCGATGCGCCGCGGTGGCGCAGGCAACTGCAACACCGCCGCCAGTTCCGTCAGGTCGCTGGCCGGATTGACCGCCAGCGGCAGCGAGTAGGGGATGCGCTCGAACTTTTCCGTCCGCTTCCAGGTGTCCTGAAGGTCGCGGATAAGGTCGCGCAATTCAGCGGCCTTTTCAAACTCCTGTGCCGCGGAGGCCTGTTTCATTTCCGCTTCCAGCCGGCCTTGCATTTCCCGGCACTGGCCTTCGAGAAAATTGCAGGCCGCGCGAACCTGCTCCACGTATTGTTCGCGGGAAACATTGCCGACGCAGGGCGCTGTGCAATATTTCAAATGCGCATAAAGGCAATGTTTGTAGTCCGCATCGGTTGGCGTGAAGACTCGGCAACCGCGGAGGTTGAACTGGCGGCGGGCTAGCGCGAGCGTACTGCGAAGCGCGCCGGAATTCACAAACGGGCCGAAATAACGCGCGCCGTCCTCCTTGCGCAGGCGGGTAAGGATGAAATTGGGGATGGGATCGTTGAGATTCACCTTGAGCATCAGATAACGCTTGTCATCGCGCAGGCTGATGTTGAAGCGCGGCTTGAATTCCTTGATCAGCCGGCTTTCAAGCAGCAGTGACTCCGCCTCGTTTTTCACGACATGCACATCAAAATCACAAATCGCCTCAATCAGCGCGTTGAATTTCAAGTCCCAGCCCATGCGGCGCGACGGCTGGAAATACTGGCCGACCCGCTTGCGCAAATCGCGGGCCTTGCCCACATAAATGACCGTGCCAAAGCGGTCCTTGTGCAGATACACGCCTGGCTTGTGCGGCACGGTGCTAAGCTTTTTGCGATTATGCTCCGACGCGGGCATGCGGAAAGTTTCCCGCAAAGGCGGTCGGGCGCAAATGAAATTTACCAACGCCTCAATGGGGTATCCGAAATCTTTGGGCCACGGGAATCCGCCGGCCCATGCCAAACGCGCGCGGCGAAACCTTCAGTCCCGGCGCCGCCTGCCGACGCTTATACTCGCTGAAATTAATCTTGTTCACCACGTCGTTCACCACCCGGGCGTCAAACCCCTGCGCAATGATTTGCGCCTTGGCGAGATGTTTCACCACGTACAAATCAAGAATGGCATCGAGCACATCGTACGGCGGCAGGGAATCCTGGTCGGTCTGGCCGGGACGCAGTTCCGCGCTCGGGGGCTTGGTGATCGAAGCGGAGGGAATAATTTCGCGTTCCCGGTTTGCCCAGCGCGCGATTTTATACACGTCCGTCTTCAAGACATCAGCAATGGGGGCGAGGGCTCCGTTCATGTCGCCGTAAAGCGTGCAATAGCCCACGGCCATTTCGGATTTATTACCGGTGGTGAGCACGAGCCCGCCGAATTTGTTCGACAGGGCCATCAAGGTGACCCCGCGCAGCCGCGACTGGACGTTCTCCTCCGTCTCGTTGGGTTTGGTGCCGGCAAACACCCTTTGCAGTTGGGCTTCAACCGCCTGAAACACCGGCTCAATGGGCAGCACCTCGTGGCGGATGCCCAGGTTGCGGGCCAGTTGTTCCGCATCGGTCAGGCTGCCGCTGCTCGAGTAGCGCGCCGGCAGGGAGACCCCCAGCACGTTTTTCGCCCCCAGCGCGTCCGCGGCCACGACCGCGATGAGCGCTGAATCAATGCCGCCCGAGAGACCGAGGATCACGGAATTAAACCCGCATTTGCCCACATAATCGCGCACCCCCAGAGAAAGCGCGGAAAACAGGAGCTGTTCGCGGACCGGGAAGCCGGCGGCGGTCTGCCCGGGCGGCTGGCGGCTGGCGGAAACATCCACCACCAGTACTTCCTCGGTGAAACCGCGCCCGAGGGCAAGGACTTCGCCCCGCGCGTCCACCACGGCGCTGTGGCCGTCAAAAATCAACTCATCATTGGCGCCCACGGCATTGACCTGGGCCAGCGGAATCTTTTCGTCCCGTGCCACGCGCCGCAGCATTTCCAGCCGTGTATGTTCCTTGCCGTCATGCCAGGGGGAGGCGGAAAGGTTCAGGATAATTTCTGCGCCCTGCTGGATAAGTTCCCGGACGGGATCGCGCCGGTACCGCCGGTCGGGCCAGAAATCCTCATCGTTCCAGATATCCTCACAAATGGTAATGCCCAGCTTCCGGCCGTTGAATTCAAACGGTTCGACGCTCCTTGCCGGTTCGAAATAACGGTCTTCATCAAAGACATCGTAGCTGGGCAGCAGGCATTTGGCGGTGCGCCACCGGATGTTTCCCTGTTGCAACACGGCCGCGGCATTTTTCAGCGCGCGGCCCGGCCGCGCAACGCTTCGTTCGACGTAACCCAGGCAGAGCGGGGTGGCCCCGATTTGTTTGGCGGTATCGGCTAGCGCGGCAAGGTTGGCTTCCACGAAATCCTCACGCTGAAGCAGGTCACGCGGCGGATAGCCGCACAAAAAGAGTTCCGGGGCCAGGACGAATTCAGCGCCCCGCGCCACGGCATCAGCATAGGCGGTCAGCAATTTTTCCCGGTTGGCGGCAAAATCGCCAATGGTCGAATTCAGTTGGAGCAGACCTATGATCAAGCACGAAAGAATAACCGTGGGTTCACTTGAATTCACCCAAATTTTTATCGTCGCCCGCGGACGGCGCGACGGCCACACTCTGGATTGCCGCCGCGAGACAGGCCAGATGCCGCTCGAGCGTGAAATGCTGGCAAAAATGTCGCCGCAACGGCTCGCCGCTTTCCTCCGCGAGCACTTTCATAATCGCGGCGGCGATTTCCTCCGGGTTTTGGCCCGCGACGAGGCCCGGGTAGTTCGCCGGGAGCATTTCGGGCAGGGACCGCCAGCGGGTGGTGACGAGCGGCAATCCGAAGGCCATGGCTTCGATCAGGTTCACCGGCTGGTTTTCGCCCAGATACTGCGTGGGAAACAGGAAGAGGGCGGACTCGCGCAGCAGACGGAGTTTCTGTTCGCCGCTGACAAAACCCACATGCCTCACCGTGGCGGCAAACCAGGGGTTTTCGCACAGCCGGTTGAATTCCACGTGTTCCCGGTCGTCGACGAAATGGCCGGCGGCGATGAGCTTTAACTGGAGTGGCAGCCGGCGCGCCGCGAGCAGACGATTGGCGCATAACACCCCCTCGGCGGCGGCGAAAATCCCCTTTTCGCGCGAGCAATGGGCGACAAACAAAACACTCAGGACCAGCGGCGCCGCCGGGATTTCTCCGGAAAAGATTTGTTTGCGGGCCGCGAACGCCTCCAGCCGCCGCGGCCAGAGGGTTTCCATAAAATCAGGGCAGGGATCGGCGATGCCATTGTTGACCACGCGAATACGATGCGAGAGCAGTTTTTCCGCGTCGGCGAAATTGTAGCGCGACAGCACCAGGCTGAGATCCACGGGCCGGAACAGCCGGTACGTGAGGGTCCGGCAGGTGATGACGGTGGAGGTCTCCAGCCATTTGGCCAGGCCCGCCGCGTGCCAGTGGAGAAT
>Ga0302320_10015222_pt1 | contig 15826 bp, 12 predicted proteins | sample Bog_T0_3_FD_202130 | JGI IMG/M metagenome (GOLD analysis project Ga0302320, IMG submission 202130) | Peat permafrost microbial communities from Stordalen Mire near Abisko, Sweden - Bog_T0_3 | ecosystem: Environmental > Terrestrial > Soil > Wetlands > Peat | place: Sweden: Abisko, Stordalen Mire... | reverse complement strand
GATCAAAGGATTGACCGCTGAGGACTCCGCCTGCAACGAGCGGGCAGGATGCCCGCGCTCCCAGGACGCCATCGCTAACCATTTGTTTTCCAAGCAAATATCACCACCCCGGAATCCAGGAAGAGCCAAGCAGTTTTATCAAGATCGATGATACGAGACAGCAGCGCGACAAACGCGCCCCATTCCGAGGTCAGGAGAGATGCGTATTGCATCTCTCCTATGAATCACATTGGGATTCCTCTCGTCAAGGCCCTATCCTAGCGCACATGGGGCGCTGCCCTGCACCCGCAAGGAGGCACGCCTCCTTGACCTCTAAAACTCACGGGTTCAAAGGGCCGGCCGGCCCTTTGCGGGTGTGGGCAGAGCCCACAAATTGTTTCGTTCCAATGACCTGTGGTATCCTGGCGCCTGTGGGGCGATGCCCATCGTCGCCGAAGGCATCGCGTTGTCCTGGTTTACCTTCGGCGGAATGCGCCTAATCAAAACGGCGATTGCCGCTGACCAGGACCTCGCGTTTGCCGACATGGTTGGCGGTACTGATCACCCGCTCGCTTTCCATGCGCTCGACGATGCGGGCGGCGCGGTTATAGCCGACCTGGAGGTAACGCTGGATGAAGCTGACCGAGACCTTCTGTTCGCGCGCCACCAGGGCGATGGCCTGATCGTACAGGTCGTCGCCTGAACTGCCCGGGACCGGGCCGTCCTCGGCACCGGCGGCCTCGGGACCGTCTTCCTCTTCCTCATCCTCGGTGATGGCGTGGATGTAGTTGGGGGTGCCCTGGCTGCGCACAAACTGGACCACGTCCTCGACCTCGCTGTCGGAGACGAAAGGTCCATGGACCCGGGTGATGCGGCCACCGCCGGCCATGTACAGCATGTCGCCCTGACCCAGCAACTGCTCGGCCCCGGCCTCTCCCAGGATGGTCCGGCTGTCGATCTTGGACGTCACCTGAAAGCTGATCCGGGTCGGGAAATTGGCCTTGATGGTGCCGGTGATCACGTCCACCGAGGGCCGCTGGGTGGCCATGATCAGGTGGATGCCGGCGGCCCGCGCCATCTGGGCCAGTCGCTGGATCACCGCCTCGATGTCCTTGCCCGCCACCAGCATCAGATCGGCCATTTCGTCGACCACGATAACGATGTAAGGCAGCAGCGCCGGTTCGACCGCCTGGTCCTCGAACAGCGGCTGGCGGGTGGTCCGGTCGTAGCCGGTGGACACCCGGCGCGTGATCTTTTCTCCGCTGGCCTGCAACTCCTTGATCCGGTGGTTGTAGCCCTCGATGTTGCGCACCGCGAGGCGGGCCATGGCTTCGTATCGCTGCTCCATCTCGCGCACGGCCCAGCGGAGCGCCACCACCGCCTTCTTGGGGTCGGTGACCACCGGCGTCAGCAGGTGGGGAATGCCGTCATAGACCGACAGTTCGAGCATCTTGGGATCAACCATGATGAAGCGGCAGCGGTCAGCGGTCAGGCGGTAGAGCAGGGACAGGATCATGGTGTTGATCCCCACCGATTTGCCCGAACCGGTGGTTCCGGCGATCAGCAGATGGGGCATGCGGGCGAGGTCGGCAATCACCGGTTCGCCGCCGATATCCTTGCCCAGCACCACCGCCAGCCGGGCCGAGGTGTTCTGGAAGGCGTCGGAGTCCAGCATTTCCCGGAGATAGACCATCTCGCGCACGGGATTGGGCAATTCGACGCCGATGACGCTGCGCCCGGGGACGATGGCGATGCGGCAGGTCATGGCGCTCATGGAGCGGGCGATGTCATCGGTCAGGTTGATGACCGTCGACGATTTGGTGCCGGGGGCCGGCTCCAACTCATAGAGCGTCACCACCGGACCCGGGCGAACCTCCATGATCTCGCCCCGGATGCGGAAATTGCGCAATACCGTCTCGAGATTGCGGGCATTGCGCGCCAACAGGCCCTCGTCGAGGGTTTGGGGCGGGCGCGGCGGCGGCGCCTGGAGCAGGTCGAGGGGCGGGACCCGGGCGCCGCTGCTCACCGCTGGCGCCGTGGCCGCAGGCGCCGCGGGCTCGACCGGCGGCGCCGGGGTGTCCTCGGCCGCGTCGTCCCCGTCCGCCTCGTCTTCGTCCCCCCCTTCGCCGGCGTCGTCGTCGGGGGTCGGGGCCGTTGGGGCGGCCGGAGCAGGAGGCGAAACCGGTGCCGGGAGCAGGATGACGGCGGGCGCCGCCTGGCCCGGAGCGGCGGCGGGCGCCGCCTGGCCCAAAATGGCGGTGGGTGCCGCCTGGCCCTCGTCGTCATCATCAATCCGCGCCGTGGCCTGCCGTTCTTCGGCCCACTCGACGCCGGCCAGAAAGGCAAAGGCGGAAATCACCGCCATGGTTCCGTTGTCCTGGCCGGTACCGTAGATGATCTCGGCCTTCGGGGTTCCCGGGTGAATTTCCAGGTCCCATTCGACCATGCCATCGGGCCAGACATGCTGGATCAGGTTGAACGGCTTGTCGTTGAGCGCGCACCAGATGTTGAATTCATCAACCATGGTGATGCGCGACTTTTCGGTATAAGCCGGTCGGTAGGGAATACTCGGTTTCATCGACGATCCTGGGGCGCGCGGAACGAACCCGATCTTAGCGGCCAAGGCGGCGGGAAACAACGACCGGGGCGATCAAAAAACAACAGCGGGTTGCCAACCGGTGAAAACAAGGCGCTGTGTGGCTTTGCTTGAAAAACAGAAAGTTAGAGCATTTCCTTAATCTGATTTACGCAGCCAATGCTCTAAAGCTCGTATGCCGCCACCAGCAGCTTGTCGATGGCCTCGCCATCCGACGACAACGGCAGCACCACACGTTCCCAGGTCTGGCGCACGCCGTTGAAGTTGGCGGTGTAAATGCGGTGAATGGGCGACCGCTGGCGGCAAACCAGTTCGTATTCCTCGCGCAGGATGTCGCGGACCGCCTGGGGCAGATCGGCCAGGGTCTGACCAAGCCGGTTTTCGCCGAAGGCGCGGGCCAGCGAGCGGCCGTAATAGGAATAAAAGAAACCGCCATCGGGGTGAACGTGCATGATCAGCAGATTGGGCAGCCACCGCCGAAGGTCCGCCGGTTCCATATCGGTGGCCAGCGGCAAGCCGCCCTCCGGGCATTGCTTCAGCCAGAATGCGCACAACCCGCGCAACTCCGTGTGCCTCAGTGCGGTCGGTTCGTCAGCCATAATTTGTCCGGGCGCTCGGTTCCGGGAGTCCATGCTTGCTTCGGGACACGCCGGCCCGGAAAGCGTGGCCACCATAACGCCCGTCCCGTCGGAGGCGCAATTGCTATCTGGGAACCGCCGCCCCAAGCCGGCCGCCGCCGGTTCGGAGATACGGCCGGGCCGGGGATGAGCCTTGACGCCACCGGTCGAACCGCGTTCCTCTGGCCGGGGCGTCCATAGGCGGCGGCCGGCGGCCATAAGCCATGGTGCATCGGTGATGACGCGAAAGAAAGGAAATCTGGAGATGAAAAAAGTTGAACTATTGATTGAACGGCTTCTGTTAGGCTGCCGTTGGCTTCTGGTGGTATTTTATGTCGGGCTTGGGCTTGGACTTGGCGCCTATGGGGTCAGCTTCATTGCCAAAGTCTATGATTTATGGAGCCATCTGTTTACTCTTAGCGACAAGCAGTTGTTGCTGGGGATGCTGGCTTTGATCGACGCGACGCTGGTTGCCGGCCTGACCGTGATGGTGATGATCGCGGGCTATGAGAACTTCGTCAGCCGTTTTGACGAAGCCGAAAGCGGCGCCGGAAAGGATCTGGTCTGGCTGGGCAAGCTCGACACCGGCGGCCTCAAGCTCAAGCTGGCCGGGGCGATCGTGGCCATTTCGTCCATCAGCCTGCTCGAGGTGTTTCTGAATCTGGAAAAATATTCGGAATGGGAAGTCCGCTGGTCGGCCCTTACCTTTCTGACCTTCGTGGTCAGCGCGGTACTGCTGGGCGTGCTGGAACGCCTGCCGGTGATCTGGAAGGGGGATACCCACAAATAATGATCGCCCGCGGTTGCCGGCGGGCGGTTTTGAGGGTGTGCGCCTGCTCAGTTTTGCGGTGGCCGGGCCATATCGCTGAGCTTGTTCAACAGGTAATCGATGTCGGCGGTTTCCAGACCCTCGTACTGGGTCAGGATGCGTTCGATCATCCGCCGGCTGTGACGCTCGCGGTCACGGTCTTCGCCGTCGAACGGGGTCTCGCGGGCCACGTCGACGGCGATACGCACCGCCGGCAATAGGCCGGCGGGCAGGCCCGCCTTGGTATACAGGGCCTTGACGCCGCGATGGCCGCCATCGTGGATCAGCAGGCGGGCATTGTGGACCGGCACCGCCGCCAGATGGGCCAGTGCCACCTCGAAAAAGGTGAGGTCGCCCATACAGACCGAGCGCATCAGCAGGGACGGGGTCAGGCGACCGCCCTCCGCCAGTTGGGTGACCAGCCGCCCGACCGCTTCCTCGTCGGACTCTCCGGTGAACAGGCTGACGGTGGCCCGCTCGCGGCTCTTGAGGATCAGGTCAGAGGCGGTATCGGCGGGCAACTCGTGGTGGGTGACCAGATAGTCCTGGAGGTTTTCCGAGATCATGGTCACCAGCCGCTCGGCGACGGTGAGCGGCAGGCGGGAGCGGTGAACCAGCGGTCCCTGAACCCGCTCGCTGGCGCCGAAACGGTCGACCACCCGATTGAGGCCGGCCTCGCCCAGCGCCGCGCCCTCGTTGGCGACCAGCACCGCCACTGCGCCCTCGTCGCCAACCTTGACCAACTCGTCGGCCAGCCGCTCGGGCACTTCGGGGCGACCGGCGATGGCCGATTGCTTGGCCGGCGACCCGGCGCGCACCAATTCGATCAGGTCGGCTTCGGACAGGGACTTCGACATGGAAAGAATGGGCACCGCCACCGCCTCGACATCCCGGGCAAGCGTCAGCGCCACATCGCGCGGCAGGTTGGGCGAGGTCTTCAGATTTTCGGCCAGGGATTGACGAACCCGCGCCATCGCATCGCGGGCCATGACGCGCACGATGTCCTCGGCCAGGCTGCGCTCCGCGGCGGTCAGCTCTTGGTTGTCAAACTGGAGCGCCATCTTGCCCGCCAGCACAGCCCGCTGATCGGGAGACGGATCGGCCAGCAACCTCGCAACATCTTCCTTGGTCAGATGGTCGCTCATACTCTCGCCATTCTTGGCCGGGTCCGGCCGGTTCGATAGGTCTCATGCCGGTCTGCCGACGGCCGGGATATCGGCAGGCGGCACCTTTCAGTATACAACAAACCCCGGTCCCGGCAAGTCAGTTTCCCTTTTCCCCGACTGCCCATTGTGACGGAAAGATTTTGCCCGGACAACTGTGGCATAATTGGTCCGGCACGCCGGATAACAAAGCCCCTGGTTGCCAGCGCCTGCGGTCGCCTGGATTGCGCTGGTGGACCGGCGCGGATGCCGGCCCGGGGAACAGGCGCGAATCGCAGCCTTTGCGCCGTGCCGCCATGCCGGTTTTGGGTTGACCGGACGTCTGCGTTTCGGGACCGGTCGTCCGGTTCCTTTTGCTACTCCGTCGTTCCGCTTCGCCCGGCGGTTCGGGTCAGGGTTGACAGCAAATCAACGGGTAACGGGAACAGGATGGTCGAGGTCCGGTCACCGGCGATATCCTGCATGGCCGAAAGATAGCGTAACTCCATGGCCCGGGGCTCGCCGGCCAGGATGGTGGCGGCCTTCACCAGTTGTTCGGCGGCCTGGCGTTCACCCTCGGCATTGATCACCTTGGCCCGGCGGATGCGCTCGGCCTCGGCCTGCTTGGCGATGGCCCGGACCATGTTTTCGTTCAGATCGATGTGCTTGATCTCGACGTTGGCCACCTTGATGCCCCAGTTCTCGGTCTGGGAATCGAGAATTTCCTGAATGTCGATGTTCAGCTTCTGACGCTCGGCCAGCATCTCATCCAGCTCGTGTTTGCCCAGCACCGAGCGCAAGGTGGTCTGGGCTAACTGGCTGGTGGCCATCATATAATTTTCGACCTGATTGATCGCCCTGCCGGCATCGACCACCCGGTAATAAAGCACGGCATTGACCTTGACCGAAACGTTGTCCCGGGAAATCACGTCCTGTTCCGGCACGTCGTGGACCAGCGTGCGCATGTCGACCTTGCGCATCTGCTGGACGTAGGGCACCAGCAGAAAAAAGCCGGGACCGGAGATGCCGCTGAAGCGGCCAAGAGTATAAACCACCGCGCGCTCGTATTCGCGCAGGATACGGACCGACGAGATGATCAGCAGGCCGATAAAGATGACGATGATCAGTGCCAGGCCGAGATCAATATCTCCGTTCATGGTAAGGTCCTTTGTTCGGGGAGGCGGGACTCCGGGACCGCCGGGTCGGGAACGACGGTTATGGTCAGGCCGCGAACGGCGGTGACCCGGACCGCTTGCAGGGGCACGAGCCCCGGCGGCCCCTGGGCCCGCCAGAGTTCGCCCATGACGAACACCTGGCCGTTGCGGTCGGACCAGGCAATCACGGTGGCGGCGGCGCCGATCAGTCCTTCGGCGCCGGTGACCACCGGCCGGCGATGGGCGCGTACCCCCAGCCACAAGGAAAGCGCGAGCACCGCGGCGGTGGCGATGGTGGCGCCCAGGATCACCACCCACGACAGGCCGAGCCCACCGCCGCTGGTGTCGAACAGCATGGTGGCGCCGACCACGAAGGCGGTAACGCCGCCTACGCCGAGAATGCCGAAAGTGGGCATGAACGCCTCTCCCACCATGAAAGCGATGCCGAGCAGGACCAACCCGAGGCCGGCATAATTGACCGGCAACACGCTCAGGGCGTAAAGCCCGAACACCAGACTGATCGCGCCGACCACCCCCGGCACCACCAGGCCGGGATTGGCCAGCTCGAAGATCAGGCCGTAGATGCCGAGCAGCATCAGAATAAAGGCCAGATTGGGGTCGCTCAGGACCGACAGCGCCTGAGTCCGCCAGTCGGGAGAGAGGGTTTCGACGGCGATGCCGGCGGTGTGGAGCGGTCGTTGGACTCCGTCCACCGTCACCGTCCGGCCGTCGAGTCGGGCCAGCAGGTCGCCGGTGTCGGTGGCCATCAGGTCGATGACGTGCTGGGCCAAGGCCTCATCGGCGCTGAGGCTGGCGGCGTTGCGCACCGCCTGTTCCGCCCACCCGGCATTGCGCCCGCGGAGGTCGGCCAGGCCACGGATCGACGCCGCGGCATCGTTGACCGCCTTGTGCGCCAGCGCACCGCCGCCATTTCCGCCGCCGCCGTCGGGGCGATCGTCGGGTGCCGCCGGCCCGGTCCCGCCGCCGTCCGGTTGTGGCCCGAGCGCCACCGGCGTTGCCGCGCCCAGATTGGTTGCGGGCGCCATCGCCGCGACGTGGCAGGCGTAAAGAATGAAGGTCCCGGCACTGGCGGCCCGCGCCCCGCCGGGGGCGACGAAGCCGGCTACCGGTATCGGAGAGGCAAGAATGTCCCGGACGATCTCGTGGAGGCTGGTCATCAATCCGCCCGGGGTGTCCAGGCGCAGAATCACCACCTCGGCCCGCCGCCCGGCCGCCGCGGCCAGTCCCTGCCGGACATATCCGACCGTGGCCGGCCCGATCGGCCCCTCAATGGTCAACAGCACCGCGGGCCGGGCCGATCCGGCCGCAACCGGCTCCGCGGCGATCGGCCCGGCCGCCGGACTGATCAGCAGCACCAGCACCAGCACCAGTACCAGTACCAGTACCAGTACCAGCAGCCTGATGGCTGCCATCCTCCCGGTCCGACCGTCCACGGGTCACCACCTTTCGGTGCAACATCCCGCCCTGGCCTTGCTACAACCACAAGGGGTGGCTTTGCCACCAACAGAAGATGTGAGCCTGCTACGGCCGGAAGGCATGATAAACCGGATCACCTCGCTTGTCGAATCAGCAGGGCGGCACGGCTCAGACCATGGCGATCGTCACCAGTCGGGTCAAGGCGCGCACCAGATCGGTGCCGTCCCAGACGGTGGCGAAAGCGAGGGCCTGGCCCAGCGGCACCAGGCGGTCGATGCCGCGGCCGTTGAGGGCGCGGACGAAGTCGGTCAGCGTTTCGGGGGCGAAGCCGGAATGGGCCAGGGTCTGGACCCGGCGGGTGACGACGGGCAGGCAGCAGGCCAGTTCGGGGATTCGGGCTTCGAGCAGGATACCGGTGCCGGCGGTGGTCAGGGCCTCGCGGTGGGCCGGGTCCAGGGTGGTCAGCCGGACCACGGTCAGGCGGTCGCCGTGGTGGTCGACGGCGGCCACCGGCAGATCCAGCACCGCCCGATGCCAGGCTGCCAGCCGGTCGAGCCGGGCCGCCGGATCCGGCCCGGGGAACCTCAGCGTCGCCAGGGTTGCCACCCGGGGGTAGAAATCGGCGGCAGCGGCGGCGGCGACCGGCGCCGCGCCGCACCAGAACACCAGGCGCGGCGAGGCGCAGGCTTGCTGGTCGAACCAGAACAGGTCGTTGCAAAAGGCCTCGGCCACGGTCTGACGCTGTTCCGGGCTCCGGGCCAGATAGGATTCCGCCGCCAGCGCCGCCCACGAGACCCGGTCGGGGAAAGCCAGATCCAGGGCGTGGGGCGCCGGCGCCAGGGCGCGCAGAGCGGTCACGGTGGCGTCGCCGCCCCACAGCATCCGGGCATCGGCGGCCTGGGACAGGGCGGCGGTGACAGCGTCGTCCCGGGGGTAGCGGACGAAAGCGGTGGCGGCGGCCACCGCTGCCCCTTCGGGCGCGGCCAGCAAGGCGCCGAGCTGCGCCAGCAGCAGCCGCTGCGCCGGCCCGCTGCCGCGTTCCGAAAGCCGGATCACGCTGTGGTTGCCAGCCAGCAGCGCCGGCACCCACGAGTAGAGGAACAGGGTGTCGACATTGGCCGGGGGCACATGCAGCACCAGCCCGCGCGGCACCGCGAGGGTTCCGGCGGGCAGTCCGGCCTGGAAGTCCCGGGCCAGCCGGGCCAGGGCCGCCGGACGCAACCAGAAGGCCAGCGCCTGGAGTTCCGGGAGTTGCCGGGCGTCGGGGGCGTCGATCAGCCCCCGGTGGAGTGCGGTGAGGAAGGCCAGTGCCTCGGGGGCGAACGGCGCCAGCCCGGGCGGCCGGGTCAGCGCCGCCAACAGGGCCGGTACCGTGACCGGCCCCGGGTCGGGTGCCAACCGGGTGATGACCGGGATCACGTCACCGGGTCCTGGGTTCATGCCCCGGATGCCCTGGCGCCGTGCTCACCCGGACACCTCGGCAAGCCAGCTTCGAAAGCAATTGGCGGCATGGGGAGCCAGCCCCGGGGCCAGGCGCTGCGTTTCGGCGCGGAGCGTGGTGACGGTGATGGCGGGGCTCAGGGCGGCGATCTCGCAGGCGTGGCCGATCAGCCAGCGTTCGATTTCCGAGGCCACCACCTCCAGATGGAATTGCAGGCCGAGCGCCGCCGGTCCCCATCGGAACGCCTGATGCGGGCAGGTTTCGGTGGACGCGAGCAGGGTGGCGCCGGCGGGCAGGTCGAAGGTATCGCCATGCCAGTGCAGCACCGGCACGGCGCCGTCGATGGAACGCAGCATCGAGGCCCGGCCGGCTTCGCTGAGGCTGACCGGCGACCAGCCGATTTCCTTTTGTCGGGCCGGATAGACCCGGGCCCCCAGCGCCACCGCCATCAACTGGGCGCCGAGGCAGATGCCCAGGGTCGGCCGGCCGGCCGCCAGCCGGGCCTCCAGGCACCGCAACTCGTCGGCCAGAAACGGGTAGAGTGCCTGGTCACCGGCGCCGATCGGCCCGCCCAGCACCACCAGCAGATCCGTCTTGTTGGGGTCGATCGCGGCCAGGTCGTCGACTCCCGCCTCCACCTGCTCGATCTGATAGTCGTGCTCGGCCAGCACGTCGCCCAGCAATCCAAGCCCTTCGAAGGCCACATGACGAATGGCGAGTGCCGATCTCATTGTTCCCACTCCGACCGCAGGTGAGTCCCGGATGGCAGGTGAGCCCCGGATAAGGGTGATATCACGACCGGCGGCGGGATCAAACCGCCCGTGAGTGCCGGGCGGTGCCGTTCTGCTGACTGGTGGCCAAATAAGGGTCGAACACCGCGGCGACGACGCGGACCAGCGGCCGGGCGGCCTCGGGGATGGTCAGCCGCAGGCCGTCCCGCTGGACCACACCGTCGGCGGCGAGCGCCTCGAGCTTCTCCAGTTCATCGTCGAAGTGACCGGTTTCGACGCCGTGCCGCGCGGCCACCTGCCCGAGATCGACCGCAAGGTCGGACATCAGCCGTTCGATCAGGTCGCGGCGCAGGCGGTCGTCGGCGCTCAGGACCAACCCCCGGGTCACCGCCAGCCCGCCCGCGGTGACGGCCTCGGCGTAGCGGTGAAAGTCGGGGGCGTTCTGGACGTAGCCCTGGGGCAGCGCCCCGATGGCCGAGGCGCCGAAGCCGATCAGGACCGGCGAGGCGTCGGGGGTGTAGCCCTGGAAGTTCCGGCGCAACCGGCCGGCGCGCCGGGCCACCGCCAGTTCGTCTCCGGGCGCGGCGAAATGGTCGAGGCCGATGGGCTCGAAGCCGGCCCCGGTCAGGGCGCCGGCAATCGCCGCGAACTGGCGCCAGCGGGTCGGGCCGTCGGGCAGGGCGGCCTCGTCGATCCGGCGCTGGTGGGTCTTCATCCACGGCACATGGGCGTAGCCGAACACCGCCAGCCGGTCGGGCCGGAGCCCCAGCGCCCGTTCCGCGGTGTCGCGGCAGCCGGCCACGGTCTGACCGGGCAGGCCGTACATCAGATCGAAATTGAGAGCGGTAATGCCCGCCGCGTGCAGCCACGCCACCGCCCCGGCGGTGGTCTCGTAGGGTTGGAGCCGGTTGACCGCGCGCTGGACCGCCGGATCAAAGTCCTGCACCCCCAGGCTGGCCCGGTTGACCCCGGCCCCGGCCATCGCCCGGACATGCCCGGGGGTCAGGGTGCGCGGGTCGATCTCCACGGCGATTTCGGCGTCTCCGGTCAGCTCGAACCGGCTGCGGAGCGTTGCCATCACCGCCGAGAAGTCGTCGGGCGCCACCATGTTGGGCGTGCCGCCGCCCCAATGCAGGTGCCCCACCCGCAGCCGTCCGGGCACCAGCGTCGCCACCAGGTCGATCTCGCGCCGGAGCTGCTCCAGATACTCGGCCACCGGCTGGTAACGCGCCACCACCTTGGTATGGCAGCCGCAATACCAGCACATGCTTTCGCAGAACGGGATGTGCAGGTAGAGCGAGACCGGGGTGTCCACGGCCAGACCGGACAGCCATTGCCGGTACTGGCCGGCATCGACCGCGCCGTTGAAGTGCGGCGCGGTGGGATAGCTGGTGTAGCGCGGAACCCGGATACCGTCATATCGGGCCAGAAGTTCGGGATTCATGAAGACATCCTGCTCCCGGGGGTAAAGCCGGGGCGTCTGGGGCGGTTGGACCGGTGCCTTATGCGTCGTGGGGCATTGCCCCATAGGCGCCACCATATCACTATTATCTTGATTTTGCAGGGCTCTGCCCTGCACCCGCAAGGAGGCAAGCCTCCTTGACCTCCAAAACTCATGGGTTCAAAGGGCCGACCGGCCCTTTGCGGGCGTGGGCAGAGCCCACAAAACCCTTTCGCTTCAACGACTCATCGTAACCTGGCGCATATCGGGCATTGCCCCGGCCCCCAGACCCGGTTCCGTCATGCGAATGCGGTGGCGGGGAGGCGGAGGAATGTTATGGGGTCGGTAAAGCCTTTGACCACGGCCTGTTCCGAAACGGGGGTGAGCGGGGCGAGGCGGGCTGCGACGCCGGGGTCGGCGGCCAGTGCCGCCGACAGCACCACATCGCCGCCGGCGCTCTGGCCCTGAAGCCGGGCCGCAAGGTTGACGGTGCTGCCGAAATAGTCGAGCCGGCCGTTGAGGGTGACGGCCACGCAGGGTCCGCCATGGAGGCCAAGCTTGATCGCCAGCGCCTGACCGTCGGCCTGGGTCGCGTTGAAACGGGCGATGTCGCTTTGCACCGCAATGGCGGCGGCAACCGCGCGCTCGGGATCGTGGAACGCCGCCATCACGGCGTCACCGATGGTCTTGACCACGCCGCCGTCGTGCTGGCGGACCTGTTCGGCCAGAAAGGCGAAATGGTTACGCACCAACTGGTAGGCGCGGGCGTCGCCGACCCGGCCATAGAGCGCGGTGGACGCCTTGAGGTCCGTGAACATCAAGGTGACGTGGCCGATGGCCACCTCGTCTCCCGGCCGCAGCACGGCGTCAGAGAACATCTCCCGGAACGCCTCGAGGGTGGTGACGTGGTGGGCGGTCAGGGCATCGGCGATCCAACTGCGGCTTTCGATGATGAAGGTCAGCTTATGGTTGCCGCGGTTCTCCATGGCCACCGACCCGGCCGGGGCCGGCACCCCCGGGATGACGGTCCGGCCGTCGCCCACCGCGGTCGGCAGGCCCTGTTCGGGCTCGGGGCCGTCAAGGTCGGTGCCGCTCCCCGGCTCCAGGGTTCGCAGCCGCCACGGCCCCGCCGCCAGCCCGGCCGCCACCACCCGCCGTTCGCCCGGGGCCAGCGTTTGTTGCACTGCGACATGGGGCGTCAGCCCCGGTCCGCTCAGGCAAAAGCCGCCCGGCGCGACGGCGCGGATCGCTTCGGCGGGATGGAAGGTCAGTTCGACGTTGTGGCTGAAGTCGGCGTCGTAAGGGACATTGCATGACGGGCAATGGACGCCGTGGGGCAGCCGGTCAAGGGATGTCACCGAGTTCTTGGCGCCGCGGCAGCGCGGACACAGGATATCCCAGTTCATGGCCAGCAGGCCGGTCCTGACCGCGGCGAGGCAGGTTTCGATGGCGTGGCGGGGCGGCACCGCCCAGTTCCGGGCCAGCGCCAGCGGTCTCAGCCGGGCGAGATCGGTTTCGGGGCCGGTGAGCACCAGATCCGCCAGCCGGCGGGCCAGGCCATGGCCGTTGCCGCTGGCCTCGATGGCCGCGACCATGGCATCCACGCGCTGGAGACGGTGGGGGTCGGCGGTTTCGGCCGACTCCGGTCGGCCCGTGACCTGGGGCAGCCCGCGCGTCCCGACCCCCATCCGCTCCCGCGCCGCCCGCTCCATGGCCCGGCCGCCGCGGTTGAGGAAACCCAGGAGCAGCAGCAACCGGCCCAGCCCGTTGGCGGGCTCGGCCTCCAATACCAGAATCGCCCGGGTGCCGCCGTTGTCATCGGGCAGCAGTTCCATGGTCAGACCCAGCCACCGGAGCGGCCCCCGGTGGAACCGCCGGTCCTGGCGGTAACTGTGGCCGACCACCCACTGATAAGGCTGCTCGTCCCACTCCAGGGGCAACCGGCCCAGGAGAACGTGGCGGGGGGCCGCCCGGGCCAGCCGCAGCACCGAGCCGTCGGGCCGGAACACGTCTTCCAGTTCGTATTTGGGGACGCCCACCGCTTCGTTGATGTGCGGGGTATCGGCCAGGACCGGCCATACGGTTTCAGGGGGTTGGCTGAAATGCCAGACCCACGAGCGCCGTATCGTCTTCGCCATGGCCACTCCTTCCCGTCCTGTTTGCCTCCCGCGCGGCACGAAGACCAGGAGGTGGGGTTTCCGAGGCGCCGTGCCAAGGCGTCGACCGCAGCGGCGATCGGGACCACGGCTCCTGTGGTTCCGGCCTCACCGACCATGCCGGGGTGGACGGAGCTACCCCAGATGCCTAAGATACGGCTTCGCGACCGGTGTCCGCAACCTCGCCCGGGCGAAAATGCCATGACCAGACAGGGAAACCGACCGGATCGACGCCTCGCAAAGCCCGACCTGCTTGACCGGGACCGACGGGAAGCCCTGGCGGTCGCGCTGGTTTATGTCGGCAGTGCGCACCATAAGCGGTCGCCGGGTGATTACAAATTCACGCCACCGGTCAACCCCCGCCCGTCGAAATGCCTGTGCGACGGAGACCGGGTGGTGTTGAAGGCCGAGGCCCGGGAGATATTTCGCAAGGGCATCCTGATGGGCATGTTCAGCGCCGATGCCGGTGCGGGTCAGCCCAAATATGTCTGGGGCGTCGATGATCAAGGGGGCGTTTACGAAGCGAAGATCGGACTTGGCGGCTATCATGGCTATCGATTGGAAGATGTCGATGACCAGTGCGCGCGTGTTCTGAAGGAATGGAGGCAGCGGTGCCCGCGAGACTGATCATTACCACCGATTGGGAACGCCTTGACGAGGGGGCCCCGGAGGAACGTGCCGGCTTCGGCGCCATCGGCGTTACCTGGGGCGACCGCTGGCTGACCGAAGGGTATGATGGTTTTGTCAACGTCCTGCGCAAGGCACCCTCTCTTTCCGGCTATCACCTCGCCGAATGGCTGGCCTGGAACTGGTGGCGGCAGCGGTGGGAGCCGCGCTCGACGCGGCCCGATTGGGCGTTCGCCCATCGTATGAGCACCATCGGTCACGGCTACGTCTGGCCGGATCTCACCATATTTTCCGACGGCGAGCGCACCGCGCTGATTGCCAGACCCACCGGCGGCCGGCCGGGCACTTCGTACCGTTATATCAACGACGTTGCGGCGATGCTGCCGTCGGCGGATTTCGAGGTGGCGGTTGATGCGTTCATCGAAACCATCCGCGGCAAGCTGCGTGCCGATGGCATTGCCACCACCAACCTGGATACGCTGTGGGACGATGTGGTGGCGGAGCGGCGCGATCCGCTGCTGGCCCGGCGTCGAAGACTGGAAGCCTTGCTGGGGGCGGAGCCCGATGACGCCGGCGACGGGGTTCTGATCGGCTTGATCGAGGAGGCAAGGGGTTTGGGAGAGGCGGCGGTGAACGAGCTTGCCGCGGCCCATGACGATACCGGGGCCATTCTTACCATCCGGGAATTGGGTGAAATGGCGCACGCGAATGGCTATGAAGCGTCACCGCGTGACGGCTTTTACTTGCGGCCGGGGACCGGCCTGCCGCGGGCCGGTGACGTTGCGGCCTGGAGGCGGGGCGCGGAGGCCGCCCAGGCCGTGCGGCAGCAGGCCGGTCTTGGCCTTGATCCGCTCTCCGACGAGAGGCTTTCCGAACTGGCCGCCATCGACCGCGCGGTTCTCGACGATCGGGGGGTCGGCTCCTGCATGGCCTATGCGTTGGACGAGAGTGCCGGCTCCGGCAGAGTGGTGTTCCGGTCAAAATGGAAAACCGGACGTCGTTTCGAACTGGCGCGCCTGCTGGGAGACCGTGTGGTTGGCGGGCATGATGATCGGCTGTTTCCCGCAACCCGGTCGTCAACCTACCGTCAAAAGATGCAAAGATCGTTTTCCGCGGAGCTGCTCAGCCCGTTCCAGGCGGTCGATAGTCTCCTGAACGGCGATTATTCCGAGGAAGCGCAGCAAGAGCTTGCCGAGCGATTCGATGTGTCTCCGAAGACCATCTGGACGCTGCTGGTCAATCACGGCCGCATCGATCGGATGGAAGAGGGGCGGGAGGAAGGGGCGGGGGACTTTGACGCGGGGCTGGCCGCGTGACCACCGGCGTCCGGCCGGTGAGACGACCCGGCCACTTCTCCATCCACCGGTCAATCCCCGCCCTTCGAAACGCCGGTGCGACGGACACCGGGTGGTGTAGAAGTCCGAGGCCCCTGGGAAATATTCCGCAAGGGCATCCTGATGGGGCGGAAAGCCGACATAGGGCAGGGGCTGTCTCGGAGCCTCTTTTTTACGCACGACTTACGCAACGAAAAACTCATTTTGAATCAACGGCCTAAGTTTTTTGCGGAAGTCTTGATCTCTTTGTGTGTTGACAATGACCAGCGGTTCTCATTTTGGCGAAAAGGGACTTTTCTTCGGAGTCGGGATGTGATTCAAGCTCCGGATGGAGAGGCTCGAAAGCTACATAGCAGCACTGCG
>Ga0302320_10015220_pt1 | contig 15828 bp, 9 predicted proteins | sample Bog_T0_3_FD_202130 | JGI IMG/M metagenome (GOLD analysis project Ga0302320, IMG submission 202130) | Peat permafrost microbial communities from Stordalen Mire near Abisko, Sweden - Bog_T0_3 | ecosystem: Environmental > Terrestrial > Soil > Wetlands > Peat | place: Sweden: Abisko, Stordalen Mire... | reverse complement strand
TGAAGCCCACGATGTAACAAACGGCGATTTGGCAATCATGAAATCTTCTCCTCGGAGTCTCGCCAACTATCCCGTATTTGTGCTTGGCGCGCCGCGCTCTGGGACTACGTTGCTGTATCACATGATTCTTTCCGCGGGCAATTTCGCCGTTTATCGAACCGAGTCCAACGTATTCAACCTGCTGGGCCCGAAGTTCGGCGATCTAAGCGTTCGTCGAAATCGCCAGGCCCTGATGAAAGTATGGCTAGGCAGCAAGTTGTTTGACCGTTCGGGGCTGCAAGCGCAGGCGATTGAAGAAAAAGTTTTGGCGGAATGCAAGAGTCGAGGTGATTTCCTCAGCACGGTGATGGGCGAGATCGCGCGGAACCAGGGAGTGGGACGCTGGGCGGACTGCACGCCGGACCATCTTCTGTATCTCGCAGCGATCAAGCGGGAAATTCCGAACGCGAAAGTGATCCACATTCTACGCGATGGACGAGACGTGGCCCTTTCTCTTGACAAGCAAGGTTGGATCCGTCCGATGCCTTGGGACAGGGAAAAAGGCTTACTGGTCGCGGGCATTTATTGGCAGTGGATGGTCAATCTCGGGCGGGAGAACGGAAGGAAGCTGGGAGCAGACTACAAGGAAATTCACTTTGAGGATTTAATCCGTACTCCGCAGGCCGTTTTGTTGCAACTCGGTCAGTTCATCGACCACGATCTCGACTATGAACGGATCCTCAAAGTTGGTATTGGATCGGTGAGTGACCCGAATACCTCGTTTTATGGGGAACCCGGCGATCAAGCCTTCAATCCTGTGGAGCGGTGGCGAAAGCATTTTTCGCTAGAGCAGCTTGCGCTGTTTGAGAGCCTGGTTGGTGAAACTCTGGAGAGTGTGGGCTATCAGCGCGGAGCGCCTGGCAGTGCGGGTTCAGCCAAGGGAATGCGCAAGCTGTACGAGGGCAGCTTCAATGCGAAACTATGGCTCAAGCAAAATACCTCGCTGGGGAAGATCCTCATCGGTGACGATCTTTCTTGGTTGTGAATCGCGCCTGGTTATGACTTGTGAATCGACTGAAGAAACGATCACGCGGAATCTGCGCTGGGAGAGAGCAGCGCGCCCACGCCGGTGAGCCAGCTTTCGAATTCCAATTCGGATTTCCCGGTGGTATCGACGAAACGCCGAAGCAGGAGCGGTTCACTGCGAGCGGACACCAATCCTGGCTCGCATGTCGTGGCAGAAACCACTCCCAGTTCAGAGAGCCAAGGCAGAAACATCCGATCGTAGTCGCCGCTGGGATAGCAAAAGTGAGTAGTCGGTTTCTTGATGATGGCCTGCAGCGCGCCGCGATTATCCTGAATCTCTTTTATAAAAAGGTCCCGATCGCGGGGAGTGCGGTGGCGATGAGTATGTAGCTCAAAGTTAATTCCTGCGGAGGCGAGTTCGGCGATTTCCTGCGGAGACATCAATTGAAGAACACGCCGGCGCACTAATTCATCGTAGTCAACCCCCAGATGTTGAGCCACGGCCACGGCTAGATCATTTTTTGCTTCCGTGGAAAGTTTTTCGCGATCGGCGAAGGCCACGATCTGGCCTAGCGTCTGTTTACGAGCTTCCGGTTCGGCGAGATTGGCGCCTTGCAAGATACCGATGGAAGGCGCGGCGCCTAAGACCGTTGTCCGCTTCTTCCATAGCATGTAGGAACAAATCAAAGAATAAACCGGTATTCGGTGAGAGCAATAGTAAGTGGTTTGATACACCGTGGCGGGAAAACCATATTCTCGCAGCAGGGGATAAGCGACTTTATGGAAATCGTAGGTGCCATCGTCGAAGGTTAACGCGACGCTGCGCGGCGGGAGATTGTTGGTGCGCATGCGTTCAAGCCCTTCGCCCAACGGAACAACGTTATAGCCGCCCAGCCTTAACATTTCAAATCGTTCCCGCAGCCTGCCGGGAGAAATAAACAGCGCGGGACGCCAAAGATTTTCTTCATCAAGAGCAATGCCGTGGTAGCAGAGAATGAGAAGCCGGCGTTGACGCCAGCGACTGTCGCGAACTCGCTGAAAAACTCCACCCGCTTTGAGCGCGCGCAGCAAATTAAATCGGATATGCTTCCGCATGTTTTTCAAGAACAGTCAGTTCAGCCGCGCAGCCTGCGATGAAGAACTCATGCTATGAAGAACTCATGGCAGAAATGCTGGAATTTATCGTGAGCCGGGATCCTCCGTGGGCTTTTAGCTGGGAGGCGTCGCGGTCGACAAAAACCCGGAACCACAATTCAAGATTAAGCAATCGCCAGATGCGAGTCGAGTTATCGCGGGCGCGGCTGCGATGTTCTGCAAAGATTCTGCGAATGGCCGCCGGCTGGAAAAGATTGCGGCGCGTGCTGCGCGGCTCGAGCAAAAGATTTTCCAGCTCTTGCAATTGCTCCCCCACAAGCCATCCGGACCACGGTGTGGGAAAGCCCATCTTTTTTCGGTAAATGATGGACCGCGGCAGAAGATCTTCGACGGCAGACTTCAAAATACTTTTTCCTTCTAGGCCTTTAATCGCATAGGATGACGGAATGCTCGCAGCGAATTCAACCAGCATGTGGTCGAGAAACGGCACACGGCTTTCGATGGATGCCGCCATGCTCATCTGATCCTGCTTCATCAGCAACTCGACGAGATAGGTGTTGATATCGGTGTAGAGCAGACGCTTCAGCATCGTCCCGGAAGAACGCTCCCAGAAAGCCATCGAGCCGGCGTAGGCGGAGTCCGCGTAGCGTTGATACTCGGGCGTGAGCAATTGCCGCTGCTCTGCGGCAGAGAAGGCCGAGTAAAAATTATCGAAATAAAAAGAAGGCCACGAAGCTCCGTCTCGGCCCAGGCAGGTGTGTTCCAGTTTCCTGCGCAGCGCGGCTCCGAGCTTTGCAGAGTGGATCTGCGCCCGCACAAAAGATCGCAGAGCCGAAGATGTGACCCCACGATAGGCTGAGTCCATGCGGGCATTCCAAACTGTCCACGGATAGCGAGTATAGCCGGCGAGGGTTTCGTCACTACCTTCACCTGTCAGCACCACAGTGACGTGCTCACGAGCGAGTTTGGCGAGGTGATAAAGCGCAACGCTGGAAGTCCAGCAAACCGGTTCGTCCTCATGCCAGATCACTTCCGGCAACGTGTCAAAGAATTGCTGACGGCTGACCCGTACTTCGTGGTGCTGCGAGCCGATATGATCGGAAACAATTTGGGCGTAGGGAAGTTCGCTGTAGGCTTGTTCGGCGTATCCGACGGAAAAGGTCTGGATCGGCTCGGTGCGGCTCTTAGCGGTGAGCGCAGCGATCACGCTGGAATCGAGCCCGCCGCTTAAGAATACGCCCAGCGGGACGTCACTCATCAAGTGCGACGAGACTGCTTGCTCGAGCAACTCGCGATAGCGGTCCACATAATAATTTCGCGGCCGACGGCCCGGATCTTCGGCGACGGATAAATCCCAGTAACGCTTGATCGCAATTTCACCAGACGCAGTAAGCTCCAGAGTATGAGCGGCGGGCAGCTTATGGATGCCGGAGAAAAAAGTCTGCTCGCCCGCGACGTAACCGAATGCCAGATACTCCGATAATACGGCCGGATTAAATTTTGCGCCCACGCCTGTGTAAGCCAGCAGAGCCTTGATTTCAGAACCAAACAGAAAAGTGCCATCTTGGACGCAATAATAAAATGGTTTGATTCCGAGGCGATCGCGCGCGGCAAACAGTTTGTGTCGAACCTCATCCCAGATTACGAAGGCAAACATACCGCGCAAATGTTGCACGCAGTCTGAACCGTACTCTTCATAAAGATGCACAATGCTTTCCGTGTCGCTGTTGGTGCGGAAAGTATGGCCGCGCGCCTGCAGCATCCGGCGGAGTTCGACGTGGTTATAAATCTCGCCATTAAAAACGATCCAGAGCGAGCCGTCTTCGTTGGAAAGAGGCTGATGTCCGCTCTTGAGATCGATGATACTCAGGCGGCGCATAGCCAAGCCGGCGCCGTCACGGATGAGTGTTCCGGCATCGTCGGGCCCACGATGCACGATTTGGCGATTCATCTCCAGCAGCGCGCCTTCGTCGGCACGCTCGCCAGTCGCAAAATGAAAAATGCCGCAGATGCCGCACATATCGTGGTTTACCGAATCGTTGCTTATCGAATCAAATCACTGATCGAGTCGGCGAGCGAGCGTGAGGCACTCTCTCTGCTGCGCCAGAGGTGGTGAGAAATGGTGCACCGACTCTTTCCCGCGAAACAAGATCACTGCAAGGAGAATGTTCACGGTCGGAGTTCACGCCGAAACGGGCTAGAGTAGCGCCATTTCAACCTTATCGTATCACGACTGAAAACCCATGGGCGAACGCGGGCGAGCATATCTCCGTGCGAAGTTGCGGGTAAAATGGTCCGTCCGCGAGATTGATCCCCCAAACAAGAGTGACAGAAAGACTCATGATGACAGCCGATGCCGGCAAGACGCCTGGGAGGTCTCAAAAGTTGCGATCCTTGCTGGGGCCGGTCTTCAAGACCATCAACCACGCGCGCTGCCGAGCTTGGGATCTCACCCATGGCGTGGATACGTGTGGCGAGATACCTTTGACCAGCCTCGATTTTCAGAGCAGGAATAGAACACCAGGTCTCGAGTATCAGTCTCATCATCCAGAAATTATCCGTTCGAGCCTGTTGCTGTTGCCCATTCAACACCGCGACTACACATTCGTCGATTTCGGCTGCGGCAAAGGGCGAGTCCTCTTGATCGCTTCGGAATTCGAGTTCAGGAAAATCATAGGCTTGGAATTAGCCCCGCAGTTGGCGGAGATTGCATTGCGAAATGTGGGCAGCTATCGGGCCGCTCGCCAGAAGTGCTCCTACATCGAAGTCCTGACGGCCGATGCCACGGATTACGAACTGGCGGCGGAGAATCAAGTGCTGTATTTTTTTAGCCCTTTTACGCTTAACCTCATGAGCCAAATTCTCGAGAAGATAGAAGATTCACTGCAACGATCTCCTCGCGATTTGTTGATTTTGTTTTCCGGCGTGATGGCGAGACGGGATAGCGCCTTTGCCTCCCGCGCGCGCTTCGAGCGTTTGCGACGGGAGCGCTATGTCGATCTGTATCGATATCGGCGTTAGCAGGCTTGTCATTTTGTAGATTCCTTCTGAGAGACGACTTCCATGATTTGGCCCATGCGCGTCAGCTCACACCAGGACTGAGCCTGGGGGCTGGACCACAGGCGCTGACCCCGCCAGTCGACGAACGAAGCATTGCACAGCATCAAAGACTGCACGGCGTCTCCGCTGAAATGGAAACTGAGCAGATCAGCGTCACTGGACCATCCGAGGAATGTCCAGTGCGTCGCTCCGTTTCCAAATATGCTGCCGTATGAATCATGATTGCGCGAAAACGTGTATGCCCGCACGGCTGAGTCTTCGCTAGTTGCAAAATCCAGCGAGGCTAGTTCGTTCACGTCGCCGGCAGTCGGCAGGAGAAATGTAGCGCACTCCGTCGGAAGCTGACCGGTAAAGCGAACATGCAACGTCTTAGCCGGAATTCTTAGCCCGTAGGCGGGAGAGCACCATTCGTCGCGCACTTCGTGGGACCAACCTGGATCACCACGGGTGAGAATGCGCAAGCCTTCGCCATCCTTCGCGCAGAAGAAATTGTCCTTCTCATGCGCCGATGAATACGAAAGTTGTGGGCCAAGATGCCAGGCGACATCCAGCGAGTGGCTGCCGGAACCAAGGGCAACATCGCGAATCAACCAGCCCAACGATTTGAAATGCACAATCCAGCGTTCATGAATAACAGGCGGCTGCAAGCGCATGTAACCGTCGTGGCTGCCGCAAAAGATCTCAAAGTGCCTGCCCACGTTCCAGCGCTCGACGCTGGTATTCGGAAGCGAGGTCCAGGCGAAAGGTCCTTTGGCTTGAGCTTGATCGAGGCCGTCAACAGAGAGCGTGTTGTGAGCCGGAGTGGAGCGAAACCAACTGCGTCCCTTACCATCTCCTCCGTATTCGAAGGTGCCGGGATCGCACAACAATTCGAGGGCGCCGACCGAAAGATGAACGCTCAGCGCATCGGCGTGCCCGTGTCCGGCGTTGTGCGTGCCTTGCGGTCCCGCATCTATTACCAACTGAGCCCCGGGATCGCGATCACTTGCCATCACATAGAATCCACTTTCTGGAAACAATGCCGGACCCGTAGTCTGCGCAGTTGAAGCAAGATCATCAAAGCGCTGCGCCGCTTCGGTACCCAATAGCCAGAGAGTTTCCTCGCGCAGAGTTCCAGATGCAGATTTAAAATCACTGCGTTGGAAAAGCACAGCTCCAGTGGATAGCGGGTCGCACAAGTGCTCCCGGCGATTTCGGCTGCGGTCGAAGACTCTACCACCATCGTCATCGCCGAAGCTTGGGGGCAAGCCGGATTGGCTCAGGAGACGAAGGGCGTCAAGCATCCTGATCAGGGTTTGATCAAACCAGTCGGGAATCTCCACCTGATTGCGCGCCGCAAGAATGCGAGCGTGCAAGAAGAAATCCAGAGCGTAAACGTGATAGTACGTAGACTGCTCGAAGTGAAAACCGTCCGCTCGAACCTGGTTGACCGCTTCCTCGAGAATGATGCGCCAGCCAGTCTGTTGCCATCGGCGCGCGCTGGGCAGGCTGGGGCAGAGCGTCCCCAGGAAAAATAATCCAACCGCTTCGCCCAGAAGGTGAGTATTGGGAGAGGTGTAGGTAGATAGAAAACCTTCGATGTAGCGGGCGTTGATCGAAAGCGCGCGTAGCAGGTCTTGCGAAAAGCCTTGGGGCACAACGTCGCATCCTTGCAGAAGATACCAGACCCAGAGCCACGAGAGACTGCGAAAAGCGACTTCGAGGCTGGAACTCCAATGAATGCCGATGGGGTAAACGTTCTGTTCCTGCCAGGAGTACCACTGCGAGAAACATTCGTGAGCGAAACTTGGATCATTCGTCAGCCGATAAGCCTTTGCGAGCACCACAAGATGCTGATGGCGGCTCAACTCCCATATGACTTTGGGGTCACCAACCTGAGTGGGATCGAAATAGTTAATTTGAAAAAAGGGTTTCGAAGGTGAGCACACATGGTGCACCGCGTCGAGATGCCAATCGATGGATTTTCCGTAGTCCAGATCGGAGTAGCCGAGCAGATCGAAACGATGCGAACAGATCTTCTCAGCCTCATGCACAATCGCTTCGACCTTATACGGTAAGCGCTGCCTCAGGACACTCAGGATGCGTGGGATTTCTGAAGGCTCGAAGAAGAAATGCGCCCCCGATGCGGTGTTGGTAGGGTTCTCGTGAAATTTGAAGCCAAGGCGGGAACGCATTCCATCCGCGCGCTGGTCGAAGAGTTGTCGCAACCGGGATGCGATCTCGGCGCCATCCATGGTCTTCAAACGGGTCGCAACGTCCCGCCATTTGCGGCTAGGCATTGAACCTCAGGCAAGGTTGGGATGAAGAGTTCACGGCAGAGAATTTTAATACGCGAGAAGCAGCCGGCACCGCGAAGATATAGTTCTTAGCTTGGCGCAATTCGTAATCATTTCAGCATATTCAGGGACGGCCTTCGATCACTCCCGTGGTGGCTTGGTTAAGAAGGTCAATGTCGGCGCCAATATCTTTGTGATCGCTGCCCGCGAAAGCGTACTTGGAAGGAGCCTTGCATCCTGCATCTTTCGTTCTGCAAAGGCGAAAGTCGCCGTCGTCTTTCGCAAATCCAACTGCCTCCATATCCTTGGGTAAGAAATTTCCCGGGGGCCAAGGACCCAGGCCACGGATGATTGCGTTGTTGGTGAAGATGGACGAATCAAAGCAATCCTTCAGAACCCCGGCTGGACCGCGCTTCTCGGGCTGGAACACGCAGTTCTTGGCTCCGCCTCCGATGGAGCCGATTTCCTTTTCGGCTGCCCCGATGAGGTTGTTGGTGAAAGTAAAGTTCTGAATCTTTTCGCCACTAATCCCCATGCTGATCAACACGCGAGGAGACACCGCGGTGATGTGATCCATACTGACATTTTTCAACGTAGGTCCATTGGAGATCAGAATCATGAACGCTCCGAAGCCAGCGTACTTCTTGCCATCGATATCGTTGAACACCAGATCGTGAATGCTGTAGCGCTCGCCTTCCGCGGCTAAAGCTCCGCCCACCGCCGGAACGTTGGCGATCTGGAATCCGCTGCCCACGTGAGAAACTTTGCAGTTGCGGATGGTCACGTCAGTGACACGGCAAAGCGGGCACAGATTATCGTGGCCGCCGCCGTTATTCTGGTTCTTGGGCGTGAGCACGATGGCAAAACCCGTCTGCGTAAAGCCGCCCCAACTGTCTTCCAAAACATTGTCTTCGAATAAAACACGCTGTGCATTTTTTAGTTCGAAGATATTTTTCACAATGAATGGATTGCCCTCGCCGCCGCCCATGTAGCCCGGCTGGCCGCGCATCCAGGCCATCGGTTTAAACATGTAATTGCGCCGGATTTCGATGTCGGCCGGAGTTATCGTCGCTCGACCCCCGCCGAAAAGAATGTTCTCCCCGGCCGCTTCCAAGAAATTGTTTACGATCTTGTAAGGCCCGCTCGCCAAATCACCGCCGCCGCCGCCAATAGCCTGCGAATCGGTGCATCCGCCTTTCGTCATACAGTGGAAATCGCTGAAATACGAATCCACCACGGAGACATAAGTGGTACCGCTCAGATAAAGGCCGCGCGTGGTTTCGTCAGCGGCGGTCCCATGCATCCAGACCCGGTCGAAGATGATGTGGTCGGCCGCAACCTCGCCCTGCGGCGAAGCCAGCGCTGTGATCCTGGCATCGCGAGAATCGCGCGTGATTTCAACGCCGATGAAGCGATAATGGTTGGCGCCGTCGGCAAAAAAAATCGGACCCGAGCCACCCTTGCCGGGAAACACAATCTTCGCCATCACATTGGTGGTGGAAGCGCAATGAAAATCCGGCCGGGCGGGAAGGGAAGCGACCCCCGCGTAACAAGGAGTGAGCCGAGTTCCCTCGGGAGGCAGCGCGTCATCGGAAGCGCTGCTCCGAATAATGATCCAGTGGGCGTCGTCGCAAGACTTCTTGGGGAGCAGAAGACGTCCGGAGAAAACCGCGCCTGCTTCGAGCTTGATGACGTCACCGCACGCGGCATCGTCCACCGCGGCCTGAAGATCGCCGCCGCTCTTCACCAGTCGTATCCTGCCGGGCGCCGGCGTGTCCGCGAGATTAGTTTTGATGTAGATTCGAGGGAGTTCAGCTGGGCCATCAAAATTGCTCTTAGCCGCCGGTTGCTGATCGAATGCGACCTCTAATAAAGGAAGAGCGAAACTGGATACAGTGGCTGCGAACATGATCAACAGCGGCCAGATCGCCCCAGACACAGCTCCCTTGTTGAATTCTCTTGTTGCCATGTGCTTGTTGTGGAGTCGAAACCGATGAAAGATTCTAATCAAATCTTATCACGCTGACATCACCGCTTCCGCCACGCCGTATCCTAAATGATCCTGCACGTCCCATGTGACTTTGAAGCCGGCTCGGTGGAGTTGATCGAAGATCTCCGCTTTATTATGAGGGGCGCAGTTGCCATGATATTCAACAGCGATTCTGCGAATCGATCGGAGAATATCGGGAGGAGTCGAGAGAAGCACTTCATATTCGCCGCCCTCGATGTCCATTTTGAGCAAGTCCACTTGATCCAATCTCTGTTCCCGAAGCAGTTCGCTGAGAGTCTTGCTTTGCACCGCGGTGCCAGAAACGCTTTGCCCCGGTGCGATCAGCGAGCGCTGCTGACTCGGTACAGCGTCGTTACGCATCAAACGAATCCCTCCCTCGCCCGTGATCGCGTAATTCAGACAAGTGATTCGATCGGTTAAGCCTTGGTCCCGGACCACCTCGAGCAGGCGATCAAAAGTTGCGGGAAAAGGCTCAACCGCAAAGATCCTGGCCTGCCGCGCTTCGCGCGCGGCATAGAGAGCGAACAGCCCAACGTTGGCGCCAATGTCGAGAATTACGCCGTCGGAAGACTCAACGCGATAAACTCTCCGCAAGAAGATTTGCCAGAAAGTTTTTAGGTCCGTCAACTCCTGAAGCTGAATGTGATCGCCCCGCCGCAGACGCAAAAGGCTGGGATAAGTCAGCTTGGAGAATCCCAAATAAGCGCGTGTGATCTGCTGCCACTGCGCTGTTTCCTGAAAACAACGAAGAATTTCAGGGGCCCGGCGTGTGTTTTTGAGAAGCTGGGATGCGGTGGGAGACATCGTGAACAAAATATCCCATAGGGTCCGGCGTTCGTCAAATCATGACCGTCAATTCATGATCGTCCAATCATAATCGTCCAATCATGACTGTCAAATCGTGTGTTTAAATCCATTGCGAGCAGAGCTTACTCGATGCCGCTGATGGCGCTGAGCACCGCATCCACGTTCGCGCCCAGATCCAGGCCATCGCTTCCTTTGCCTTTGGCAGGACTGGAGGACAGCAGGTGATAATCTCCGCCGATTCCGTTGTTGTAGTTCACGAAGCCGATAGCCGCCGTCGAATAAAAAAAGTTCCCGCTGGGCCATGCGGATGGCGGGTAGGCAGACGAAGACCCGAGGAATGCATTGTATGCAAAAGTCGGTTCTGAGAAACACAGGTCCACGGTTTTGACCGGGACGTCATAGTAAGCGCAATCCGACGACCCAAAAGATCCCCCCGACCAAATCGGATACGTAGCGGCGGCGATGATGCTATTGCTCAAAACGAAGCCCGGCATCTTCACGGTATTCGGTCCGTCTACGCTGAGCATGGTGTGCGTGGGGAAAGCTGTGACGTGGTTGATCGCAACGCTTTGCAGCATGGGCTGAGCGATGGTTTCAATTTCCGCGAAATTTCCGTAGCCGATGTATTTGGTTTCCTGGATGTCGTCTGCGATAACGTCGTGGATGCTATACCGTTCTCCCTGCAGAGGAGCGCCGCCGGAGGGCGACAAGACATTCGCGATCTGAAACGCTCCCGATACGTGGCTGATGGTTACGAAGCGCACGGTCACGTCGGTGACCTGGCAGAGCGGACAGACACTCTCGCCCCCGCTGTCCTGGTTCTTGGGGCCAATCAAAATGGACGCACCATGTTGACTAAAGCCGCCCCATGTGTCCTCCACCATATTCGAGTCGAACAGGACGCGCTGCGCGTTTTTCATTTCAAAGTGATTCTTTACGATGAAAGCTGGCGCCGAGTACCCGGGTTGACCCTCCAGCCAGAACATCGGCTTGAACAGATGATTGAACCGGACTTCAATATCAGCCGGAGTCTGGGTTGCGGCTCCTCCGCCAAACATCAGATTTTCGCCAGCCGCCTCCAGAAAATTGTCATCAATCTTGTAGGGGCCCATGGGCAGAGAACCGGTTCCCCCGGAGACTGCCTGGGAATCTGTGCAGGTCCCGCCCACTCTGCAATGCATCTCTGAAATGTAGGAGTCCTGGACAGCCATGCTGGTTGCGCCGGTGAGATCGACTCCGCGCCGGGTTTCATCGGTCGGCGAACCATGAATGTAAAGACGATCCAGCACCACCTGACTCAAGCCGCCATTCAGCGCTGGCCCTATCAGTGCGGTTACAGCATTACCGTTGTTTGGAATACGGGTAATTTCCAGGCCGAGCAGTCGATAATGGTTTGCGCCGTTGGCAAAAACCACTGGGCCATCCCCGGTACCTGCATAGGTGAGCGTCGCAAGCACCTTCTGCGTAGAGCTGCACGTAAAAACGGGTCGGCCCGGAAGCGACGCAACTCCCGCATAGCAAGGCGTCATGCGTGTCCCTTCGAGCGGCAGGCTGGCGTCAGGAGCGCTAGTCCGAATAATGATCCAGTGCTGGTCGTCGCATGACTTGGCGGGCAGCGTAAATGCGCCACCGTAGGTTCCGCCGCTGGTAAATGTGGCGCCGGCTTGAAGCTCGATGGTGTCTCCGCAGTTCGCATTATTCAGCGCCGTCTGTAGATCGCCTCCAGCCAAAACCGTAATGGCCGGGCCGGGAGCCGGCGTGTCCGCCAACGTTGTATTCAGATATACGCGGGGCAACTCGGCCGGCCCATCAAACGCGCCGCTGGGCGCCGCCGCGGCTACGGCGACAGTAAAGCTTTGGGTGGCCGAGTTGGATGCGGAGTCGCTTACTTTAGCAGTGAAAGAATATTCTCCGGTCTGGGTGGTGGTACCAGCTAATGCTCCGGTCGCAGACTGCAACGCGATGCCGACAGGAAGCGCGCCCGCGGAGATCGCCCATTGATAAGGCGGAACTCCTCCCGTGGCCGAAAGCGCCGCGTCGTAAGGTGTGTTAGCGATGACTCCACTCAGGGATGAGCCGGCAATTGCGAGTTTCGAAGCGCTCTGTATCGTTACCAGGCTGGTGGCGCTTTGTGTGGAATTGCTGACGCTCGTCGCCGTGATGGTGATTTGCCCCGGAACAACCGTAGCTGGCGCTGTGAACGTACCATCGCTTGCGATGGAGCCGGCAGAAGCCTTCCATGTCACTGCGGAGTTGCTGGTCCCCTGCACCGTAGCGGTGAATTTAATTTGCCCGGCCGGAGTCAACGTGGTCGCGCGCGGAGAAACTGTTACCAGGATCTCGGCGGCAGTTTGAGGACCCTGAGCAGATTGACTCGCGCTGCTCGATACGCATCCAGATGCGATCGCCAAGAGCCCACACGCGAAGGCGAGAATCGCGAGTCGATCCCGGGTCGAAATGTTTTGCTCGCGAGCGAAGGAAATGCGGAGGAATTGTTGTTGGGGGAGCAGCAGACTGACCTCGCTTCAATTCTTCGAATAGACCTGGTGCCGGGTCTTGTACGAATCGAACTGTAGCGAAGCCGAACTTTCGGAACCAGATAACCGTGGGGCGTATACCTTCGGCTGCCGGCGGTACATCGTGATCGGGAGTAAGGACATTCCCCAAAGTTCCGGCCGGCTATGAGTTTGCGCGTGCCGCTTGGGTTTGCTTGGCTGGAGTATCTGATCGATTTTAACGCGACTAAGTTTCCTTGCGAGCGCACACCAGAAGCCTTACTCCTGGCGACATCGTCATCAACACTCTCTCAACGGGTGCGGCAGCGCGCAAGAAGGGTCGCTGCTGAGGCAATACGCTTGCCCGCAGAATGCTAAGTCCGCCTGCGGCAAAAACAGCGCTCAGGCGGCGCACCGTGTTGGCGCGATAGCGCACCGGGAAGATATCTTTCGGTTCGCGGCTGTCGCTGGCGCGAACCAGCCCCAAACGCCACTGCTCGGGCATGACCTTCGACAAAATCGCATTCGCCATCACGCCGTAGTTCCACAAGTTCGGCGTATTCACGATGACTACGCCACCGCGGCTCAGGACGCGCGCAATCTCCGCGACAGCTCTGGCGGGCTCCCCCAAATGCTCCACCACCATATTGCAAGTCACCAGATCGAAACTTCCATCGGCGAAGGGTAAGTCGTAGATCGATCCGCCGACGAGCGTTCGGATATTGCGGTGTTGCGTTAGCTGGACGTCCATCCCAACAGTCATTCCGCCCTGCTGAACCAGCCAGTTTTCCAGTGGATCCAAATCTTCTTCCAGGATGCGCGAACCGGTGCCCGCGTCCAGCCAGCGGGTTTGGGGTTTCAGATGCTCGGCGATAAGCTTCGCATAAGCCTCCGCATGCGCCGCCCACTTCTCGCCGGTTATGGGTATCACTGGATCGATTCCTCTTTGCAAAGATGGTTTTTCGCTCGTGTTTGTTCCGCAGTCCAAAGTTTCTGAAATTAATGCTGTCCCGGTTTCAGAGCGCGCCGGAGCTTTTGTTGCACCGACGCAGGCATTTGGCGCAACTTCTTTCGCGCCATATCCACCACCGTTTCCCGCAAGTCGTGCTTTCGGAGAAGTGTCCGGTCGAGACGGTAGCGGATCACCGGAACGGTTGAACCGCCAAATCGCGTGAGAAATGGATGCGCTCCGCCCAACGAATGGCGCCGCAGTCCCTGGCTGCAGGCCCATTCAATTCCTCTCCATTGCAGCAGATCATTCGGCTTCAGATGCAAATACTCTTCGAGAGAGCAATTTGCCGCTGATTCGAATAAGCCTCCAGGATAAAACCGGAACATATTAATCCCGATCACCTTGCCCTCAAATTCCGCAAGAAACAAACGGCGGTTTTTGGTGAGCAGTTGCGCGCTTTCGAAATGCTCGAAGGTACGGCGCGCTCCCTGCAATGCCTTGCGCTCGCTGTCATGCCATGCCAAATAGACATCGTAGGCACGGTGTAAATCCTCTGTTCCTTGCGCCAGACGGGCCGTGACCCCATGTTTTTCGGCGTAGCGAATATTTCGCCGGCGGTCCTTGGGGAACTGCTGGAAAAGCTGATCCGGCCCCTGAGTGAGATCAAGCACGACATTGCCTTTCATCTGCCGGCGCCGGAAGCCACGCTCCGCGAAGCTTGGCAGTTCCAAAGTAGGCCAGGTATGCACCGTCAGTAACTGCGCTCGTCCAGCCTCTTTTAATAAGCCTTGCAGCAACGCTTCGACAGCGCCCGCGCTCTCCATGTTCGTGTCCACTGCGATCTGGGGACGCGTTGGCAAACCGGAGATCACCCGCCCGCCATCGTGGATCCCGGTTAGTACGCCGGCTGCCTTCCCACTTTCCAACGCCAACACCGCAAACGGCCGCTTGCCGGTCCAAAATGGCTCCAGGAAAAATTCTGGCGAGTCGTAGTGCGAAGGGAACGGAAGCCGGCTCAGCAGATCTCGCCAGGGTTTCTCGACCTGCGAAGCGGGGAATTCGTGCATGATTTCAAAATTCATGATTTGCGAACTTCAAGTATTCAAAAGTTGTCGACAGATTTCGGCAAGTTTCATGACAGATGTTCAGGATCAGTTTTCACGATCCGGTTTTCACGATCCAGCGACGCCCGGTTGCGCTTCCAGTTTCGGCCCCCGCATCCGCTTCACGATACTCAAGAAATGCACTGCCCGGTCGCGATGCAAAAGGGCAAGCGTTGCCAGATAAACCACCGCGCCTCCACCGATTTCAATGATCAAGCGCGGCCACGGAGATACCCCTGCAGGCAATTTCCATTGCAGCAGCCCCACCGCAAGGGCCATGGCAATCGACCCATCGAGCGCCGGACGCAACGATCGAAAGTATTCTCCAGCCCTCATCTCGATCGATTTCATGGTCTTCAAATATTCAGCGACGGCGATGATTGGATAGGCAAAAACCCATCCGTATGCGATTCCTCTAATTCCCCAATGACTGCCGATCCAGAAAGCGATTGGCATCATCACCAGCCCGGAAACTTCCACTCGCATCACAAACTTCGCGTGGCCAAAAGCAGTCAACACCTTGGGCAAAAGCGCGACCACCGAACGCACAGCCGCGTAGACGCAGAGCACTTGCAAAGGTGCGATCATTCCATCCCATTTGTGACCCATCAACAGGGGAACCGCATCGCGTGCTACCAGCGCCATGCCAATGGTGGTGGGGAAGGTCGCCAGCGAAATCATTTCCGACAAGTTGCGGACGTAATGCCGTAAAGCAGCCAAATCGGTTTGCACCCGCGAGAGGTAGGCTGGGACCATCGTAGTCACCAGCGAAACAATTTTCTCCAACGGCATATTGGCGAGATTCCAGGCCATGGCGTAAAGACCAAGCGCCGCCTGTCCGAGCACCCGTCCGGCAGTCACGTTATCCAGCGTGTTGTAAGTCGACCAGGCAAAACCGGTGACCAACACGCGCCTCCCGAAAGTCAGAGGCTCCTTTATCGTCGCCAGCTTTGGCCAGGCATAGCGGTGACGCTGCACACTTAGAATGATGGCGCAGCGGGCGAATTCCGATAGCAGGTTTCCC
>Ga0302320_10015214_pt1 | contig 15832 bp, 11 predicted proteins | sample Bog_T0_3_FD_202130 | JGI IMG/M metagenome (GOLD analysis project Ga0302320, IMG submission 202130) | Peat permafrost microbial communities from Stordalen Mire near Abisko, Sweden - Bog_T0_3 | ecosystem: Environmental > Terrestrial > Soil > Wetlands > Peat | place: Sweden: Abisko, Stordalen Mire... | reverse complement strand
GTGCTGTTCACGCTTCCGTTCATCATCGTCACGATGGGGCTTGGGCTACTCGTTATCAATGCCTTCCTCTTCTACTTTGTCGGGCACATCGTGGACGGCTTCACGGTGGCGGGATTTTGGCCGGCTCTGTGGGGATCCATTGTGCTGAGCCTCACGAACCTGATCGCGAACGCCTTCCTCCGCTCCGCGCCCCCGGGGCCCCCGGGCCCGCCGTCCCAGGGACCCGGCGCAGGCGGCGGTCCCGTGATCGATATTTAGTTGCCGACTCGGGCTGTCCGAGCACGTTGTCGGCATGGCTGATACGACGGAATACGACCTGATTGTCATTGGTGGCGGGCCCGCGGGCTACGCCGGCGCGATACGCGCCGGCCAGCTTGGCAAGAAGGTCGCCTGCATAGAGCTCGAGAGGGCGGGGGGCACCTGCCTCAACTGGGGATGCATCCCGACGAAGGCGCTCCTGAAGAGCGCCGAGCTCTACCAGAAGATGAAGAAGGCCGAGGTCTATGGCCTCTCGACGACGGGCGTCGGGTTCGACTTTGCCAAGGTGATCGAGCGCTCGCGCTCCGTTGCCGGCCAGATGGCCAAGGGCGTCGAGTTCCTGCTGAGGAAGAACAAGGTCGATTACTTCGTCGGGTCAGGCCAGGTGAACGCTCCGGGGATGGTCTCCATCACCTCGGGCGAGCACAAGGGCAAGTTCTTCAAGGCGAAGAACATCCTGATCGCGACCGGCTGCAGGATGCGCCGGATACCGGGCCTAGAGTTCGATGGCGTGAGGGTCATGACGTCCCGCGAGGCGCTTGCCTCCAAGGAGCTCCCCAAGTCCGTCATCATCGTCGGCGCGGGCGCCATCGGCGTCGAGTTCGCCTACTTCTACAATTCCTTCGGCTCGAAGGTGACCCTGGTCGAGATGCTGCCGCAGATCCTGCCGGTCGAGGACGAGGAGGTGTCGAAGACGCTGCTGCGGGCCTTCGAGAAGCAGGGGATCACGGTCCACCTCGGCACCAAGTGCGACAACTTCAGGGTGGGAAAGACCTCGGTGAAGGTCGACCTCCTGTCCGGCGAGACGAAGACGACGGTCGAGGCCGACATGGTCCTCTCCGCGATCGGCGTCGTGGCGAACCTGGACGGCGTGCTGGCCGCGACCGTCAAGCCGGAGCTCGAGAAGGGCTACCTCAAGGTCGGCGACGACTACCAGACCTCGGTCCCCGGCATCTACGGCGCCGGTGACATCATCGGGCCGCCCTGGCTCGCGCACGTGGCGACGTTCGAGGCGGTCAACGCCGTGAACGGCATGTTCGGCCACGGCAAGGCGAGGCGCGTGAAGAATTTTCCCGGCTGCACCTACTGCCAGCCGCAGGTTGCGAGCACGGGCCTGACCGAGAAGGCCGCGCGCGCGAAGGGTCTCGACATCAAGATCGGCAAGTTCCCGTTCACGGCCTCTGGCAAGGCCGTTGCCTCCGCGGAGACCGAGGGCTTCGTGAAGGTCGTCACGGACGCAAAGACAGGCGAGATCTACGGCGCCCACATCATCGGCTCCGAGGCCACCGAACTCATCGCGGAGTACGGCCTCGCGATGGAGCTTGAGGCGTCGGTCGAGGAGATCCACCAGACCATCCACGCGCACCCGACGCTCAGCGAGGCCGTCATGGAGGCCGCGGCGGCCTCCTTGGGCGAGGCGATCCACATCTAGGAGTTATTCGCCGCGGATCGCGTCCATCGGGTTCACCCGGGACGCCGCGCGCGCGGGCAGGTAGCACGCGAGGAGCGCCACCACGGCGAGGATGGCGGCGGACTCCGCGACCGTGGGCAGGAGGCTCGGGGTAAGCCCCGGCATGACGCTGCCGAGGAGCCTCGTGATTCCTATCCCGCCGGCGAGCCCGATGGCCGAGCCGACAAGCGCCAGCCTGGCGCCGGAGGCGAGGATCATGCGCCGGATGTTGGCCACCGTCGCCCCGAGGGCCATGCGGATCCCGATCTCCGGCGTGCGCTGCGCCACGGTCCGAGCGATGACGCCATAGATGCCGAGGGAGGCCAGGAAGAGGCCGAGGCCCGCGAAGGCGCCGAGCATCTGCCTTAGCATGCCGACATCAAAGGAGGAGAGCTCCACCATGCGCCCCGCCGTCTCGACATTCTCAACCGCAAGGTCCGGGTCGATTGCGGCCACCGCCGGCCGGAGTGCCGCCAAGACCGGCTTCAGGGCGCCGGGCTCGGCGCGCACCGCGAACATGGAGTACTGCCAGGGTGCCTGGGAGATCGGGTGGTACACCTGGAAAGGGGATGGCTTGCTGTAGAACGTCGCGATCGTCGTGTCGGCGGCGATGCCGACTACCTCCGACCACTCGGGCTTCTCGAGGTCGCCCCGGCTTATGCGCCTTCCGACGGCATTTCCGTCGGGGAAGAGCGCCCTTGCCATGCTCTCGCTGATGATCAGGACCCGGGGCGACGCGGCATTGTCCGCATCCGTGAACGCGCGGCCCGTGATGACGCGGCCTCCGCTGACCCTGAAGTAGTCCGGTGAGATCCCGTCGTACGCGGCCACGGGCTCACGGTCCTTGGCCACCGCCTGCTGACCCTCCACGAGGTAGGGGCGCTCGCCCATGCCCGAGCCGTAGGGGAACGAGTAGGCCACGGCAACCGAGTCCACGCCGGGAAGCGAGCGCAGCCGAAGCCCGAGCCCGCGCTGGAAGGCCAGGATCTTCTCCGCCGAGTCGTAACGGGACTTCGGGAGGTCGACCTGGCAGACCGCGACGCCTTCGGGGTCCCAGCCGAGGTGGTGGTTGATGAACACGCCGGCCCCGCGGGCGAGGTACGTCGCCCCGGCGAGGAGCGTCATAGCCATGGCGAACTGCGCCACGACGAGAAGGTGGCGCATCTTGCGGTGGCCCGCGCCGGCCGTCGAGCCGCGCATCCCGCTCTTGAGGGAGGTGTTCAGGTTGTTTCGCGTGATGACGAGTGCCGGGAGCGCGCCGAACACGAGCGCCGTAGCGACGGACGAGGCGACAGCCACGCCGAGGACCCGCCAATCCACCGGGAACTCCATCGCGGAGCCGCCGCTCGCAATCGCCTCGCCGCTGATCCAGTCCGTGCACCACGCGTTCACGATGAGGGCGCAGGCCCCGCCCGCGAACGAGAGGAGTAGGGACTCTATGAGGAGCGGTCTTACCAGGCGCAAGAGCGAGGCACCCAAGGCGGAGCGGACGGAGAGCTCCTGCGTGCGCTCGATCGCGCGCGCGAGGACGAAGTTCGCAAGGTTCGAGCAGGCGATAAGCAGCACGCAGGCCGAGAGGCCGAGGAGCATCCCGACGATGACCTTTCCGGACTCGCTGTTGTTGGTGGATCCCATGAGGTCCCGCGTCCTCCAGCTCGCGAGAGCGTCGGTCTTCGGGTTCTCGCGGGCGACCCTCTCGCCGATGGAGGCGACAAATGCGCCGGCCCGGCGGGGCGTGACTCCCGAGTTCCTGCGGCCGATCACCTTCATCCAGGGGTCGTCCCTCGAGGCGCGCTCCGCCGGTGTCAGCCTGAGCGGCCTGTAGAGAGCCGCGTCCCTGATCAGGCGGCCGTCGTCGGACCACGCCGGCAGGACCCCGATGATGGTGGCAGACTCGCCGCCAATGCGGACCTGCGTCCCGATGACGTCGGGCGAGCCCGCGTAGCGGCTCTTCCAGAGCCCGTCGCTGATGATGACAACGGCGGGGCCCCCGACGATGCCGTCGCGCGAGGTGAAGGAGCGACCGATCTCTGGCCGCACCCTGAGGACGTCGAGAAAGTTTGTGGAGACCTGCAGGGAGCGCTCGATCTCGGCGGCGCCGCCCTTGTCCGATAGGGTCGTGGACTCGTCGCGCATCGACGCGAACTCCCCGGTGCCGGCCTCGGCGGAGCGCAGGTCGAGGAAATCGGCCGCCGAGAGGTCCCCGTCGTTGTTGCCCGGCGTCGCCCGGAAAACGCGGATGAGCGCCGACTGATCCTCGAAGGGCAGCGGCCGCAGGTACATGGAATTCATGAAGCTGAACATCGCGGTGTTGAGCCCGATCCCGAGGGCCAGGGTCAGGGTGGCGATCACGGCAAACAGCGGGCTCTTCATCAGCGCCCTCAGCGCATATTTCAGGTCATTCATGAATTTGCTTCCTTTTGCACGCGGCGTGCCAAGCGATGTTGAAATCATAAAGCATTACTGGTTAAAGGCATGTGGGATAATTATGTCAGCCATTCCCGCCCCGGGTGTTCGCAATCGAAACCACTGCCTCCCGAAAGTGGGACGTCCTCAAGGCGGTTGCACATCAAGCCGCGCGCGGTTTTATCGTCGCGTCCGGAACATGTCGACAAGCGAGCACCACATCCTCCACTTGAACGTCCACAAGCTGGCGAGGTTCGCACTCTTCGGCTTCATCCTGACGTTCATTTTGGCGCGGGCCTTCGTGTTCCTGATCATGGCGCACAAGATGCCGAACCTGTATTTCTTCATGGGGGAGACGCATGTGCACCACCTCAACTACGGCATCCTCCTTCTCTCCGTGGTGGGTGGCTACGGCGTCTTCAGGCGACCCGTCGGGCGTGCCGCGGAGATTACGGCCCTCCTCTACGGCGTCGCGATGGCGCTCACGTTCGACGAGTTCGGCATGTGGCTGCACCTGGGCGGCAGCTACTGGCAGCGGGCGAGCGTCGACATGGTCATCGTGGTCGCGGCCGTCCTCGCGCTCTGCGCCTACGTGCGCTCCATGGAGCGCTTCGAGCGCCACCACTGCTGGGCGGGCATGGTCCTCCTGGCAGCCCTCGCGGGCTTCGGGTTCGTGCTGTACTCGGCGGGGACGCGCCTGGGCGACACCTACGGCCCGCGGCTCCACGAGCTCGAGGTGTCGTCCTCGCCCTGAGGCGGAAGGCCTACGGCTTGCCGCCGAAGGTCACGTAGTCGTCCAGCTCCAGCCAGTCGAACCAGCTGCCGATGTCCGCGCGGTCCGGGGCGTTCTTCCTGTGCACGTCGTTGAAGAACGCGCGGGAGTCCGGGTTCGTCGGGACCAGGTCCTCCATCCAGCGCGTCCAGGATGCGATCTGGGATGCGGCGCGCGGCGGGTTCAGGTGGTCCATCGCGTAGGTCAGGAGCTCGCCGTCGGACTTGCCGGACTTCACCTCGAGCATGAAGGCGTCGGGGTTGATCCCGGAGAACGAGAAGAAGCGCTGGTCGACCGGGCAGTTGTAGTGGTAGTCGCCGGCCGTGCCGGCCGCGACCGCGCGTGCCTTGTCGATCAGGCGCGGCAGGTGGGCGAAGCCGCCGAGGCGCGTCCTCGGGCTGCGCGGCGGGTGCTTGAGCAGGTTCGGGGCGCCGAGGTTGACGGCTGTCGTGTCGGCTGCGGTGGGATTCTTGTAGGAGGCGGTGAGCGTTTCGGACATGGTGTTATATAGTGGTGGTACTGGAAAGAATGGGGACGCCTAGCCGCGGATCTCGCGCAGCAGGCTTGTCAGGTACGGGATCAGCTGCTTCTTGCGGCTCACGATCCCGGGCAGGTCGAAGATCTCGTCCTTCTGAATGTGCGAGTACGTGATCCGCTCGATCAGGTCAGGGTCGCCCTTGACGAGGAGGAGCGAGTTCTGGGTGTTGATGTCCGTGACGAGGAGCGCCGCAAACATGAGGCGGTCCTTCTTCCTGAGCTCGTCGAGCGCCGCAGCGATGCTGGGGGCGCGGCTCCAGAAGTTGCCGAAGCCGAGCTCCTCGACCTGCGACACCGCGAAGCGCACGCCCTCCTCCTCGTAGACCTTGTGGTCGGACTGCACGATCGCCTCGGGCGTGTTCGCCTGGATGACCGAGCCCGAGCTGAAGATGGCCTCCGCCAGCCTGCCCGGGTCCTCGCGAGCGACCCCGGAGAGCCAGGTCAGGATCTCGGCGTCCTTCGGCGTCGTGGTGGGGCTGTGGAGGTGCAGTGTGTCGGAGATGAGCCCGGACATCATGACGCCGGCCACCTCGGCCGACGGGATGAGCCCCGCCGTCCTGAACAGCCCGGCGATGATCGTGCAGGTCGAGCCGACCGGCTCGTTGATGAAGAGGATCGGGGCCTGGGTGCTCATGGGAGCCAGGCGGTGGTGGTCGATGATCTCGGTGATCTGCACCTCCTCGGCGCCGTTCACGGCCTGGGAGATCTCATTGTGGTCGACCAGGATGAGCCGCGTCTGGATCGGCTTGAGGATGTCGCTCTTGGACAGGATGCCGGTGATCATGCCGCCCTCGTCGAGCACCATGAGCGCGGGGGCCGCCAGGGTCGCCATCTTGCGGCGGATGTCGCTGATCCTTGCATCGGGGCCGACGGAGCCAAAGTTGCGGTCGATCACGCGCTCGATGCTGGACGCCGTCCTCACGACCCACGCAGTCGTAGAGGAGTCGTACGGGCTGCTCAGCACGCAGACGCCCTTCGCCTTCGCGAGCGCGACCACCTCCGGGTCGACGGCCAGGTGGCTCGTCACGATGATGCCGCGCAGGCCGAGCTCGATCGCACGCACCTGGATGTCCTTCCTGTCCCCGACGATGATCAGGGACTTGGAGGCCGGGATGCCCTCCGCCTCGGAGATCCTCCAGAAGGAGCCGATGTCCATCGTCCCCAGCCTGACGTAGAAGTCCTCTACCTTGTAGTCGTCGACCGCGTGGATGACGGTCGCCCGCAGCGCGCGCGCGATGTTGGCAAGCGTGCCGTGCACCTGGCGCATGAGCTTGGGCTTGCTGATCTGCGGGATGAAGATGCCGCCAAGGTGGGGAAGGGCGATCGTGCCGACGGCGCAGCCGGCCACGTCGACCACCGGCAGGATGCCGATGTTGTGCCGGTCGATGAGCTCGAGCGCCTCCGCGCACGTGGCCTCCTCCGACACGGTCACGACGTTCGAGGCCATGAGGTCCCTGACCTTCGGCCAGACGTCGCTGAGGTAGACCGGCAGGGGCTGCTTGAAGCGTCCGAGGATCGTGTCGATGCGGGCGTTCGAGTTGCCGCAGCGCGCCGCCACGTGGCCCCGCTCGCCCCGGGCCTCCTTGTACGCCGCGTACCCGATCGCGGAGCAGATGGCGTCCGCGTCGGGGTTGCGGTGCCCGATGACGTAGGTGGAGTTGGCTGAGGGCGCGAAAGGCGCGGTCGACATCGGCCCAGTGTTAACAAAAAAAACCCGAATTCAAGGAACTCGACAAAACTTTGGAGTGAATCGTAGCATTCACGCATGAAGATATATCTCGACGGCAAGTTCGTGGAAGAGGCCGACGCCAAGGTGTCGGTCTTCGACCATGGCCTGCTGTACGGCGACGGCGTCTTCGAGGGCATCCGCCTCTACGGAGGCAACGTGTTCCGGCTGGAGGAGCACCTTGAGCGCTTCGAGTGGTCGGCCAAGGCCATCATGCTGGACATGCCGCTGACCCGGGACGAGTGGCGCGAGGCGATATGCGAGACCTGCCGCCAGAACGGCCTCGTGGACGGCTACATCCGGGCGGTCGTGACCCGCGGGGTGGGCGACCTGGGGCTCGCCCCCTGGCTCTGCGCCAAGCCCTCGTACTTCGTCATCGCGAGCAAGATATCCCTTTACCCGGCCGAGCACTACGAGAAGGGCCTGGCGATCGTCACCGTGCCGACCCGCAGGATCGGGCCGGCGTCGCTGCCGGCAACCATCAAGTCGCTCAACTACCTCAACAACATCCTCGGCAAGATCGAGGCACGGCAGGCCGGTGCCCTTGAGGCCATCATGCTCAATGACCAGGGCTACGTGGCCGAGGCGACGGCCGACAATGTGTTCATCGTCCTAAAGGGCGAAATCTTTACACCGGCCTCGGCCTCGGGTGCCCTGAAGGGCGTCACCCGCAGCACGATCATCGACATAGCCAAGGACTTGGGAATCAAGGAGCGCGAGGCCAACCTCACGCGCTACGACCTCTGGTGCGCCGACGAGTGCTTCCTGACGGGCTCGGGCGCCGAGGTGATCCCGGTCGTGAAGCTGGACGGGCGAGTCATCGGCACCGGCAAGCCCGGTCCGATCACCCTCAAGATCCTCGAGCATTTCCGCAAACGCGTCCTTGTTGAAGGCACGCGCATCTAAGCATTCCAGGCCCGGGGATGCGCCTCAATGGCGCATCAGTTTGGCCCATCTGGGCCGTATTGATACTGAGGAGCATCTTTGTGTCCACGGCTTGCCCTATGGGGCGTGTCATGGCACATTAAGTGCATAGAAATAAACGAACTCCATGGCTAACCCGCTCAAGTGTGACCTATGCTCGAAGCCGGCGACCGTACACCTTACCCAGATCCTGGACAACAAGGTGCACAAGGTCGACCTCTGCGAGGAATGTGCGCAGGAGAAGGGCGTGACCGACCCGAGCGGTTTCTCGCTGGCCGATCTCCTCCTGAAGGCCTCCCTGAACCCGGAGGCCTCGTCCGGCGGGACCCGCTGCGAGCAGTGCGGCTTCACACCGGCCGACTTCAAGAAGCAGGGCCGCTTCGGCTGCCCGGCGTGCTACGGCGCCTTCAAGGGGATCCTGGATCCCATGCTTGAGGGCATGCACAAGGGCACCGTCCACTCGGGCAAGGTCCCGGCGCGCGCCCTGGAGCGCAAGTCACTCTACGACAAACTCACCAAGCTCGAAGTCGACCTTACGGAGGCGATCAAGGCTGAACGCTACGAGGACGCAGCACGCTGCCGCGATGAAATCAGCCAAGTCAAACAAGCCGTCGACCAGAAGCCCTCGCGCTGACCCGATGACCATCGGTTCCCTTATCGACACGCCATCGGAACTCACCGACGCGGCGAGCAGCAAGACGGCCATTGTCCTCATGACGAGGATCCGCCTTGCGCGCAACCTGGCCGGCCAGCCGTTCCCGGGGTGGGCGAAGCCCGCCCAGAGGGAGAAGATCCTCGAGGCCTGCAGGGCCGCCGTCACGTCCACGCCCGCCATGAAGCGCGGGCTGGCGGTCGGCGTTGGCGAGCTGGGCGAGCTGGAGAAGAAGATCTTGGTCGAGCGCCACCTGATCAGCCGCGAGCTCTCGGGCTCGAAGCAGGGCAGCGGCGTCATCATCTCCAAGGACCAGACCTTCTCGGTCATGATCAACGAGGAGGACCACCTCAGGATCCAGATGCTTCGCTCCGGCTTCCAGCTGAAGAAGGCCTGGGCCGCGATCAACGAGATGGATTCCGCGCTCGAGGACTCGCTCGACTTCGCCTTCTCCCCGGACCTGGGCTACCTGACCGCCTGCCCGACGAACCTCGGCACCGGCATGAGGGCCTCGGCCATGATGCACCTTCCGGCCCTCGTCATCGCGAGCCAGATGGAGAAGGTGGTCCGTGCCGTGAACCAGCTGGGGATGGTCGTCCGCGGCCTCTTCGGCGAGGGCTCGGACGCCAGCGGCAGCATCTTCCAGATCTCCAACCAGACGACCCTCGGGGAGTCCGAGGAGGAGATATTGAAGCGCCTCTCGGGCGTCCTGCAGTCGATCATCGAGCATGAGCTCAACGCCCGCGCCCGCCTCCTTGAGGCCGACTCCGGCAAGCTCTTCGACAAGATCGGCCGCGCCTACGGCATCCTCCAGAACGGCCATGTCCTCTCCTCCAACGAGGCGATGAACCTCCTCTCCCTCATCCGCCTCGGCGTCGACCTCGGGGTCTTCCCGGACGGCCAGCGCTCCGTCACGGACCGCCTCTTCATCGAGGCCCAGCCCGGCCACCTCCAGCGCGCCCAGAAGGGCGAGTTCGAGGCCAGCCAGCGCGACCTCCTGCGGGCCGAAAGACTGCGTTCCGAGTTTGCCAATTTCAGCCGCCCGGATTTCACTTTGTCAGCGAACGGAAACAACTAGACCCATCGCACCAAGACCTATGTCGCAGGAACCGATGAACAATTTCACGCCGCGCGCCCAGCAGGTGCTGGCGCTGGCCCGCAAGGAAGCCGACCGCTTCCACCACAACTATGTCGGCACCGAGCACATCCTGCTCGGGCTGATCAAGCTCGGCCAGGGCGTCGCCGTGAGCGTGCTCCAGAAGATGGGGCTCGATCTCGAGACCGTGCGTGCCGCCGTGGAGAAGCAGGTGGGCACCGGCCAGGAGGCCAAGGCCCAGGGCAGCATCCCGTACACGCCGCGCGTGAAGAAGGTGCTGGCGCTGGCCGGCAAGGAGGCGAAGGCCCTCAACCACTCCTATGTCGGGACGGAGCACATCCTCCTCGGCCTGCTTCGCGAGGGCGAGGGCGTCGCGGCCCGCGTGCTCAAGTCGCTCGATGTCGACATCGAGAGGACGAGGAACGAGATCCTGCGCGAGCTCGATCCGCAGTTCTCGGGCGGCACGGAGGGTGGCGGCGAGGAGGCCGCCGCTGGCGCGGCCCAGAGGCCGGGAGTCCAGTCCGAGGAGAAGAAGGAGGTCAAGACGCCGGCCCTGAAGGCCTTTGGCCGCGACCTCACCGAGCTTGCCCGCAAGGGCGAGATGGACCCCGTCGTGGGTCGCAAGAACGAGATCCGCCGCGTGATCCAGATCCTCTGCAGGCGCACGAAGAACAACCCTGTCCTGATCGGCGAGGCCGGCGTCGGCAAGACGGCGATCGTCGAGGGCCTGGCCCAGGAGATCGCGGCCGGCAACGTGCCCGAGATCCTCTTCGACAAGAAGGTCATCACGCTCGACTTGGCCCTCATGGTCGCCGGCACGAAGTACCGCGGCCAGTTCGAGGAGCGCATCAAGGCCGTCATGGACGAGATCAAGCGCGCCCGTAACGTGATCCTCTTCATCGACGAGCTCCACACGATCGTCGGCGCGGGCGCAGCCGAGGGTGCCATGGACGCCTCCAACATTTTCAAGCCCGCGCTCTCGCGCGGCGAGCTGCAGTGCGTGGGCGCCACGACGCTCAACGAGTACCGCAAGTACATAGAGAAGGACAGCGCGCTGGACCGCAGATTCCAGTCGGTCAAGGTCGAGCCGCCGTCCGTCGACGACACGATCACGATCCTGAAGGGCATCCGGGGCAAGTACGAGGACCACCACAAGGTGATCTTCACGGACCTGGCGCTCGAGACCGCCGCCAAGCTTTCCGACCGCTACATCACCGGCCGCTTCCTGCCCGACAAGGCCATCGACGTGATGGACGAGTCCGGCTCGCGCGCCCGCATCGCGGCGCTAAGCCGCCCGCCCGACATCGAGAACCTCACGAAGGAGATCGAGGAGGTCTGCGCCCAGAAGGAGAAGGCTATCAGCGAGCAGCACTTCGAGGAGGCCGCCAAGTACCGCGACAAGGAGAAGCAGCTCCGCTCCAAGCAGGAGCAGGCCACCGAGCAGTGGAAGAAGGCCCGCGAGGAGAAGCGCGTCACGATCGACGAGGAGCTTATGGTGCAGGTCGTCGCCGACTGGACTGGGATACCGCTTTCAAGGATGGAGAAGAAGGAGAGCGAGAAGCTGCTCAGCCTCGAGGGCGAGATCCAGAAGTCCGTCATCGGCCAGGGCATCGCCGCCAGCTCCATCGCCCGCGCACTCAGGCGCTCGCGCGCGGACCTCAAGGACCCGCGCAGGCCCATCGGCTCGTTCCTCTTCGTCGGCCCGACCGGCGTCGGCAAGACCGAGACCGCAAAGCAGCTCGCCGCGCAGATGTTCGGCAAGCAGGACGCCCTCATCCAGATCGACATGTCCGAGTACATGGAGAAGTTCGCGGTGTCGCGCCTCATCGGCTCGCCCCCGGGCTACGTGGGCTACGAGGAGGGCGGCCAATTGACAGAGGCCGTCCGCCGCCGCCCGTATGCCGTCATCCTCTTCGACGAGGTCGAGAAGGCGCACCCCGACGTGCTCCAGATCCTCCTGCAGATCCTCGAGGACGGCCGCCTGACGGACTCCCTCGGCCGCACCGTGGATTTCCGGAACACGATCATCATCATGACCTCGAACGTGGGAGCCCAGCTCCTGCAGCGCCAGACGTCGATGGGCTTCGCCGCCGCGGCGACGAGCTTCAATGACGCCGAGAAGATGCGCGAGAAGGTCCACGAGGAGGCCAAGAGGGTCTTCAAGCCGGAGTTCCTGAACCGCATCTCCGACATCGTGTTCTTCCGCCCGCTGGACAAGGCGGACCTGGTGCACATCGTCGAGCTCGAGGTCGCGAAGTTCGCGAAGAGGCTGGTCGACCGCAAGATCACGCTCGAGTTCACCGCCGAGGCCAAGGAGCTCCTCATAGAGAAGGGTTACGACGAGAAGTATGGCGCGCGGCCCCTTAGGAGGGCCGTCGAGCACTACCTCGAGGACCCGCTCGCCGAGGCGATCCTTCGCGGCGACATCAAGGAGGGCGAGGCGGTCCTCGTCATCCGCGAGGGCGAGACCCTCAATTTCAAGCAAAAGACGCCACCCGCAACGTCGGAAGTAGCGCCCTAAAAAAACGGCCAACCGCCGTAATGAAGGCCCCGTCCCTGGTTCGCCGGGGGCGGGGTTTTCTGTCGCCGCCTGCCGCGCGGGCCGCTTTCATCGGGAGGCCCAATGAGACCGTCCCGACGCAAGGCAGCCGCGGCCCTTTTCGCCGCATGCCTCCTCGCCCTGCCGCTTGCTGCGCTCGCGCAGGAACCGGCGCTTGTGATCGCGGACGCCGAGACGAGGGACCCCCCGACCCAGGAGCGCCTCGCCTCGATAAGCTCCGCGGCCCAGGCCTCCGGCTGGGACGGGATGGTGGCCCCGCTCCGCTCGGCCGCGCTCAGGGCCTACGGCCAGGACAGGTTCGTGGCCGCCGGGTCCTGGCTGAACGCCTACAAGTGGGCTTCCCTCTTCTCGGAACCCGAGAGCCGGTTCATCCCGATGTGGATCAACGCCGTTGTCTCGGCCGGGGCCAACTACGAGGGGATGCAGAACACCTTCACGCCGACCCAGAAGCCGATCGGGAGCAGCATGTCCCCCGAGCTCCAGGCCTGGGTGTTCTCGAACGACGCCTTCTCCGCTGAGTTCTTCTCCAACGCCAAGGGCGTCGACTACCTGCCGAAGGTCTTCTCGATCCTCGACGAGCTCTACCAGAGGGACCCGGCGAAGTTCGGGAAGTACTCGTCCCTGGCGCTCGCCATAGCGGTGGTCTACGACGTCGTGCCGCCGCCCTTCTGGCCGCATTACCAGGTGTCCGCCGAGTCGCTCCCTCGCGCGTTCCCCGACCCGGCGGTGACTTACGACCGCCTCACCAGGGAGGATAGCGCGGGGCGGACCTACTTCCCGATCAGCCGGCTCAAGGCCGACGAGCTGAAGTTCGTCGTGGACACGGCGGCGCCCGCCTCGGAGCTCGACTGGTCCGAGGGCGCGATCACCTATCCCCTGGACGAGTTCGCGCAGGTCTACGACATGATCAAGTACCGCACGGACCGGGCGACTCAGGAGTCCGGCATGGTGTGGATGGGCCTTCCCTACACGCTGCAGCAGATTCTCGCGCAGGGAGGCATCTGCGTGGACCAGGCCTACTTCGCGACCGAGGCGGGCAAGGCGAGGGGTGTGCCGACGCTGCTCTTCACGGGCGGCGGCCGCGACGGCCGCCACGCCTGGTTCGGCTTCCTGGACGGCGAGCGCAAGTGGGAGCTCGACGCGGGCCGCTACGCCGAGCAGCGGCTCGTGACGGGCAATGCGCTCGACCCGCAGACATGGACCACGATCTCCGACCACGAGCTTCAGTTCCTTGCCGAGCGCTTCCGCTCCCTTCCCTCGTACGCGCAGTCGAGGGTGCAGGAGGAGTTCGCGGAGGACTTCCTCAACAACGCGGACCCGAAGGACGCGGCCGTCGCCGCGCGGCGGGCCGTCAACTACGAGAAGCGAAACGTCGACGCCTGGGAAATCCTGATCCAGGCGAACTCCAGGCTGGGCGTCGACGCTCGCACCCAGGAGTACGTGATGCGCGAGGCCTCGCTGGCCTTCAGCCCGAAGTACCCCGACCTCATGGCCTCCTACGTGAACCGGATCTGCACCAGCCTGCGGGCGCGCGGCGAGACGAGCCGGGCGGACTACGAGGAGAAGGGCCTGGCCGACAGGCTGAAGGGCGACCGCTCGGACCTGGCGATCACCCAGGCCTCCGCGATCCTCTCCCGGAGCATCGCGACCCAGTCGGTCCAGGACCAGATCGCGACCTACAACGCGATCCTGGGTCAGTTCGCGCACGGCTCCGGGACGGTGTTCTTCGACCAGATCGTGACGGCGTTCGCCGAGCACCTGGCGCAGCTCGGCATGAAGGCGCAGGCCAGGGAGGCCGTCGAGCGCGCCCGCGACGCCCTCGAGATCCAGGAGGGCACGATGTTCTCGGTGGAGGTGCAGAAGCTCCTGACCCGCCTCCAGGACTGAGCTTTGGCTTTCCAAACGCCGGCCGGCCCTAAAGGATGCGGGCAATGGTTGCCCAGAAACAGCGCAAGCCCGCGGTAGGCTTCATCTTCGTCACGCTCGTTCTGCTGATCGTGGGGATTGGGATCATCATCCCGGTGCTCCCCGGCCTGATCACCCAGTTCAACGGCGGCAGCGTGGCCGAGGGCTCGGGCTCGTACGGCTGGCTTGTCGGCGTGTACGCGACCATGCAGTTCATCGCGTCGCCGATCCTGGGTTCCCTGTCCGACAGGTACGGGCGACGGAAGGTGATCCTCGTGGCTCTGGCCGGCTCCGCGGTCGACTACGTCGTGATGGGCTTTGCCCCGACCCTGGGGTGGCTCTTCGTGGCACGCATGATCTCGGGCGTCACCGCGGGCGCGCTCGCGGCGTGCAACGCCTACATTGCCGACGTCACGCCACCCGAGAAGCGGGCACAGGCCTATGGGCTCCTCGGTGCGGCCTTCGGTGTCGGCTTCGTCATCGGGCCCGCCATGGGTGGAATCCTGGGACAGTACGGCCTGCGGGTGCCGTTCTTCGGCGCGGCCGTCATCGTGGCCGCGAATTGGCTCTACGGCGCCTTCCTCCTGCCGGAGTCACTCGCGGTCGAGAATAGGCGGCCTTTCTCCTGGAAGCGGGCCAATCCCGTCGGCTCCCTCATGGCGCTTCGCAAGTTCCGCGGGGTGGTGGACCTGGCCTGGATGTACTTCATCAACAATTTCGCGCAGACCATGCTCCAGAACGTCTGGGTGCTCTACACCGGCTACCGGTACCACTGGAGCACGCTCCAGGAGGGCCTGTCGCTGACCTTCGTCGGGGTGATGACGGCCGTTGTACAGGGCGGCTTCATGAAGCGCATCATCGGGCTAGTCGGCGAAAGGAAGGCGCTTGTCATCGGGCTTGTTACCTCGGCTGCTGTCTTTGTCGGCTATGGCACGGCGACCCAGGGCTGGATGATCTATGCGCTGATCGTCCTCGGTTCCTTTGGCGGGATCGCGGGCCCTGCGGCCCAGTCTCTCATCACCAAGCACGTCCCGCCGAACGAGCAGGGCGCCCTCCAGGGATCCCTCTCGGGGCTCCTCAGCCTGTCCTACATCTTCGGGCCGATCCTTGCCGCTTGGAGCTTCGGGCACTTCCTGAATGCTATTCCCGGCATCGCGTTCTACGAGGCGGCTGCGTGCCTCCTTATCGCGCTGGCGCTGGCCTTCAGGTCATTCCAGATCGACGACCGGCTCTCGGCGAAGTCGGCCGCCTAGGCGAGGGTGCCCGTCAGGGCAGCATCCGCCAGACCCCGTGGGCCACGAGTGGCAGGTTGGCCCAGGTGAGCCGGCGCCAGAATTTCTCTTCGTCCTTCAACATAAGGTTGAAGCCGAAGGTCATCGGGAGCAGCGCCCGCGACGCCGCCCAGTATCCTGACCAGACCGAGTCGCCGAGTACCCAGCAAAGGACGGCGAAGGGCAGCGCCGCACGCCACCAGGGGTTCTCCGGGCGCGGGCGCAGGATGATGTTGAGGGACTGGTACGCGAGACTGAGGGCGCCTAGGAGCCCC
>Ga0302320_10015213_pt1 | contig 15832 bp, 12 predicted proteins | sample Bog_T0_3_FD_202130 | JGI IMG/M metagenome (GOLD analysis project Ga0302320, IMG submission 202130) | Peat permafrost microbial communities from Stordalen Mire near Abisko, Sweden - Bog_T0_3 | ecosystem: Environmental > Terrestrial > Soil > Wetlands > Peat | place: Sweden: Abisko, Stordalen Mire... | reverse complement strand
TAAACTATAAATAATAAAAATTTCTTACTTAATCTAATTAAAATTAATTTTTTTTTATTAATCACAGGTTTTTGATCTTTAATATAATAAATAATTTTACCCCCTTGCAAATAAAATATTTATTATATTAATAATAATAGTAAATAAATAAAAAAGTATTTTTTAATAAATTAATTATTTTATTAATAAATAAAAATTTATATATATATATATATAAATATTTCACATAAATATTTTAAATTAATTAAATAATTTAATTATTATTAATAATTTACAACATTATTTAATTTATTTCACTATATCAAACCTAAATATCTTTTACATTAATATTAACCTCTTCTTTTCCAATAAGGCTATTATTCCTTGAGATATCTTAGAGTATTAAAAGTTATTATATTCTTTTAAAAAATTAATTTATTTTATAAAATATTTAATATATGATCAGATATATATATATATAGATATAAATAATTATTAATAAAAAACTATTCATTAATATAAATTTACATTTTATAAAAATTTTATAATTATTAATTTAAGACCGCTATAAATGAATTGCCTGACCAAAAGGATTACTTTGATAGAGTAAATTATATGACTTTTCATATTCATTATAAATTATATTTAATAGAATTAAACTACCTCTTAAAGAATCAAAATCTTTTGTGCTTCGTACACTAAAATATAAAGATAAGCTAATAAAGCTTTTGGGTTCATACCCCACATATAAAGGTTTAATCCTTTTCTTTTTAATAATAAATTTTTTATTTAAACTTTTATTCCTAATTACTTTAATTACTGGAACATTTATTACTATTTCTTCATCGTCTTGAATTGGCATATGAATAGGATTAGAAATTAACTTAATGTCTTTTATTCCCTTGATAATTGATCATAATAATTTAATTTCTAATGAATCTTCTATTAAATACTTTCTAATTCAAGTTTTTGCCTCTCTTATTTTTTTATTTGCAATTATTATATATATTATCAAATTCAATTTTTATGCAATTTATTTTAATGAAATAATAATAATTAATACCGCCATATGTTTAAAATTAGGAGCCGCCCCCTTGCACTTTTGACTCCCTAATTTAATCGACGGATTAAATTGAATAAATACACTAACTTTATTAACATGACAAAAACTCGCTCCATTAATAGTAATTTCCTATTCTATTGCCCCCAATTTAATTATATTCTTTATTCTAATAACCTCACTTGTAGGCAGAGTGGGGGGGTTAAACCAAACATCATTACGAAAAATCCTAACTTTCTCCTCAATTAACCATATAGGATGACTTTTAGCCGGGGTTTTTTTTAACAACTTAATTTGATTATTATATTTTTTATTATATTTTATTACTAACTTATCTATTATCTTAATTTTTAAGCTTTTAAATATATATCACATTAACCAATTATTCATATTTAAAAACAACTTTCCATTAATTAAATTTTGTTTTATAATAAATTTCCTATCTTTAGGAGGACTCCCTCCTTTTTTAGGATTTTTACCTAAATGAATATTAATTGAAGACATAATTAAAATAAATCAGTTAATATTATTATTATTTATAATAATAATAACATTAATTACTTTATTTTTTTACCTTCGAATTTCTTTTTCTGCATTTTTAATATCAAACCCTAGAAATAACTGAATCAATTCTTCTTTTATCAAAATTAACTGATTATCTAAAATTAATTTAACTATTAATTTTTTTATAATTAGAATATTTTTTTCTACTTTGATAATTTCTTACTATTTAATTTAAAACTTTAAGTTAATAAAACTATTAGCCTTCAAAGTTAAAAATATTAGTACGACCCTTATAAGTTTTATTAATATTAACTCACAAAGCTTTAGTTTTATTAACCCCTTTAAATTTGCAATTTAATATCAAAATAATTGAATATAAAGCCTAACTATTAAAAAATTTTTATTGCTATAAATATAATAGTTAAAGAAATAATTTTATTTCATAAATAGATTTACAATCTATCACTTTTAATCAGTCATTTAACCCAATAAATTTATTCTAATAAAATTATTGCAACAATGACTATTTTCTACAAACCATAAAGATATTGGAACTCTTTATTTCATCTTTGGGGCATGAGCTGGAATAGTAGGAACTTCTCTAAGAATGCTAATTCGAGCTGAATTAGGCCATCCAGGGGCTCTGATTGGAGATGACCAAATTTATAATGTCATTGTCACAGCTCATGCCTTTGTCATAATTTTTTTTATAGTAATGCCTATTATAATTGGGGGATTTGGAAATTGACTAGTCCCATTAATATTAGGGGCCCCAGACATAGCTTTTCCTCGAATAAATAATATAAGCTTTTGAATGCTTCCCCCTTCATTATCACTTCTTCTTATTAGAAGCTTAGTAGAAAATGGGGCTGGAACGGGATGAACTGTTTATCCCCCCCTCTCTGCCAATATCTCACATGCAGGGGCTTCAGTTGATCTAGCTATTTTTTCCCTTCATTTAGCCGGGATTTCTTCGATTCTAGGGGCAGTGAATTTTATTACCACTATTATTAATATACGGTCAAATGGAATTACATTTGACCGTATACCTCTTTTTGTGTGATCCGTCTTAATTACTGCTATCCTACTTCTTCTATCTTTACCAGTACTTGCCGGAGCAATCACAATACTACTAACTGATCGAAACATTAATACCTCATTCTTTGACCCCGCTGGAGGGGGGGACCCAATTCTTTATCAACATTTATTCTGATTTTTTGGTCACCCAGAAGTATATATTTTAATTCTTCCAGGATTTGGCATAATTTCTCATATTATTAGTCAAGAAAGAGGGAAAAAAGAGACCTTTGGCTCTCTAGGAATAATTTACGCAATACTAGCTATCGGCCTTCTTGGGTTCATCGTTTGAGCCCACCACATATTTACCGTAGGAATAGATGTTGATACCCGAGCTTATTTCACATCTGCAACTATAATTATTGCAGTCCCCACAGGAATTAAAATTTTCAGATGGCTTGCAACCCTTCATGGAACTAATATAAGCTACAACCCCTCTCTTTTATGGGCCCTAGGATTCGTATTTTTATTTACAATTGGGGGATTAACTGGAGTAATCTTAGCTAACTCTTCAATTGATATTGTATTACATGATACCTATTATGTTGTTGCTCATTTCCATTATGTCCTTTCTATGGGAGCAGTGTTTGCAATTATAGCAGGATTTATTCACTGATACCCTTTATTTACCGGCTTAAATATAAACCAATTCTGACTAAAAATTCAATTTTCAATAATATTTCTAGGGGTAAATCTCACATTTTTCCCCCAACATTTTCTAGGACTAGCAGGAATGCCCCGCCGATATTCTGACTACCCCGACTCTTATACGACTTGAAATATTGTATCTTCTCTTGGATCTACTATCTCCTTTTTAAGAACATTATTTTTTATGTTCATTATTTGGGAAAGCATTCTCTCCAATCAATCAATTATATATCCCATTCAACTAAACTCTTCAATTGAGTGATACCAAAATCTCCCCCCAGCTGAACATAGCTATAATGAACTCCCCATTTTAACAAATTTTTAATATGGCAGATTAGTGCAATGAACTTAAACTTCATATATAAAGTTTTACACTTTTATTAAAATTAAAATGGCAACATGAGGTAACATAGCCCTACTTGATAGAAATTCCCCCCTTATAGAACAACTAAATTTTTTCCATGATCACACAATATTAATTCTTTTATTAATTACTGTATTAGTCGGCTATATAATAATTAGTCTCTTTTTTAATAAATTTACAAATCGATTTTTACTTTCAGGACAAACAATTGAAATCATTTGAACAATTTTACCCGCTATTATTTTATTATTCATCGCTTTCCCCTCTCTCCGACTTCTTTATCTTTTAGACGAAATCAATAAACCTGCAATAACTCTAAAAACTATTGGCCATCAATGATATTGAAGCTATGAATACTCTGATTTTAAAAACATTGAATTTGACTCTTATATAATCCCGACTAAAGAGCTAGAAAAAAACAACTTTCGCCTAATTGATGTAGATAGCCGCATTATTTTACCTGTAAACTCACAAATTCGAGTTATTGTAAGAGCCGCCGACGTTCTTCACTCATGAACTGTCCCTTCCCTAGGAGTAAAAATTGACGCAACTCCTGGGCGACTTAATCAAACCAATATCTTTATAAACCGATCCGGGCTATACTACGGGCAATGTTCAGAAATCTGTGGAACAAATCATAGATTTATGCCCATTGTTATTGAATCAATCCCCATTAATAAATTTATCAAATGAATTAATAAAATAAATTAATATAATAGCCCATTAGATGGCTGAAAGTAAGCACAGGTCTCTTAAACCTCTTTATAGTAATCTAACACCTACTTCTAATGAATAACTAATAATAATTAAAAAATTAGTTAATCAGTATAACATTAGCTTGTCAAGCTAAAATTATTTTTAAAAATATTTTTTAATCCCACAAATAGCACCAATTAACTGATTAGTCCTTTTCTCCCTATTTACAATTACCTATCTTATGTTTAATATTATAAATTATTTTATTTACAAACCAAAAATTACTCAAATTAAAAAAAACAATAATATTAATGCTCCTAAAATTAACTGAAAATGATAATAAATCTATTCTCTGTTTTTGACCCATCAACATCTATCTTTTCTCTATCCTTCAATTGACTAAGAACCTTTATCGGATTAATGCTTATCCCAAGCTATTTCTGAATCATTCCCTCCCGACCCCTTCTTATTTGAAATAATTTAATCCATTCCCTACATAAAGAGTTTAAAACCTTAATTGGGAATAATGGATTAAATGGAAGAACTTTCCTATTTATTAATCTATTTACAATAATTTTATTTAATAATTTCTTAGGGCTGTTCCCCTATATTTTTACTAGTTCAAGTCATTTAACTTTTACTTTAGCTTTAAGCCTACCCCTTTGATTAAGTTTCATAATTTATGGTTGAATTAACAACACTCAACACATATTTTGCCACTTAGTCCCCCAAGGAACCCCTGGGATTTTAATGCCTTTTATAGTATGTATTGAAACAATTAGTAACATTATTCGACCCGGCACATTAGCTGTGCGACTTACCGCCAATATAATTGCAGGGCATTTACTAATAACTTTATTAGGAAATACCGGGCCTTCTATGTCTTCCGCCCTAATTATTTTACTAATTATCACTCAAATTCTACTATTAATACTTGAATCCGCCGTTGCAATCATCCAGTCTTACGTCTTCGCCGTACTGTCAACCCTATATTCTAGTGAAGTTAACTAAGCTAAATTAATGTCAACACATAATCACCCCTTCCATCTGGTCGATTCCAGCCCTTGACCCCTAACTGGAGCAATTGGAGCTCTATGCTCTGTTTCAGGACTAGTAAAATGATTCCATCAATACGAATTAAACTTATTTATTATGGGGAACCTAATTACTCTATTGACAATATATCAATGATGACGAGATATCTCTCGAGAAGGAACCTATCAAGGCCTGCATACCTTTTCGGTAACTATTGGGCTACGATGAGGTATAATCTTATTCATCGTTTCAGAAGTATTTTTTTTTATTTCATTTTTTTGAGCTTTTTTTCACAGAAGACTATCCCCCACAATTGAATTAGGAATACTCTGACCCCCATTAAATATCTCCCCATTTAACCCCTTTCAAATTCCCCTCTTAAATACAATTATTTTACTATCCTCAGGAGTCACTGTAACTTGAGCCCATCATAGCCTAATAAACAGAAATAAATCACAAACAACACAAGGCTTATTCTTTACCATTTTATTAGGAATTTATTTTAGAATACTTCAGGCCTATGAATATTTAGAAGCGTCTTTTTCAATTGCAGACTCTACTTATGGATCTACATTCTTCTTAGCTACCGGATTTCATGGACTTCACGTATTAATTGGAACAACTTTTTTACTTATTTGTTTAATTCGACATATCAATAATCACTTTTCAATAGGACATCACTTTGGATTTGAAGCAGCTGCCTGATATTGACACTTTGTTGACGTTGTATGATTATTTTTATATATTTCAATCTATTGATGAGGAAATTAATCAATTAATCTATATAGTATAAAAAGTATTTGTAACTTCCAATTACAAGGTTTATTATTTAATAATATAAATAATTATTTTTATTATTTGTCTAATAATTTTATTAATTTCTTTTATTGTAATAACTATCGCCTCATTAATTTCAAAAAAAGCTCTTTATGACCGAGAAAAACTCGCTCCATTTGAATGTGGATTTGAGCCCTTCAACTCTGCCCGAATGCCATTCTCTCTTCGATTTTTTTTAATTGCTATTATTTTTCTAATCTTCGACGTAGAAATCGCCCTCATATTCCCTCTTATTACCACCTTAAAAATAAATAACTTAACCCCCTGAACGGTATCAATAGTTATTTTTATTTTAATCCTAATTTTAGGGTTGGCTCATGAATGAAATCAAGGAGCTTTAGAGTGAGGGGGTTAAACCTAAATAATTTTAACCCCAATTAACTTATCAATAAGGGCTATAGTTTAAAAAAAACATTTAATTTGCATTTAAAAATTATTAAAATTTAATTTACCTTAACTCACAAAGCTTTTAATTAAATTAAATTAAATAAAAACTAAAACCACTACTAACTCATTTGAATTTGAAGCAATATATATTTGCGCTTAGTTTCGACCTAATCTTAGACGTTGGCCGTCCTAATTCCCCGTTAATTGAAACCAAAAAGAGGTATATTACTGTTAATAATACTATTGAATTAAATTCCAATTAAAGAAATATAGGGATTAAGAAAAAGCCGCTAACTTATTTCTTTAATGGTTCAACTCCATTTATATTTCTAACAAAATTTTTATTATTTATAGTTTAAAATTTTGGGATTAGCAAAAACATCCCCCTCCTTTTTTCTGGAAATTTATAAATATTTATATAGTTTAAATAAAACATTATTTTTTCATAGTAAAAATAAATAATTCTATTTTATAAATTACTAGTTATTATTCATTATTTAAAAATAAATTTTATTTCTTTAGTAGCTTCAATACTACGCTCTAATCTATAAGCTATTTAAATTAAAGCATAAATACACATAATACTACCCATAATAAAAACAATATTAAAAATAACTTCAAGCTATTATTGTACCCATATTGGAAAATGTTTGATATAAAAATAAGATACTTATTTAAATTTTGCCCTCCGAAAGACTCCAATAAGCCCATATCTATGGTCTTTAAATAATGCTTACCAATTAATAATACCACCTGATTTGTCCCCAAAACTGATATTGAAGGTAAAAATCATATTGACCCTACAAATCTTTTAACTATAAAATTTTTTATAAGTTTAGATTTAATAAATAGGAACCACAACGCCCCTCTATACCCGACAACGCCCCCAAACACACATACAAATAAGGTTATTATTTTTATTGAAAAAGATAAAATAATGATATAAGGGGTAGGAAAAATTAATCATCTAAGCCCACATCCCCCACAAATAGCTACAATTAATAGGGGCGCTATTCTTAGCCCTATAATTTTAGACCCATCATTAATTGCGGAATTTACCCAACTATGATAGTGAGAATATATTGTATAATATATCAGCCGTAAAGAATAACAAACTGTTAGCCCAGTTGAAAAATAAAATAAAATATAAGATAAAATACTAACCTCTATAAAAGAGGCTATCTCCAAAATTATGTCTTTTGAGTAAAACCCCGCTATAAAGGGTACACCACATAAAGCTAAATTTGCAACATTTAATGTCGCGATTGTATAAGGCATTTGATTGACCAAAGCCCCCATATAACGGATATCCTGAAAATTTTTTTCTCTATGAATTACCGCCCCAGCACACATAAATAGCAGAGCCTTAAATAAGGCATGAGATAAAAGATGAAAAAAGGCTAAAGATATAAAACCCATAGATAAAATTCTTATTATTAGCCCCAATTGTCTTAAAGTAGATAAAGCAATAATCTTTTTAAGGTCATACTCAAAATTAGCTCCCAGTCCGGCTATAAATATCGTTAACCCCCCTAATAATAACAAAACTTTTAAAATAAAAGAACCTTCCAATAAATTTATAAACCGGACTAATAAGTATACCCCAGCAGTCACTAAAGTTGAAGAATGCACTAAAGCTGACACGGGAGTTGGGGCCGCTATCGCGGCCGGCAGCCAAGCAGAAAAAGGAATTTGGGCTCTCTTAGTTATTGCTGCAAAGACCAATAATCTTCCTATGAAACTATACCCTGAGCCACAAAAATCTAAATAAAAAATATAATTTCATGACCCAAAATTCATTATCCAAGCAATCGATAACAAAATTAATACATCCCCGATTCGATTGGATAGCGCTGTTAATATCCCAGCATTATATGACTTCTCATTTTGAAAATAAATAACTAAACAATAAGAAACCAGCCCCAACCCGTCTCAACCCAATAAAATACTGATTAAATTCGGGCTAATAATAAGCAAAACCATAGATAAAACAAAAAGTAACACTAATAAAATAAACCGATTAATCGCTCTATCAGACCCCATATAATCTTTTCTATAAAAAATAACTATAGAAGAAATAAATAATACAAACGCCATAAACAAACAAGATATCCAATCCACTAAAACACCTATAACAATAGAACAAGAATTAATAGCTACTAAATCTAATTCAAAAAAATAAGAGATGTCATTTAAAAGACAATGTAAAGATAAAAATATTATCCCCCCTCTAAAAGTAAATAAAATAAAAAATGAAACTAAACAAATTGATAAAATTCCCACGGCTTAAAATAACAGCCTTATTTCTTTGACACCACAAATCAATATTTTCTATAAACTATTTAAACAAACAAAATAAACACAAAAATCTCCCTTTAAAATCAATAAATTTAATGGAATTCAATGCACTGCTAATAATAAAAATTCTCGACATCTATTAATTCTAAAACATAAATTTATTGAATACACTTGCCCATGCTGAGTATAAGAAAACAAATAAAGAGAATAGGCGGCGCTAAAAAAAGATAAGAAAGCCAAAGCCCCCATTCTTAGGCCACATCAACTAATAATTGAGTTTAATAGTATAACCTCTCCCAATAGATTTAGTGAAGGAGGAGCCGCTATATTTCTTGAACATAATAAAAACCACCATAAAGATATTCTAGGCATAAATCTTAATAGCCCCTTATTAACAAATAAACTTCGTCTCCCAAGTCGCTCATAGATAATATTTGCGACACAAAAAAGCCCCGAAGAACATAACCCATGCCCGATTATTAAAACATATGCCCCTATATGCCCCCATAAAGATAAAGTTATAATCCCTCTAATTACTACCCCCATATGAGCAACTGAAGAATAAGCAATTAGGGATTTAATATCAACCTGCAAAAGACACACTAGACTAATTAAAACCCCTCCAACAAGAGAAATATTATAGAAAATTAAATTAAATCTTATTATTAACTGAATTAGTACATAAACCCGCAAAAGGCCATACCCCCCCAATTTTAATAGAATCCCAGCTAAAATTATTGAGCCAGAAACTGGGGCTTCAACGTGAGCTTTAGGAAGTCATAAATGAACAAAAAATATTGGTATTTTTACTAAAAATGCCAAAATTAAACAATAATATAGCAAATTTATTGATGTATTCAAATTATTTAACATACTATAATTTACCCCCCCAAACAAATAATTACAATATATAACTCCTAATAATAAAGGCAAAGAAGCAAATAAAGTATAAAATATCAAATAATACCCCGCTTGAAGCCGCTCAGGCTGATACCCTCACCCTAAAATTAAAAAAAAAGTAGGGATTAAACTTCTTTCAAAAAATAAATAAAATATAAACAAATTTATTGAACTAAATGTAAAAATTAACATTAACAGTAAAAATAAAACTATAAGTAAAAATCAATTCGACTGTAATTGATATTTATAAATTTTTTGACTAGATATAATTATTGCCCCACAAATTCAAAAGCTCAAAAGAATCAGGCCATAAGATAAAACATCCCCCCCTAAAAATACCCCTAAATAATTATAATAATACCCCTGTCCGCTAGAAATAAGATAAATAAAAGCCCCAATAAAAATTAAATTTTGAACCAATCAAAAATTCTTTTTTATAAAGCTTACCCCCACAATTAATTTAACTATTAAAATATACTTTAACATTGTAAAATATTATACGTTTGAAAATAGTCATTACCATAAGTTCGAATTAACGAAACTAAAATAGAAAGCCCTAAGGCCCCCTCACAAACGCTAAAAGTTAAAAAAATTATACTATAATAATAATCATAAGATATAAAATTTAAAAAAACAAAAACATATAAATATAAAACTAAAACAATAAACTCTAAACATAATAATGTTAATAATAAATGCTTACGATTAGACACAAAACTCATTGCCCCAACAAAAAATAAAATATAATAAAATAAATTTATAAATATTACCATTAGTTTTAATAGTTTAAATAAAACCTTGGTCTTGTAAATCAAAAATAAATTCTATTTTTAAAACATCAAGAAAAAAATTAATTCTTATCTTTAATCTCCAAAATTAATATTTTATATAAACTATTTCTTGAAATCCCCCAACTAACTTTAATAGTCTTAATAACTCTCAATACTATCTTATTTTTACAAATAAGCCACCCAATAACAATAGGCTTTATTTTATTAATTCAAACAATTTTAAATTGTTTAATTACCGGATTTATAACGAAAAGATTTTGATTTTCTTATATTCTATTTTTAATCTTTATTGGAGGGATGCTTATCCTATTTATTTATATAGCTTCACTTGCCTCAAACGAAAAACTAAAATTTAATCCTTTAAATGTTATAAAAATTAACTTATTAACTTTAATCCTACTAATTATATATGTTTTATTTGATAAATTTTATATACTTAATTATTTTAACAACACCGATATAAGTCTTTTTTCAGACCAAACTTTTTTAATAAATGAAAACCATTTAGCTCTATCTAAAATATACGATTCTCCAAATAATTTTATCATTATTTTAATAATTAACTATTTACTATTAACATTAATTATTATTGTAAAAATCACTAATTTATTCCAAGGGCCTTTACGCCCTAAAAGACTATAATGAACAAACCATTACGAACTTCGCACCCTTTAGTAAGAATTATAAATAACGCCTTAGTAGACCTCCCAGCCCCTGTAAATATCTCCATTTGATGAAATTTTGGATCTTTACTAGGGCTATGTCTAATTACTCAAGTTTTGACTGGCCTATTTCTAGCTATGCATTATACTGCAGACATTCAAACAGCTTTTAATTCAGTAAACCAAATTTGTCGAGATATTAACTATGGTTGATTACTTCGTACACTTCATGCCAATGGTGCAAGATTCTTTTTTATCTGTATTTATTTACATATCGGGCGAGGAATATATTTTAAATCATATATATATATACATACTTGAAACATAGGAGTTATTCTTTTATTTTTAACGATAGGAACCGCTTTTATGGGGTATGTTTTACCTTGAGGACAAATATCCTTTTGAGGAGCAACAGTTATTACTAACCTTTTATCTGCAGTTCCCTATTTAGGAGTCGACTTAGTTCAATGGCTATGAGGAGGATTTGCAGTAGATAACGCCACTTTAACCCGATTCTTTACCTTTCATTTTTTACTCCCTTTTATAGTAATAGGGGCAACTATAGTCCACTTACTATTTCTTCATCAAACAGGCTCTAATAACCCCTTAGGGATTAATAGAAGAACTAGTAAAATTCCTTTTCACCCATACTTTTCTTTTAAAGATATTGTTGGATTTATTGTCATAATTATAGCTTTAGTCACCCTATGTTTAAGTAACCCCTACCTTTTAGGAGACCCCGATAATTTTATCCCAGCTAACCCGCTTGTAACCCCAGTTCATATCCAACCTGAATGATATTTTTTATTCGCCTATGCAATTCTTCGATCTATCCCAAATAAACTAGGGGGAGTAATCGCCTTAGTAATATCTATTGCTATCCTATTCATTCTCCCCCTCACCCATAAAAGTAATTACCGATCATTAAAATTTTACCCCATTAATAAAATTTTATTTTGAAATTTTTTAGTTATTGTAATTTTATTAACCTGAATTGGGGCCCGCCCCGTTGAAGCCCCGTATATTCTAACCGGACAAATTCTAACCGTAGTATACTTTTTATACTATGCCATTAACCCGATAATAATAAAAATTTGAGATACCCTTACTAATTAAATTTAGTTAATGAGCTTGATATAAGCCTATGTTTTGAAAACATAAAATAAAATTTATTAATATTTTATTAACTTTACAAATTTTTATTCATAATAATAAAATAAATCCTAAAAGCTTAAACCCAATAAATAAAAATAGATATCTTAAAGAAAAAAAAAGATATCTTTTTCATGCTAATCTTATTAACTTATCGTATCGAAATCGAGGTATCGTCCCTCGTACTCAAATAAAAACAAAACTAATAAACAACAATTTTAAATAAAATACCAATCTTAACAAACTCGCCCCTAAAAATATTACACTAAATAATATTCTTATAAATAAAATACTAGCATATTCAGCTAAAAAAATCAAAGCAAAGCCCCCTCTAGCATACTCTACATTAAACCCAGATACTAATTCGGACTCCCCCTCTGCAAAATCAAAAGGAGTCCGGTTTGTTTCAGCTAAAGAAGAAATTATTCACACATAAGCTAAAGGTAGCGCAATAAAAAAAAATCAACAATATTTCTGATACACTTCAAAAAGAACTAAATTAAACCCCCCAATTAAAAAAATAAAAGATATTATAATAAGAGCTAAACTTACCTCATAAGAAATTGTCTGAGCAACTGCTCGCAACCCCCCTAGTAAGGAATATCTTGAATTAGAGGCCCATCCAGCAATTATTACTGTATAAACCCCTAATCTAGTGCAAGCAAAAAAAAATAAAACCCCTAAATTAAAAGATACTATCTTAATTATATACGGGATACAAACTCAAATAAATAAAGATAAAAATAAAGACATCACAGGAGAAAAATAATAAATTAAATAATTAGAAATTATTGGGTATCTCTGCTCCTTAGAAAATAATTTAATGGCGTCACTAAAAGGCTGTAAAAGTCCCATTAACCCTAACTTATTAGGTCCTTTACGAATTTGAATATACCCCAAAATTTTTCGCTCAAATAAAGTTAAAAAAGCTACTCTAACTATTACACAAATTAATAAAATTAAAAATCCCAATAAATTTATCAATAACTCTGTCTGTTGTTGTATCATTTATTGTTTGTATAAAAATATACATAAATAAATTCTAAATTTATTGCACTAATCTGCCAAAACAACTTTCCATTAATTTATTATTTATTAAATAAATAAATAAAATATATTTAAAATTAAAAAATTTAACCTATCTACATTAATAATAGTCAATTTCAACAAACTTAATTAATTAATTAAAATACTCAATCCTTTCGTACTAAAATATTTTATTTTTAATAAAGATAGAAACCAACCTGGCTCACACCGGTTTGAACTCAAATCATGTAAGAATTTAAAAGTCGAACAGACTTAAACTTTAAACTTCTGCATTTAAATTTTATCTTAATTCAACATCGAGGTCGCAAACAATTTTATTGATAAGAACTCTATAAAACTATTACGCTGTTATCCCTAAAGTAACTTAATTTTATAATCAAAAAAATTGGATCATTATAAATTATACACTAATATTCAAAATAAATAAAAGTTTATCAAATTTCATTATCACCCCAATAAAATTTTATTTAAAAATAAATAAAACCTTTTCTATATTTATATAAATCAAAAAAAATAAAGATTTATAGGGTCTTCTCGTCTTTTATTACTATATTAGCATTTTTACTAAAATTTAAACTTCATGCAATATTAATTTAAAAAAATAGATATCTCATCAACCCTTTCATACAAGTTCTCAATTAAAGAACAAATGATTACGCTACCTTTGTACAGTCAAAATACTGCAGCCATTTAAAATACCTTTCATTGAGCAGGGCCGACTTTAAATAAAATCAAAAAGACATGTTTTTGATAAACAAATGAATATAAAATATTTGTCGAATTATTTAAAATAACTTTATAAATAAATTTTATTTATAATAAAATCTATTACTACTAATTATACCATTATACATAAATTTTATTTAATAAAATTAATTTTTTAATAAAATAATTAAAATTTTTAATAAATAATATAAAAATAAAATATAAATTATAACATTTTTATTATTAAAAACTATTTAAAAGTCTATAATAAATTTTTATTGAAATCTAAATTTTTAATAATTTATACAAAAGCTTAACCCATTATATATAAAATTTTTAATTTATTATTTTAAAAATATAAAAAAATATAATAAAAAATTAATTTAAAATTATTTCTTAAAAAATTAGATATAACTAAATACGATTAACTTATAATTTCAAAAGAATATAATTAATAATTATAAAACAATAAATAATATATTAAATTAAATCATTTAATTTCTAAAAAAATTAATTTAAAATTTTTTATTTAATATACTTTGAAACACAAAATACTTTTAATCAAAAATTAATTTATTATTAATTTATTTTCAAAATATTTCAAAATTCTTTTACAATACTAATTATCTATAAAAAAAATTATTTTTTTTATAAGCTACACTAAAAATTAAACTATAATAAAATTATTTTTAATAAATTTAATACTAATTAATTTAATTCAATTTTCTATTTAATTTGTATCTAACAAATCTCTTTTCAATGTAAATGAAAAACTTTTAAAGCTTTAAATAGCTAATCTAGAAACACTTTCCAGTACTTCTACTTTGTTACGACTTATCCCATTATTATGAGAGTGACGGGCAATATGTGCATATTTTAGGGCTAATTCAAATAAATATAATAAATTAATTTACTAACAAATCCAGTTTCACTAAACTATTTAAAATTTAAATTCAAAAAAATTAATTTTTTATTGTAACTCATCTCTATTCTTAACTATAAATAATATCTTGACTTGATACTAAATTAACTCCAATTTATTAAAAATTAAATTTTATAACATATTCAATAACAGTGATATATTAACTCAATAAATTAAGTATTTTATAATGAGGGCTATCAATTTACAGGACAAGTTCCTCTGAATAGATTAAATACTGCCAAATTATTTAAATTTATAGATCATAATCTAATAATATTCAAACATTAAATTTACAATTAAAATAATAGGGTATCTAATCCTAATTTTTAAATTAATTTTATTAAATAAATACTCCTTTAAATTAAATAATTTTAATAAATTTAAAATTTCACTTAATAAATTTAATATAATTATTAATTTATATACTAACTACTATTAACAACTATTTATTTGCATAATTTGTATAACCGCAATTGCTGGCACAAATTTTATTTATACTTAATTAAATCACTAAATATAAATTTCTTTATTTTTTAATACTAGATATTGAAAATAAATTAAATTAAAAAACTTTTAAAATTAAATTACATACATACAATTATTAACATATAAACTATTTAAAAAATAAATAAATTTACTATTATAAAATAATTAATAATAATAGTAAATAAATAAAAAAGTATTTTTTAATAAATTAATTATTTTATTAATAAATAAAAGTTAAATCTTAGGGGGATGTTTTTGCTAATCCCAAAATTTTAAACTATA
>Ga0302320_10015212_pt1 | contig 15832 bp, 17 predicted proteins | sample Bog_T0_3_FD_202130 | JGI IMG/M metagenome (GOLD analysis project Ga0302320, IMG submission 202130) | Peat permafrost microbial communities from Stordalen Mire near Abisko, Sweden - Bog_T0_3 | ecosystem: Environmental > Terrestrial > Soil > Wetlands > Peat | place: Sweden: Abisko, Stordalen Mire... | reverse complement strand
GTTGTGTCGTTCCTCGGCATGTTGGCCGCCATTGCGATTCCGAACTTCGTCCAAGCCCGCAACTCAGTTCAGGTCAACACGACAGCTCCGTGGACCAATGGCTCCGGGAGAACCGGATCCAAAATGGCGCTGCCATCAGGATGGATAAGCTCCTGCCCCACATCGAGGGCAACATGGCCCCGATCTGTCCAACGGACGAAACCTACGGCTTCAACACCGCCGGGGCCCCGTTCCAGCTGACGTGCTCAGTTACGGAGCACAACAACTCCTACCAAGGCCAAACGAATCGACCTTAAACCGGCCGCTCAACGGATGGCGATCACAAGGTCCCCTTGCTTTAAAGTGCGGAGGCTTTTGGCGATGGTTGGCTGCCGCTGGAGGAGCCTGCGAACTTCGAGGTTCGGCGCCCAAAGCGTATCCAGGTGCGGTGCCGGCGTGTCGAAGCGAACGTCGAGTTTCCATTCGACGTTGTCGGGAGCCAAGAAGGGCAGGGCAGCCAGGAAGTCCTCCGACTGCCAGCGCGGGCTTTTGGCTTTGAGTCCAATCTTCTTCCGCTCGGTGCCCGAACCGTTGACGACTTTGCGAGTGGTCACCAGCTCCACTTCGTACGGGATAGGGCTGTAAAAGGCGAGCGTTTCGGCCAACCGAAGCAAAGCTTCCTTCGTGTCGCCGTGGATCTCCTTCTCGTTCGGGTCCTTCCCCTCCTTTGAGACGCACGCCGGAGCCATCTCCATTTGGTCTCCAAGCAATCGCACCACAAAGTGGGTTTTGGCCTTAGGGTTGAGGCCGTGGAGCTTCCTCAGCAGCCGAATTGGTTCTTCGATAGAAAACCTCATGTTTTTTAGTTCGATGCCTTTCACGGTTTGATGTGGGCACCTGTGACAATCCAAATTGAGATGAGGCGGCTTTCACAAAGAACTTGGTTCCCGGAAGCAGCTTCTCGTCTCGCATCTTAAGGATGTGGATCAGTGGTATGGCCCTCCAGCCCCCATTCTTCTTCGGCTCCAGGTTCACGAGCCTCACCTTCGGTGGAAGCCGGACCGCGAAACCGTGCGCCTCGTATGCGCCAAAGTCCGGGTTTTGCAGCATCAGCTTGCCCAGCGGCAGGAGTTCCGTGGTGAGAAAGCCCGTTTCCTGGTGCAGTTCCCGGCAAGCGCTCTGCAGGCAGCTCTCACCGTCCTCGACCTTGCCGCCCGGGAAGCACCTTTTCCTATAGTTGTCTAGCAGGTTCAGGCGCGTTCCGAGGAATGCTTTCTTGCCCTGGACCACAACGATGGATACCGCCTTTTGCATATTCAATCGTCCTCGTCCACCTCGAAAATCTCGGCGACCAGGTCGTCTACGCGTTTGCCACGGAGGAATCCCAGAACCAGATACTCTTCAAAGGGTTCGGTTTCCTGCTGCAGCCCCGGGTCCGCTTCGCCCGGCAATCGGAGCGCTCCATCTATCTGATAATCCTGGAGCCAGGAAATTTGCTGGATCAGTTCCGGCAGATCGCTTAAGAATTTTCCGAGCTGAGTCATGGCTCGCTCGTATCCGTCAGAGTAGACTTGGTGCTTCCCACATTCTCTCTCGGTAGCATTGTGCCTGTCGACCAGCTTTCTTAAGAGGGTCAGCCTGCGGGTGTTCATCTGTGCTTGGAGTGAGTTTGGCGGAGCCAGTTTTTTCAATTGTTGAACAGCTTGGTTTTGCTGATTTAAAAAGCCGCGCGGAAAAGGTTAGAGCACTGAGAACTTGACAACATCCAGGCCGATCATCCAGAGGAGCATGAAGAGGATGGCCCAGGTCACGAAATACATCAGTGTTTTGAAGGGCTTGACGTAGCGGGTTTTCTCCAGCATGGCCAGCATGACATGGCCGCCGTCCATCGGGTAGATCGGAAGGAGGTTGAAGATCACGAGGTTCAGGTTGATGGCAAGCAAAAGGAAGAGGCCAAGCCGGATATCCTCATCGAAGAACCTGTGGAGATACAGCATTGTCGTCAGCGGCCCGCTCATGTTTTGGAGGTGGAGGTTCGTCTTAGGGACGATGATTTCCCCCAGCGACTTGCACAATTGCCAGGTGGTGCCGCCCAAAATCATCAGAGGGTTCGCGTAGATGACCGGAGGGTCGTACTCCCAAAGCGAGTACATCAGCGGCTCGTTGACCTTCCACTCGGCAGTTTGTTGGTGGTAGTCTTCCAGGTAAACGACCGTGACCAGTCGATTGGACCTCATGGCCGCACCAAATGTGTCGCCATTGAAGTAAGCGCTTCCGTCAACGGTCAGTATCCTTTGATTTACCATTGGCGCTGGCTTGCGGACCAGCTTCTGGGCAGGGGACAGAGGCAGCCTCGGCGCGACCAGGTTCGGCAGGATGATCGGGACCTCATTCGTGATCAGCTGTTTCCCTCTCTGGACTACCACGGTTATATTGGTTTTAGAGGTGCCGAACGCTTGGCCCAGGATGTAGCTCCAGTTTTTTGGCTTCTTGCCCTCGACGAGCACCACTTCATCTCCCGGACGTATGTTTAGATCTGGGTAGTTGGCCGATACGTATCCAACCGTCAGGGAGCTGCTGTACACTGGGATGCCGACGAAGGAAAGAGTGACGGCGAGGTAAAGGCACAGCACCAGGTTTCCCAGCGGTCCGGCCAGCGCAACAAAGCATCGCTTTCGCCGGCTGATGCCCGTAGATGTGAAAAAAGTCATGTCCGGGATTTCCAAGTAGCCGCCGATGGGCATAAGCCTCACGTTGATCAGCATTTTTCCCTTGTGGGAGAGCAGGATTGGTCCCAACCCGAGGTTCAGGGCCTTCGTCGGGATGCCCAGCTTCTTTGCCACCAGGTAGTGCGTCCACTCATGCACGAATAGTGTGACGTAGAGTGACAGCGCCACTATCAAGATAGAAACGAACATCTGGATCATAGTGGCGTAAGGGCAGGTCTCGCTCAGGCCGCCAGAGCGCATTGCGACGGGTGTTCCATGTGCGAAGGGTTCCCCGTCAGGACGGCGTCAATCTGAGGCAGCATAGCAAGGCACTTGGAGTATCTGCTGGGTTTCAGGATGATGAGGGAGCGTGCTTGGCAAAGCATAGATCGCACCTTCTGGAACTGCGGTTGATTCCGGGTCGTCAGCCGCTCCTTTTGCAGCCGGCGGGCTAGGTATAGTCCGACGAGAACGATTTTCAGGACTGGCAGATTCTGTTCTTTCATGTTTTATTCTAGTTCAATTGCTGGTTTCGGTGACAAAAAGGCGTCTAGCCACTCGCAGGCTTCCTGCTCCGACGCAAATTCTCCGTTGATCTGCGCCTCGAAAGCGCTCTTGAGTATCTTGCCCATCTCGGGTCCTGGCGTCATGCCGCGGTCCAAAAGGTGGCGTCCGAGCAGAACTGGTTTCGGTGCCTCCTTGTCGATTTTTAGATTCGCCGCCGCTTCCCTCAGCTTCAAGACTTCCGGCGTCACAATGCGTGGTTTTGGCGGGCGCCCGAACTGGTCCGCGGTCAAGATCACGGCGAGATCCTGAAGGGTGGCCGGCACGACCTTCAGAGCCATGCGGCGAACCCACTTATCACTGGGATGTGGGTTCCGGACCATGTGATGCCTCACCAGAGAAGAAACCACTTCACGGATCTGATTGGGCGCGTCGATTCGGTTCAAGAAGCGCTCCGCCAGTGGCACCCCTAAATCGTCGTGTCCGTAGCTCGTAATTCGTCCGTTGGGTTGAACTTCCGTGGCCTGCGGCTTCCCAAAATCATGGGTCAACGCCGCGAACATGAGTGCGATGCGGCGCTCCACAGGCGACTGCTGCCACTCCTGCATTTCCGCCAGCGCGTCGCAAACGTGGCCGGTGTGGATGAATGCGTCTCCCTCTGGGTGGTGCTCCTTTTCCTGCTGCACGCCGACAAGGGCGTTGATCTCTGGAAAGTGCTCGATCCACTCAGTGTCCCGCAGAAACCTCAGGCCGTTGGAAGGCTTTATTGCCTGCTCGGCCCAACGGGACCACTCGCCCCACAGCCTGGACTTGGAGAGCTCAGGGAAGGTGCGCTTGATGCTCTGGCAGACTTGCACCGTGCCTGGATGGGCAGTTAGGTCGAACCGGCTGAGGAAACGCATCCCCCGAAGCACGCGCAGGGGGTCTTCCTTGAAGGCCTCGCTGATGTGGCGCAGTACCCCAGCCTTGAGATCATCAATTCCCCCAAAGTGGTCGACGACCCGGCCGGTGCGCGGGTCCAGATAGAGAGCATTGATCGTGAAGTCTCGTCGGATCGCTGCCTCCTTCATGTTGATATCGGATCGGTGGATGACCTCAAACCCCTTATGGCCTTTATTCCTTTTGACCTCGTGTCGCGGCAGCGCAAAGTCGAACTCCTTCTTCTCTCCGGGGATCCAGAGCTTGAGGGTGCCAAATGAGTTTCCTACCAGCTCAGCCTTGCCAAATCGGGAGACCTTCTCCCGGAGCTGCTCATAAGTAACACCAAAAACCTCGGTCTCATAGTCGTTGGGTTTCTTTCCGAGGATCAAATCTCTGACGCAGCCTCCTACGAGGTAACTGTCTGGCAGCTTTACAAGCACCTCCTGTAGCGGCCTTGGAATGGTATCCAGTCCGATATGCATCGTTCTCCCTTATTATATGGTGGAGGGTGGAACTCGCTGCCGAATTCCTCCCGAACTCCTTACTGTCAGAAAACTAACAGCCGGCGTTGCGGGGCAGCGCTTTGGAACGCTGGATGGTGACTTTTAACGTCAACTTTTGGTAGCAAGGCCCTTGCTACCTGCCTTGATACTCTTGGCTGTGCTTGCGATGTTCGAGTCAGTTGCGCAAATATAAAAGGGCAAGATCAGGGTCCCGGATAACCAGAAGATTCTCAGCATTATGCTCCTCGGCTGCACTCGTGAAGTTAAAGCTGCCTGTGATTACTACCGCCCCATCAATGATTATGATTTTGTTGTGGGCGATGGGGTGGACAGCATCGATTGCTGTAGGTATTCCACTGTTGGCAATGAAGGCAGCTTCAGTGCCTTTCTGCGTGCGTTGGCTCTTATCCGGAACAATCCTGGCCCAGCCTTGATACTGTAAATTAACAAGGCCAGGATCACCGCAACGATGTGGTGGGACTAGCCGTAATTCAGGTGAGGATTGGGGTCATTTGCAGGGCCCTCAGCGTCGCCTTGAGGAAGCCGGTTCGGTCCAAGGTGACCGGACGGCTACGTATGGGCTTCTGCCTTCGATCCACCAGCCTTAAGGGGTGGTCTGTGAGGTACATCTCCCCCGTAAAGTTGATGAGGTCAATGCAGATGGAAACTCGCTCTTCCTGCCTAAGGGGCCCCAGGATTTGACGCATGATGCGCTCCAACTCGGTCGTGGTCTCCACGGGAATATTTTCTCTCCGGGCGGGAAGATTGGCAAACTCCAGTTGTGGCTCGGCGTTCACCAATCAAAGAAGGGGAGCCCGTCGGCCTCGCCACCGTCCCCATCGAAGCGGACGTAGGGTATGCCCTGCGCATGCAGCTGTTCAAAGATGTGGAGGAAGTGCTCAGAGAATCCAAACTTTTTCAAGTCCTCCATCTGCTCCTTGAAAACTAAGTCATCGCTTTGAACGGCAAAGAAGTCTCCCGGCGATCCGTCGCTTGGAACCACGGGGTCCACCGAGCCAATGTGCCCGGGCGCATTTTTCTCCCCGATCAACTGGCCATCTTCCTTGGTAATGTACTTGGTGGACAGGTCCGCGACCTTATAGGTTTCAAACTTCACCTTTGTGGACTTTTCCGAGGCTTTTGTCTTCATTTCGATTGTTTTGTTTGATCAACTTCAGGTGCTCCAAGGATTAACACCCTGGCCGCTCACAGGCAAGGCTCTTCCACTTTGACCCTGGGTTCCATTTTGTCGTAACGGATCGATTTGAGCGTCGGGTTGCCGTGGTTCAAGCTCTTCAGCGCAAGAGCCTCGATTTCCACGATGGTTTCCTGGTAGTTTTTCTCGGCGTCAACAATCTCTGCGTAGATCTCGGGGCTGATTCCGGTGAATATCTTTACCGTCTCGCCCTGCTTGATGTCGACTGCCTCCATGGTGTAGGTGGTCACCTTGCCCGTGTCCCTGCACGAGTGAGACGTGATCCTGGCATCGATGCTGTGGAATGGCTTGAATTTCCACTTGTTGCTTCTTCCGCCCTTGTGCGGGCTGTTAGGATCGATCGCAACGAGGCCCTCGTAGGAATCACCCTCAAAGTACACCCTTTTTTCGGGCTTCCCTTGGGCCCAGCCTTGGTTGAACAGGTTGGCCGCTTCGGCTGGCGAGACCAGGACGCACGGCGATATGCATATGGAGACGTTTCCATCTTTGGCCCAGACGTAGGGCTTCTTTCCGTTTTGTTCAAGAGACGTGCCCGCCAACCTGCACAGCTTGTTGTACCTGACTAGCGCGGGTGTCGTGCCGGCGTTGATTTCAGAGAATGGAAGGATGTCATGTATGACGACCCGGATGTCGAAGGGCAGCGCGGCGCCGTTATACAGGTTTGCGTTCAGTTTGGTCTTTGCACCTTCCGACCAGGGGGCGGGTTCCAGCTCAACTTCGAACAGGTTGTCGCCCTGCTTCTGAAAGTGAGAGATCAGCGCGCCCTGTACCCGAGGCTCCAGGTTCAATTGGTTCCCGTCCTTTGTGCATAAAATGCTCTTTCCGTTGGTACGGTCGCGTGTGACGTAGACGAAGGAACCGTCGAACTTGGGCTCGATCATCAGCGTGCCGCGCGGGATTCCGGCGATCTGCTCGGGATTTCTGATGCCCTCGTTCAGCTCTTGTGGCTTCGGCAGCAAGGCGTTCAGGTTCTTCATTTTACCAATTTTCCGTTTGTGGCTTTTTTCGCATAGCGAATTACCACCTTTCCTCATTTTAGGGCGCCAAGGTGTCTCCTGTGTCAGTTTTTGATGCGGACAACAAAGGATACCGACCCGCTTCGTCCGGAGATGAGGTTCCCGGTAAAGCTCCATTGAATGGACCCATTGGTGCCGACGGTGGGGGCGGTAATGGCGACTGCGGTAAGGTTTGCGGGCACGTCACGCTTGCTGCGCTCACCAAGGTGGTGTAGGTGGGGATGCTGTCGAAGATGACAATGTTGCCGAGGATGGCTGGGTTGGGGTTGTTGTAGTTGATGGTGTAAGTGAGATTTGCCCCGGAAGGGCGATCGCTTTGTCGACGGTTTTATAAAGTGCCAGCTCCGCAGTCGTCGGATTGCCCGCCGTGGTTAAATCTGTGCGCGTCGAGGTGGAGGACATGGCTGGGTTGGCGTTGGTGTAGGTAAAGCCGGCAGTCACAGTGATCTTGTTGATGGCGCCGGTGGGCGGCATTGGCGGGAACAAATTGCTTGAGCAAGAGGCAGATTTCTTGTCCCGCAACGACGTTGATTGGCCCGGTTATGATCGGATCACTGCTGGCTATTTTTCCAGAGCTGCTCGTGTCCTGGCATAAAACTTGGGTCCAGTTGATGCCTGCCGGTGAAGAGGCGCTGGAGGTGAATGTGACCTGTCCGGCACTCCCTGGGGTAAATTGATGCGTGTAATAAATTGTGGTGCCAGGCAGGGCGGACTTCTGCCCGTCGGTCATGAATTGGTTTGCCGGCACCTGGCCGAAGTTCACCCCGGTATAAGTAGCAGAGGACAGTGTAAACGCGATTGCCTCCGTGGTCCGGTTGTAGGTTCCGCCGGTGTTCCCGATAGTAGCCTCCGTCGAGAGGTATCCTGTCATCGGTGACACGATGGCTTGCAGGCTGGTGCCCGTGGGGATGGCTTAATTCGCCCGAATCAACTCTTCTTTATGAGGTCGTGCATCGAAATCAGTGAAACTCGATCTTGCCAGAACCGTTATCCATGTGGTCGTAGGGGTCCCAGTACTGGTTCTGCTGCGCGTGCGAGTAGTGCTCCTTAAACTGCACCAGCGAGTGTTGATCCCAGTCGAAGGATACCGTGGCCGGCACAGTGTAGTTGAACGCCTTGAGGACGACCCCGTCCTTGTCGATCGCCTTCATGGCTACGATGGCGTTGTATTTTCCGTATGTGTAGACGCCCGTAACCACGATGGCGGCGTCTTGCTCGGCGGCCAGCTTCTTGACATCGCGCGTCAGCGCAAATTCCCCGGCCGGGTCCTCGCTGACGGCGACTTCGGGGTCGGTGCCGTCGTGGCGAAGGCGGGTTTCCACGACCCTCAAGCCGTGCTGCACGAGGCAGCCTGCGACCTGGTCGGAGGTAATCCGCCCAAATCCGTCGGTTTCCTGCATGTTGTTTGCGCTGACAAAGCTGGCCAGCAGAACGCGCCCTTTGGGGTGCAATCCGTTGACCGCATCTGCCATCTTGTTGCCAAACTCCTCATTCTTCTTGAAGACGGCCAATTCGTCCTCGTTTTGCAGGTTGGGGGAGTTGCATCCGGTAACCAATAAGGCAGCCAAGACTGGCAAACCGAGAATTACGAATAGATTTTTCATTTTTTTTGGGAATTGTGGGTTACGGGTTAAGTGGGTTGATTTTCCAAGTTTTCGGACGGACGGCCTTGGTCCCCGCGGAGCTGGCCACTTGATCGCAGCTGTTGGGTGCCGTGGTTACAAGCGTGTCCTCAGCATTGGGTTCTGCGACGACCACGGCGATAAGCGGCTTCGGCTGCTTTGGAAGCTCGATGGCGTTGAGAGGTCCGTTGGCGAGCGGCGTCCTTATGGCTGGCTGCGCCAGTGACGCATCCGGCACCAGGTCGGGAACCTTGTTGGTGCCTGCGTTGAGGGCGAGCAGTTGAATGTCGCTGTCGGTACTCATGCTTCCGGTGGTACCACCTGTGGCGACCAATTTGGGATTGGAAACCAATGGTTTGGCTTTGTGGGTTGCGCAGCCCGCGGCGACGATGCAGGCCATTGTCAGGGTCAAGGATGTCTTAATTCTCATATTGGAATTCTCCATTATTATGGAGAGTCAATCCATTATAGAACTTTGCGTGCGGTGTTCAACCGGGTTTCTTACAATAATTATTACAAAATCCAACGATCCCTTGTTCGGTGTTGCAAATTGAATCTTGCCCTCTCCATCTCATATGTGGCGAACGCTTTCATCTGGCCATACCTTCAGAGATAGATCAGCAGCAGAGCAAGTGTGGGACCTGCGACCAAGGGCGAACTCCTCGGCACGCTCCAGGCAAATCAGGTTGCTGTTGGAATCCATTCGGCACTGGACGTACAGTTTCTCCTTCTGGGCCGCGGCGGCCATCTTGGCGATGGCCTGGCGCTGGTTATCGTCCAGCAGGTTGACCTCGGAGGCAGGATACCATGCGTCCAGGCGGGACAGAACCTCTCCCAGCGTGCGGCTGCGCAGTATCTTTTGGAGGTGGGTTGTCCGGAGCAATCGTGCCATATGGTGTTGGAGCTGCTAATTCGGAGGTGGTCCTCCTCGATGCCCCAAAGCGGTGCAAGAGCGGCCGCTACTTGTAGATCGCGGATCGCGATGGTGAGCAGGCGGAAAGGCAATGGCTACACCGATAATTACTTCGCTCGGTGGTAAGCACTGTGATAACGACACGTTCGACGGAATGGGTGAATTCCTCCATGTCAGCAAGGGCCGGTGGAAAGAATTCGGTTTGAACCCTGCCGCTCATCAAATGGGCAGTGCCGACTGCGCGTCCAGGTTTGCTGGGGCTGCCGGGGCAGGGGAGGGTCCCAGGCTTGCGGCCGTCTTGACCATGTCGAGGGAAAGAAAGAACTCGCGGAGGTCCTCGGTCTGCTGCTGGCCCGGCTGGAATATCGCGTCGTCGGTGGGGAGATTCTCGTTGAGCTGGATCAATTCCTGGCTCATTTTGAGCGATTCGCGGCTCTCGGGCTTATCGAGCAGCGCGCGCAGCTTGTCCGGCTTGACCTTTTCCAGGTTCGCATAGAGCCCCGCGACCCCGCCGAACTCTTGGATCAGCCTGACGGCCGTCTTCTCGCCCACCCCTTTGATGCCAGGAACGTTGTCGACGCTGTCCCCGCACAGGCAAAGCACTTCCGGTATCAGGGCAGGGGACACACCCCACTTCTTCGTGTAGTCGGCCGGCTCCAAGATGAATGACTTGCCTTTTTCAGTCTTGAATATTCCGACAATCCCGAATTCATCTGAAATTCGACTAATAATATCTTTATCCGTTGAGAACACGGCCGCACGCAGATGCAGCTCGCGCATGCGACGACCAACCGTGACAATGACGTCGTCGGCCTCATACCCATCACTTTCCAGAAGGTGCCAGCCGAAGAGCTTGCACATCTTGTAAATCAGCGGAATCTGTTGCGAGAACAGCGCCGGCAGCTCGCGTCCCGCCTTGTACTCCGCGCTCATCTGATCGCGCAGGTTCGTTCTGCCCTCGGTGGCAACGATGACGGACTTTGGCTGCAAATCCTTAACCATCTTGCGCACGGCGCCCAGTATTCCGTGGATCGCATTGGTAGGAGTTCCATTCGAGCTTTGCAGGGGTGGAGTCGAGCAAAAGCCTCTGTAAGCCACGTAAAAGCAATCGATGATGATGGTGTCGATGGGGGCTATTTCCTGGGCGGGTCTCATATTGTTATTATGTGTTCTGCACCTTTTGCTGCGAGTGCATTATAAGACATTGGATACTTCTTGCTTTGCGTAGCGCTCCCAACCGCAGATCCGTTCTGTGAACAGCTAGCGCAACCTTGGGATGAGGTTTTGAAATGATGGCGAGAGGTGGATTTTGGCGGCTTCAGGTTCATGCGAGGCAAAGACTATCCAAAAATCGGGCCTGCGTCCATACCTGCCTCCATTCACCAAGGTGAAGACTCGCGGGCCGGACGCGATGAAATGTTGCTCGGTCTTGCCATAACTCCTTTACCAGAAAAGCATATCACCAATCTGGCGTTTTTGGCAGCAATTAAGTCGTGTTTTCACGCCGCAAATATGTCGCACTCTGTGCTATATTTAATGTCTTGGGCCGAATTTTTTCCCAAAGGAGCCAAGAAAATCCAGGCCATGCGGGCGGCGGCCAGTCGGCCAATTCGGGCCTCTCATCGCCGGAGGGCGCTTTGTGGAGTGAATTTTTCATACGGCGGCAAGTCTGCCAGAATTATCGGATGGCGGGTGTATCCCATACACAAAATGACCCTGCTCCAAAGTCCCAACGTGGGCAGTCGTCCCAGTGGCCTGGTTCTTTGGACGTTTATCACGATTGTTCTTGCAGCCAGAGGAAGGCGTGGGGATGAATCCGCCTATCGCTGTGACCAAGACGAATTTCGCTTCTCTCCACAGCCGGACCGTCGGCCTTGTTTCCTTTCCGACCCCGCCTATTCCGCTCCGTGAAATGCTCTCTCGTCACGCCTTTTAAAGGCGCACAGATGCACGGCTCTTCCGTTGAGAGGTTTGGCTCCGGGCGCTCCGCTCTTTCCTTCATTCCGTTATACTCTCCATTGCAGAACCGCTCCACTTTTCGTCGCCAACCTCCCAAACTCGAAGCGCAATGGGGAGGCAATTCCCTTGCGGCAATTCCCGGCTGGTATTTCGCCATGGCCGGAGTAAACTAGTTTTTGCTTTTTAGATATGTAAAACGATTCTAACTTTTTAACGAAATCTTGGTTACGGACTGACTGGAAAACCGGCAAGTTTCTCAAAAGTCATCAACTCGTATCCGAGCTGTACGCCCACACTTGGGCGCGGCTCGGCGCGCTTTGATGACAGGCTCTTGCCGGGCCTTGCAGTCGGGCGCGTTGAGTTCGCGCCCTTTTTATTTTCGTGCCTCAGTTTTCGCCCCAAAGAAACCAAACATGAAGGCACCGATTGAACAAATTTCCCGCGTTGTGACGAAATCAAGAATTTTGGTGATCGAAGACGAACCCGCCGTCTCAATCCTTTTGCTGAAAATTTTAAAAAGCCACGGATTTGATGTTTGCGCGGCGGCGACCGGCACCGGCGGCTTGCGACTCATCGAAGAACAGAACTGCGACCTCATTCTTTCCGACATTGATTTGCCTGACATCGACGGGTTCGAGATTTGCCGCCGCATCAAACAGAATCCCAAATTGCGCCTCGTCCCGATCATTCTCATATCGGGGCGCCTACCGGAAGGAAACGAGGCTTTGGCGTTGAAAGTCGGGGCGTCGGATTACATGAGCAAACCATTCGGGGTGAACGCCATTCTCAGCAAAATAACTGCCCTCCTCCGGGAGGCGAAAAAAGGACCGTGATATGAAGGAGGACGAAGACGAAAAACATGTTCGAGAGTTGAATGAAGCCGCCGAAAGGGACGCAGAATTGAGCCGCATCAAGGCTCAATGCTGGCGGCGCATTGCCGCAGCCATGAGAGACTTTCCGGGCGCGTCCGCAAAGGGGCCGTCACGTTCCGGCGCAACCATCGCCGCAACATCTTCGCCCAGGGGAACTGGCGGGAGGAAGTCTTGATGTTATTTGTCGCGCAATTCCCGTTCGGGGTCGAACCCCACGACAATCATTTCCAACCCCTGACGAAGCGTATTGACCCTGTTGGAGCATTCGGTGGCGACTCTCCGCGGGCCGGAACGATTTCGCGCACTTCACATGCTTCTGCCTATGTGTTATAATTCTGAAAATGGCGACGCAATACACCGGAAGGATGGATGCCGCAGCCACATTTACAGCCCAAAAGCCGTTTGTGGTTCTGGGATGGCCGTCTGACGCCGACGTGAAAACTTTTGACACCGAGCAAGAGGCAAAAGACTTCGTAACCAAATCCAAAAAGTCCGAGAAATTCCGAGCGGTTGCCCGACTGTACGGTTTCGAGGAAGGCAGATGGGTTCGACTTTGAACGCTTGCCCTGATTCCACGCCAGTTGCTTGCAAGTTTTCCCTGTCGGAAGGCTGGGTTACCGGGGGATGAGTCCGAAAATTACCGCGCCGGTGTTGGCCAAAACCTACGGAGGCCACTGGCGGTGGCGGACACACTCTTTTGCAGGATTGGTGGTCAAAATGTCGACGGGCCGCCGCGCCGGAGCGGATACAGACTGCCACAAGGGACGGTTTGCCACCTCCCACAATTAAAGGCGTGCATCATCTCAACCTCTCCCAAAATATTTGCCCTCTCGATTGTCATTCGACTCTGATATTCTCCGCGGGATGAATCCTAAGTGCCGGTCTTCCCCGGTGAGACAGGGCGGCTCGAGGTGGAGGCGGCGGGGTGGCGGGCGCACGGCCTTGACCCGGCCTGGTTTGCCGCATAATTGGCCAACGGATCATCGCGCCTGGTGACGGTCTGCTCCATCCAAATCAAGTTCGCGGCTTTCCCACCCGCAGCACCCGCAACGAAAACCCGCGGCCATTCTCGAACGGCTCGACCGTGGCCGCGATTTCCAAAACCGGATAGCGGACCGTCGCCAGTCCATAGTGCTTGTACGTCTGTGCAAATAATTCAGTTTCGACCATGCCGGTCCAGTCGGCCAGTGTCAGGAATTTCATCGGCTCGCCGGTGATTTGGTGATGGGTCCGTTGTTCGACCACTAATCCGCACGTCACGACCTCTTCACCGACATGCTCGCCCAGTTTTGCCACAGGGCAGTAGGTATCCCAGGCGACGTGATCGTGCAGCTCCAGCGGATGGCCGCTCACCGGAAAGCCCAATAATTCGTTTTCAGATTCCAAACGCTCGTGCCGGGTGAGTTCCGCCAGCGGCACGTCGGGCAAACGATCCAGACCCGGCGGCGGCAACAACAAGCCCTGCCGCGAACCGTTTGCGCTGCCAAAGGCGCGCTGGAGAAATTGGCATTCCCAAAATTGCGCGGTGCGCGTCCGGCCAAACTCATCGAACGCGCCCACGCGCAACAACGATTCCTTTTCTTCGGATGAAGCCGCAATGCGCCGATGGAAGTCGGCCAGGGATGAAAATGGTTCCCGGCCGCGCTCGGTCAAAATGCGCTCGCTGGTTCGCTCTGTGAGTCCCTTAACGTAACGAACCGGCACGCGGATGAATTGGCCGGACGGCTGGAACAATGGGCCGGGGAGGTTGATGGACGGAGGCAGGAGTTTGATCCCCAGGCGATGACATTCCAGCACATAAACGATGGGATGATAAAACCCCTTGCCGTTGGACAAGACCGCCGCCATGAATTCGACGGGGAAGTGTCTTTTGAGCCAGGCGGATTGATACGCCTCCACACCGTAAGCCGTGCTATGCGCCTTGCAGAAGGCGTAGCCGGCAAACCCGGTGACCAACGCCCACACTTCCGCCGTCTTTTCCGGCGAGTGGCCGCGCGCCAGCGCGGATTGGAAGAATTCGCCGCAGATTTTCTCAATCAGGGGATGATTCTGCTTGTTGAGCGCCCGGCGCAGCACATCCGCCCGGCCCGGATTGAGTCCCGCAAACGCCTCGCTGAGTTGCAGGATGTGCTCCTCATAGACCACGAGCCCGTAAGTGCTCCGCAAACACGCTTCCAATGAAGGATGCGGATACGTGACCGGTTCCAAGCCCTGATAACGGCGCGTGAAGGCCAGTTTCTTTCCTTCATTGGCCGCGCCGGGACGAATCACAGACACAATGGCAACCAGGCCGTCAATCTCCCGCACGTTGCACATGCGGCAAAGGCTGGTCATGGCAGGGGATTCAATATGATGCACCGCCCGCGCTCCGCCGCTGGCAATCATCTCCCATACGTCCGGGTCCTGCCAGGGTTCAGGCGCTTGTGGATTGCCCACGAGCAACCGGCCGTCGGCTTTGTCCCGCGCCAGACAACGTTCCAAGTCAACTTCCGTTCCACGTTGGCCGAGCATCGCTTTCACGTCGCGCATCGCCGCCAGACCGCCTTGCGCCAGAATGTCCATTTTCACCAAACCAATGGCTTCCACGGCGTCCATGTCAAAATGCGTGGTTGCGTATCCCTTGTTTGCGATGAAGGTCGGCGTCAACTCGTGCATAGGCGGGCGGGAGAGCACAAGACCGCATGGGTGCATTTTCGGGTATCGCGGCACGCCGTCGAGGAATTCGGCCATTTGCAGCGCCGTCTGGTAAGGTTCCTCGTCCAGTGGCAAGTCCCGGTTTTCGGGACTGGCGCGGAGCATCTCAACCAGCCGGGCGCCGCCGCTGCCCGTGTGTTCGGCAGGAACCCAGCCGCCGCCAAAACTCCACGGAAAATGATCGGTGAACTTTCGCACTTCGCGTTCCGCCACACCCAGGACTTTGGCCACTTCGGCAAACGCGCTCCGGGCCTGAAAAGTTGAGAACCCCCCGACCACCGCGCAATGTTCCCGGCCGTATTTCTCGAAAATCAGATTCACCACGTCGTCTTTGAAGTCGTGCGCAAAATCAATGTCAATGTCCGGCAGTTTGTTGAGCGCCATGCGGTCCTTGTTCAAAAACCGGCGGAAATAAAGATCGAACCGGATCGGACAGACGCTGCTGATGCCAAGGCAATAACAGACCAGCGAATCCGCTGCGCTTCCGCGTGTTATCCAGTCAATGCCGCGCTTCCGACAGTCTTGGAGAAAATCCCAGGTAATCAGAAAATATTCCTCGTAACCGACTTCCATGATGATGGAAAGTTCCTCCATCACTTGCGGTTGAAACTGGCTGGCGCGTGCCCCGTAACGCTCCTGCAAACCCTGCATCGCCAAACGGCGCAAAAATTCATGCGGCGGCGAGCCGTCTGGCGGCGTGAAGGCCGGGAATTGCGGTTTGCCAAAGGGCAGGTCGAAATTGCACCGGTCCGCGATTTCCAGCGTGTAACGCAGCCAATCCGGGTGTTCGTGGCAAGCCGCCGCCATTTCAACGGCCGTGCGGAAATGAAAGCCCCCGCCGCGCCGCTTCTCCGGGTGTTCTTCATGCAACAAGGTCAGCGTGCGAATGCTTTGCACAATGTCATATTTTTGCCGGTCTTGCAGC
>Ga0302320_10015211_pt1 | contig 15832 bp, 10 predicted proteins | sample Bog_T0_3_FD_202130 | JGI IMG/M metagenome (GOLD analysis project Ga0302320, IMG submission 202130) | Peat permafrost microbial communities from Stordalen Mire near Abisko, Sweden - Bog_T0_3 | ecosystem: Environmental > Terrestrial > Soil > Wetlands > Peat | place: Sweden: Abisko, Stordalen Mire... | reverse complement strand
TTTCGGACTGCCCTGAAATCAACCAACATTATCGGAATCTTCCTCTGAGGTAACGGAGGCATGGTAGAGAACCTATGAACAAGATCGCGAAAGCAGTGTTGGCATTCTTGCTGCTGCTTCTTGGAGCATTCGCACTGCTCGTAATTGTGGTATCCGGCGTTCCGTATTGGAGAGCTCAAAGAGCAATCGCCCAGCGCAAGGCGGAATTGGCGGCTACCAAGCCATTGAAGGTCAACCCTGGCAGCCTGGTGGGCACTTGGTATGGAAAGGGAGGACCAAACAGGGAGTTTGTGTTGACACTGACAATTACATCCGATAATCGAATGGGGACCGCCCTGAATCCAGGCGACCCAGGAGAAGAGGTAGAGAGACAGATGCTGTCTCCATACTCTATGGTGGCAACCCTCGGGATTGACGGGTTGGCATCTAATGGATGCAGCTACGAAAGCATCTCTCTAAATGGCTAAATGGTAATGCGAGTGGCAACACGGTTCAACTGACGGGCTACAAGGGAAGCGTCGGGGACATGTCTAACCCTAGGCTCGACGGAAGCCTTTGGCAGGACACTGACAGTTTCCAATTCTCTGCGCGGCTCTCTGCTATGGGTATGTCCGGCTTATTGTCGACTGCATCGAACAAACCAGGATGCCGCCCGATGATCATCCCATTCAATCTTTCACTTGTAGAGGTGCCCGCTGGGCAGCCAGCATACGTTGCTCCATCGGCGGTGCCCGCACCGGAAACAAACAAGAGAAATGGCCCATCAGTCCCGGAGCAGCCGACGAGCAGCACGGCACAGCCCAGCCAGCGTTCGGACGCTCAGATCGAGACAGACGTCGTTCATGCGTTGGACTCCTTGAAGGCGTTGAAGAACGATCTGATCACCGTGACGACCATCCAGAGCGAGGTGACACTCTCAGGAACCGTATCGAGTGATGCCTCCAGGGAGTTGGCGGAGTGGACCGTCAGCCATGTGCCCGGCGTGACCACGGTGCATAACAACCTCGCAGCTCGGACTAGGTAAGATCAGAATCCTGCAAGTCCAGAAGGTCGAGTTGGTCCCCTTTGCGCGGAAAAGCCCGTTTGAGGAGCTGGTTAGGCCGGCCCAGGTTGTTGACGCCCGCATGAGTCCAATGACTGCGTGAATATGATGACTCAGAGCTGGATGCCCTATTTCATCAGTCAGCCACTGGTGATGCTTGCTCGAACGGTTCCCGCTGCCGTCTTTCGGATTAAGAACCTCGAGTTTTCGAAGCGGAGAACCATGTGGCCATTTAGCAGCGAGGCAGAGCATGATATCCGTGAGCTCCCGAACATCCTCATCATGAAGTTTCTAACCCCAGCTTGAAACTCAGTTTGCTTGCAATGGAGTCGGGAAGAGGAATTGAAGCGTTAGAATCACGGGGGATCAGCCGGTCTACCTCTTCCTGCCCCATCACAATCCGAAACCACTTTTCCCGGTCCGACATCACGCGGTATTGACGCTCGTCAGCCGCACCTGACAAGTACGGCACATACACCACGATCGAATGGCGCCCCTCGGCCTTGCACCCTAGACGATCGATCCGACCGGTTCGCTGCTCTATCTGGCTGGGGTTCCAATCAAGATCGTGGTGGATCACATGGCGGCAAAACCGCTGCAGATCGACGCCCTCGCCCATCACTTCGCTGCAGACCAAGATATCAGGGAAGAAAGGAGTATTGAACGCCAGCATGAGCCGTGATCGCGCCTCTCGCTTGGTCTCTCCGGTGGCCACTTGGACATTCGGAACAGTGAGCATCGACTTCTGGTCCTCTGAACTGCTTTCTTCCTCGTCCCCCACACGAATGCGGCCGGTTTGAATGCCCTCGGCAGCGCTCAGAAAATCGGTTCGTTCATTTGCAGAACACTGGGTTATCAAGAAATCAATAAACACCTCAAACTTCTGTCGCCACGTTAGTTCCGATCCATCCGAATAGTCCAATGCGTTCAATACTGTTTGATCCGGAGTGATGCTATCGATTTCTGCAATCGGAAAGCAGCAAACGAGCGTCGTTGTGGCACGCAGGAACCGCCGCATAACGTCCATCAACAATTCCTGCTGTTCAGGCGGCAACGGAAGCGATTCGAGTTGCTCGAAACGGGTATTCATGAGCGATTCAAGAGCCCGGTCAACGGCTTGACGGCCAGGGGTGTCTGATTGATCGAAGAAACGTCTCTGAATGCTCTGCAACAATTTATCTACGGCAGCATCATCCGTGGGTGCGTCTGCCTCTATCAGCCTCCGCTTTGCCCTCTGATAGATTCGTTTCTGAATCTCATTGCTGATGTGCCTCCTGAGGGCCCTGCAAGTGTGTCGATAAAATGCGAAGACCAGTACCTTTTCCCCGGACTCCCATAAGTCAGCGACTCTTTTCACAGTCGCAGATATCTTTGGGTGAATTGAACCACCCATGTGAACAATCGCTTGATCGAACTGCTGCAGATACCATGGCTCACAGGACAGATCAGCAATCTCGACGGTACTGTCTGCCTGGTCATCCTTTGCTGTTTTCCGATCGTTCCGTGTATTACGAAAGGCCTCATAGGATGAACTCAGAGCTTCGCCCAGAAGATCTTTACCTGGGTTTACAGCACTTCGAGCGGCGAGAAAGAACGGTAGAAGTTGCCCTTGCGGGACGGACAGACCCTGGCCAGAATCTTGGTCAGTTAGAAGTGCCTCGCCATCTCTGCGGCTTCGACGAACAATACTCGTCCCAATCCAATAGACGCCTTTGTTGTGGCGAACTATCCAAGGCTGCAGCACTCGTTCTGCCTGCTCTCGCGAGACCTTAGCCCGCTCGAACGCGTCGACAACAGCTCGAGGGAAGTTCGTTAAGGAATCTCGAGGGGACGTTGAGGAGCGCGCCCACCAGTCCTCGACGTTATCTTCCACATCCTCAGGACGAAGGCGGCTCCATGCTCGCTGCAAAGCAATGCAACAGCGCTGGGTTTCGTCAAGGTCCTTCCTTAGCTCTGAGAGTTTGTTCTGGAACTGATCTCTCTCGCCAAGCTCACGAGGATCCCATTTGACGTCCCCAAATCGATTCAGTACCTGGACAAGCTCATTATGCCCAAGCTGAAAAGGGGTGGCCGTAAGAAAAAGCATTCGGTCAAATGCTTTGGCCATCGCCCCATCTCCGGTGCGGAGGTCTTGTGTCAAGTCTACTGACTGCAGCTGTCGTGCAAGTGAGGTTGCCGGATTCTTGAGGTGGTGCGCCTCATCCATCACGAGCAGTGGCGAACGCCACGAAGCTCGTGCGAGAAGATCTTTCCAAAGCCCCGCTTCAACTTGCTTCAGGGCACGACGCGCTTCGTTTAGACGGTCAGAGACCCGAGCATCGCCACCCTTGGCCCGGACGGGCATTTGCTCCAGTGCATTCGCAAGCGGCTTCAAGTCAATCCGGTCCAAAGCGCGGACAACTGGCTTTGGAACAGGATCGTCTTTCAACCGGTTCTCGTCATTAATTACTGCACGGTTATATATCTCCTTCCAAGCCTCAGGATCGGTCTTCAGCAAGCGCTTCCAAAGCTCTTCACCCCAATCATGAGCTCGCTCCTCTCCGATCGCCCACAATAGTCTTCCAAGAAATCGGTGGATTTGCTCTTTGACTTGGATTAGCCGGCTGGCTTTACCGCGACCGTGGCGACGGAGAGCTTCTGCGATCAGGGCTAGCCTAACCCACTTGTCAGATTGGCTGCGACTCATTGCTCCCTGCGCAAGGAGGATCAACTTACAGCGCTCACGCGGTGGATCGTCAAGGAGTTTCAACAATTCAACGCTATGTCGGGCGATGTCGTACGGAAAGTACTTGCGGCCGTTGAGCTTCTCGGTTTTGCTGTGGCCCCGCTGAAGGGGAATTCGCTCCGGTACATACAGATCGCAGAATGTCTTTAGGTCCTTTTCCCACTTGCTCACAAGATTCGGGGGTACCATCACAATCACGGGCCCCTTTGGGCTTTGCACCGCGATACTGTAGGCCACCGCAAGGGCAACAAAGGTTTTCCCCATCCCAACCTCATCGGCCAAGATCAATCCGGGTTGGGTCCGCAGGCGACGCAGAATCTCCTCAACTTCAACCCGCTGGCGATTCTGGTCGGCCACGGGCACGCGTGTTGTCAGTTGCTTCCCCAATTTCAATTCTGGGGGCACGCTGTAAATGTCAGTCATTCTTGGCATCGTGCCACCACCCGAAGCCAAAACTTCATGGCATCCTTAGAGACGAAGCTTTGTCGTGCACTGACTCTCTGGGAGTGCCGTTCTGCCAAGTCCCTAAGGAAAAGCCGAAAGATCTGATTGAACTCCATCGCCGGCAGACAGCCATCGTCAGGCTTGTAATCAACCTCTCGAAGTACGACTAGGAAGTCCGCTAGCGTTAACAGCGACTCGTTCGCGTTTTCACTTGATGCCTCGAACTCCCGCAGGAATCGATCTGCCAGCGGTTCGACCCCTATCAGGCCGCGGAGTCGCCACTCCAGAGCTTGCCGGCCCCAAACCGGCCTCTCGATGTTGGATCGCATTTGTGCGAGAACACGCGAACGGTGGCGAATCCGATGCAGGAAGGTTGTCTGCAAGTCGTAGCGCCGCAGAGGATCAAGCTCGACCGGGACTGCAGCGTCAAGGTCATCATCAAAATCAGATGAGTGAAGGGTCCGTTTTGCCCAGGCCCGAAATGCTGCACTTGGATCACTCGACGCCAGGATCCCAAGCATATCGTCAGCAGACATATTCTCCAGATGTGACGGTGCGGGCAACTTGCTGTGATCCTCGATATTGATGGGCAAGAAACCTCGACAATCGTTCCACAGAACGATGAGCTTCATCGGAGGCGCTGAGCCAAGCCATTTCCTCTCAATAACCTTCGGAGACCCCAATTCAAGCCATGACTCAACCGATAGTACTTCTGATTCGACGGACTCCAGGGCACGCATCTGCCATTCAGGAGGCAGATGCTCCGGGGCGAATCGCAGCACGATTACAGCATCACTGCCTGCACGATAACTCGCACACAGAAATCCCTCTGGCAATGGCGGAGAGGTTGACTGCTCATCTTCGTCCGGTTCCTTACTAGGTGCTAGCCACTCAGCCGATTCAGGATTGACCACCCGTTCCATGTCAGGCCAGACTGCCTCCAACTCGGGTGTCTCTCTTCCGTACGCCACCCGATCTACAACCGTGATGACATTCGCCTCAGCGTTCCGGTTTGAGCCAATTCCCATTCCTGCACAAGTGAAGTTTGACGAACCTGCCATCAACCCGACGTATCCTTCGCCCACGAGCTTTAGCATCTTCGCGTGCCACGGACGGGGATTCTTGTCTTCTGAGTCGGGCAGAAGATGGATGCTGGAACTTCCCGCGTACATCAGTGGTGTTGTAATCAGCGATCTGGGAGCAGCTAGCCGTGGCCCATTGAGCACTTCGCAGATTTCTGAAGAACCTGGGCTTGGTACGGCAAAGCATAGCTTCCGATGGGTGCCACGGGCCATCTTCTTGCATAAAGACGCCGTCGCTGCGTTCATTTTCGGGTCCGGATCATAGAAAGGCGAGGCTATCCACACTTCATGCGGCGAGTTTCCGCGCTCCCAACATGCCTTGATGGCCTCATCGAGGCTGCTGCGGGCGGATGCTCCTTGCGGTCCCGGAAGCGTGCACGCAAGACGCTGTCGAACTGTTCCGCTCCTGCGTCGCTGCTTCCATCCGCGCGCATGTTCGTACACGTTGTCGAGAAACCCTGCAGCCCGGCGAATCTCTGGCAGGTTGTCCGCAGCACCTGGAACGAAAGCAAGCAAGCTTCTGAGAAACCCGACTGACTGAGAAAGCGTCTCGGGATCGGACTGCTCTGGTGAGAAGTCCAATCCTGCAGCGACCTCAAAGTTCCTTCGATAACCAGGATCTGTCAGATTAGCTGAGGCAACAATGACTCGGATGTGTCTGCTCCACATGAGAAGACTGACCTTGGCATGCTGCTTCCCCCCATGTATCCGCACGGGCAACACATCCCAACGAAAAGAATGATCTACACCGGCCGAAGTATGATCGACCAGTACGCCGGCGTACACTCCTCCGAGCCGGGTTTCTCGCTCAAGTAAAAACGCAAGATCTTCCCGGTTCGGCTCGGATTCAATCTCCAGAAAGCGCGCCAAACACTGTTCATCAAATATGCCTGGTGTGAAAGTGTACGTTGACGCCAGGCAACCGATCGGGTCACCCGCAGCTACCGGTGGACGCCAGAGTTCAAGCATCGTGCAATTGGCTTTGCTGGTACTCCTGCCGCTCATACAAGATCCTTCCAGAAGCGACGAATCGGCCATCCACGATAATCATGGACGTAGCGACCAGGTTGGATCTTAGGACGTGCGATTCTGTAGCCGTGGCGCATGTAAATTCGTTGTGGCCCAAGCCAATCAAACCACAGCCTCTTACCGATGGCGGACTTTGCTTTCTGGATCACTTCGTGATGTGCACACAATGCAATTGCACATTCCGCAGGGTCCATCGATCCGCCGAAACGGTGAAATCGTTCTGCGAAGAGGTCCTGCAGTGATGCGCCTGCGCCTGGGATATTTCCCAGGCACCGAAATGCCAGACCAAACTTCTCATGAATTGCGCATATTGCCTGTCTAAAATCCGGATCCCCGGCGATCTGGGGCACTGAATACCCCTGAGTATCTCGCATTGCTGCTTCTGCCCTTAACAGGTCGAAAGCATCTTGAAGACTTCGGGAGAAAGTCTCATACGCCCGAATCGCAGCAAGCAAAGGTACAAACTCCGGGGCGAGAGCCTCGACGCGGTCATGTACGCTCTCTTCGCGAAACTCATCGTCAGTAAACTCGGCTTGAACCTGCCATATGGTCGGCAAAGCACCGAGCGGTTTGTCTTTCGTCGAAAGCAAAAGGTTCCGCAGGAAGCGCTTCTCTTTGACTTTGGAGCCTGACGGTGAGAACGCCAATGCGAGTTCCTGCCAGAGGCCTTGCGACCAGCCGGGGTTTGTGCGTGGAGGTCGATCGGAGAGACTGCGCTGGACAGCTCTCGACCAGCGAGTGATCAACTGTTTGGCGCCCGAGAGGCCTCCAAGTCCCAAATCAAGGGCCCACGCATCTGCCAATGCTTCTGCATGCGGCCCGATTCCTAAATGCACGTCAACAATCCCAAGAAAGGCGGCCAGTCTTTTGTAGACTCCATGGAAGCCAAAGATGCGAGGCGTTTTTAAGTAGCTTCGTGCATCTACATACCCGAATTGATCCAAGGCTCGGCTTGTCACACCGGTCCCAGGGACTCCCCAGTTCTCTGGGTCGTTGCGCATGTTTCGCGTTATTGCTTCAACGAGCAGCCACTCCCAGACCAAATAGGGAGACGCGTCGCGGTTACGCGGATCATCCTCCAAGCCCTCGGTCACCATGGCGCCCACCGCCATGGCAGGAAGAAAACGAATTCGTTGCATCCGCTCTCGCACCGCCGGAACCAATAGAACCGCTAACTGTTCAGCAATTTGATAGAGCCCTAATGGGTCGAGAGCGCCTTCGCTGGATCCAGGTGGGTCATAGCTGCTGATAAACGGAAGGCTAACCTTCATTCAAGCCAACTTTCTAGTGGCCGATGAACGAAGGGGATCACTCGACCCCCAGAACCCGCCTCTTTCAGTTCAACGAGGTTTGTTGTCGACGAGGACGCATCTTGGAACCCCATCAATAGCTCTTTGAGGTAATCCGGGCCTGGTCTCACGTTGTCATTCTCCCGTAAAGCAACTTCCGCAACGACTTTTAGGGGTAAACCGCTCCGTCAACCTGTCGGCAATTCTGGCGGCCAGGATAGCCCTTCCCACAAACCAGGGCTACGGGGTTCTCCATTCGGCCTGCCGTGCTGGCTCCGCCATGATTCAATCTGCATCAACATTGCGTACGCCGATTTCCTACGCTTCGAATCATGCTGCACCATTGCAAGTAACTTATTGCGAATGGCATTGGAACTGCGCGGAACTACGGTGAACATATTGGCGAACTCCTGATATGGCCGTCGCTCCAGGAAGGCGTCTTCAATGCTGCGGTGTAGCTCATATGACGCCGCGCTTGGTCCATCATCGTTTAACAGTTCCAAGGCATGAAGCAGAGAGTCCGTGCTTCCTAGTTCCAACAGCACCTTGCCAAGCAGGGAAATCTGTGTCGGGTTGAGCTGCGAATGTACCAAGGCAAACAGTCTATGTTTCTCTTTCGCGTCGCGGCGGGCCAATTCCGCCAACCGAAGCACCAAACGGTCCTCTCGCCTGCCAAGCACCTGTTGAGGAAGTTGGGGCAGAGAGGGGTCAACGAAGCCCCAAAGGAGGTCATGGCCTTCCTTGGTATCGAACTGCGCGATCGCATCCACCCAGGTCTCACCCAGATAAGGCACTTGTATCGTTCCGTCGGCGAACTCGCGCAGTAACCCAACGGCCCCGTCTGCGCGGCTCTGGCCCAAGGCTCTCACTAGCCGTCCGATTCCTTCGCCGGATAGGCGATCCTGCTGCAAAATCTCTCGCACCCGCGCGATCTCCATTGTTGGTCTGTCCGTAAAGACCAGGATGCAAAGTGCATGTGTCAGCAAATTCCATTGCTGCGTGTCCCAACGATGCGCTCGGACGTGATCGACAATCGGCGCTATGATTTCCCAGGTCTTCTCGTCTGGAAGCACGACGCCATGCATCAAAAGTGCTTCTAACGCGTTGATCTTAGTCCACCCGTCATAAAGGGTCTTTGCGGTTTCCGTGAGACACAGTATTTCCAGCACAAGATCGGACGATGCCTCTCCATCCAACTCCGCTAGAACAACAGCAAATTCCTTCAACCACCAGGTGAAGCCCTGAGGCTGCTGCTGTTTTGAACGCAAGGCCAAGAGAGACTCGATGTGCGCTCTCAGCACGGCAGCAAGCTCGGATCTCCTTGATTCGACAAAGATCGATCCCGATTCACCCGCTCTTGCTGCCCAGATCTGTTCGAAGCCCTTATTGCGCATGGGCCAATTTCGCGGCCATTGTTCTGGGGATGGAGGCTCCTTCCGCGCTAACTGAAACAGAGCCCATGCAGCATCCAGCTCATAACCAGATGCACTCAGCAGGCGGACCAGAAGATCCCGTGCATTGTCCCGTGCAAGATAGAGAACCGCTTGGGTGTGCCAAACCGTCCAACTCATAAATGCGCCATTTCCTTGCTTACTGCGAAGGTGGCGCCGCCCTTTTCGAGCCGCTTCGATCTCAGCCGCACGCGCTATGCGGCCCACGCGTACCCGTTCGATGTCAGCTTGAATAAGTTGTTCCAGTACCGGCAAATCCGCAGGGTCTCCTATCTGAGCAAGCACCGTCGCAAAGTAGCCTTTCAATTGACCACTGAAATCGTCCTGGGCAAGCACAATCTCTAACACTGACTTGAGATATGTCCGGAATCTCTCACGTAATTCCGGCGTAAGCGCTTCCCGCAACGGTGGCCCCTCTCGGCCTGCAATATGAAAGAGATCGACAATGACCTCCATCTGTCCGGCATCGGCCTTGCCTGCGACTTCTTCGAGAATGGACGCGATGACCAGAGTAGGTGGCATCTCCCGGAGCATGGTTTCCAGTTGACCGGCGAGGTCTGCTTCCGCACGCTTGTCATCTCCAGGACGGCTTTGGGCGATGATCGGCTGAAGCTCACAAATACGCTGGAACAACCGCCTCACGATTCCCTCATCGACAACTTTCTTCAGGAGGGGAACGATCCCTGGAGCATTTTTGGTTCGCAAGTCTTCTGAAGTGACGCGATCCAGAAGGGTCTCCTTTAGGTTCGAAGGAATGCTGGTTACCATGCGCAGCCAAACATCTCCGTGCACAGCTCCCAACAAAATCAGCTCCGTTACCCACGCCGATACCCACGCCGCATCTGCGTTGCGAAGTAGATCCATCGCCGATCCAGGCTCTCCACGCTCCAGCCTCACAAGGTGCTGCGCGTTCGTTGAGGGAAGTTCCTTCTTCAGTCCTTCTAGGGCTCTGCTCTCCCCCAACTCGGCAGCTTTTGTCCAGGCGTTGAAGCGCAGACTAGCATCCGTGCTTTGTTCTGCGCGCTTCATGTAGATGGCCGCTGCCCGCGGACGCATTGCGAGGGGTATGAATCGGATGGGTACATCGTCCAATAGCGAGAAGAAACGGTCATCGTCAAGCGTCATCGCAAAGCGGGCGAACTCCTCTGTTGGCATGACATGCCAAAGCGCCGAGAGTGGAATCTCGCGTACCTTCGCGCTCGGATCGGCGAAGGCCAAAGACATCACTTCATCACGCAGCGCATCCTGTTCCAGGAACGTGGACACGAAATCGGCCCGCGCCCCCTCGTTCCACCGTTCGACCGTTTGCTTCCAATCTCGGCCGAGAATCGAGATCGGAAATGGCTCCCAGATCCGATACACGTCCAGACGGATGGACTGATCCTCGGACGAGAGAAGAGGAACGATTACATCGCCAAAGTCCTGGGAGCCAGTCGCTACCATGCCCGCAAATCCGACGCTCCGGCAGAACTTGCTGGAACTCTGATAGAGGTGCCGCAGCCGCGTGCTCACAGGAGTTCGCACAGAGTTCCACACCGCCATACCGCAGAGCCTTGTCAACTCCGATGCGAAAACCGGGTCCACAGGAAGAGCCATCTCGACCAGTGCAGCCCCCATGGCCACAGCGTTCGGTGCCGGTTTCTCGTCCGACTCCTGCCCGATAAAGCCAGCCAGCATATACAGTGGCTCCGACCAAGCCGGTTCGTTCAGGTATTTCGCTGTAAACTCCGCGCGCCCCTTGCTTGTGGTAACTAATGCGACCAGTTCCCGCTGTAATCGCAGCGCGGCAAACAGCTCCTGAAACTGCTGATGGAAGAACGTAAAATTGACATCGGGATAAGTCGAACGTTCGAGAACGTCGTGCGCGGTGAGAGCCGCAAGGAGGTCATCGGGCTCGGGGATTGCGGAGAGTTGCCCTTCGTTCTCTAAATCACGCGCTATCCCGCCAACAACAGCGCGCGCCCGTGCCTCGGGAATCTGCACGCCGCCGCTGGCGACCAGCCAGCTTCCAAGTCCCTCCAGATACCGCCAGCCCAGCCCCCGAAGCGGCGGGCTCGCCAGTGCCTCCGGGTGTACCCCGGATTCTTCCATCAGCCGCGCTACGGCATCGAGGACTCCGAGCTTGCTTGGTGGGATGTGTTTGTCGGCTTCAAAGAGCGATGCGACCTCCGCAAGCACGAGCGGAGTAGTGGTCAGCTCCTTCAAAACAGAGCTAGCCCTCAACTGGCCCAGCAGCTTGGGTGCCCGGTCCCCGAGGCGCACGGTGAGATACGCTTCGCGCTCTGCGGAGGTCAGTGTGCGAATTTTGAATCGTGAACTTCCCGGCAAGCGCGGAGTCACCGGATGCGCGCGGGTCGCAATGGCAATGCCTGCCTTCACAAACGAACGCTCTAGTTCTCGAATTCGACTTGCGGCGTTCTCGGACTCGGCTGGCGCCAGTTCGTTCCAGCCGTTCAACAGGAACGTCAATTGCTGCGACCGGTAGAGACTGGCGAGCGCCTGGGCGGAGATGCCTCGCAATTGAAATTCAGGCATTCCGGCCAGAAAATCGAAGATACCCACCTTTCGCCCCACCCATGCGGGCAGGTCCACCAAAAAGGCGAGGCGACCGGTCTCTTGGTGCTGCCGTGCCAGTTGAATCAGGGTTGTTGTCTTTCCTCGTCCTGCGGGTGCTTCGATGACGAGTCGCCGATTCTCTCGCAGCAACTTATCGAGTCCAGCGAGCTGCACCGTTCCCTGCGTCTCAGCTCCCTTGTCATCGAGAGGCACCAAACGCAGGTCGATCACCGGTTTTCCCTCTGTCCACCGGGACCAGCCATCGATCACGTCACGGGTGGCCGCACCGATGGCATCGAGCAACGCGGCGACACCGGGTTCAGGCGCAGGCAAAGGAATTCCCAGATGAGCGCTACACAGGCTTGCATTTTCAGGCAGCTGAAGAGACGTGACGATGTCCTCGCGGGATATTACGTGGAGTTCCCAACCAAACTCTTTCGCGATTTCTTTCTGCCAAGTCTCCTCCAACTGCTTGCTAACCTTGCCCGCGGTTGCGAACAGAAGAACCTGCACATCGCGGTAGTGCTCCTTGGCCCGACGCGCGTCCGTCTGAATCTTGTTTAAGGTCGGCGTGATCGAACAAGCAAGTCCCTTGCCCACTTGTCCAGGAGAGAGACTGGACGGGGCATAGGCATCCAGACCAAGATCTCTCTGGCGTTCGCACGCGATGAACTCGGGCCAACGGAGCTTCGCCAGAACCACGGCGAGCCCCTGAAATCGCATCCCCTCCTGATTGGACACGAGTTCATCTAGCGCGAGTTCGACCACACTTCGCGGAACGGTCATACAAGTTCCTGTCTGCCTGATACTTAGGATAGAGCCTCAGATTCGGATCTGGGAAACTACGCGACTGCGCCCATCACCACGGGAGGAGATCCCCTCCTTCTCCTCAGAAGTCGGCGCTGCCGCTTCATACCTCAAAGGGAACATTCGATTTGATGGAAGGCCAAGCTGTGGATGTCCCTGTTGTCACGCGCTGCGAGGTGCCCGCGGGTTCTGTTCTGGGCCTTCACTCCTTGCGCCTGGCTGCTGCCGCTATCTCGTCGACGCGTTGCGATGTTTGCCCATCCTCAAAGGACTGGGCGTTCGGCGTTCAATAATTGGATAATAGATATTTGGATGAAGGGATCGGTACGACATGCTCCCAGAGGCTCTAGACCGGATTGCCGAGAACGACATCTCTTCCTTGGTGACGAATCAGATAGGAGAACGGAAGCGGCTCGAATACAAGGAACAGTTGCCGGAAGGTACTGACAAAGCAAAGAAGGAGTTTTTGGCTGACGTGTGTTCGCTGGCTAATGCAGAGGGCGGGGACATTGTCTTCGGAATTCGAGATCTGAGAGACGCAAATGGCCGGCCAACGGGAATCGCAGAATCTGTCACTGGCGTCGCTGTTCCCAACACTGCGGCGGCTTGCGAACGTCTAGAACAGATGATTCGTGATGGCATCGGTCCGCGCATCCCGAAGACAGAGACCGTCACGGTTGAGATGATCGATGGCAAAAGGGTCATCGTTCTGCGAATCCACAAGAGTTGGATCAAACCTCACATGGTGACCTTCGGAGGCTCCAGCAGATTCTATTCACGAAATAGTACCGGCAAATTCCAATTGGATGTGAACGAGATTGGACAGGCATTCGCTGAGCAACAATCTTTCACGGACCGGCTTCATGCATGGCGTCTTGATCGAATCGGCAAGACTTTATCCGACGATACGCCAGTTGCGCTAGACGGTCCTGCCAAGCTACTTTTTCACTTTATTCCCGCGCAGTCTTTGGTTGGACAGCAACCCAACTTTAACTGGAGGATGTCGGAATCCCTCCAGGATCATGTACAACCAAGCAGCCTCTCGTCCTCGGTTGCCTCTCGCTACAACGCGGATGGGTTCTTGAAATATAGTCTCAAGGGCTTTCCACTCTGCTCTTCCTACGTCCAGGTGTTTCGGAATGGTTGCTTGGAATACGGTGACGGTTATATCTTGAATGCGTATCGGGATGATGGACCGGAGAAGCAGAATCAGATTCCCAGCAAGGACTTTGAAAAGAAGCTTTGCCAGACTTACGAGAATGCAGTCCTGACTCTCAATGCGATGGTCGATGATGGACCAATTTACATCTCATGCACGCTTTTGTCGGTCAAAGGCCTGCGGTTGAGCCGCGCCAATTCCATCGACCTTTACTATCCCACGTTTGATCGAGAGGTCATCTCCACGTCGGAGTTTCAAATACCGGACCGTCTGGAGGGCCGTCCCTATGCAGGAGCGATGCTGCCGCTCATCAACTCGATCTGGCAGTCCAATGGCTATGTCGAGTCACCGCACGCAACGCAAAACTGGAATCCGTTTGCCTATTAACACAATTGGCCGATGACAACGGATTTGACCTGTGAAGCGCTGATCTAGCTAGGAGTACTTCTCTAGGCTACTACGGCAATGGAGAAACACTGTCTCGGTCGACGCGCTGGGTAAACTGCGCTGAAGTAGTCGAAGGCCCGATCAACGGAACGGGACCCACAATGTTCTGAATTGTTCCCTGAATGATGGCGATGGCATCTTTGGCAGAAAGGACCTTCCTCTTCATCAAAGCATCAGAAAGCGCGCAGATGCATTTCCAGTTGTGGTCCTGCTGAATCAGGTTCCGAGTTCTGAGACGCAGGAGCTCCATATAAAGTTCGGTCTCTTTCGGATCGGCGGACGCGAAGCAGCTGACCAGGTTCATGGCCTCGTGGTAGTCAGGCCCACCGTCCCAGTTACCGAATCCCTCTCCACAGGTAATGCTTGTTTCGTCGTACTTGCGCTGCGCCTCAATCCCGGCAAGCAGCGCTTGGACACTGCGCTCCATCTTCAGCCGATTACGGTCGGAATTATCCCAGTCGAGATTCTTCAGAATGTTGTGGTGTACAAAACACCCGCTGTAAGCTTCCGTGGGTATGATCGTCAGCGCCTTGCGGCCTGTGAAACGAATTCGTAGCCTGTACGCCGCCACACAGTGGCCCGCTTCATGATAGGCCACGGCGCGCTCGTCTGCTGTAGCTTGGTTGTCGTCTTTCAGATCAACACTACCGTTGATTGTCACCTCTGACCTCAATGGGTTATCTCCATTTCGTTGAATTCTTGGCTCGCCACTCGGCCCCTACAAGGCGGTCGTCTCTCAGTTTGAGTTTCCACCCTTTTGAATCGACTCTGGGCTACTCGAGTAGGCTATTTCTCTGGCTCTGATTACGACTCGTAGACAGCCACGCCGTCCACATACAGCTGGGCTGCTGCGGCTTTCCAACGACCAGATAGGCCTGGTATCCGCAGTGAGAATGGGCGCAGAAACTCGACTTTGGCGACATCCTTGGAGTTGTATTTCGCGGGGCTGGGGTTCTTCTCTAAGGAGCTTCCTTCCGGTTCGACTTTCACCAAGTTGCGCTCGTAAACTTGAACGTCCTTGAAGTAAACGCGCACGACTCCGTCTTCATCCCGTTGAACCTTCTCGTAGCCGGTCGCCACTAGTGTCTTGGCCTTAGTGCGGAACTGCAGCGCATTGGCAGTCTGAGGAATTGAGAGCCCTGTTATTGCTTCGCACTTTCTAGCATTCTTCACTTAAACGATCCTTCCTTCATTGTTTGGGCCGGTCCACATGGGTTGAGACGAGGCCGGTGCGATGGCCGGCTGCCATCGCGCGTCCTTTTCGGTTGGGTGTGAAAATGTCTGTCGGCAGTTCGCCGATGGGTAATTCTGATGAGATTTCCCAGCCACGCGCGAGTATACCCTCTGCCGGCAGGCGTTCATGGTGACGCGCATTACCTTGAGCGGGAACCGGTTCCACACTCTGCTGGGCCTCCTAGCAGAAGATCGATTCGACCGGGCGGCGACGCGGCGCGCGGCTTAGAGAATTCGGGAGTCTGGAATGAGCTTGACTCCGCGAGAGGCCCAAAAGCCGATAACGTGACGGTTTTGCGTTGTCATGCATCCCGGCCGTTGTCATGCAAAAAGCGTCCCAGGGGCCGAATTCGACGGAAAATGCGGACAACGCGGACGCGACGGAAATCGTCCAACCGCCCTATTTTCTATGATTTGTGATTGGAATGAGGAAGATGCAGAAAGGTCTGGCGGAGAGAGGGGGATTCGAACCCCCGGTACAGCTTTTGACCGTACAACGGTTTAGCAAACCGCCGCCTTCAGCCACTCGGCCATCTCTCCGCTATTTTGGACTGCCTTCTTCAAACAG